>VFQO010000004.1_pt1 | contig 327297 bp, 293 predicted proteins | sample 3512331 | NCBI WGS metagenome assembly VFQO01 (sample SAMN10412371, study PRJNA504923) | tailings metagenome | isolation source: Replicate 3 from Balatoc abandoned mine | place: Philippines: Itogon, Benguet | collected 2017-08-28 | reverse complement strand
TCCGCTCGATCACCTCGCCGTCGAGCTCCATCACCATGCGCAGCACGCCGTGCGCCGCCGGGTGCTGGGGGCCGAAGTTGATCGTGTAGTTGGTGACGGTTTCGCCGCTGGTGGTGGGCGATTCCTCAAGCATCATGCCGCTCATTCCCCGCCCTCCTTCTTCTTGGCAGCAGGTTTTTTGGCCGCCGGCTTCTTAGCTGCCGGCTTCTTGGCGGCGGGCTTCTTTGCCGGAGCCTTCTTTTCGGCAGCGGGCGCAGGAGCGGGCGGAGGCGGAGGCGGTGGTGGCGGCGCAGGCGGTTGCAAGGCCTTCTCGTCACCCGGCAGCACGTAATCCGCGCCTTCCCACGGGCTCATGAAATCGAACTGGCGCATGTCCTGCGTCAGCTTGACCGGCTCGTACACGACGCGCTTCTCTTCCTCGGAGTAGCGCAGTTCCTGGTAGCCGGTCAGCGGGAAGTCCTTGCGGAACGGATGGCCCTCGAATCCATAATCCGTCAGGATGCGGCGCAGGTCCGTGTTGCCGGCGAACAGCACGCCGAACATGTCGAACACCTCGCGCTCCAGCCACCCGGCGTTGGGCCACAGGGTGGTAACCGTGGGCACCGGGGTCGCTTCGTCCGTGCTCACCTTCACCAGAATGCGGTGATTACGGGTGAGCGAGAGCAGCATGTAGACCACCTCGAACCGCTCTGCGCGGTCCGGGAAGTCCACCCCGGCGATCTCCATCAGCTGCTGATACTGCTGGCTGTCGCGCAGCAGGCGCAGGGCATCCTCGATCCGGTCCCGCTGCACGGTGAGCACGATTTCGCCATGCTCCTCCTTCGCGGCAACCAGCATGTCGCCCAGCGCGGCGGAGAGCGTTTCCAGCGCGCCTTCGAACGGCGCGTAACGCGGTGCGGAATGAAGCACGGCCATCAGCGTTCAATCGTCCCTGCGCGGCGGATCTTCCGCTGCAATTGCATCACGCCATAGAGCAGCGCCTCGGCCGTGGGCGGGCAGCCGGGCACATAGATGTCCACCGGCACGATGCGGTCGCAGCCGCGCACCACCGAATAGCTGTAGTGATAGTAGCCGCCGCCATTGGCGCAGCTGCCCATCGAGATGACGTACTTCGGCTCGCTCATCTGGTCATAGACCTTGCGCAGAGCCGGGGCCATCTTGTTGCACAGCGTGCCGGCCACGATCATCACGTCGCTCTGCCGCGGGGACGCGCGCGGGGCCACGCCGAAGCGTTCCATGTCATAACGCGGCATGTTCACGTGGATCATCTCCACCGCGCAGCAAGCGAGGCCGAAGGTCATCCACCACAGGCTGCCGGTGCGCGCCCAGGTGAACAAGTCTTCGGTGCTGGTGACAAGGAAGCCCTTGTCGTTCACCTCGGTCTGCAGGGCGTTGAAATAGTCCGCATCGGGCTGGCGCAGTTCGCCAGCCTGCGCGGTGGGCAGGTTGCGCGCGGTGCCAACCGTGGTGGGGTAATATGGGGGGGCCGCGGTGCTCATTCCCAGTCCAGAGCTCCCTTCTTCCAGGCATAGGCGAGGCCGATCACAAGCTCGGCCAGGAACGTCATCATCGTCAACCAACCGGTCCACCCGGTAAGGTCAAGGCTCACGGCCCACGGAAACAGGAAAGCCGCTTCCAGGTCGAAGATGATGAACAGGATGGCGATCAGGTAGAAGCGCACGTCGAACCGGTCACGCGGTTCCTCGAACGCGGGGAAGCCGCATTCGTATTCGGACAGCTTTTCGGCATCGGGCTTGTAAGAGCCGGTCAGCCGGGAAACCCCCATCGGCAGGAACACGAACAGGGCGGAAAGCCCCAACGCCACTGCCAGGAACAGCAGGATCGGCAGATATTGTGACAGATCGACCAAGGCAGACTCACCGCTTAAGAGGGTTGCATCGCTTCACTATTGGGCGCGCGTCTAGGCAAAGGCCAGCCATACTGCAAGGCCGATGGGGCGCAAATTCCGGGACTTTCCCACCGGGCAGGGCCGCAATCGGGCATTTGATCCGGATTGGACGCATCAAGGCCCTTGTTGCGCCGCACAAACTTGCTTGCCGACGGTTCGTGGCCTAGACTTCGACCGTCTAATCCCTCCGGAACAGAGGTATCCATTTCATGACCGCCCTTCACCCGCGTGATCCCATCGTCATCCTCTCCTACGCCCGCACGCCGATGGGCGCGATGCAGGGGGCGCTGGCGGATGCTGCCGCGACCGATCTGGGCGCCACCGCCATCAAGGCCGCCGTGGAACGCGCGGGTATTTCGGGGGGCGACGTGGAACGCGTCTACATGGGCTGCGTGCTACCAGGCGGCCTCGGCCAGGCCCCTGCTCGCCAGGCGGCGCTGAAGGCCGGCCTTCCACGCAGCGCGGAAGCAACCACCGTCAACAAGGTCTGCGGATCGGGCATGCAGACCATCATCATGGCGAGCGAGGCGCTCGCTTCCGGCGGGGCGGACGTGATCGTGGCCGGCGGCATGGAAAGCATGACCAACGCCCCATACCTGCTCAAGAAGCACCGTTCCGGCGCGCGACTGGGGCATGATACCGCTTACGACCATATGTTCCTTGACGGGTTGGAAGATGCCTACAAGCCCGGCACCGCCATGGGCATCTACGCGCAGGAAATGGCCAACAATTACCAGCTCACCCGCGAAGAAATGGATGACTATTCGATCGCTTCGCTTGCCCGCGCCAATGCCGCCGTGGCCAGCGGCGCCTTCGCCGATGAAATTGCGCCGGTCACCATCACCACCCGCACGGGCGAAGTGACTGTGGACACCGACGAAGCCCCCGGCAAGGGCCGGCCGGAGAAGATCCCGGCGCTCAAACCCGCCTTCGCCAAGGATGGCACTATCACTGCCGCCACGTCCTCGTCGATCTCTGACGGCGCCGCAGCGGTGGTGCTCACCCGCGCCAGCGTGGCGCAGGAGAAAGGTCTTGCACCCGTCGCCACCGTAGTGGCCACTGCCGCGCACGCGCAGGAACCCGCCGCCTTCACCACCGCCCCCGTCGGCGCGATCCAGAAGCTGCTCGCCAAGACCGGCTGGAGCGTGGACGATGTGGACCTGTGGGAAGTGAACGAGGCTTTCGCCTGCGTCACCATGTTCGCCATGAAGGACATGGGCATCCCGCACGAAAAGATCAACGTCAACGGCGGGGGTACGGCGCTGGGTCACCCCATCGGTGCCAGCGGCACGCGCATCGTCGTCACCCTCATCGCGGCGCTCAAGGCGCGCGGACTGAAGCGCGGCGTGGCCTCGCTGTGTATTGGCGGCGGGGAAGCCACGGCCATTGCGGTGGAAATGATTTCGTAGGTGGAAGTCGTTCTGTGAACAAACCCCGATCCGGATTGCCACTATCCGTTCGGCATTCGGTTCAATTGTGACAGCTTCACTTGCTTATCCCCTTTCACATGATACTTAGCCGGCGATTCTACTTGGGGGCGAGATGATGAAATGGACCTGGGCAATGGTCGGCGCCATGGCGCTGGCGGCCTGCAGCGGTGGACAGGACGACGCCGGCACCACCGGGCAGAGCCAGGCCGCGCCGCTTGTCACCCCTGCTCCCAGCAACCTTGCAGGCACTTATGGCGCAGCCGGCGTCGATGGTCAGCCCTGGACTTCCTCGCTTAATGCCGACGGCTCTTACCAGAACACCATCGGCGGCGAAGTGAGCGAGGCAGGCACCTGGACGCAGGCGGAAGACCAGTTGTGCTTTTCGCCAGAGGCCGCTCCGGATGAAGCCGCGCGGGAACAGACCTGCCTCACCGTGCTCAGCGTAAACCAGGACGGGAGCCTGGTCCTGGCCGACGCGCAGGGCAACCAGACCACCGCTCCGCGTCTCGATCGGCAGGATTGATTGTGACGTCTGGCAGCCGCGCTGCCGTCTTTGTCACAAGTGGCCCCGGCGCGGGGCCGGACCCTGACGAATTGCTCCTGCCCCTCACTTGCGTCTGATTGTCAGCAAGGGCGCAGCGTAACCGTCCCTTTGGCGGTACCGTCAAGAAGGTGCCGCATCTGGGTGAACCTTTCAGGGTTCGCCCGCGCCCCAGAGCTTGTCCGCCTCGACCCAGCCCGCATGGCCATCCACGTCGAATCGGCACCACCCAGCCTCGCACTCGCCCAGTTCGCCGATCACGCCCGGCTCCATGTTCCAGCGCAGGCGCGCGCCGGCGTTCGGCTCTTCGCGAATTGGCGTCAGGCCTTCCCCGGTAACGATGGCCGTCCGGCGGAGCGAAAGGAGCTGGTTGAACACCCAGCCACGCGTGCCGTCCGGCTCCTCGATCAGCCGCCAGCCCTGTTGCAGGCGGATAACCTTTACCGGCAGCCCTTCGCGACGGTAGACCCAGCTGATGCGATAACGCTCGTTCGGACCGACGCGCATGTTGACTTCGTTGGATGACAGGCTCGCCCAGTAGGGCACTTCCCGATCCTGCGCGGCAGCGGGCGCGGCCAGGGCAAAAACCGCCAGCAAGGCAAGGCCAATACGGATCAGGGTCTGCTGCATCGCCGCCAGTCCTATCGCCGCTTCTGGATTCGCATCAAGCACCAAGGCCCTGCTTTCACCGGTTAACCCGAACGGCCCTGACAAGGGCGCCCGCTGGCGGGATTATGCCAGCACTTCGGCCAGTGCGGCGATGACCTGCCGAACGCTGGCGGCGTTGCTGCCCATGTCGAGATGGTGAGCAGCGACTTCCACGCGCCGGTCGCTCTCTTCCGGCTGGCCCCGCGCGCTTTCGGGCGCGATGATGCCGTCATTGGCGGACCACACCGCCACCGTGGGAACGGGCGGCTTGGCCGCGACATTCTCGGAAAATGGCGAGCGATCGACAGGATGGCCGCTCAGCTTCTCGTAAAGTCTCCAGGCATTGTTGGCGCGGAGATCGCCGGAAAACGGCGTGCCCAGGGTCACCACAGCACTCACCTGATCGGGATGGCGGTGGGCGAGTATCCGGGCGTAGAGACCGCCGAGGCTCCAGCCCACCAGCGCCACTTTCTTCCCCGTTTCAGTATTAACCCGCGCCAGTTGCCTCGCGACGCGGCCGACACTTTCGGTGGTTGCGACAGCGTGGAACGAGATATCGGACGGCCTGGCATCGAAGCCGGACGCGCGCAGGGATCGCCGCAGGTGCTGCACGGTGGAATCACCGGTCAGCATTCCCGGTATGACGATGACCGGCTGGCCCCGCCCTGCCCCGCTTACCTTCACCGCCGGCCGGAACCAGCTGGAGGCCAGATCCGCCAGGCCCCACCCTTCGCGCAAGAGCTTTTCGAGCGGTGGGGCGGAAGCTGCCAAGAGGTATGTGCCCCTCAGTCCCCGGTCAGGATCCGGTCCACCAGTTCCTTCACGGTCGGCGTGAAGTTGTTGGAATAGAACGGGTCCTGCTTGAAGCGGTAGGCCGCGTGGCCGGCAAAGATCAGGTTCTTGTCCAGCGGTTCGCCATGCACCGCACCCTGCAGCTTCTTCTGAATGCAGAAGCTGCGCGGATCGGCCAGGCGGCCGGTGGTGAAATCGTCATGGTCCTTCCATGAAGAGAACCCGCAGTGCGACAGGCAGCCCATGCAGGCGGCCTGGTCCTCGCGGATTTCGTCACGTTCGGGCGGTGTCACGAAGACCACGGTATCGTCCGGCGTCTTGAGCGCCTCGGTAAAGCCTTCGGCGTTCCACGCGCGGGCGCGCTCCAGATCCTTGGGGGCAACCCAGAAGTTCTTGCCCTTCACGCCAACGTCCAACTGCACGGTGTGCTCGCCCGCTTCCACGCGGCTGTAGGGAATCTGGCGGTGGCTGCGCGCTTCCAGCGAACGAAGGAACGGGTTGCGCACGGCAGAGCTGTAAAAGCCGGTGGGGCTGAAACGGTGCAGCAGCACGTCACCCGGCTCGATCTGGCGCAAGGCATCCTTCCAGGCCTGCGGGATCGGGCTTTCCTGTGTCAGCAGCGGCCGGGTGCCGAACTGGAAGACGATCTGGCCCAGTTCCGGGTTGTCGATCCAGTCATTCCATTCGCGCAAGGCCCACACGCCGCCGGCCATCACGATCGGCACGCTGTCGGCAATGCCTTCGGCGCGCATCGTTTCGCGCAGCGCCTTGACGCGGGGGTACGGGTCTTCCGGCTTCAGCGGGTCTTCCGCATTGGACAGGCCGTTGTGCCCGCCCGCCAGCCACGGGTCTTCATAGACCACGGCGGCCATCAGGTCCGCGACCTTGGAATAGCTGCGCTTCCACAGCGCGCGGAAGGCGCGGGCGGAGCTGACGATCGGCAGGTAGTTGACGTTGAACCGCTGGGCGATCTCGGCCAGCTTGTAGGGCATCCCTGCCCCGCAGGTGACGCCGGTCACCATGCCGCGGGTCTGTTCCAGCACGCCTTCCAGCACCCGCTGCGCGCCGCCCATTTCCCACAGCACGTTGATGTTGATCGCGCCCTTGCCACCGGCGATCTCGTAAGCGCGGCGCACCTGTTCCACCGCGCCATCGATGGCATAGCGGATCAGTTGCTCGTGCCGTTCCACGCGGGTCTTCTGCGGATAGACCTGCGGAATGGGCATTCCGTCCGAATCGTAACTGTCGGCATTCACCGCGCTGACCGTGCCGATGCCGCCGGCAGCCGCCCATGCGCCCGAGCTGGAATGGTTGGAAACGGCCACCCCCTTACCGCCTTCAACCAACGGCCAGACTTCGCGGCCGCCATATACAATCGGCTTTAAACCCTTGAATTCCATCAACTTCCTCAGCGGCCCCAGTCCGGTTATGGATTGGGAGCCGTTTCAACACTGCCGGGCGCTGCGCACGGCTCGATTTCATTTGGCTCCGGACGGGCGCCGACAGCTTCAAACTGTGCGTAGTAGCCCGCTATTTCCGGTTTACGATCAAACTCCACGAGGCGATAGCCCACCTGCTGGAATTCGCAGAACAATAATTGTGGACTGATGCCGTGCTGATCGGCCGGCCGGTCCACGTCGACCACGATCACCTGCCCGCCTTCGCGCAGCGCAGGACGCAAGTGCCACAGGAAGGCATAGGGTTCGGCCACCTCGTGGTACATGTGGACCATGAACACGCGATCGAAGCTGCCTGCCGGCAGTCGCGGATCGTCTTCCGCGCCTAGCTTGATGGAAACATTATCCAGTCGCTCGCGCTCCACACGGTCGCCCAGGCGGCGCAGCGCATCGGCATCGATGTCCTGCGCCAGCACACGCCCCCGTGCGCCCACGCGCGCGGCCAGGCGCACAGTGTAATAGCCATCGCCCGCGCCGATATCGGCCACGGTCATGCCGGGGGCGACGGCGGCCTTGTCCATCACCGTGTCCGCTTCCCGCCGGTCATCGCGCGCTTCTTCGGTAGAGAAGGCATTGCTGGTCACGCCGGAAACAGGCCGGTCGGGCCGCGGAAAATCGCGTGCCGTCTCTGGCCGGTCGGCATCGGCCGGCTGGCAGGCGGCAGCCAGCAACAGCGCCGCGTAGGCTATAACGGCAGGCAGTCGATCCTTCACGCCCGCGCCTTTAGCGGGGATATGCGCGCTTGGCAAAACGCGAGTGTGTGGTGGCCCGTGCGCCCTCTCCCACGCGGTACGGCGCCGGCAGGGCTGCAACTCCGCCCTGACTTTTGCCGGGGCGGAGGCCCCTCTCAGTCCACATCGTCCACTTCGGCGGCCTCACCCGTCACGCGGGCAGCAAGGGCTGCGGCGATGAAATCGTCCAGCGCGCCGTCCAGCACATCGCCCGGCGCGGTGGAAACGGTACCGGTGCGCAGGTCCTTCACCATCTGGTACGGCTGGAGCACGTAGGAGCGGATCTGGCGGCCCCACCCGATCTCGGTCTTTTCCTGGTATTCGCCGGCCGCCGCCGCCTCGCGCCGGGCGAGTTCGGCCTCATACAGGCGGGCCTTCAGCATGTTCATCGCGGTGGCGCGGTTCTTGTGCTGGCTGCGATCGGCCTGGCTGGCCACCACGATCCCGGTGGGGATGTGGGTGATGCGCACGGCGGAATCGGTGGTGTTGATGTGCTGCCCGCCCGCGCCGCTGGCGCGGTAGGTGTCGATGCGCAGGTCGCCTTCGTTGACCTCGATCTCGATATTGTCGTCCACCACCGGATAGACCCAGACCGAGCTGAAACTTGTGTGCCGCCGGGCGCTGGAATCATACGGGCTGATGCGGACAAGGCGGTGCACGCCGCTTTCCGTCTTGGCATAGCCATAGGCATTTTCGCCCTTCACCAGGATGGTAGCGCCCTTGATGCCGGCCTGTTCGCCAGCCTGGTATTCCACGGTTTCCACCTTGAAGCCGCGCTTTTCTGCCCAACGGGTGTACATGCGGAAAAGCATTTCCGCCCAGTCCTGGCTTTCGGTGCCGCCCGCGCCGGCGTGGATTTCAATGTAGGTGTCATTGGCGTCCGCTTCGCCGGAAAGCAGCGCCTTCACCTTGTCGGCATCGGCCCGGTCGGCCAGCGCGGCGAGACTGGCGAGGCCATCGGCCACCACGGCATCGTCGCCTTCCATCTCGCCCAATTCGACGAATTCGATCGCGTCGGCCATTTCGGCGGATATGCCCTGCACCGTGCCGATCGCTTCCTTGAGCTGCTTCTGCTCGCGCGTAATGGCCTGCGCCTGCTTGGGATCGTTCCACAGCGTGGGATCCTGCACGCGGGCGTCCAGTTCATCCAGGCGGCGCAGGGCGCGGTCCCAGTCCAGCGACTTGCGCACCAGCGCCAGGGCGGCCTCGATCCGGTCGATATGGGCTTGCCCTTCGGCACGCATGGGAAATTCTCCAGGTAACAGTCAGCCGCGCCGCCTAGCCGAGGGGCGGCCTTAACGGCAAGAGGTTTGCTTTGGCCGGTTCGCTTCGGCGGTCCGCCCGGTTCAGCGCAACGCGCGCACCGCAGCCAACGTGCGGGAAACGTGCTCGCGGTAATCCATGTCGGAATGGACCATGACCACGCGGCCATCGCGCGCGATGACATAGCTGGTGCGGCTGGTCATCCCGCTCTGCCCCATCGCCACGTCATAGCCGCTGATGATGGATGCCGTCGCCCGCCCCACGGGAAACGCGTCCCGGCATTCCTCGCGGCTGAAGCGTTGCAGCGTGGCCATGTCATCGGCCGACATGCCCAGCACGCTGGCCCCGGCGGCCTCGAACTCGTCCATCGCCTCGGCAAAGGCGTTGGCTTCCAGCGTGCAGCCTTGCGTGAAGGCGCGCGGGAAGAAGTACAGCACCACCGGCCCTTCGCGCAATTTGGCGGCAAGGTCGAAGGTGAATGTGCGGCCGGCCAGCGCCGCGCTGGTGGTAAAGCGCGGCGCGGAGGCACCCCGATCAAGCGCCGCCGATGCGGGGAGCGAAGTGGTCAGCAGCGCCGCGGACAGCGCCATGGCGGCAAATCGGGCAGCAAGTCGCAAGGTCAGGGACATGATGGGGAGCTCCTTGTTCCGGCCTAGTAGATCCCGCCCTGTTCTTCAGCGAAGTTTTCAGGCGGGGTTTCGCTATTGGTCGTATCGCTTTCCGCAACGGAACCGCGTTCGCGCTGACGCAGCTGGTCGAGGATCATCTGGCGCATCGCGTCAACCTCGTCCTGCCGCTGGCTGCGACGCGGTTCGGTATCGGGCTTGAATGCTTCCCAGATGACCGACGAAAGCGGATCATCGCTGGGCCATCCGTCAAACACCCGCCGGCCGGTGCGCCGGTCCACGCGCACCATACGCACACCCGGCGGGGCGATGAACGGGCTGCCGGCCCACCGATCGCGCGATTTGACCAGGAATTCGCGGAAGATCGGCACGGCGGTATTGCCGCCCTGCACCCACCCACCAAGGTTTCGCGGCTGGTCGAACCCGACATAGGTGCCCGCCACGATATCCTGCGATCCGCCCACGAACCAGGCGTTGGTCGGCCCGGTGGAGGTGCCGGTCTTGCCGAACAGCGGCATGTCGATGTCGCGCAGCCGCGTGGCGGTGCCGCGCTGGACCACGCCCGTGAGCATGTTGATGACCTGGAACGCGGTGCGCGCATCGATTGCCTGCCGCCCGCGCGGCGCCAGGCGCGGCATGGGCGATCCGTCCCACTGTTCCATGTTGCAATTGGGGCATTCGCGGTTGTCGGTGCGGTAGATCACCTTGCCATCGCGGTCCTGCACGTAATCCACCAGCGTCGGCTGGTTCAGCCGGCCGTGGTTGACCAGGGTGGAATAGGCATTGACCATGCGCAGCACGGTGGTGTCCCCCGCCCCCAGCGCAAAGGCGGGATAGGGCTGGTATGCACCCAGCTCCGGCTCGATCCCGGCAGCGCGGAACATCTGCAGCACCTTGTCCATGCCGGTGTCCATCGCGATGTGCACGGTCATCAGGTTCTTGGACTGCTCCAGCCCGTAACGCATCGGATACTCACCACCACCACGGCTGCCGCCGAAGTTGGTGAAGCACTTTTCGCCCAGGTTCGCGCCCTGATAATAGCAGTACTGGCTATCGGGAACGAGGGTGGCCGGGGTCATGCCGTTGTCCAGTCCGGCGGCGTAGACGAACGGCTTGATGGTGGAGCCCGGCTGGCGCAACGCCTGCGTGGCGCGGTTGAAATCACTGAGGCGGGAATCGAACCCGCCCTGCAAGGCGAGCACGCGGCCGGTGCTGGGCTGCTGGGCAACGAAGCCGCCGGAAATTTCCGGCACGGCCCGCAGCCGCCAGGCGTTGCCCGCAGGCGAGACGGCAATCACGTCCCCGGTCTTGAGTGCTTCGGGTAACTCGCCCGTCAGGCGCCCGTCCGGCCCGCTGGCAAAGGCGATGGCGGCGGATTGCCCGGCCCGCTCCGTCACCACGGCCACGCGCCAGTTCTGGTAACTGATCGCCAGGTTGGAACTGTCGAGCTGGCCCTGCAGGTCGCCGTTGCTTGGGTTCAGCGTAGCAATCGGCCCGGTCCAGCCACGGTTGCCGTGATAGCGGATCAGCGCGGCACGCAGGGCATCGCGCGCGGCATCCTGCAATTCCGTATCCAGCGAGGTGCGGATCCAGAGCCCCCCGGCGTAGACGCTGTTGCGCCCGTCCTCTGCCTCTTCACCGAACCGCTCGATCAGTTCGCGGCGGACTTCCTCCAGGAAATAGCCCGCATCGGCCGACCGCTGCTCCCGCTGGCCGGTGACGATCCCCAGCGGCAGGGCCTTCGCGGCATCACGCTGGGCGGCGGTGATGTGGCCGTTGTCCTCCATCTGGTCGAGCACGAAATTGCGCCGGGCGATGGCCTGGTCGTAATTGCGTTCGCGGCTGTAGGTTTCGGGCGCCTTGGGCAGGATGGCGAGGTAGGCCATCTCGTGCAGCTCAAGATCGCCAACGTCCTTGTCGAAATAGGCCCGCGCGGCCGCCTGCACGCCAAAGCTGCGGCGGCCCAGCGGGATTTCGTTGAGGTAGAGGGTGATGATTTCCTGCTTGGTCAGCACGCTTTCGATGCGCGTGGCCAGCACCATCTCGCGCAGCTTGCGGGTGATGGAGTATTCGTTGCTGAGCAGGATGTTCTTGGCCACCTGCTGAGTAATGGTGGAGCCGCCCACGGCCCGTTCACCCGAACCCAGCTTTGACGCATAGTCGATAACCGCGCCGATAAGGCCGCCGGCATCGATGCCGCTGTGAGTCCAGAACGTCTCGTCCTCGGCGCTGGTGTAGGCGTTGATGAGCTGGGTCGGGAAATCCTGGAACTGCAACGCCACGCGCCGTTCCCGCTCGTACCGGTGGACGATTTCGCCATCCACCCCGCGCACCACGGAAGGCAGCTTGGTCTCGTATTCCAGCAAGGTGGACGCATCTGGCAGGTCGCGCATGATCGCGATCCACCCGGCCACGAACAGCACGAACAGGCCGCCCAGGCCATAACCGGCGCGGCGGAACCACAGCTTTTCGCGCCAGTTGCCGGCGAACCAGGTCCTGAAGGCGGTCAGCCAACCACCCGCTTCGCGGCTTATCCGGTAATGCAGGGGGGTGGCGTCACCACGGCCTTGGCCGGGGGCATTGTTGTCAAGGTTGCCGTCAGACATGGTGTCAGGGCCTTAGCACGCGTTTTCGCGCCCGCGCCAGATGGGAATGGCGGTCACGCCCCTGCCGCCACGCTGGCCCGTGCGAAATAGATCCTAATCGCGCGCGCCATCGCCTCGGCAAAGGCGGCTTGTCCCTGGGGCGACCCCAGGCGATCGGCTTCCCCCCGGTTGGTGATGTAGCCGCTTTCGAACAGCACCGCGGGCACGTCCGGCGCGCGCAGCACCGCCAGAGCGGCGGACCGCAGCGGCTGGTCGTGGAAATTGAGGCTCGCGCTGCCTTCCCGCACGATGAGCTGGGCAAATTCGGCCGATTCCTGCGAGGTGCGCCGCTGCGACAGCTCCACGAGGATGGCATTGACGTTGGCATTGTCGCCCGAAAGCTCGATGCCGTTGATGCGGTCCGCCTGGTTTTCGCGCGCGGCATACAAGGCCGCCGCTTCGGATGATGCGCTCTCCGACAGAGTGTAGATGCTGGCGCCGGTTACCTGGTCCCGTTCCCCGGCGGAATCGGCGTGGATGGACACGAACAGGTCCGCGTTCAGCCGGCGGGCGATATCCACCCGTTCCCCCAGCGCCAGGAAGCGGTCGTCATCGCGGGTCATCGCCACGCGGATGCCGCCTTCGGCCAGCAGCCTGTCCCGCAAGGCCCGCGCCAGGCCCAGCACCAGGGTCTTTTCCCTGATGCCATCGCCGCTGGCGCCGGGATCATGCCCGCCGTGGCCGGCATCGATCACCACCAGCGGGCGGGTGACATCTTCCGGGCCTTGCACCGGCGGCAGGCCGATGGTGGTGCCCGGGCCGGGCAGGTCGATGCGGATCACGTAGTCGCGGCCAAGATGCGGCACGGGAACAGCACGGCCCAGCGCATAGATCGCGCCCAGCACCAGCACGGGCGCCAGGAACACCAAGATGATCTGCAGCCGGTACAGGTGCAAACTCCCCAAACCCCGAAGCGCGTGTTATCCCTGTCTTCACCCCCAAGGTCCAGATCAGCCAAGGGAATTTTCCCGAATGTTGCAACAAGGTTGCCGTGGCTCTCCCCAGATGCTAGCCAGCAATGTGCTGCGGACAATTCCGTTTCCGGCAGCATCCGGCATCGCTTTCGGCACCAGTCGAAAGGCCATGCCGGCAAATGTTACAGGTTGATGCATCGATGAAGAGCGAGAGGGAGTTTGTCAGCCGGTGGTCGCAAGACCACGTGCTGCACTCCCGTGCCTTGCCCCGTGCACTGGCGCAGAATGTAATCCTGCGCCTCTTCCCCGATGCAGACACATTCCGAAGCGCCAAGGCCCCATTTGCGGGCACCGGCGCGAAGAACCCTTTCCCCGCCACGTCCGGAACTGTCCGCGCACGCCGGGGATTCCACACATATCGGCATGCTCTGTTGGCCCCCGCCCCCATCGGGACGGGCGCAGGACGAGGATCACATGCCCGGAGAAATTTGAATGGCAACGCGCATGCTTATCGATGCGCGCCACCCGGAAGAAACGCGGGTGGCGGTGCTCAAGGGAAACCGCATTGAGGAATTCGACTTTGAATCTGCCGAACACAAGCAGATCAAGGGCAACATCTATCTCGCCAAGGTTACACGGGTAGAACCCTCGCTGCAGGCGGCGTTCGTCGATTTCGGCGGCAACCGGCACGGGTTCCTCGCGTTCAGCGAAATCCATCCCGACTATTACCAGATCCCGGCGGAAGACCGCGCCCGCCTGCTGGCGGAAGAACAGGCCGCAGCCGAAGAAGAAGCGGCCCTGCGCGCCGAGGAAGAGGACGACGAGGACTACGAATCGAACGGCGGCGACGATGACGATGCCAGCGGCGTGGTCGAAATCGACACCTCCGAAAAGGACGACGTCGCCACCATCGAAGACGGCCAGCTGGCCGATGGCGATGACCGGGACGAGCAGTACGACGAGGACGATTACGATCGTGGCGCGTCCGACGATGACGGTGCCGAGGGCGAAGATTCATCCGAGGATGGCGAAGGCCGCCAGGAACGCGGCCGCGACCGGGGCCGTGGCCGCCGTCAGGGTCGTCGCCAGGGTGGCGGTAGCCGTGGCAGCAGCCGCGCCAAGGAAATCGACGATGTGCGCGCCAAGCGCCAGGCGCTGCGCCGCCGCTACAAGATCCAGGATGTCATCCAGCGCCGCCAGGTGCTGCTGGTCCAGGTCGTCAAGGAAGAACGCGGCAACAAGGGCGCCGCGCTGACCACCTATCTCTCGCTGGCCGGCCGCTACTGTGTGCTGATGCCCAATTCCAGCAACGGCGGCGGCATCAGCCGCAAGATCAACAACGGGTCTGACCGCAAGCGCCTGAAGCAGATCGTTTCCGAACTCACCCTGCCGCGCTCCATGGGCCTGATCGTGCGCACCGCGGGGCTGCAGCGCACCAAGACCGAGATCAAGCGTGACTTCGATTACCTCGCCCGCCTGTGGGACGAGATTCGCGAGAACACGCTGAAGAGCAGCGCTCCGGCGATGATCCATTCGGACAGCGACCTGATCAAGCGCGCCATCCGCGACATCTACAACCGCGAGATCGAGGAAGTGGTGGTGGAAGGCGAAGCCGGCTACCGCGCGGCCCGCGATTTCATGAAGCTGCTGATGCCCAGCCACGTGCGCCGGGTGAAGGCCTATGCCGATCCGGTGCCGCTGTTCCAGCGCTATGGCGCGGAAGACCAGCTTTCCGCCATGTATGACCCGGTCGTCCAGCTGAAGAGCGGCGGCTACCTGGTGATCAACCCGACCGAGGCGCTGGTGTCGATCGACATCAACTCCGGCCGTTCCACCAAGGAACACGGGATCGAGGCGACCGCGCTCAACACCAACCTTGAAGCCGCGCGGGAAATCGCCCGCCAGCTGCGCCTGCGCGACATGGCCGGCCTGGTGGTGATCGACTTCATCGACATGGAGCACAGCTCCAACATCCGCAAGGTCGAGCGGGCGATGAAGGATTCGCTCAAAAACGACCGCGCGCGCATCCAGGTGGGCCGCATTTCCGGCTTCGGCCTGATGGAGATGAGCCGCCAGCGCCTGCGCACCGGCGTGCTGGAAGCCACCACCCGCCAGTGCCCGCACTGCGATGGCACGGGCCTGGTCCGCACGGCATCGTCCGCCGGCCTTTCCGCGCTGCGCCTGATCGAGGACGAAGCCGCCAAGGGCAAGGGCACGATCATCACGCTCTATGCCAGCACCGAGGCATCGATCTACCTGCTCAACGCCAAGCGTGCGGATCTCGCCGAGATCGAGCACCGCTATGGCGTGATCGTGCAGGTGGTGCCGGAGGGCGAGAACGAAGGCGCGAAGATGCGCGTCACCTCGTCCGGTCCGCGTCCGACTGAACCGCCCAAGTTCGAACCCATCGTTGACGAAGACTTCTCGGACCTGCCGGAAGACTTCGAGGACGAAGAGGACGAGGAAGAGGCCGAGGCCCGCTCGTCCGGGGACGAGGGTGGCGACCGTGACGAACGCGGCAAGAAGCGCCGCCGCCGCCGTGGTGGCCGCAACCGCGGCCGCAGCCGCGAGGATGGCGATGGCGGTGAGGCCGCTGACGCTGGCGACGAGGAAGGCTCCGACGAAGCCGCCCCCGCTGCCGAGGGCGAGGAAGAGGCCGCCAACGGCGACCGCCCGAAGAAGCGCCGCCGCCGTGGCGGTCGTGGCCGTGGCCGCCGCCGGGATGAAAACGGCGAGGCTGGCGAGGGTCAGGTCGATGAAGCCGGCGAAGGTGAAGCCGAAGCGGCCGATACTGTCGAGGTGAGCGAAGCACCGGCCGAACCGGTGGAGGAAGCCACCGAGGCCCCTGCCCCCAAGCGCCGCACCCGTCGCAAGAAGCCTGTCCTGAGCGATGCCGAAGGGGCGGACGATGCCGAAGCCGTGACCGAGGCCGCCCCCGCTGCCGAGGAAGCGCCGGTCGAGGAAGCGCCCGCAGCGGAAGAAGCCCCGGCCAAGCCCAAGCGCGCCCCGCGCCGCAAGAAGCCTGCCCTGAGCCAGGACGAAGGGGCCGATGCCGTGGCGGAAGAAGCCGCCCCCGCCCCGGTCGAAGCGGCAGCACCAGTCGAAGCGGAAACTCCCGCTGTCGAGGAAGCGCCCGCCAAGCCCAAGCGTGCGCCCCGCCGCAAGAAGGCCGATGCCGTGGCGGCAGCGGAAGAAGCAGCCGCGCCTGCCGCCGAAGCGGAAGCCGTGGCCGAGCCGGATGCGTCCGCTGCCTCGGCGGAAGAGGAAACCGGCGAACCGCGCCGTGGCTGGTGGCAGCGCACCTTCGGCCAGTAAGGCCGGGCAAGCGCCAAGAAAAAGGGCCGGCCTGCATCACCGCAGGCCGGCCCTTTTCATTTGCCTCATACGGCTGGCGGCGGATCAGGCAAGGCCGCCGATCAGCCGGTACTTCAGCTCCACGTATTCATCCATGCCGTGGTGCGATCCCTCGCGGCCCAGGCCCGATTCCTTGACCCCGCCAAACGGCGCGACTTCGGTGCCCAGCAGCCCTTCGTTCAGCGCCACCATGCCGTATTCCAGCGCCCCGAACACGCGCGAGGCCCGGGCCACGTCGCGGGTGTAGAAGTAGCTGGCAAGGCCATAGTTGGTATCGTTGGCGATCCGCAGCGCCTCCGCCTCATCGGCAAAGGACATGACCGAGGCGACGGGGCCGAAGATTTCCTGCTGCGCTATGGCCATGTCCTGCGTCACGCCGGTGAGCACCGTGGGGCTGTAGAACTGCGCGCCCGCATTGTGGCGGCTGCCGCCGCAGGCGAGGGTCGCCCCTTCAGCCAGCGCGCCGTCCACCAGTTCCTGCACCTTGAGCAGCGCTTTTTCGGTAATCAGCGGGCCGATCTGGCTGTCAGGCTCCATGCCGTTGCCAACCTTCAGAGCCTTTGCCCTGGCCACGAACTTGTCGACGAATTCGTCATGCACATCGCGCTGGATCAGCAGGCGGTTGGCGCCGATGCAGGCCTGCCCGGCGTTGCGGAACTTGGCGATCATCGCCCCGTCCACCGCCTTGTCGATATCGGCATCGTTGAACACGATGAAGGGCGCGTTGCCGCCCAGTTCCATGCTGGCCCGCTTCACCGTGCTGCCCGCCTGGGTCAGCAGCAGCTTGCCGATGGCGGTGGAGCCGGTGAAGCTGATCTTGCGGATGGTGGGATGGGTGCAGAACACCTCGCCCACGCCCCTGGCGTCATCGCTCGGCACGATGCGGAAGACATCGCGCGGGATGCCGGCGTCCCACGCCAGCTTCTCCAGCGCCAGCGCGGACAGCGGCGTGGCTTCGCTGGGCTTCATGATGATCGAACAGCCCACCGCAATCGCGGGCGCCGCCTTGCGGGTGATCATGGTCAGCGGGAAGTTCCACGGGGTGATCGCCGCGCAGGTACCTACCGGCTCCTTGGTGACGACGATTTCCTTGCCAGTGGTGAAGCCGGGGATCGTCTCGCCATAATTGCGGCGCGCTTCCTCGCCGAACCATTCCACGAAGCTGGCGGCATAGTCGAGCTCGCCCCGGCTTTCGTACAGCGGCTTGCCTGCCTCCAGCGTGCAGATCAGCGCCAGTTCCTCGCGGTGCTGGATGATGAGATCGAACCAGCGGCGCAGGATCGTGGCGCGGGTGCGGGCGGTTTCCGCGGCCCAGGCATGGCGCGCGCTTTCCGCGGCCTGCACGATGGCGTCCAGTTCGCTGGCGGCATAGTTGCGGACGGCGCACAGGACTTCGCCGGTGGCCGGGTTGAACACCTTGAGGCCGTTGTCATCAAGGCCATGGTCGAAAAGATGCACGGGAAGCTGCGACATGGATGGTTTCCTGCAGGGCTGCTGTTTGCCGCCGCTCTGCCCCCTTGCGCGGCGTTTGCCAAGCCGTATCGCCTGAAACCGGGCCAAGGAAACCGGCCTGCTGCCCGCGCCGCAATATTGACATTGCGGCGCGCGGCAACCAAAGGCGAACCCGCCCAGTCACATCACGGATAATGCATTGACGGCGCTCTATGCCCTGCCGGACCATGAAGTGGTCCAGGCCCTGATCCCGACCATCAGGCAAACCCGCCTCTCCAACGACGAGGCGGTAGAACGCGTCCGTGCGGTCCCCGGCATGGTCCCCCTCGCCATCGATCCGGAAACCGGCACCGGCGGAGAAGGCGCGGTGCTGTGGGGGGACATCGGGGACCACCCGTTCCGCGAATGGCAATACATGTACACCGTGCAGGCACTGGCGAACCAGGGCCGCATTGGCGAGGCCTTCACCACCGATTTCGATATCCTGCTGGATGACCGGGTGCTGGCCGATCCCATCACCCCGTCCGGCTTCATGTTCCACATCAGCCGCTGCGGCTCCACGCTGAGCGCCAAGGCGCTGGCCCGTAGCCCGCGCCACGTGGTCATCAACCAGGGCGGCCCGCTGCAGCGCGGTTTCTGGGCCACGATCACGCGGGACTGGCAGCAGGACGCCGCCCCCACGGCGGAAAACCTCAAGGCCTTCCGCAACCTGGTGCTGGCCATGGCCCGCCGCCGCCGGCCGGAACAAACCCATTCGTTCGTCAAGTTCATCAGCTGGAACACGCTGTACATGGACTTTGCCATGCAGGCCTTCCCGCAGGTGCCGAGCATTTTCCTCTACCGCAACCCGGTGGAAGTGATCGCCTCCGTCCTCAGGGAAACCAGCGCCGTGCTGTGGGCCAAGGGCCGCCCCCAGGCGGGTTTCCTCACCGGGCTGGACTGGCGCGAAACGGTGGACATGGGCAACGTGGAATACCTCGCCCGCATCTTCGCCCGTTACCTGGAGCTGGCGGATGCGGCGGGCAGCCGCGTTTCCAACATCAATTACGTAGACATCAACCCGGCCAATTTCCCGGCCATGCTCTCGCGCGGATTGCACTTCGATCCCGGCGCTGACGAGCTGGCGCTGATGCTGGAACAGTTCCAGTTCCATTCCAAGGATGACAGCGACAGCAAGGCCTTCCAGGAAGACAGCGCCCAGAAGCGGGCCGAGATTGCCGAGGAAGACAAGGCGCTGGTCGCCAGTCTGTGCGGCGATGCCATGGCCCGGCTGAATGCCTCGCCTGCCAACCTGTTTCCGCGTTAAGCCTGCGTATAAGGCGCCAATGCCACTTGCCGCGCACACCGCGCACACTAGTTAAGACACACACCGATGGAGAACCCCGTGACCGAAGCCAACGCCAACCTGCTGAGCGTGGTCATTCCCAACCACAACTATGGCCGCTTCGTGGGCGCCGCCATCGCCAGCCTCGACGAGCAGACCCACCGCCCGATCGAAGTGATCGTGGTGGACGATGCCAGCACCGATAACTCGGTGGAAGAAATCGAGAAGGCGCTCGCCGCCGCCAGGAACCTCGTTTCCACCAAGTTCATCGCGCTCAAGGACAACGTGGGCAAGCTGGGCGCGCTCAACCGTGCGCTGGAGCATGTGAAGGGCCACTACTTCATCATCCTCGACAGTGATGACGTGCTGCTGCCCGACTACGTGGAGCGCACCATGGTGGCGCTGGAGGAAGCCCGCAAGGAAGACCCCTCCATCGCTTTCCTCTACACCGATTGCATGCTGATCAATGCCGCGGGCGAACAGCTGGATCGCGGCAAGTCCGCGAACTGGGATCCCGCGCTGCTGGAACGCTATTCCTTCGTGCCCGAACCCGCCCTGTGCCTGGCCGCGCCGGTGCTGGAAGCCGCCCCTTATGACGAGGCGATCCGCAAGGGCACCAAGCACCACAAGTGGAAGAAGATCGTCGCCAACGGCTGGAACGGTCGCCACCTGCCAGAGCCGCTGTTCTGCTATCGCATGCACGATGCCAACCTGTCCGGCATCGGCAAGCGCGTGACGGCCGAAGTCGAAAGCGGCATCGGCGGCGAACGCATCCTGTCCGGCTACTGGCCGCTGCAAACCACCGAACGCTGAGACTTGTCGACCATGACCGGCACCGCAACCCTGGACAGCCCCGCCGCCAGCGGCGCGGCCGCCTTCCCGCTCTCGCTGGAAAACGCCCGCGTGGGCGTGGTCGGCCTTGGCTATGTCGGCCTGCCGGTGGCGGTGGCCTTCGGGCAAAAGTATCCGACCGTGGGCATCGACATCAAGGCCGCCCGCGTGGAGAACCTGAAGCGCGGGTTTGACGAAACCAAGGAAGCGACCGCGGAAGAGCTGGCTTCGGCCACGCACCTTTCCTTCACCACGGACATGGCCGATGTGGCCGCGTGCAACGTGTTCATCGTGACCGTGCCCACGCCGCTCAACCCGCACAACCACCCGGACCTCGGCCCGCTGAAAAGCGCCACCCAGGCCATCGCCAAGGTGCTGAAGCGCGGCGATATCGTGATCTACGAGAGCACCGTGTATCCCGGCTGCACCGACGAGTTCTGCGTGCCGATCCTGGAGCAGCTGTCCGGCCTCAAGTACAACGTGGACTTCTTCTGCGGCTACAGCCCGGAACGCATCAATCCGGGCGACAAGCTGCGCAAGCTGCCCGATATCCTCAAGATCACCAGCGGCTCCACGCCGGAAGCGGCTGACTTCGTGGACGCATTCTATCGCTCCGTCGTCACCGCCGGCACCCACCGCGCCAGTTCCATCCGCGTGGCGGAAGCGGCCAAGGTGATGGAAAACACCCAGCGCGACCTCAACATCGCGCTGGCCAACGAACTGGCGATGATCTGCAACCGCATTGGCATCGATACGGTGGAAGTGCTGGAAGCCGCCGGCACCAAGTGGAACTTCATGGCGGTGCGCCCCGGCCTTGTGGGCGGGCACTGCATCGGCGTTGATCCCTATTACCTGACGCACAAGGCGGAAGAGATTGGCCACCACCCGGAAGTGATCCTGGCGGGCCGCCGCATCAATGACCGCGTGGGCAAGTACGTGGTCAACCAGTTCGTGCGCCTCATGGGCCGCAAGGGCCTGTTGCAGGGGGACCTGCGCGTGCTGGTGCTGGGCTTCGCCTTCAAGGAAAACTGCCCCGATCACCGCAACACCAAGGTCGCCTCCATCGTCACGCACCTGGAAGAGTTCGACATTGCGGTGGACGTGTACGACCCGTGGGTCGATGCCGATGAATGCGCGCACGAATACGGCATCCGGCCGATCGAGAAGCTGGAACAGGGCGTCTATGACGGCATCATCCTGGCCGTGGCGCACGATGACATCGTGGCGCTGGGCGCGGACGGCATCCGCGCGCTGGGCAAGCCCGGCGCGGCGATTTACGATGTGAAGAGCGCCCTGCCGCAGGGCGCTGCGGACCAGCGGCTTTAATTTACAGGCGTGAACGGGAATCCGTCATCCTGAACTTGTTTCAGGATCCATGATTCAGTTTGCACGGATGTGTCCCGACAGCGCCTGCTTCGCCGCCGTTCATCGAAGCAAAGCCTCTGATTGCGGCGAAATGGAACCTGAAACAAGTTCAGGGTGATGGTGTTTTGCGGAGTGAGAGGCCTCAGCCCCCCGCCGCCTGCCGCCGCTTGATCAGCGTGGCTTCGGTCAGGTCAAAGCTGTGCTTGTGGTCCACATCGATCGGGCCCCACGGGTAATCCAGCCACGAAACGTCCACCGAAACCTTCATCCGGCGGCCGATGGCGTTGAGCAGGCCCGGCAGGCCTTTCAGCTTCAGCTTGTAGATGATGAACGGCCACACGCCGAAGGCCTTGAGGATGCGCATGTGGCGCTTGCCGAACTGGCCGCCGCCTTCGAAGATCTTCACCGCTTTCAGCGAATTGGGCGTCTTCAGCGCATAGAGGTTGCAGCTGGAAAAGCCGCCGTCCTTCAGGCGGTGGAAGGCCAGGCCCGAATTGGCATAGTCCTGCAATACCACTTCCTCGCTGGTGAAGCCGACCACGGCATCGGCATTGCTGGCCAGCGTATCGCGCACGAAATCGCGGATGATTTCCGGCGTGTGGAGCGCGTTGTCGCCCGTGGTGATGATCATCGGCAGCGGGCTGTCGATCTCGTCCACGGCCTTGAGCACGCTGTCCGCCAGGTTGCCGTGCGACTGGACGAAGATCACCCGCCCTTCATCCACCCAGCCCTTCATGCGTGGGGTGGCGGTGAGGATGTCGGCCCGGTCCACCGAAACGTGGATCTTGCCGAAGCAGCCGCTGTCCACCAGCGCTTCCAGCACGCGCTCCAGCATCACCTGCCCGTCCAGCGTGACAAGGCACTTGTGTGACAGACCCTGGATCTTGGCCACGGGATCATCCACCCCGCGGCGGCTGGCGGCCATGACGAGGCAGGACAGGTTCGTGGTGTTATCGGTCATCGGTCAGGTCTTTCAGGAAACGGGAGTGAAGGCAGCGGCGCGCATCAGGTCACCCGCGTCGGCAAGGTCGGGGAAGCGCTGGCTGAGATCGCGCAAGGTCGCCAGTTCGGCACCTTCCAGCACGCCGATGCAGCAGCCATCGAACTTGCCCCAGTACTCGGCCCAGCTGAACGGCGCAGCCTTGCTGCCCTTGGGCCATTCATGGATGGAAGTGAACTTGCGCCCATCCTTCAGGGTGATGTGCACTTCGGTGGGGAATTCGCCTTCCAGCTTGTCCACCGGGTGGCGGTGGATAATCGGGAACAGGCGGCGCACGTCATCGCCCCACACCTTCTCCTCGGTAAAGTCGGACAAGGTGCAATCCCCCCGCGCCAGCACGCAGCCTACCGCGTATTCGGCGGAGAACTTGGCTTCCAGCGGGCTTTGCGGATCGGTGTAGAACACGTTGTTGAAGTGGACGCGCGGCATGTGCAGGTCCACGCTTGCCACATCATCGGCGGTGAAACCATGCTGGGCGCGCAGGTCCAGCACCCCGTCCATCGCCCGGTGGATCGCCCCGCAGGTGGGGAAGCGCTTCACGCGGAACTTGTGTTCGGTGATCAGCAGCGGCGTGCCCACGCTCTCCAGTTCGTAGCGCAGGTTCTGCCCGTGCTCGATATGGGTGATCGTGTCGCGCAATTCCTCGTAATCCGGCCCCACCATCAGGCGGTTCATGCCGGTGCGCCCGTCCAGCGTATCGCGCCCGGCAGTAATGCCGGCCTTGGCCATGGTGGCCGCCATGATCCCGCCCTTGGCGGCAAGCCCCGCGTGGACCGGCTTCATCTCGGTGCCGAACTGGCTCATGAACCCGCTGGACATGGACGTGGCAATGGACAGCGCCCGCGCGCACTCCTCCGCGTTCAGCTTGAGCAGGCGGGAAACCGCTGCCGTCGCGCCCATCACCCCCACGGTTGCCGTGGCGTGCCAGCCCCGGTTGCGGTGGGTGGGGTTGAGGCCCTGGCCGATGCGGCCAAGGATTTGCAGGCCCACGATATAGGCATCCACGCAAGCCGCGCCAGACAGGCCATGTTCTTCCGCCACCGCCATGATGGCAGGGAACAGCACCGTGGTGGGGTGCGCCTTGGGCGGATCGAAGTTGTCGTCGAAATCGAGCACGTGCGCGATGGTGCCGTTGACGAGCGCCGCCCACGGCGCGGCCAGCTTCAGCGGCGAGCCAAACACGCTGCACGGCCCCGCGCCCCATGGCGCGACAACCGAGAGCAGCTTGCCGGCCACCGGTTCCACCGCGCCGGGGATCATCACGGCGATGGTGTCCACGAATTCGCGGTGCGCCCAGTCGCGCGCGTCATCGGGCCAGGTATCGGGCGTTTCGGCGATCCATGCGCCGTAAACGTCCAGCGGATTGGGAGAAGGATTGGCAGTCACCCCGTCCCTCTAGTCCCGCGCCATGGCCAAGGCAACCGGGGGCGCAGGGGCGAGCTAGGGGGAGATTTCCTGCCCGTCCCACGCCAGCAGCGCGCCGCTTTGCGCAGGGGTGACATTGCACAGCACCTCCATGATGCTGACCGCCGCATCGCGCCGCTTCCTGAGCTGGCCTTCGGGCAGCGCGGACTGGAATGGCGCGGACAGGGCGGTGTCCACCGTGCCCGGATGCACCGCCACCACCGTGCCGTGGGGATGGGTGCGCGCCGCTTCGAGCGCGAAATTGCGCACCAGCATGTTGAGCGCGGCCTTCCCCGCCCGGTACGAATGCCAGCCACCGGCGCGGTTATCCGATATGGAACCCACCCGCGCCGACAGCGCGGCAAAGACCCAGCGCCCGTCTCGCGGCATCAGGGGCAGCACGTGCTTGGCAATCACCGCCGGGCCGACCGCGTTGATGGCCAGCGAGTGCGCCATGGCAGCCGGATCGATCGCCTTGAGGCTGCGTTCCGGCCCCGTCCCGTCATCGAGCGTCAGCGTGCCGGTGGCAACGATCACCATGTCCGGCACGTTTTCCGCCAGCAGGCCCGCGGCGTTGGCAATGCTCGCTTCGTCCTGCAGGTCGAAAGAGGCAGGCTTGACGAGGTGATGGCGCGGCACGTCCCCGCTGCGGGAAAACGCGGCCACCGTCACCCCCCGATCGGCCAGCAGGCGGACCAGCGCCGCGCCTATCCCGCCACTGGCACCAAACACGGCCGCTCTCCCCGGCCAGGCACTACCCTTTTCGTTCATCGGGCTAACCTAACCTGTCGGTTGGCAAATGAAACACGGACTTTTCGCCAGCATTCCGGCCAATCTGGCCCAATGTCTGCCTTGCCCTGCCCGCACGATTGGCTAGATAGGGCCAACATCACGACCATCGACCAATCAGCAGGGACGACAGCGACCATGGCGACTTTCACGCTGCCCAAGAACAGCAAGATCACCGGCCAGGGCACGGCGTACAGGGCCGAAGGGGCCACCCGCACGCGCACCTTCCGCATCTATCGCTGGAACCCGGACAGCGGCGAGAACCCCCGCTACGATACGTTCGAGCTGGACCTGGACGCCTGCGGCCCGATGGTGCTGGACGCGCTGATCAAGATCAAGAACGAGATCGACCCCACGCTGACCTTCCGCCGTTCCTGCCGCGAAGGGATCTGCGGCTCGTGCGCGATGAACATGAACGGCGCGAACGGCCTCGCCTGCACCACCGCGATCGAGGACCTGAAGGGCGAAGTGCGCATCACCCCGCTGCCGCACATGGAAGTGATCAAGGACCTGGTGCCCGATTTCACGCACTTCTACGCCCAGTACGCCTCCATCCGCCCGTGGCTGCAAACTGTTACCACCGAGCCGAGCGGCAAGGAACGCCTGCAATCGCCCGAACAGCGCGCCAAGCTGGATGGCCTGTACGAATGCATCCTGTGCGCCTGCTGCTCCACCGCCTGCCCCAGCTACTGGTGGAACAGCGACAAGTTCCTCGGCCCGGCCATCCTGCTGCAAGCCTATCGCTGGCTGGCCGACAGCCGTGACGAGATGACGGGCGAGCGGCTGGACGAGCTGGAAGACCCCTTCCGCCTCTATCGCTGTCACACCATCATGAACTGCGCCAACGTGTGCCCCAAGGGCCTCAGCCCTGCGCGCGCCATCGCCGAGATCAAGAAGATGGCGGTGGAACGGCAGGTCTGACCGGGTGTCGGAAAAGCCAGTTCTGGCCGCCGGAGACACTGCCACGGGCGGCTGCCTGTGCGGAGAGATCCGCTACACGGTGACCGGCCCCACGCTGTTTGTGTGCCAGTGCTGCTGCAAGGATTGCCAGAAGGCGACCGGCACCGGCCACACCACCATCTTCGGCCTGCGCCGCCACCAGCTGGCGCTGGAAGGCACGCCCAAGACTTATACCAACCCCGGCGACAGCGGCGGGGCGGTGACGCGGCACTTCTGCGGCACCTGCGGCGGGCGGCTGTTCACCACGGGTGATCTGCCGGGCGAAACCGTGGTCATCATGCAGGCCGGATCGCTTGACGATCCCAACCGGATTTCGCCTGAAAGCGTGATCTACACCAAGGATGCAGTGGCCTGCGACGTGTTCGACCCCGCCCTGCCCCGGTTCGAGGCCCGGCAACCGCGCAATCTATGAGCGGTCTCCTCAGCCGTTACGAAGCCCTGCTGGCTGCGGGTGAACTGCGCTCGGACGATCGCCAGCGCGCCGCCGCGCAGGTTCTGGCCCGCGTGCAGGCGGAACTGGAAGCCCCGCCGCCGCGCGGGCTGCTCTCCCGCCTGATCGGCGGCAACCAGCAAAGGGCCGTGCGCGGGGCCTATCTGTGGGGCGGCGTGGGGCGCGGCAAGTCCATGCTGATGGACCTGTTCCACGAAACGCTGGACCTGAAGCAAAAGCGCCGCGTGCATTTCCACGCCTTCATGCAGGAAGTGCATCAACGCATCCGGGCCGAACGGGCCAAGGAAGCGGGCGATCCCATCGCGCCGGTCGCCGCCGCCATTGCCGCCGATCTCCGCTGCCTGGCGTTTGACGAGATGGTGGTTAACAACAGCGCCGATGCCATGATCATGAGCCGGCTGTTCCGCGCGCTGATCGTGGATCACGGCGTCACCGTGGTCACCACCAGCAACCGCGCGCCCGGCCAGCTGTACAAGGACGGCCTCAACCGCGAACATTTCCTGCCCTTTATCGCCCTGATCGAGGATCGGCTGGAGGTGATCGAGCTGAACGGCCTGACCGATTATAGGCTGGATCGCATCGCGGGGCTGGCCACCTGGCACTATCCGCTGGGTGATGCGGCCACCGCGCAGGTGCGCGAGGCGTTCTTCCGCCTCACCGACTTCGCGCCGGAAGATGCTGCTCACGTGCCGAGCGCCGAACTGGACGTTGGCGGCGGGCGCATGTTGCACGTGCCCAAGAGCCTGAAGGGCGTGGCCGTGTTCAGTTTCAAGCGCCTGTGTGCGGAGGCGCGCGGCGCACCCGATTACCTTGCCATCGCTCGCGAATACCATACCGTCATCCTGGTGGGCATTCCGCGGCTTTCCAGGGAAATGCGCAATGAGGCGGCGCGCTTCGTCACGCTGATCGATGCGCTGTACGAACAGAAGGTGAAGCTGTTCGCCACGGCGGAAACCGCGCCCGAAGACCTCTACCCCGCCGGAGACGGCGCCTTCGAGTTCGAGCGGACCGTCAGCCGGCTGAAGGAAATGCAGAGCGCCGATTACATGGCGCTGGGCCACGGGGAAGAAGGCTGATTTTGCGGCCTGTCAGGCCACGATTCCCAGCCTTGCCAAGGACTTGTCCAGCATAAGCAATTGCCACAGCAGGCGCGAATGGTCGCTGCGGCCAGAGATGTGCGCTTCGGCCATGCGGGCCAGCTGCGCCTTGTCGAACCACCCGGTGCGCGCCAGCATCGAACTGGTTGCCACCGCGCGCGCCTGCACTGCCAGCGGGCCGCGCAGCCACTGAGCGATGGGTGTGACGAAACCCTGCTTGGGGCGGTAGAGGATGTCCCTGGGCAGGTAGCGTTCCATCGCCTTCTTCAGCAGCCACTTGCCCTGCGCGCCCTTGACGCGCAGGCCCTCGGGCAGGCTGGCGGCGAATTCCACCAGGCGGTGGTCCAGCAGCGGTTCACGCGCTTCCAGGCTCACCGCCATGCTGGTGCGGTCCACCTTGGTCAGGATATCGCCCGGCAGCCAGAACTTGAGATCGGCATATTGCGCCGCGTCCAGCCCGCTGCGGGCAGGCGCACCCTGCATCAGGGCGATGAACGGCTGTTCTGCGCGGTAACCGCGCAGTTGCTGCCACAGGTCTTCGCCATACAGCGCCAGGCGTACTTCTGGCGGCACGGCGCCCACCGCGCGGGCATAGCCTTCCGCGCCCGACCCGGCGAGGGAGACCAGCGTGCTCTTGGCGCGCAAGGGGCGCGGCGCCCAATCCGCCTTGGGCCAGGCCTGCCCCAGCGGGCCGATGACCTTCTGGCGCAAGGCGGCGGGCAGCAAGGTGCGCACCATCTCCTCGCGGTGGTGGAACACCTGCCGGCGGTATCCGGCGAAGGCCTCGTCCGCCCCGTCACCGGACAGGGCCACGGTCACGCTTTCGCGCGCCAGTTTGCACACCCGCCAGGTGGGCAGCGCGGAGGCATCGGCAAACGGCTCATCAAACATGCCGGCCAGCTGGTCGATCGCGTCGAACTGGTCGGCGCTGACCTTGCGGCTGGCATGGGCCGTGCCGAACAGCGCGGCCACCCGCTCGGCATAGGAGGTCTCGTCCACCGCCGCGACATCGAACCCGATGGAGCAGGTGCGGACGGGTTCGCGGCTCGCCTCGGCCATCAGGGCCACCACGCTGGAGGAATCGACCCCGCCGGAAAGAAACGCGCCCAGCGGCACGTCCGCCACCATGCGCGAGGTCACCGCCTGCGTCAGGTGGTGAAGCAGCTCGGCCTCCAGATCGCGCGGCTTGCCCCGCCGCCGCTCGGCAAACGAGATGTCCCAGTATCGCTGCGGCGCTGCGGGCGTGCTGTCGTGCCGCAGAAGCCGCCAGTGACCCGCTGGAAGCTTTTCAACGCCTTTCAGCATGGACCGGTGGTCGGGGACGTAGCCCCAGGCCATGTAATCCTCGATCGCCAGTGGGTCGGCCTCTCGCCGCAGCAGAGGATGGGCCAGCAAGCCCTTGAGTTCGCTGGCGAAGGCCATCGATCCGTCGCTCAGCATGGCGGTGAACAGCGGCTTCACGCCGAACCTGTCCCGCGCCAGGAACAGCGTCCGCTCTGCCTTGTCGTAGATCGCGAACACGAACATGCCGTTGAGACGCGCCACACAATCGGTGCCCCATTGCTGGTAGGCGGCGAGGATCACCTCGGTATCGCCATGGGTGCGGAACTGCGCCCCCCGCCCCTCAAGTTCGCGGCGCAAGTCCTTGAAATTGTAAATTTCACCGTTGTAGGTGATGACGTAGCGATCATCGGCCGAATGCATCGGCTGCGGTGATCCGGCCAAGTCTATGATCGACAGGCGGCGATGTCCCAGCCCCACCCCCGGCGCGGTCCACACACCCGATCCGTCCGGGCCCCGGTGGGCCATCACGTCGCACATCCGCTCCACGCGCTGGGGATCGACCGGCTTGATCGTGCCGCAATGAAATACACCCGCAATTCCGCACATGCCGGGCCGTTACCGCACTTGCCCGATACGGTCCATCCACCCCGCCAGGTCGCCGCCCGCGGCATCGGCCAGGAAGCGGCGGATGGCGGCATCGGCGGGCGCGGCCCCGCCCTCCTGCGCCGAGACGATCAACATCGCCGTGGGACGGGGATCGCCCAGCAGCCGGTCCCGCAAGGCCCCCAGCTTGAGCCGTGCGGGGCTGCCGGTGAGGAGATCGCCTTGGCGATACCAGGTCAGGGCCAGCCTTCGAGTATCCAGACCGGCCTGCAACCGGTCACTCATGCCGCCGCCGAAATCCGGCCCCGGCGAATGCCAGCTCCAGTGGCTTTCCGGCATCAGCGCGCCTTCGCCAAAGCCGGTCGCCTCGCTGCCCTTCTCCTGAGTGCGGTAGAGGGCATAGAACACGTCCACCCGCGCACCATCGGGCGCGACATAGGTGCCGATGAGTCGGTGATCCGCCCCCGCCGCGCGCGGCTCCCACCAGGGATCAGGCCGGAACGGCGCGCGCTGCCACCCGGCCACTTCGGGCAGGGCGATCTGCGTAGGCATGGGGGCTGCCATCGTGCGCGCCTGCTGCGCCCACAGCAGCACCGCGCCAATCATCAACGCCAGCGCGAGAAGGCAGCGGGTGGAGGCTGCCGTCAGCCCGGACAATCGCCCCAGCCACCCCTTGCCAGCAATCACCCGCGCATCGATGAACACATCGGCGCGCGGCCGGTCGAAGAAGCGCCAGCTGCCCGCCAGCAGCGCACCCATCACCAGCGCGAAGAACACCCAGCCGTAGAACACGTGGTCGAACCCGGCGGCAAATGCGATGCCTTGCGACTGGGCGATATAGATCGTCCCCCAGGCGCGCACCCCGTTGGCGAGGATCGGCAGCACCAGTGCCACAGCCATGAATACCGCCCGCCGCCGGTTGCTGCAAAAGCACACGTGCGCGGCCAGCGAGCCGAGCGCGGCCATGGCGATGAGGAATTTCACGCCCGAACAGGCCTCTGCCACTTCGAACAGGCCCACCGGCGTATCGATGAACACGCCGTTGATCTGGGCCGGAACGCCGCTCCAGTGGACCAGGGCGATGGTCAGCTCGGCAGTGATCATCTGCAACGTCGGCACCAGCTCGTCACCAAAGGGCACCATGAAGAAGGCGTAGGCGATGGGGAACACCAGCCCGGCCACCACACGCGGTCCCAGGATCAGCAGCACGGCGGATTGCAGCGCCAGCACCAGCGCCAGATGCTCCGCCAGCGCAGTGCCGGAAAGGTTGCCCAGCAGCCACAGAAACAGCGCCCCGCCCAGCGGCAGCAGGCCCGGCCAGAACGCCCGCGGCTCCAGCTTCTGCAATTCCGGCCAGCGCATCGCCACCAGCCAGCCGATGATGACCGGGACGAACAGCATGTGGTTGTAGGTGGAACTGTCCCAGAACTGGCGCGCCATGTCTGCCGCAACGGGCGCAAGCGCGGCCAGCAGCATGGTCCAGGCCAGCGCCAGGTGGATGAGCGGCCTGCGCCACGCGGGCGGCAGAGTTTCAATCTCGCTGGCGTTGCGGCGCAAGGCAAGGTCACGCGGCATGACGCGCCCCCTCTCCCGGCGACAGGACCAACGCTTCCAAGGGCGCCAGCACGGCATCCCACACGTGGGCAGTAAGGACGAATTCGCGCGCCGCCCTCCCCAGCCTTGCCTGCGCGGGACTGTCGGCCAGCAGCGAAAGCGCCCGGCGCGGCATCACCTCGCCGTCTGCCGGGGTGATAAGCCAGTGCCGGCCATCTTCGCCTGCGATTCCGGTGGCAGCCTCCGGCGTCAGCAGCACCGGGCGGGCCATGGCCATCGCCTCCAGCACCTTGTTCTGCACCCCGCGCGCCAGCATCAGCGGGGCCAGCACGCAGGTAGCCGCAGCAAGGAAGGGGCGCACGTCAGGTACTTCGCCCCAGATCGTGACGCCCGGATTCTCTCCGGCAGCGAGCAAGGCGGGCGTAGGTTTGCGGCCCACCACATGCAGCTCCGCCGCCGGATGCACCTGGCGGATGGCCGGCAGGAAGCAGGCAATGGCCCACAAGGCCGCCTGTTCGTTGGGCGGGTAATCCATCTGCCCGGTAAACACGAAATGCGGCCCCGGCCGAGCCGCGATGACGGGATGCGGCCGGACCGCCCGCGGATCGAAGAAGGCGGCATCGACGCCGTTGCCCAATACTTCCACCCGCACCCCGGCGGGCGCTTGCAACCGGCTGCGGTAAAGCGCCGCCTCCGCTTCGCTGATGAGTACTGTGGCATCTGCCCGGTGACCCAGGGCTTCCTCCACACCCGCCAGCAGGCGCACCTCGCGGCGGTTGAGCCAGGGCCGTTCGCCATTGTCGGCATAGGTCTGGAACTTGGCGCTATCCACGTCACACAGGTCAATCACCACGCGGCCGGCAAAATCGGCGGGCACATACTGTCCCATCTGCCCGGAGAAGACGACCACGGCGGCAATTGGCCGGGTGGCGATGACCTTGCGCACCCATTGCTCCAGCCGGGGGGAATGGAACGCGGTGAGGCTGACCGGCAGGCCGCGCAGCAGTGCCTCGATCCCCGCCAGCGCCAGCGGCTTGGTGCGGGTGATGACGCAGTGGCTGGCCGCCAGTGCCGCCAGGTCAGGCTCTGCCGTACGGTCTGCCTCGCTATCCACGAAGCAGCCGACATGGACCGGGGCCAGCCGCGCCAGCGCCTTCAGCAACTGGTGCGCACGGATCCGGTCCCCCCGGTCTGGCGGAAACGGAAGGCGGTGCGCCAGGAACAGGATCTCCGACCCGCTCACCCCAGCCCCCGCGCGATCAGCGGGCCGATGCGGTTGGTGAGCGCCAGCGGCAGCTTCTTCCACACGGCGATGCGCGCGGCATGGCGGCTGCTGGTGGGATCGGCATCGCGCGGCGCTACCCCCGGCGCGTGCCAGGTGCTGTAGGCCAGCGGCAGCGGATCGAACCCCCAGTTGCGCTTGAAGTGATATGCGCCGCTATCCGTCTTGCTGCGGCCGAAATCGAACCGGTCGCAGCCTCGGCCGCGCGCATGGTTCATAAGCGCATAGTACATCACGTCATTCGCGCGCCAGTGGCGGGCGGCGAAAGTGCCACCGCCCCAGTAAGGCATCACCGCGCCAGCGTGATAAAGGCTGAGCACGCTGGCCAGCGGCTGGCCCTGATGGGTGACGGTGAGGATATCGGCATCCAGCACCTCCATCACCGCATCGAACAGCGCGCGCGGGAACACCGGCGTGCCAAGGTTGCGCACGCTTTCGGCATAGATGGCATAATGAACAGCGCGGGCGGCATCATCGCGCCCCACGCTGACCTGCATCCCATTCCCCAGCCCGCGGCGCACTTCGGCACGCTGCTTGCGCGGAATGGCGAGCAGTTGCGCTTCGTCATCGGCGGCCAACGGGGCGATGAAACCGCAATGGCTGTCCGTCCGCACGCACCAGCCTTCTGGCGCACTGCCGCCGCGCAGTTCGATGGTGGGGCAACCGAGGCGGGTGGCCAGTTCCTCGGCGCCGCGCGCGAGTTGCCGCACGGCTTGTTCGTCCGCCACCAGCGCGCCGCCTTCCACCGCAAAGCCGCTGGAGGCAAGCATGCGGCCAAAGACGGGGGAATGCACTTCGCTCAGCGGCAGCCAGCCGGTGATCGCCCCGCCCTGTTCCAGCAGCAGGCCGCGCGCGCGGTTTCTGGTGCCGCGCTCCACCGCCAGCAGCCAGGCCGGGCGATGGAACACTGATCCGCCCATGGCGCGCACGAAGCCTTCGATCCGCGCCACCTCGTCCGGCTGGTGCAAGTCGGCTTCACGCAAGGCGGCGCGTGCGGCGATGAAGGGGACGTTCACGCGGTCACCGCCAGCGCGGGCGCTTCCTCCGCCTCGATCCGCAACTTTTCGCGGTGGGCCAGCACGTCCATTCGCCCGAAAGCGAAATCGCGCACCAGCTGGCGCAGCTTGTCCGCCATGCGATCAAGGTTGGTATAATGCCTGAGGCGCGACTTGAGCGGCGCGGTAGCCACGCGCGGCTGGCCGGGATCGATTTCCCACGGGTGGAAATAGAAGATCGCCGGCCGCTGGTCGACGCGGTTGACCTGGCGGATCGCCCAGCGGGAGAACGCGTAAGGCAGCACGCGGAAGAACCCGCCCCCGCCCGCCGCCATACGCCTGCCCGCGAACAGTGCCGTGGTCACCGGGATTTCTACCAGTTCCTCCCAGGGCAGAGGCTTGAAGGCAAAGCGCGGCGCATCGGGCCAGCCGTAATGGTCATGCGTGACCGGGGCCACGCTGGAGGAATAGGCGTAGCCCTGCTCGGCCAGTTCCATGAAGGCCCACGGGGTGCGGTGGTCAATCGAGAAACTGGGCGCGCGGTAGCCCTTCACCACCACGCCGCTGGCGTCTTCTATTGCCATACGCGCCTTGCGGATATCCTCGGCAAACTGTTCGCGTGTCAGTCGGTGAACGCGGGCGTGATCCCAGCCGTGGCTGGCGATTTCGTGCCCACGATCGACGATTTCGCGCAGCAACGGGCCGTGGCGCCGCGCCACCCAGCCAAGGGTGAAAAAGGTGGCGCTGGCCTGTGCCTCGTCGAACAGGTCGAGGATTTCGCGCACGTTGCGCTCCACCCGGTCATCAAGGCCGCCCCAGTCGTCCCGCTCGATCACGTCCTCGAACGCACCGACCTGGAACCAGTCCTCGACATCGACGGACAGGCCATTGATGATCCTGCACGTGTCAGGCGCAGGCTGGAGGGGGCTGAGCGCTTTCATCGGCAGGCTACTTTCAGGCAGCCTTGCTTTCATCCATCTCGCCCTCGATCCATTCGATCAGCATGGTCAGCGTGTGACGGATGGTGCGTTCCTGCTCGAACGCCTTGGCTTCCAACCTGGCGATCTTTTCCTGCAAGGCAGCGATATCGGGCTGGACAGCCTGCACAAGGCGGGCCTCGCTCTGGCTGGTCAGTTCCACCACGGCCTGCTGCAATTCGGCAATCTGCGCGTCGCGCTCGGCCAGCATGTCCTCCAGGGACTGCGTATCCACGAACTGGCGCGGTTCGCCGTGGCGGGTCAGCGGGTCCAGCAGCGGCGCGGCCTGCGGCGGCACGGAAGGCATGGGCGCTGGGGCTGCGGCCGGGAAGGCCCGTTCGGCGTCCATCTCCGCCAGCACGGCGTGGAGCATGGCGGCATCGATCCGCCCGCGCTCCTCCACCGCGCCCAGCAGTAGCAGGCGGTTGGCGATCTGGTTCACCCGTCGCGGGATGCCGCCCGATGCCTCGTACAGTTCGGCAAACACGCGCTGGTCGAACGCCGGATTGCCGGCATAGCCAACCTTCTGCAGGCGGTGGATGATGTAGGGCTCGATCTCGCCCTTCTGCATCGGGTCCAGGTGATGGGCGGCAATAACGCGCTGGCGCAGCTGTTCCAGATCCGGGTGGCTTTGCAGCGTGGCGCGGAATTCAGGTTGGCCCAGCAGCAGCGTCTGCAGCAGCGGGTGGTTGCCCAGCTGGAAATTGGACAGCATCCGCAGTTCTTCCAGCGCGGAGACGGCCAGGTTCTGCGATTCGTCCACCACCAGCAGGCAGCGGCGACCCTCGCGCGCCTCTTCGTGCAGGAAGCTTTCGATCGCCCCCAGCGCGCTGGCCTTGTCATGGCCTTCGATGTCGAGGCCGAAGGCCTGCGCCACCACGTGGATGATTTCCTCGCCGTCCAGCTTGCTGGTAACGATCTGCGCCACGGTGACCTGCGCCGGGTTGATGCTGGCCATCATGTGCGCGACCAGGGTGGACTTGCCCGCCCCCACCTCGCCGGTGATGACGATGAAGCCTTCGCCCTGCGCCAGACCATAACCGAGGTAGGACAACGCCTTCCTGTGCGTGATCGACCGGAAGTAGAACTCCGGATCGGGAGTGAGCTGGAAGGGCTTGCCAGTCAGGCCGTAAAAATCGTCGAACATGGGTTGAAGCTCCCCGGTCCTCGTCAGAAGGAATAGCGCAGGCCGACAAGGGCCGATGCATTGGTGTAATCGGGCAGGACATCGCGATCGACGCCGTCCAGGCCCACGGCTGCCGTGCCGGTGAGGCCGCGCAGCAGGTTGCGGTAATAGGAGATGGACGCGGCATAGCCCATGCCATCGCCCGATGCGGAAAAGCCGCTGTCGAACCAGTTGACGAAGGCATTGCCCGAAAGGCCGCTGTTCGCATCCAGCTGCCGGCCGAGGTAGGCCCCGGCCCAGAGGTTCTTGTCGAGCGTGCCGTTGATCGCCGCCAGCGCCGTGCCTGCCGCCGCCAGATACGTGCGTTCGTCATACCCCAGCGCCAGCCCATAGGACGTGCGGCCCACGCTGCGCGCCACGCTGCCGGTGACCCCGCGGCTGCGGAAGACCGAGCTGCGCAGCGAACCGAGATTGCCCAGCGCGCAGGTGCCCGCCTCCAGCGAGGCGACGCAGGCTCCCAGGTCTCCCGTCAGCGGATTGCGGAAGGCCTGGAACTCGGTCGGCAGGTTGGCGAGGTTGTTGACCAGGTTGCCGCCAAACCCGCTGAGATTGTCATAGACGCTGATGTTCACCCCGGTGCGCGCGTTGGGCGCCCAGCCGAACGATCCGGTATAGGATCGCGAACCATAGCGGCGGCCGTAGATCGCCTGGAAGTTCGTGCGGTCGGACGGCCGCCACATTACCCCCACGTCCCAGATCAGGCCATCCGTCTGGTATGCGATCTGGCGCGGCGCGCTGCCATCCGTCACCAGGCGGCCATCCGGGCCGATCACCGGCGCGCCGGTGCCATCGCGCAGTGCATCGCGGTTGCTGACTTCGACGTCTTCATACCCCACGCCCGCCACCAGGGCCACGGTGGGGGAAACCGGCATCACCGCGTCGGCGCGGGCGTACCGGTCATCAATCCGCTGGTCGAGGTTGGACACGTCCTGCCGGTTCCAGCCGCCGCCCACGCCCACGCCGATCGGCAGCACGGTGTTGGGGGCAACGCCGACACGCGCGGTCGCCTGCTGGACCAGGCTGTCATCAAAAATGTCGACCGGCGGCTCGCCCGGCGCCAGCGCCACGGCATCGGGCGATTCCACCCGCGCATAGCCGATGCGGTAAGCGCCGGTCATTTCCACGTAGCCCACGTTGGTCCGCACGCTGGGCCCGGCGTAGACGCTGTAGACATGGCTGGTGCTGCTGTCGTCCACGTCATTGCCGCCAAGGGTGGTCGCCCCGCCGCTTTCCACGCGGGTGCGGCTGGCAAGGCCCCCGGCTTCCAGCGTGACATGGCGCGAGCCGAGGGCGAGCGAGGTGCGGGCAATCCCGGTGATCGCGTCGCCATCATCCACATCGCCATACCCGATGCGCCGTTCATAGCGCAGGCCGATGGACCCGGCACTGTTGCGCCCGGTGAAGCCGGCATCCACCCCGGCGGCAAGGCGGGTGTAGGTCACCACGTCATCGCCCGGCGTCAGTTCGGCGGTCAGCACCTGCGCGGCCTCGATATAGGGCTGCACCTCCACGCCGCCGCTGCGCGCGGGACGCTGGTCCTGCGCCCGCGCATCGGCTGCGGCCGGCTCGGTCTGCGCATGGGCAGGCGCGGCAAAAATGGAGGCACCGGCAAGCAACAGGATCCGGTGACGAGTACTCCTCATCGGGCCTTAGCCTCCATAACCGTAATATCCCCCGAAGCGGCGACCGCTGGGGCTGAAGTGGGCATCGTTGAGCAGGAGCTTGATGTCCGGGCAGGTGGACAGCAGCGTGAGTGCGTCTTCCAGCGCGCTGTGCCCCGTCTGGTCGGCGCGGGCGACAACGAGCACCTGCCCCACGTGGTTGGCCAGGTCCGCAGCGGGCGATGCCGCCAGCGCGGGCGGACTGTCGAACACCAGCACCCGCTCGCGCGCGCCGATTGTCAACCGGTCGAAGATGGTGGCAGCGTGCCGGGCCGCCAGGTATTCGCTGTCGGCATTGGTCTGGTGGCCTGCGGGCAGGACGTGGAAACCGGCGATGTCGGTGCCGATCACGCAGTCTTCCACGTTGATCGCCGGGTTGGCCAGCGCGTCCATCAGGCCCGGCCCCTTGGGCAACCCCAGCATGGACAGAATCGACGGCTTGGCGACATCGGCATCGATCAGCACCACTTCGCAGTCACGCTCTACCGCCATGGTGAGCGCGAGGTTGACAGCGCAGAAGGTCTTGCCCTCGTTCGGCAGGGCGGAGGAGACGAGGATACGGCGCGAACGCCCCGTGGCATCGGCGCGGGCAGCCTTGAGCAGCTGACGCTTCACGATGCGGAATTCTTCCATCAGCCCTGTTACCGGGCCATCGGGATCGATCAGCCCGTGGTGCGCCAGCAAGGCTCGATCGATGGGGTGCCGGTCGGCGGGCAGTTCCACCCGGCCCAACGTTCCCGCCGTTTCGGGCGCATATTGCGCCGGGACCACTGCCGGCTGCGCAACAGCGGCTAGAGGCGCGGGCGCGGTTGAAGCGAAGGGAACCGGATCTGGCGCGGCCGAAGCGGGGCGCGGCGCGGCATCCGGCTGGCGTCGCCTGACCGGCCCATGACGGCCGGGGGCAACGCGGTTGACCGGGCGGGCCAGGTGATCAGGTACTTTGGCAGGCACGAAGCCCTGGTCTCCGAACAGGCTTTCCGCCCGCTCGAACAGAGAAAGTCCCTGGTGGTCGCCGGGCACGGGAATGGGCTTGTGTTCGGTCATCGCGTCCCCCTTCACGCCAGCATTCCGCGCCGGGCGAATTCCAGCCCCAGCAGGACGAAGAACAGCAGGCACAAGGCCCCCGTGGCTCCGGCAAAGTATTTCAGGTGCCGGCGGCGCAGAGCCCTGCCTGCCTGGTTCATCGAATGCGAGATCGTGCCGATAACCGGCAGTTCGAACGTGCGTTCCAGTTGCCCGGCGGTGGCGAAGGTGGAGCCCAGCTTGCTCAGCGCAAAGGCCACCCCTGCCCCTGCCCCCAGCCCCAGCAGCAGCACGCCGGCCAGCAGCAGCGGGCGGTTGGGGGCGGCGGGGCTGCGCGGCGTGGTCGGCGGATCGACCACCTCGAATTGGATGGCGCTGCGTTCACTTTCCACCTGCCCGCGCAGGCGCAGCTGTTCACGGTCCTGCAGCAGCTCGTCATACTGCTGGCGCAGCACTTCGTAATCGCGGCTGATGCGCTGGGCTTCCGCAGCGGCCCCCGGTTCGCGCGCCTGGCTGGCCATGGTGGAAGCCAGTTCGGACCGCAGCGCCGCGGCGCGCGATTGCAGTGCCTGCACGTTGGCGAGGCTTTGCGAGCGCATGGTGACCAGCGAGGTGTAGGTGGGATTGGCCGTGCCCGAAGCACCGTTATCAGCCGATGCACGTTCGCGCAGGGTGGCGATCTGGCGGTTGAGCGCGGCCACGTCCGGGTGTGAATCGGTCATGCCCTGCGCGCGGTACTGCGCCAGCGATGCTTCGGCCTGCAGCAGGCTCGCCTGCGGCCCGGCGGCACCAGGGACGATCAGTGTGCGCGGGGTGCCAGCGATCTGGCCTTCGATACCAGCAAGCGCGGTCTGCGCGGCGGACAGGTCCGCCTCCACGCTGCGCAATTCTGACCGGGTGGCTGCCAGGCTTTGCTGGAGTGCGGCGGAACCTCCCACAAGTTCAGGGTGCATGGCCTCGAATTCGAGGCGGCGCTGTTCGGCTTCCTCCAGCTCGCGCTGGCGCTGGGCCAGCTGGACGTTGATGAAATCGATCGATTCGCGCATGTCCCCGCGCGCCCCGCCGAGGTTCTCCTCGCGGAAGATGTCGATCATGCGCTGCACGATCGCCTGGGCCAGCGCCGCATTATCGGCATCCGACAAATGGCTGCGTCCGCTGACTGCGGTGATTTCGAACACGTTGCTGCCATCGCCCACCACCTTGATGTCGTTGGTCAGGGCGGCAACGGCGCGCTCCATGTCGGTGGCGCTGCTGATCTCGTCACCCAGCTGGGTGGACTGGACCACCTTCTCCAGGTTGACGGCGCTCACCAGAGTCTGGCGCACGCGTTCGATATTGCGTTCGCGGCTGCCCGATCCGATGCCGATCTGTTCGGCCAGCACATCGTCCAGCTGCACGAAGATGCGCGCCTTGGATTCGTAGCTGTTGGGGATCAGCGCCACCACCAGCCAGCCGGCCAGGCAAATGGCCCAGGCGATACCCAGCGCCAGCCACCGCCGGTTCCAGACCGACCAGATCGCTGCGCGCAGCTCCTCGACAAGCTGGTTCACGCTCCTGTTCCCCGAGTGCTCAGAACATGCTTTCGGGGATGATGATCACATCACCCGGCATCAGCATGACGTTCGCCTCGCTTTCGCCGCGGCGCAGCAGGTCGCCCAGCCGCAGGGCATATTCCTGCTGGCGGCCGGTGGTGCGGTCGAACCGGATCAGCTTGGCCCGGTTGCCGGAGGCATATTCGGACAGGCCGCCCACCGCGATCATCGCGTCCAGCAGCGTCATGTTGGCGCGGTAGGGCAGCGATGCCGGCTGCTCCGTCGCGCCGACGATGCGCACCTGCTGGCTGAAGGTGCCGGCAAAGCGCTTGACGATGACGGTGACCAGCGGATCGGAAATGTACTGGCTCAATTGCAGGCGGATATCCTCTGCCAGCATGGTCGGCGTCTTGCCTACGGCGGGCATGTCCGCCACCAGCGGCGTGGTGATCCGGCCATCGGGGCGCACCTGCACCTCGGCACCCAGTTCATCGTTGCGCCAGACGTGGATGGTCAGTTCATCGAGCGGGCCGATGATGTATTCCTCGCCCGGCCCTTCCTGCATGGCCACGAAAGTTGCGGGGGCAAGCCGGGGCGCATCGGGCGTTGTGGAACATCCCGTCAGCGCCAATGACGCCGTGGCACAGGTCGCCAGCAACCGGGCTGTGGTATTAACTCGCATTGCGTCCCATTCCTCGAGGCCTTGCGGACCGGCAGAAAGCTTCGGGTCCAGCGTGGCTTCTGGCCAGAAAGGGTGAACATTGCGTTAGCCTTGCGCCGGTATTGGCCACTCTCGCGAGGTTTTGCTGGCCCTGTCGCCGAGCGGGACGGACTGCCGGGCGAGTGCTTTCAGACCAGCAGTTCGCGCGCCGGACCCTGCCCCAGGAACGCGGCCGGGCTGGCGCTGGCGCCATAGGCCCCAGCGCAGAATACGGCCACCAGGTCGCCCACGTCGGCACGGGGCAGCAAGGCATCGTCGGCCAGACGGTCCAGCGGGGTGCAAAGGCAGCCAACCACGTTGACCGCCTCTTCCCCCGGCGCATCGAAGCGGCTGGCGATGGCCACCGGGTAATTGCGACGAACAACCGTGCCGAAGTTGCCCGATGCCGCCAGCTGGTGGTGCAGGCCGCCATCGGTGACGAGGTAGGTAACCCCGTGGCTGACCTTGCGATCGACGATCCGCGTCAGATAAACCCCCGCCTGCCCCACCAGGTAGCGGCCGAGTTCGATGGCGAAGTGGGCACCCTCCAGCGCCGCGGGCAGATGGGCAAAGCGCTCCTTCAGGGCCTCACCAATCATCTCAATATCTAGCGGCAAGTCCTTGTCAAAATAGGGAATGCCAAACCCCCCACCCATGTTCAGGTGCGGCAGCGGCGTGCCGATCTCATCCGTCAGGCGCGCGGCAAGGTCCAGCACCTTGCCCTGCGTTTCCACCAGCGCGCCCGCGTCCAGCGCCTGGCTGCCGGTGTAGATGTGCAGGCCGCGCCAGTGGCATCCTTCGGCGATGATCTGGCGGGCCAGCACGGGCACCTGCGCCTCGTCCACCCCGAAAGGCTTGGCCCCGCCGCCCATCTTCATGCCCGATCCGCGCAGTTCGAAATCTGGGTTCACCCGGATCGCCAGGCGCGGGGCCACGCCAGCCAGTTTTCCCGCCTCCAGCGCACGGCGCGCCTCGCCAGCGGATTCGAGGTTGAGCGTCACCCCCGTTTTCACCGCTGCCAGCAACTCGGCATCGGTCTTGCCGGGGCCGGCAAAGCTTATCTCGCGCGGCAGGTATCCCGCTTCGCGCGCCAGGGCCAGTTCACCGCCGGACGCAATATCCAGCCCGTCTACCAGATCGGCCATGAAGGCGAGCAGAGGCGGAAACGGGTTTGCCTTCATCGCATAGTGGATCTTCAGCCGGTCAGGCATGGCGGCGCGCAGGGCCTCGATACGCGCTTCCAGCATCGCTCGTGAATAGACGAACAGCGGCGTGCCCCCCGCCTCCTTCACCAGCGCGGAGGCGCGCTTGCCGCCGATGGCCAGTTCGCCATTGATGGCGGTAAAACCTGGGGGGATCGGGCCAAGCGGCTTCATGCGGCAGCCTCCATGGCCAGCGCGGTCCGGTCTATCTTGCCGTTGGGATTGGTCGGCATCCGCTCCACCCAGCGCACCTCGGCCGGTTGCATGAAATTGGGCAGGTCACGCTTCAGGGCCGCGCGCAGGGCCTCGCTATCGCCCGATCCGCGCACCACCAGCACGATGGCCTGGCCCAGCCGCGCGTCTGGCACGCCAAGCGCCACGGCCTCCACCGCCTGGCCGCTGGCAAGCGCCACATCCTCGATCTCCTGCGGGCTGATGCGGTTGCCGGCAGACTTGATCATCGCGTCGCGCCGGCCAACAAAATAGAGCAGTCCGTCGGCATCGCGCCGCACCCTGTCGCCAGACCACACAGCAGTGCCGCCATAGGCCGACATGGCAGGCGCGGGCCGGAACCGTTCCGCCGTCCGATCCGCATCCTGCCAGTAGCCCTGCGCCACCAGCGGGCCACAATGAACCAGTTCGCCCTCCGCATTGTCCGCCGCGAGGCTGCCATCGTCGGCGATGACGAGCACTTCCGCAAAGGGAATGGCCTTGCCCATGCTGGTGGGATGCGTGGCGACGAGCGCGGGATCCAGATAGGTGGAGCGGAAGGCCTCGGTCAGTCCGTACATCGGAAAAATCTTTGTTGCTGGTAACTTGCCGCACATTGCTTGTACAAGATCGACGGTCAGGGCCCCGCCGCTGTTGGTCACCCGGCGCAGGCTTGCGGTGGCTTCTTCGGGCCAGTCCTGCTCCATCAGTTGCACCCACAACGGCGGCACGGCGGCCAGCGTGGTGACCCGGTGGCGGGCGCAGGTCTTGATGACATCGCGCGGGGCAAGATAATCCAGCGGCACCGCGCATCCCCCGGCATACCAGGTGGAAAGCAGCTGGTTCTGCCCGTAATCGAAGCTCAGCGGCAGCACGGCCAGTGTGACGTCATCCGCCGCCAGCCCCAGGTAATGCGCCACGCTGACCGCGCCCAGCCACATGTTGGCATGGCTCAGCATCACACCCTTGGGCCTGCCGGTGGAGCCGCTGGTGTAAAGGATTGCGGCCACCGCATCGGGATCGGCCGCAGATGGGCCCAACACCCCCGCAACCGCATCGACGCACTGCCAAGCTGCCGTATCGGACAGGACGGTGCATCCGGCAGGCACGTCACCCTCCTCCAACGTCGCAAGCCGCCCATCGTTGGCGATCAGCAGCGCCGCGCCGCTATCGGCCAGGATATGCGCCACCTGCCCGCGCTTCAGCAGCGGGTTGATGGGCACGTGCACCAGCCCTGCGCGCGCAGCGGCCAAGGGCAGCAGGCAGGTCAGTTCGCCCTTGCCCGCCCAGCTGGCCACCCGCGCGCCCGGCTGTGGCACAGTCTGCGCCAGCCTGGCCGCAAGCCGCGAGACACGGGTTCTTAAGTCCTTCCAGCTAAGCGTTCGCCCGCGCAGGACCAATGCCGCATCCCCGTCCGCCCCGCGCAGCGCGAGGTGGTCCAGCGGGCATGGCACGGGATCGGGCGCGGCAGGCATAAGGCTCCAGGACGGGAATGGCGGTGACGCGGATCACCTATCACGACACGGTTAAGGATCTGCAAGGGCTGAACCTTGCAGAAAACGGACCGTTTGCGCGATGTGGATGGTTTGCCCTGCTGGAACAAGCCGGCAAGCAGCCGTTCATTGCCCTGGCTTCCCGCGATGGGGAGGCGGTGGCCCTGCCGTTGCACAAGACCGGCAGCGGGCTGGAAGTGCTGACCAACTGGTATGCCTTCACCTGGGCGCCCCTCGCCACCCGCCACGCGCCCGCGCACCTGCTGGATGCGCTTGCGGCGGACCTTGCCGGCCAGGGCGCCATCACATTCGACAAGCTCACTTCGGAAACGGCCGTCAAGCTCGCTGCCGCCTTCCGCAAGGCCGGGTGGCGCGTCTCTCAAGAGGCTAGCGACGCCAACCACTATCTCCTCACCGGCGGGCGGGCGTTCGCCGAATACCTCGCCGCGCGCCCCGGCCCCTTGCGCTCCACTTTGAAGCGAAAGGCGAAAAGGGTGGATGTGCTGGTGGTCCGCGTGTTCGATGACGAGGTGTGGAACGCCTATGAGGACATCTATGCCCGCAGCTGGAAACCGGCCGAAGGCGATCCTTCCCTGCTGCGCGCCTTTGCCCGCCAAGAGGGCGATGCCGGCAGGTTGCTGATGGGCATGGCCTTTGCCGATGGCACGCTGGTGGCAGCCCAGTTCTGGACGGTGGAGGACGGCGTGGCATGCATCCACAAGCTTGCCCACCTGCCCGAAGCGGACAAGCTGTCCCCCGGCACCACCCTCACAGCCGCGCTGTTGCAGGCGGTGATCGACGAGGACGGCGTGCAGGAAGTGGATTTCGGCACCGGCGACGATGGCTACAAGTCTGACTGGATGGAAGCCGTGCGCCAGCGCTATCGCCTCACCTGTCTGCGCCCAGGGCGGCCGCGCAACTGGCCACGTATGGCCCGGATGGCGCTGCGTGCGCTTGTTTCGCGCAAGGGCGCTGGTTAGGGACCGGGGCCATGAACGATAGCAAACCCGTCGAATCCGAAACCGATGCCACCTTGCGCGCCATCCTGCGCGATGTGCTGGGCCTGTCCGAAGATCGTGTGGCGGCCTTTTCCGCCCAAACCGGCCTGTTCGGCCATATCCCGGAACTCGATTCGATGGCCGTGGCCGGCCTGCTGACCGAGATCGAGGATCGCCTTCGCATCCTGGTGGAGGATGACGAGGTGGATGGCGACATGCTTGAGACCTTCGGCGGCCTGCTGGATTTCGTGATCGCCAAGCGCGCCGGGGCCTGAGGCAAAAGTGCGGCTGCTCGGCTGGAATGCACCCGGCGGCACCACCGAAATGGCCATGTGGTGCGGCCCGGATAAGGCTGGCCTCTGCCTCCTTGTACTGCCCGCCCTGTTTGATGAAGCCAACAAGATGCGTCGCTTCACGGTCGAGGTTATGCGCCTCCTCGCCCGGCGCGGCGTGGCGAGCGTGCTGCCCGACCTGCCGGGCTGCAATGAGAGCACGGTACCCATGGCCGGGCAGACCCTCGCCGGCTGGCGCGAGGCGGCGGCCTGCGCGGCGCGGGAGCTTGGCGCCACCCATGTGCTGACCGTGCGGGCCGGCGTGCTGCTTGCTCCTGACCTGCCCGGCTGGGCCTATGCCCCGCTGGCCGGATCAACCGCCCTGCGCGCCCTGCTGCGCGCCCGCATCCTTTCTTCCCGCGAGGCAGCCGTGGCCGAAACGAGCAAGGATCTGCTGGAACTTGGCCGGGCCGAGGGGCTGGAACTGGCAGGCTATGCCCTGTCTGCCGCCATGGTGCGCGAAATGGCCCATGCGGCATTGCCCGTCCCTCTCCCGCTGTGCGAGATTCGCCAGGACGAGGTGGAAGGCGCGGGGCTGTGGCTGCGCGCCGAACCGGAACATGACCAGGCGCAGGCCAGGGCCCTGGCGCGCATTGTTGCGGAAGGGCTGGCGGCGTGAGGCGGCATTTGTTGATCGATTGCGCGGGCGAGCAGATTGCCGCCACGCTGGACGAGGCCGATGGCCCGGCTGGCTTGCTCATCGTCACCGGCGGCAACGAAACGCGCGCGGGCGCCTTTGCCGGACAGGCACGGCTGGCCGCCCGCCTTGCCGCCGTCGGATACCCCGTTCTACGGTTTGACCGGCGCGGCACGGGGGACAGTTCCGGCAACAACAGCGGCTTTACCGGCAGCGCGGAGGATGTCGCCGCTGCCATGGCCGCCTTGCGCCGGGAACAGCCGCATGTCCGCGCGGTGGTCGGCTTTGGCAATTGCGATGCGGCCAGCGCGCTGATGTTGCAAGGCGGCGCTGGCTGCGCGGCGCTGGCCCTCGCCAACCCGTGGACCTTCGATGCCGCGGAGGAAGGTCCGCCGCCCGCCGCCGTACGGCAACGCTACTTCACCAAGCTGAAAAACCCGCGCGAGGTGCTGCGACTGCTGACCGGGGGCGTTTCGCTGACCAAACTGGCAAATGGCCTGAAGCAGGCAGCCTCCCCCCGCTCCGCACCCTCCAGCCTGGCCAGGCAGATGGAGGCAGCCATGGCGGGTTATGACGGCAAGGTTGCTTACCTCCTTGCCGCGAACGATCGCACGGCGCAGGCCTTCATGGCCGCCTGCCCGCGCACGGTGGGCCACTGGCGGGTGTGCGAGGGCGCTGGCCACAGCTTTGCCAGTGCTGCGGCCAGCGACTGGCTTTTCAACCAATTGCAATCAATCCTTGAGGAACAGGCTCGCCAGTTCGACATGGGTTGACCAACGGAACTGGCCCACCGGGCGCAGGTCCGCCAGGCGGTAGCCGTGCCCCGCCAGCAAGGCGCAGTCGCGCGCCCAGCTGGACGGGTTGCAGCTGACATAGGCAATCCGGCCCACCCCGCTCGCCGCCAGTTGCTCCACTTGCGTCCGCGCGCCGGCGCGCGGCGGATCGAGCACCACCATGGCAAAGCGCGCCAGTTCTTCGGCGCGCAGCGGATTGCGGAACAGGTCGCGGTGCTGCACGTCCATCCGCACCCCGGCCCGTGATGCACCAGATTTGCAGGCCAGCACGGCATCGCGCGCAGCCTCGCACGCGGTCACGCTGGCGCGGCCGGCCAGGGCGAAAGCAAAGGTGCCAAGACCGCTGAACAGGTCCGCCACTTCGCCCGCTTCGCCCAGCCATTCCAGCACGGCATCAACCAGTGCCTGTTCGCCATCGGCAGTCGCCTGCAGGAAGGCGCCGGACGGCAGCGGCACGGGCACGCCGCCCAGCGTGATCGTCACCGGCTCCGGCTCCCAGAAGCTTTCGACGCCAAAGCCTTGGTCCAGCGAAAGGCGGGCCAGCCGGTTATCGCGGCAGAAGTCGAGCAGGTCCTCGGTCTGCTCCAGCCCCTCCACCTTGATGTTGCGGATCGCGCAATCCACGCCCTGGTCGGCCAACGTCAGGTCGATCTGCGCCGCATACTTGTCGCGCCGCTTGGACAGCCAGGCGCGCAAGGGGGCAACCAGTGCGAACAGTTCGGGGGCCAGCACGTGGCATTCGCGCAGGTCCACCAACCGGTGCGATCCACCTTCGCTGAAACCCAGAAGTGCCCTTCCCCCGCCATTGACGGCATGGAGAGTGGCGCGGCGGCGGCTGCACGGGGGCGAGAGGTGCGCCGGTGCCAGCCGTTCGGGCTCCATCCCCTGTGATCGCGCGGCGTGCAGCACGCGGCCGGTGACGTAATCGGCCAGCGCCGCATCGTCGCAGTGTTGCAACTGGCACCCGCCGCACTTGCCAAAGTGGCTGCACGGCGGCTGGGCGTGGTGCGGGCCGGGCTGGAGGCTGCCATCGGCCAGCACCACATCCCCCGGCGCGGCCAGCGGCACGTGGCGACCGGTCGCGGTGACGCCATCACCCTTGGCGGCGATGCGAATAATAGCCTCTGCGCCTTCAGTCATAGCAGCGATCCGTAAGCCGCCGGGATGACATCCATCAATCCGCTGGCGGAAAAGGCCGGACCGGCGAGGCGCGCGGCCTCGCGGTGCAGCCAGCACCCCTCCAGCGCGATGCCCAGCGGGCTTTCCATGCCCACGGCGAGGCGGCTGGCGATGAGGCCAGCCAGCACGTCCCCCGTGCCCGCCGTGCTCAGCCAGCTGGATGCGGGCGGCATGATCACCAACGGCGTGCCCGGGGCGGCGATCATCGTGTCAGGCCCCTTGGCCACGACCACGCCTTCCAGCGCCTCGGCCAGGTCGCTCACCTGTTCCGCACGGTCCAGCCCAACGCTGCCGAAGGTTTCACCCAGCCGGTCCAGCTCGCCCGCGTGGGGCGTGACGATGAGGGGGCTGAGGCGGCCTTCGATCATCTCCGCCGTCAGCAGGTGCAGCGCATCGGCATCGCACACCGTGGGCAGGTCGCAGCTCATGACCTGCGCCAGCCGATTTCGCGCGGCATCACTACGGCCGAGGCCCGGGCCGACCAGCACGGCGTTGAGCCGGTGGTCGGCAAGCAGTTCGCCAAGGTCGCCTTGGGCCACCACCAGGTCTGGCGGAACCGATCCGCCCTCGCCCATCGGCAACAGCTTCACATAGCCGGCCCCGCCGTGCATCGCCGCCCGCGCGGCAAGGATCGCCGCACCGGGCATTTCTCCGCCGACCACCGCCAGCATCCCGCGGCTGTACTTGTGCGCTTCCGGTTCCGGCATGGCGAGCAAGGGACGCTCCGCCACCTGCGCCTCGTCCCAGGATTGCGGCACGCCGATGTCTACCAGCCGCCGCTCCCCCATCAGTTGCATGGCGGGCATCAGCCAGTGGGCAAACTTCCACGCGCCCAGCGCGATGGTGAGGTCGTAGATCGGCAGGGTGTCGTTCAGCACCTCGCCGCTGTCGGCATCGACGCCGCTGGGCAGGTCCACCGCCACGCACAGTTCGTGCGCGGCGGCAAGTTCGCACAGCTGGGTTTCCAGTACTTCGTCCAGGCAGCGCGTAAGGCCGCTGCCGAACAGGCAATCGACGAACACGCCGCCCTTGGCAGAGCGCACCGGGTCCCCGCCCCATGCTTCCCGCGCGGCGCGAGCAGCAGGCGTCTTCGGCTCCATCGGCGCGACCACGTGGACACTCAGTCCCCGTTCGGCCAGCACGCGGGCGATAACGTAGCCATCGCCGCCGTTGTTGCCGGGGCCGCACATCACGGTGACCGGACGCCCCGCCGCCATGCGCCAGATCCATTCCGCAGCGCCCTTGCCGGCGCGCTCCATCAGCGAGGAGACGGTCTCGCCCCCATCGATCAAGGCCTGTTCGGCGGCCTGCATCCGTTCGACAGTAAGGATCTGGCTATTGGTCATTGGACATCGGAACCGCTGATGGTGGCTGGAAGGAGATAGCGATCGGCCCCCACGGCCACTTCGATCTGGCCGTCATAGACCGTGATGCGCGCCGGATCCGCCCCGTCGGCCGCGATAACGCCGCTGCCGTCGGTCATCACCGTCAGGCGCCGGAAGCCGCCGTCTTCGTGGTGGATTACCAGGCCAAGCCGGCCATCAACCGGTTCGCGTTCCACGGTACAGGTTTCGGCGAAAGTCGCCGCCCCGCCGATCGCACAGGAAATCGTCTCGCCTTCGGGTTCCGGCGCTAGGCCGCCGCTGCCTGAACAAGCCGCAAGTGCCAGCAGCAATGCCGCCGCGAAGGCGCGCGGTTCAGCCACGCTTGAGCTGGGTGATATCGCGCACGGCCCCGCGCGCGGCGCTGGTCGTCATCGCGGCATAGGCCTGCAGGGCGGTGGAAACCTTGCGCGGCCGTTCCTGCGCCGGGTGCCAGCCCTTGGCCGCCTGCGCGGCGCGGCGGTGGCCCAGCTCCTCGTCCGATACCAGCAGGTTGATCGTCCGGCCCGGAATGTCGATGGCGATCACGTCCCCATCCTGCACCAGGGCAATCTCCCCGCCCTCGGCCGCTTCGGGCGAGGCGTGGCCGATGGAAAGGCCGCTGGTGCCGCCGGAGAAGCGCCCGTCAGTCAGCAGGGCGCAGGCCGCGCCCAGCCCCTTCGATTTCAGGTAGCTGGTGGGGTAGAGCATTTCCTGCATGCCGGGGCCGCCCTTGGGCCCTTCGTAACGGATCACGACCACGTCACCGGCCTTTACCTGGTCGGTCAGGATGGCCGTCACGGCAGCGTCCTGGCTTTCGTAGACCTTGGCCGGGCCAGTGAACTTGAGGATGCTTTCATCCACACCCGCCGTCTTCACGATGCAGCCATCGCGGGCGATGTTGCCATAGAGCACGGCGATGCCGCCATCCTGGCTGAAGGCATGTTCCTTGCTGCGGATCACCCCGTTCTCGCGGTCGGTATCCAGATCGGCCCAGCGGCGATTCTGGCTGAAGGCAACCTGCGTGGGCACGCCGCCCGGCGCGGCCTTGTAGAATTCCTGCACCGCAGGGTTGCCGGTCTGGACGATGTCCCAATCGGCAATAGCATCGCCCAGCGTGGGGCTGTGTACGGTGGGGACCGCAGTGTGCAGCAGGCCGGCGCGGTCCAGTTCGCCCAGGATCGCCATGATGCCGCCTGCGCGGTGGACGTCTTCCATGTGCACGTCATTCTTGGCCGGGGCGACCTTGGACAGGCAGGGCACCTTGCGGCTCAGCCGGTCAATGTCGGCCATGGTGAAATCCACGCCCGCTTCGTGCGCGGCGGCCAGCAGGTGCAGCACGGTGTTGGAGGAACCGCCCATGGCGATATCCAGGCACATCGCGTTCTCGAACGCCTCGAAGCTGGCAATCCTGCGCGGCAGGACGCTTTCGTCGCCCTCCTCGTAATAGCGGCGCGCGAGGGTGACGGCGAGACGGCCGGCCCGTTCGAACAGGCCCTTGCGGTCAGCGTGGGTAGCCAGGACGGAGCCATTACCGGGCAGCGAAAGGCCCAGCGCCTCGGTCAGGCAGTTCATCGAATTGGCCGTGAACATGCCCGAGCACGATCCGCAGGTGGGGCAGGCGCTGCGTTCGATCGCGGCGACCTCTTCATCGGTATAGCTGTCGTCCGCCGCGGCAACCATGGCATCAACCAGGTCCAGCGCGTGTTCCTTGCCATCCAGCACCACCTTGCCCGCTTCCATCGGACCGCCGGACACGAACACGCAGGGGATGTTTATGCGCATGGCGGCCATCAACATGCCGGGGGTGATCTTGTCGCAGTTGGAAATGCAGACCATGGCATCGGCGCAGTGCGCGTTGACCATGTATTCCACGCTGTCGGCAATCAGGTCACGGCTGGGCAACGAATAGAGCATGCCATCGTGGCCCATGGCGATGCCGTCATCCACCGCGATGGTATTGAATTCCTTGGCAACGCCGCCTGCCGCTTCCACTTCACGGGCGACAAGCTGGCCCAGGTCCTTGAGGTGCACGTGGCCCGGCACGAACTGGGTGAAGCTGTTGACCACGGCGATGATCGGCTTGCCGAAATCCTCGTCCTTCATGCCCGTGGCGCGCCACAGGCCGCGGGCGCCGGCCATGTTGCGGCCGTGGGTCGAGGTGCGGGAACGGTAAGCGGGCATCGGTCAATTCCTCCTGCTGCCCGCTTTTGCGACTGGCGGGCCAAGGGTCAAGCGGTTTGCGGTTGGCCCGCCGCAAGCCCGCCTATGTCACCCTTCAGGCGGGAGGAGCCCCGTACCGGTTCTCCTCCCGTTCGCCCGGTCGGGTGAGCAGGAAAACCAGCAGCACCAGGGTTCCTATGTAGACCACGTTGTTGGCAAAAAGCGCCATGAACAAGGTTGCGTCCGGAACCGGTGCCGCAAACATGGCGGGCATAAGGGCAAAGCCGGAAAACAGGAATGGCAGCGGCAGCAAACCCCAGGCGCCGCTCCGCCCCGTGTCGTGCAGGCGCCGTGTGATTGCGGCCGCCAGCAGCACGATGGCCATCAGCATCACGGCTGTCATCCCGCCGACGAGATTGCCGAAATCCGGCATCAGTTCGGGATGGTGCCCCTCAATCCGGATTTCGTAGCTTCCGGGCCCCTGCGTAACCGTGGCCGATTCCGGGTGCTCGGCAGCGAATTGGGCCATTCTGGCCATCGATCGGCTGAATTCCGGAAGGAACACTCCTGCCGAAGCAAGAAACGTCAGCCCCAGCACAACCCCGGCATAGGGCCAGAAGCTCCCGATTTTCTCTCGCCCGCCAAACCGGAACAGTTGCCCGAAATGCCTCAGGATATCTTTCATGTGCCTGCCCGCTCCCGCCCCTGGCTGATCTCTTTTACCGCCTGCCGCGCGATCTGCACCAGCATCCGCGCCAGCCCCGCCTGCCAGCTCTCCCGCCCGGCCATGTCCTGCCGCAGTTCGATGCCCACGTACGGGCGGCCGAACGGCTCGCAATGGCGGTTCATCGTGGCGTTGAGGAGGACGCCGGAATAAGGCTCCTGGTCACCCACGATCAGGCCTTCCATCTCCAGCTGGCGGATGGCCACGCGGGCCGCGCGATCATCCCGGTTATAGAGCACCCCCACCTGCCACGGGCGCGGCTTGTCGCAGGTAGCCAGCGCCGGGGTGAAGCTATGCAGCGAGACGACGAGCGCGGGGTTCGTCTCCTCAAGCACCTGCGCCAGCGCGGCGTGATAGGGATCGAAGAAGCGGGCTATGCGCGCCTCCCGCCCTTCTGGCGAAAGGTCGTTGCCGGGAATCGCTCTGCCATCGCTGGTGAGCGGCACCACCCCGGCACTGTCGTGGTCGCGGTTGAAATCGCAGACGAGACGGCTGACGTTGCCCTGGAAGGCGGCAAACCCTTCCTCCGCCGCCATCAGCCGGCCGATGGGGTCCACGCCGATATCGACGGCGATGTGTTCATTGAGGAGCTCGGGCGCGATCCCCAGGTCGATATCGTCCGGCACGCGGTTGCTGGCATGGTCGGAGACGACGAGGATGCCGCCTTTCGCAGGCGTGCCAATTATGCGGTAAGCTTCGTGATCCATTGCCGCCGGATTAGCGGAGCTTGCCCGCCAGAGTCCACCATTCGCGCGGCATGGCCGCTGCCGCCGCATCGCGCTGTTCCAAGCTGTCGTAAAGCGCAAAGCAGGTGGCGCCGGAGCCGGACATTTCCGCCTTCCAAGCGCCCGTCTGCTCCAGCGCGGCGATCACGTCCCCGATTACCGGGCAGATCGAAATCGCCGGCACGCGCAGATCATTGCGCCCGCCTTGCGCAATCTGCCGCGCGGTGCCCTGCGGCATCGCCCCCCGGTCCTGCCCGTCCCACGCCTTGAACACGGGGCCAGTGGCCAACGGCACACGCGGGTTGACGAGCAGCACGGGCGTGCCAGCCATGTCATCCACCACATCGTCCCGCTCCGTTCCGGTACCAAGGCCGATGTGGGTGCGCGATTCGACACAGGCCGGCACGTCCGCACCCAGCCGGGCGGCCTTTTCGCGCCAGTCATCCGGCAGGCCGTGCAATGCTTCCACGATGCGGAACACCGCGCCCGCATCAGCCGAACCGCCGCCCAGCCCCGCCGCCACCGGCAGGTTCTTTTCCAGCGTCACCGCCAGCCCCTGCGCGCGCGGCAACGCGTTCAGCGCACGGGCGACAAGGTTGTCGAACGGATCGTCGAGCCCCGCCGAAAACTCGCCCACCACGGTCACGCTGTCCTGCGTGGCAGGATGCGGCAGCAGCACATCCCCCGCGTCCACGAAGGCGAACAGGGTTTCCAGCTCGTGATAGCCATCCTCCCGCCGCCGCCGCACGTGCAGGGCAAGGTTGATCTTGGCGTAGGCGGTTTCGCGCATCGTCACATGTTCGGGTAAGTCGGCCCGCCGCCGCCTTCCGGCGTCACCCAGGTGATGTTCTCGTTCGGATCCTTGATGTCGCAGGTCTTGCAGTGGACGCAGTTCTGCGCGTTGATCTGGTAGCGCGGTTGTCCTTCCTCCACGCCCAGCCACTCATAGACGCCCGCCGGGCAATAGCGGGTGGAGGGGCCGCCGTAGACGCCCAGTTCGCTTTCCCGTTGCAGTTCCAAGTCAGCCACTTTCAGGTGGCACGGCTGGTCCTCCACATGGTTGGTGCCGGACAGGAATACCGATGACAGGCGATCGAAGCTGATCCTGCCGTCGGGCTTGGGATACTTGATCGGGCGGTAGAGATCGGCGCGGCCCAGCGTTTCGCTGTCCTTGTGATGGCCAAGGGTGAACGGCAGGCCGATCTTCAGCGTGCGCATCCACATGTCGGCACCGGCCAGCGCGGTGCCCAGCCCTTCACCGAACTTGGCGACCAGCGGCTGCGCGTTGCGGACCTTCTGCAATTCCTCCGCAATCCAGCTTGCGCGCACGGCATCGTCATAATCGCCCAGCGTATCGTTGGCCCGGCCACCGGCAATCGCCGCCGCGATGCTTTCCGCCACCAGCATCCCGCTCTTCATCGCGGTGTGGGTGCCCTTGATGCGCGGCACGTTGACGAAGCCCGCCGCGCAGCCGACCAGCGCGCCGCCGGGGAAGGCCAGCGTCGGCACGCTCTGCCAGCCGCCTTCGTTGATGGCCCGCGCGCCGTATGCCACGCGCCGCCCGCCTTCCAGCACGGCGCGGATGGCCGGGTGCTGCTTCCAGCGCTGGAATTCCTCGAAGGGGTAGACCCACGGGTTGGCGTAATCGAGCGCGGTCACGAAGCCTAGCGCCACCTGCCCGCCAGCCTGGTGGTAAAGGAACCCGCCGCCCCAGGTATCGCTTTCCGACAGCGGCCAGCCCTGCGTGTGGATCACCTTGCCGGGTTCATGCTTTGCGGGATCAATGTCCCACAACTCCTTGATGCCAAGGCCATAAACCTGCGGCTCGCAATTGGCTTCCAGGTCGAACCGGGCCTTCATCTGCTTGGTCAGGTGGCCGCGCGCGCCTTCGGCAAACAGGGTATACTTGGCGTGCAGTTCCATGCCCGGCTGGTAATCCGGCTTGTGGCTGCCATCGTGCGCCACGCCCATGTCCTGCGTGGCGACGCCCATCACGTTGCCGGCATCGTCGAACAGCACCTCGCTGGCCGGAAAGCCGGGGAACACCTGCACGCCCAGCCCCTCGGCCTGTTCGGCCAGCCAGCGGCACAGGTTGCCCAGCGATCCGGTGTAGTTGCCGTTGTTGCTCATCAACGGCGGCAGCAAGAGATGGGGCATTTCCCACTTGCCGCTTTCGCTCAACACCCAGTGCTGGTTGTCCGTCACCGGCACTTGTGCCAGCGGGCACGTGGCGCGCCAATCGGGCAGCAGTTCATCCAGCGCGCGCGGATCGATCACCGCGCCCGACAGGATGTGCGCGCCAATCTCCGCGCCCTTTTCCAGCACGACCACTTCAAGGTCGGCGTTCAACTGCTTCAGGCGAATGGCGGCGGAAAGGCCCGCCGGGCCACCGCCCACGATCACGACATCGACCGGCATACTCTCGCGCTGGCTCACAACCGGTCCTCCCTTGCTGCACGGTTCATGGTCAAAGCACTTGATCGCTGCCCGCCAGCAGGTCAAGAGCATGGCACGCCGCTTATGGATACCAATCCCCACCCTTCGCTTGCCGACCATTACGCCGCCGCGCTGGACTGGTGGCGCGATGCGGGCGTGGATCATGATTGGCAGGATGAAGCGCATTCCCTGCTGGAAGACCCGGCGGCAAAGCCCGCCATGGCCGAACGCGCGCCGCCGCCCGCCCCCAAAAAGGCCAAGCCGGAACTGCCCGCCGAAAAGCCGCTGGGTGGGGACCAATCCGGCTGGCCCGCCACCTGGGCCGATTTCGCGCCTTGGTGGCTGGCGGAACCTTCGCTGGACGCGGGCGGCCTGTCCCCTCGCGTCGCGCCGCGCGGCGTGGCCAATGCCGCGCTGATGGTGCTGGTGCCCATGCCGGAAGCGGACGATGCGGACAGGCTGCTTTCTGCCCAGCAGGGCCGCCTAGTCACCAATATGCTGCGGGCGATGGGCATTGCCGAAGATGCCGCCTGTATCGCCGCCGCCTTGCCGCGCCATACCCCTTCCCCCGATTGGGATGGGCTTGCCCGCACGGGCCTTGGCGCAGTGCTGCGTCATCAGATCACCCTCGCCGCGCCGCAACGCCTGCTGCTGCTGGGCCAGAACCTGCCGCCCCTGCTGGGCCTGGCCAAGCGCCCTGGTGCCGCCATGCTTGAGGTCGGCCCTGCCACCATCCCCTGTTTCGCCAGCTTTGCGCCCGATGTGCTGCTGGCCCATGCCTCGCGCCGCGCAGACCTGTGGCGCGGCTGGCTGGAATGGACCGCAACCCCATGAAATTGCCTGCCGTTTCCCTGCTGGCCGCGCTTGCCGCGCTGGCCCTGCCTCACGCCGCCAAGGCGGAAACCACGCCCTCACGCGAATATTTCGCCGCGCACATCGCGCGCAACAAAGCGCCGCGCCAGCTGAGCGATGCGGACGCGGCCTATTACCGGAGCGTGTTTGCCGCCATTCGCGGCCAGCGGTGGAGCGAGGTGGATTCCCTGCTGGCCCAGCGTGATGGCGGCCTACTGCACCAGGTGGCGCTGGCGGAATATTACACGCACGCCCAGTCTCCGCGCGTTTCGCTGGAACAGATCACCGCCTGGCTGCAACGCGGACGGGACCTGCCATGGGCGGCGCAACTGGCGCGCCTTGGCATGACCCGCGGCCTCACCGCCATGCCGGACCTGCCGGCTCAGAACGCGCTGCGATCGGTGGGCAGTTTCCCGCGCCGCACGCGGCCCGCGTCGATCGAAGACACCACCATGCCGGAAGAGGTGAGCGCCGCCATCCAGGACCGCATCACCAACGATGATCCGCACGGCGCGCGCACCCTGCTGGATGGGGTGGACGCCGTGCTCAGCCCAGAAGCGCGGGCGGAATGGCGCCAGCGGGTTGCCTGGTCCTATTTCATCGAGAACATGGACGCCGAAGCCCTCGCCCTGTCGCGCACTGTGGCGGACGGTGCCGGCCCATGGGTTGCCGAAGGCGAATTTACGCGCGGGCTGGCGGCTTTCCGCCTGAACGATTGCGCCGAGTCCGCCCAGGGCTTCCAGCGTAGCGCATCTCTCGCGCAGAATGTGGAACTGCGGGCCGCGGCGCTCTACTGGGCCAGCCGCGCGGCGCTGCGCTGTCGCCAGCCGGCCGAAGCCTCACGCCTGCTGGCCGCCGCCACGGGTGAGGACGAGACGCTCTATGGCATGCTCGCCATCGACCAGCTCGGTCGCCGGATGCCTGACCGGATGGCCCGCGCGGACCTGACCGACGAGGACTGGCGTGCCGTCGGCCGACATGAAAACGTGCGCATCGCCGTGGCCCTGGCCGAAATCGGCGAAGACGAAGTGGCCAGCGAAGTGCTGATCCACCAGGCGCGGATCGGCAACCCGTCGGAATATGCCGCGCTGTCCCGCCTGGCGCGCGACCTGGGCTTCCCGCAGACCCAGCTATTCATGGCCTACAACGCCCCTGCCGGCGGTCGGGCCGACCCGGCGAGCTTTTATCCCACCCCGCGCTGGACGCCGATCAACGGCTGGCAGGTAGACCCGGCGCTGGCCTATGCCCACATCCTGCAGGAATCCAATTTCCGCGCCAGCGCCCGCAGCCCGGCCAACGCGCAGGGGCTGATGCAGATCACCCCCATCACCGTGCGCCAGCACGCCCCCCGGCTGGAACTGGGGCCGGACCAGGTCGACATCTTCGAACCGCGCACCAACCTCGCCTTCGGCCAGCGCAACCTGCAGATGCTGCAGGAAGACCCGGTAACGCGCGACCACCTGCCCAAGATCATGGCCGCCTACAATGCCGGACTCACCCCGGTGCGCCGGTGGGAAACCGAAGTGCGCGATTTTGACGATCCGCTGCTCTACATGGAAGCCATCCCCTATTGGGAGACGCGCAGCTATGTCGCCATCGTGATGCGCAATTACTGGATGTACGAGCGGCAGGCCAATGCCCCCTCGCCCAGCCGGCTGGCGCTGGCGCAGAACCGCTGGCCCACCTTCCCCGGCAGCACGGGCGATCCGAACGACCCAGCCCGCCTTTACATTTCCACCGGAGGCCACTGATGGCGATCGATACCACCCGCACCTTCAAGCCGATCCGCATCGCCCTGCTCACCGTGTCCGACACGCGAGGGCCGGACGAGGACACTTCGGGCGACATCCTGGCGGAGCGGATCACCGGCGCGGGTCATACGCTCGCCGCGCGCACCATCCTGAAGGACGATGCCGACCTGATCGCCGCGCAACTGCGCGAATGGATCGCCGCGCCGGATGTGGACGCGGTTGTTTCCACCGGCGGCACGGGCCTTACCGGGCGAGACGTCACGCCCGAGGCGCTTGAGCGGGTCAAAACGCGCGACATTCCCGGCTTTGGCGAACTGTTCCGCTGGGTCAGCTTCCAGAACATCGGCACCTCCACCGTCCAATCACGCGCCTGCGCGGTGGTGGCGGACGGCACTTACATCTTCGCCCTGCCCGGCTCCAACGGCGCGGTGCGCGACGGGTGGGACAAGATCCTCGCCGAACAGCTCGACAGCCGCAACCGGCCCTGCAACTTCGTGGAATTGATGCCTCGCCTGCGCGAGAAATAGGGCCTTCCGGGCGCCCTTTGTTCTTGCTATGTTCCGCCGATGGCAGCGGAGCGGATTCACGGGCGCGGGGCGCAATCGGGCGATGTGTCCACCCGCTTTGCCTTGCCCACACGGGAAGTGGATGACGATTGGCGCGATGCCATGCAGGCGCTGGATGGTGACCCGCCACCCCTGCGCACCACGGTGACGGAGGAAAAGGCCCGCACCATACTGACCTTCAACCAGTCGCCCGACATCGGGTTTGATCGCTCGGTCAATGCCTACCGGGGCTGCGAGCATGGCTGCGTCTACTGCTATTCCCGGCCCACCCACGCCTATCTCGACCTGTCGCCCGGCCTTGATTTTGAAACGCGGCTGTTCGCAAAATCCGATGCGGCAGATCTGCTGAGGAAGACGCTGGCCCTGCCCCGGTACGTGCCGCAACCGATTGCCCTGGGCACCAATACCGATCCCTACCAGCCGATTGAGGCGCGCTATCGCCTGACCCGGCAGATCCTCGAACTATGCCTGGAAACCGGCCACCCGGTGACCATCACAACCAAGAGCGACCGGGTGCTGGCGGACCTGGACCTGCTCGAGAAACTGGCCGCCCGCAGGCTGGTGGCGGTGGCCATCTCGGTCACCTCGCTCGATCCGCGCCTGTCCGGCAAGCTGGAACCGCGCGCCGCGACCCCTGCCAAGCGCATGGCGGCACTGCGCCGCCTGGCAGAGGCAGGGGTGCCGGCGCACGTTTCCATCGCCCCGGTCATCCCGGCCATCACCGATTGCTTCATGGAAGAGATCGTGGCCGAGGCGGCGGCGGGCGGCGTACGTTCCGGCGGGTGGATCCTGCTGCGCCTGCCGCACGAAGTGGCGCCATTGTTCCGCGAATGGCTGGACGTGCATTTTCCCGACCGGGCGAGCAAGGTGATGGCCATCGTCCAGTCTGCCCGGGGCGGCAAGGACAACGATGCCCGCTTCTTTCACCGGATGCGCCCGCAAGGCGTGTGGCCAGACCTGTTCCGCGCCCGCTTCCGCCTTGCGTGCAAGCGCGCCGGGCTGGAAAAGCAGCGGTTCGAACTTGATTGCAGCCAGTTCGTGCCGCCATCGGCGGAAGGGCAATTGCGCCTGCTCTAGGGCACCCCGTTCCCGTTCATTTTCGCGGAGATGGCTGGCGAACGAGACAATTGCGGCAAAATTGAGAACGCTTCATCGCGCGCCACACTCCAGCCATCCCCGTTCTGCTGCTTGCCAGCCCGGTCGTTCATCTGCCAGACAGTTTAATGTCAACACTTTGCAGGCAATGTTGTCACAGGGACGCGATCGGGCACGAAGATGGATCATCAGGCGTTGTGCCGGCGGGGATAAGCCGCACCCCGCCCGTGGCACCGGCATGTGATGGAGCCGGTCCGCCGTGGGTGCCCCCTCGACAGAGCATTTGACAACGAAGAAAACGACGGGACGACAAGGAGTAGACCAATGAAAATGACGGCACGGAAACCGGGAGCACTGCTTTTGGTGGCTGGTTCCCTGATGATGGCAGGTGGACTTTCCGCACAGGAACTGGGCCCGACCGGCTCGGGCAATGACCAGATCACCGTGGTCGGCACCCCGCCGGCAGACCTCTCCGGCATGGCCGAAGGGCCGGAGATCGAGGGCTTCGTTTCTGCGCGCAACGGCGCGCAGTTCGACGTGACGGCGGCGGATGGCACCAACACCCGCCTGTTCCTGTCCGATGCCACGCAAATCCGTGGTGCTGGCGGTTTCCTCGGCCTCAACCGTACGCAGATTGCCGCCGATAACCTGCTGAACGGCCTGCCGGTGACGGTGCAGACTGTGCGGTGGGGCGATAGCCTGGTCGCCAGCCGAATCCGCTTCCGCAACAACGACATGGCCACCGCCAACATGATCCGCAACGGCACGGCCCAGCGGTTCGCCCAGCACGATACGCGCATCACCCAGAACGCTGCCGCCACCGAAGCGCTGCGCGGGCGCATGGGCGATATCGACCAGTACAACCTGAAGGCCACGACCAACGTCTATTTCGACACCGGCCGCTGGCAGTTGACCACAGCCGCCCAGCGTGACCTGTGCGCCATCGCCCAACAGGCGGAAGGCATGGACAACGCCCTGCTGCTCGTGGTCGGCTATACCGACAACGTGGGCGATGAAGACTACAACCAGGAACTGAGCGAACGCCGCGCCGGCCGCGTGGTCAACTACCTGCAACAGCAGTGCCGCTGGGCACCCTATCGGATGCTGACCCCCACCGGCATGGCGGAAAGCGATCCCACGGCTGACAACTCCACGCCGGAAGGCCGCGCGCAGAACCGGCGCGTTTCGGTCAACATCCTGGTCAGCAAGGCAGTGGACGGCCTCGGCGGCTAATACCTGCGAAGGGCGGGCCGCAGCGCGGTCCGCCCCTCATTATCTACCGCTCTTCGCTCAGGCGACGAGCCGCAGTCTCGCTGCTCCCGTCACCGGACGCAGGGACACCTTGGCGATGCCCGCTTGCTGGGCCAGCCTGTCCACCAGTTCCCCATCCAGTGCAAAATCACGGCCAAGCCGCACCAGCGGGTCGCTGCCGTCACCAAGCGAGAGACGTGCCAGCACCTCGCCATGGCCGGGCTTGCCGGGCTGGAGCAGGTCCTTCAGCGCGGCCAGCCCTGCGGCATCGACCACCTCCACTTCCAACACCATCTTTGCTGCGCCGCTGACTTCGGCCAGGGGCTTGGCACCGCGCACCGTTACGCGCGGGGGATCATCGGCGCTGGGCTTGTCGAGTTCCACCGTCAGCAGCAGGCAGGTGCTTTCCGCCGCCCAGCGCACGAAGCTGTCCACCAGCCCTTCCTCGAAACAGGCGGCACTGAACTGGCCGGAGCTGTCGGAGAAATCGGCACGGATGAATTCCGCCCCGCGCTTGGTGCGGCCCTTGCTGACCTTTTCGACCATCGCCGCCATCACCGCCTGGGTGCGCCCGCCGGCCACATCCCCGTCCATCAGCGCGGCAAAGGTGCGCGCGCCCTGGGCAGAGGCAACCATGCGGTATTCCGCCACCGGGTGCGCGGCGAAGTAGAAGCCGAAATTTTCCCGTTCAGCCGCCATCTGGTCTGACCGGGACCAGGCGGGCACTTCGGGCAGGCGCAGGCTGGGCTGGGCATGGTCATCGCCGCCGAACAGGCCGCCCTGCCCGCTGCTGCGTTCACGGCTGGCTTCGTCGGCCACGGCCAGCAGCATTTCGGCGCCGGCCAGCACCTTTGCGCGGTTGGGTTCCAGCGCATCGAAAGCCCCGGCGGCGGCGAGGCCTTCCAGCTGGCGACGGTTCATGCAGCCAGAAGGGCTGCGGCGGAACACATCCTCCAGGGTTTCGAACGGGCCATTGGCCTCGCGTTCGGCCACCAGTTGTTCCATCGCCTTTTCGCCCACGTTGCGGATGCCTGCCAGGGCATAGCGAACGGCGAGGCCCTCCTCCGTCTGCTCGACGATGAATTCCGCCTCGCTGGCGTTGATATCCGGCCCCAGCACCGTGATGCCGCCGCGCCGCGCATCGTCCACGAACACGGCCAGCTTTTCGGACTGGTGCATGTCAAAGCACATGGAGGCGGCGTAGAACTCCTCCGGGTAATGGGTCTTCAGCCACGCCGTCTGGTAGCTGAGTAACGCGTAAGCCGCCGCGTGGCTCTTGTTGAAGCCATAGCCGGCGAACTTGTCGATCAAGTCGAACAGGCTGTTTGCCTCGGCCTGGGGAATGGCGGAAACCTCGGCACAGCCATCGATGAACCGCTGGCGCTGGGCATCCATTTCCGCCTGCACCTTCTTGCCCATGGCGCGGCGCAGAAGGTCCGCATCGCCCAGCGAATAGCCCGCCAGGATCTGCGCGGCCTGCATCACCTGTTCCTGGTAGACGAAGATGCCGTAGGTTTCGGCCAGGATGCCTTCCAGCTTGGGGTGCGGATACTCGATCGGCTCCTCCCCCGCCTTGCGCTTGCCGAACAGGGGGATGTTGTCCATCGGGCCGGGACGGTAGAGCGAGACGAGGGCGATGATGTCCTCGAACTTGGTGGGCTTCACCGCTGTCAGCGTGCGGCGCATCCCTTCGGATTCCAGCTGGAACACGCCCACCGTATCGCCGCGCTTCAGCAGGTCGAACACTTCTCCGTCATCCAGCGGCAGGCTTTCCAGCGCCACGCTGACCCCGCGCCGGGCCAGCAGGTCCACCGCCTTGCGCAGCACGGACAGCGTTTTCAGGCCGAGGAAGTCGAACTTGACGAGACCGGTGTCCTCCACGTGCTTCATGTCGAACTGCGTCACCGGCATGTCGGACCGGGGATCGCGGTAGAGCGGCACCAGCTGCGCCAGCGGCCGGTCCCCGATCACCACGCCCGCCGCGTGGGTGGAGGAGTTGCGCGGGAACCCTTCCAACTGGAGCGCAAGGTCCACCAGCCGCTTGACCTCGTTGTCGTTGTCGTACTCGCGCTTGAAATCGGCCGCGCCGTTGAGGGTGCGCGGCAATGTCCACGGATCGGTGGGATGGTTGGGCACCATCTTGGTGAGCCGGTCCACCTGGCCATAGGGCATCTGCAGGATACGCCCGCAATCGCGCAGCACGGCGCGCGCCTTCATCTTGCCGAAGGTGATGATCTGGGCAACGTGATCGTGGCCATACTTGGCCTGCACATAGCGGATCACCTCCCCGCGCCGGGTTTCGCAGAAGTCGATATCGAAGTCGGGCATGGACACGCGTTCCGGGTTGAGGAAGCGTTCGAACAGCAGGCCCAGCTTGATCGGGTCCAGGTCGGTGATGGTCAGCGCCCAGGCCACCAGAGACCCTGCGCCGGAGCCACGGCCCGGCCCCACGGGGATGCCCTGGCTCTTGGCCCACTTGATGAAGTCGGCCACGATCAGGAAGTAGCCGGGAAAGCCCATGCGGGTGATCACGTCCACCTCGAAATCGAGGCGGTCCAGGTAGACCTTCAGTTCCTCGTCGCTCAGCGGCCCATAAGGCTCCAGCCGCGCGGCAAGGCCACGGCGGGCATCCTCCGCCAGCATCTTCGCCTCGCCCGCCAGGTCACCCGCCAGGCTGGGCAGGATGGGCTTGCGCTTGGGCGGCGCGTAGGCGCACCGCTGGGCAATGACGATGGTGTTGGCGATCGCTTCGGGCAGGTCGGCAAAGATCTGCGCCATCATTTCCGCCGGCTTGACCCACGCTTCCACCGAGGAGCGAGGCCGGTCCGCGCTGTCGAGATGGGTGGAACTGGCAATGCACAGCATGGCATCATGCGCGCTGTGCTGGTGCGGTTCGGCATAGTTGGCCGGGTTGGTGGCCACCAGCGGCAGATCGCGGCGGTAGGCAAGGTCGATCAGCGCCTCTTCCGCCGCCGATTCCACCGGATCACCGCGCCGGGCAATCTCGATGTAGAAGCGGCCCGGAAACAGCGCGGAGAGGCGTTCCGCCAGATCATCGGCAGCATCATGGCGGCCTTCCGCCAACAGGCGCGCCAATGCCCCCTCCCCCGCACCGGATAGTGCGATCAGCCCGTCCGAATGGCCGGCAATGTCCGCCAGCAGGACATGCGGATCGAACTCCACCGGCCGGTCCAGGTGCGCGCGGCTGACGAGGTGGCACAGGTTGAGCCAGCCCGCCTCGTCCTGCACGTAGAGCGGCAGGTAGCTGACCGGCCCGCCATGTTCCTCGGCCACACCCAGCAGCGCGCCGATGATCGGCTGCACGCCCTCCCCCTTGCAGCCACCGGCGAACATGGTGGCGCCATACAGGCCGTTGCGATCGCAGATGGCGGCGGCGGGAAAACCGCGCTCCTTCGCCAGCTTGGCGATGGCCTTGGGATCAATCGCCCCTTCCAGCATCGAATAGCTGGACAGGATTCGCAAAGGGACGAAGGGAGCGTAGGCCATGGTCCCTAGGTAGGACTTTGGCGCGGGAGGGCAATTGCCCGGTCAGGCTTTCAACAACCTATTCCCCGACCGCGTGCTCGGCCCGTGCGGCGGCGATCTTGCGGCGGGTGTCGCGCACCGTGCTGACCGCGCCATAGATCACCAGCGCCGCCAGGAAGATCCACACCCACAGCGGGATGTTGCGCCCGGCAATCGCAAGGTAAAGGTAGGCGGACACGAAGCAGAACCCCGCGCACATCGCTGGCACCACGGTGGACCGGTGCGCCCGCGCCCGTTTTACCAGCCAGGCGATGGACGCGAAGAAGAAGGGGATGGCCCCCACGTAAATCGCGCCAAAAATCCACGGGTTGACGCCGTAGTTTGCGCCCAGCGAGAGGAACCAGTCCATGAATGCGTCAATCATGCCGGGCTGATCCTCCCATTGGCGGGCCGTGGCAAGCTGGCCCTTTAGTCCAGCACCCCGTCATGCAGCCGCACCACCCGGTCCATCCGTGCGGCGAGGCGTTCGTTGTGCGTGGCGACCAGCGCGGCGCTGCCGTGGTTGCGCACCAGCTCCAGGAACTGGTCGAACACCCGGTCCGACGTCTTCTCGTCAAGGTTCCCGGTCGGCTCGTCCGCAAGCACCAGCTTGGGGCTGTTGGCCAGCGCACGGGCCACGGCCACGCGCTGCTGCTCCCCGCCGGAAAGCTGGCTGGGCCGGTGGGTCAGCCGGTGGGACAGGCCCAGCGAGCCAAGCAGCGCACTGGCCCGCGCTTCCGCCTCCGCCCGGTCCTTTTCCACCAGCAGTTGCGGGATCACCACGTTTTCCAGCGCGGTAAAATCGGGCAGCAGGTGGTGGAACTGGTAGATGAAACCCAGGTTATCACGCCTCAACGTGGTGCGCTCCGCCGCATCGGCGGCGCTGGCATCGGAACCGGCAATGCGGATGGTGCCGGAAAAGCCCCCTTCCAGCAGGCCCACGGCTTGCAGCAGCGTGCTCTTGCCCGAACCTGACGGCCCCAGCAGGGCGACGATCTCGCCCGGCATGACGTCCAGGTTCACGCCGCGCAGCACGTCGATCCGCTCCCCGCCCTGTTCGAAGCTGCGGGAAAGGGTGCGCAGGGAAACGATGGCGGAATCACTCATAACGCAGCACTTCCACAGGATCGGTATTGGCCGCGCGCCAGGCCGGGTAGAGCGTGGCAAGGAAGCTCATGCCCATGGCCATGAAGGCAATGGCGAAGACTTCCACCGGGTCCACCTTGGCAGGCAGTTCGGTCAGGAAGCGCACTTCCGGGTTCCACAGCTGCACGTTGAACAGGAATTCGATCCCGCTGACGATCGGCTGGCGGAACAGCAGGATCAGGAAGCCCAGCACCAGCCCCGCCACCGTGCCCAGCGCGCCGACGATGGAGCCGGTGGTCACGAAGATCTTCAACAGGCTTTGCCGCCGCGCGCCCATGGTGCGCAGAATGGCGATGTCGCGGCTCTTGGACCTGACCAGCATGACCAGTGATGACAGGATGTTGAACGCGGCCACCAGCACGATGATGCCAAGGGCAAAGGCCATGGCCACGCGCTCCACCTGAAGGGCTTCGAACAGCGAGGCGTTCATTTCCTGCCAGATCGTCACCACGGCGCGCCCTTCCAGCGCGGCGGAGAGCGGTTCCATGATCTGGCGCGCCTCGTCCGCATCGCGCGTGGTCACCTCGATCGCGGAAATGGCATCGCCGATCAGCAGCAGGGTCTGCGCGTTCTCCATCGGCATGATGATCATCGTCTCGTCGAAATCGTAGACCCCGACTTCGAAGATGGCGGTGACGGTATAGCCCACCTGCCGCGGCACGGTGCCGAACGGCGTTGCGCGGCCCTGCGGGTTGATGACTGTCAGCGTATCCCCCAGCCGCACGCCCATCTTCAGCGCCAGGCGCGATCCGATGGCCACGTTGCGCTGGCCGGGTTGCAGGGTGGCCAGATCGCCCATCAGCACGGACGGTTCCAGCCGGTCGATATCGTCCTGCTGGTTGCCGCGCACCAGCACGGCTTCGGCCCGGCCTTGGTAGGTGGCAAGCAGCGGCTGTTCCACCAGCGGCACGGCGCGGGTGACGCCTTCGGTGGCGCGGGTTTCGGCCAGCACCTGCTCCCAATCGTCCATCCGCCCGCCATAGGCCTGCACCACCGCGTGCCCGTTCAGTTCGGTGATTCGGTCCAGCAGTTCGGCGCGGAAGCCGTTCATCACGCTCATCACCACAACCAGCATGGCGACGGAAAGCATGACCACCCCGATGGAGATCGAGGCGACCAGCGCAATCACCGCCTCGCTGCGCCCGGGCAGCATGTAGCGTTTGGCGATGGTCCATTCGAAGGGGGATAGGATCAAGGGGGAACCTGCTGTTGAGAACTCGCGCCCGGATTTAGGCGCAGGCGCTGGCGCTTGCAATGGCGCTCGGCAACAGGCGTGGCCGGACCAGTGCGGGATCCGGGAGAAAGCGGGGGGCGGGCGTTAACGGCAATTTTGCAGCTTGCGCTTAAGCGGGCGGCCAATGTCTGCCTCCGCCCACCTTTCCTCCCTTCGCCGCCGCCGCCGGGCCTGGTGGTCTGGCGCCAACAGCGGGCATCTGCTGCTGGGCGTGCTGTTGCTGCTGGGTGTGATGCTGGGAGTGTCAGCCTGGCTCTCGCGACAGGCGACTGAAGAACAGCGCACCGCGCAGGCGTGGGAGGAACACACCTTCGACGTGCTGCGCCGGGTGGACCAGCTGCGCCTGGCCGCCGTGTCCATCCGCCGGGGCGAACGCGGCTACCTGCTGACGGACCGCCAGGAGTTTCTCGAGCCCTATACCCAGGCTCAGGCCCAGATTGATGCGCTATTGCCGCAACTGGGCGAGGCAGTGGCGGACGACCCGGTCCAGCTGCGCCGCTTCACCCGGATCACCCGGCGAATGGCCGTCTACCTCGATCAGGCGCAAGCCACCGTGGCTCTGAAGCGGGCGGGTCGCGATGCGGAAGCGGCCAGCATTGACCGGCTGCAGGAAGCCCGCCAGCTGAGCCTTGTCCTGATGCGCGAGTTCGACAGCTTCGAGGCGGCGGAACGCGACCTGTTGCAGGAACGGCGTGCACGGTCCGACCGGGCCGCCATGCGATCGGAGCGGTTGCAGAGGGGCTTGGGCATCACCGGTACGCTGCTGCTCGTCATCGGCCTGCTGGCCAACGGGATCATGCGCCGTGCGCTTCGCCGCGAGGCAGAAACTCGTGCCGAGCTGGACCGGCTGGTGACCACTGACGAACTGACGGGCCTTGCCAACAGGCGGGAACTGTTTGCGGCGCTGGACCGGATGATCGCCCAGTCCCGCCGGTCCGGCAGGCCGCTGTCGCTGGCGGTGCTCGACATCGACCGGTTCAAGCTGGTCAACGATACCTTTGGCCATCCCAGCGGCGACGAGGTGATCCGCAGGGTGGCCGAAATGGCGCTGCTTCTGATGCGCGAACAGGACCTTGTCGGCCGGCTGGGCGGGGAAGAATTCGTTATCGTCTTCCCCGATTGCAGCGACCGGGATGCCTTGGCCGCCTGCGAGCGGCTGCGCCAGGGCATCGCCGCCCTGCCCATCCTGCTGCCGGGCGGCCAGTCACTGTCGGTCACCGTGTCGACCGGCGTCACATCGCTGGACGAACACGATGACCGCACCCGCCTGATCGGCCGGGCGGACGAGGCGCTCTACCGCGCCAAGAAGGCCGGGCGCGACCAGGTGCAACTGGCCGCCTGATCGCGTCCCTGCCCTTGCCAATTACGCCGGCTGGTGGATGTAGATGGCGCGTTCGTGGCTGAAGGCCTTGAACCCGAAATAGCCGTGATAACTGCCCATGCCGCTGCCGTTCACGCCGCCGAACGGCAGGCGGTTTTCCAGGTAATGCGAGAACACGCCGTTCACCGTCACCCCGCCCGACGAGGTGCGGGCAAGGATCCTGTCCACGTTCTCCTGGCTGGGGCTGAAGATGTAGAGAGCCAGCGGCTTGTCGCGTTCCTCGATATACTCGATCACCTGGTCGAGGGTATCGTAGGTCATCACCGGCAGGACGGGGGCGAAAATTTCATCCTGCAGGATCTTCATCTGCGGGGTCACGTCGGTCAGCATGGTGGGGTGGATGGTCAGGTCCTCCGCCTCCAGCACGCCGCCAGCTGCCACCGTGGCGCCCTGGGCAACGGCATCGTCGAACATGGCCTTCACGCGGTTGAAGTTGCCCTGGTTGACGACCTGGGCAATCGCGCTCTTGTCGATCTGTCCGCTGGCGTAGAGGTTCTTCTCCACGTTGGCCTTGAAGCCTTCCACCAGCTTCGCCTTGTCGGCTTCCTTCACGAACACGTAGTCCGGGCAGATGCAGGCCTGGCCGCCGTTGAACTGCTTGGCCCCGGCAAGGGCCGCGGCGATGGCGTCAAGGTCCGCCCCTTCGTCGATGATGACCGGGCTCTTGCCGCCCAGTTCCAGCGTCACGGTGGCAAGGTGCTTGGCAGCCGCCGCCATCACGATCTTGCCCACGCGGGTGCTGCCGGTGAAGAAGATGTGGTTGAACGGCAGTTCCAGCAGCGCTTCCGCCACGGACACATCGCCTTCGAACACGGCGACTTCGTTCTCCTCGAATACCTCGTCCACGATCACCTTGGCGATCTTGGCCACGTTCGGGCACAGGTCGGTCAACTTCAGTATGCAGCAGTTGCCCGCCGCCACCGCCGCCGCCAGCGGGCCGAAGACCAGGCCCAGCGGGAAGTTCCACGGCCCCAGTATCAGGCAGACGCCGCGCGCTTCATAGGCGATCAGCGCCTTGTCGGTCTGCACGCGGGTGGGGATGACTTCGGTCGGCTTCATCCAGTCTTCAAGACTGTCGATGTTGAGCTGGATGTTGCCGAGGATGTTGAGCACTTCGGTGACGCGGATTTCGCCTTCGGGCTTGCGGGTATCCTTCAGCACGGCGGCCACGATGTCATCGGCGTGGGCTTCGATGCTGGCCTTCAGCTTCGCCAGCTTGGCGCGGCGATCTTCCACGCCGCTCGCCTTCACGTCCCACTGATGCTGGCGCTGCAGCTCGAAAACGCGGGCAATTTCTTCCTTGGTGGGATTGACGACCGTCATGGCTGGTTCCTGTCCTGCTGGAATCTCTGCGGCCCCAAATAGGACTGCCCGCCTCCGTTGGGAAGCGGGCAGCACCGTTTCAGGTTGATTTTGTCCCGGATCAGTCGCGGCCGCGATCGGCAATGCCGGGGATATCCGGCTCGATCTCGGAAATCTCGACCTCGTGCACTTCCACCTGCCCGCGGCCCAGGTGGCTACGGCTGCGGCTGTAGGCGAAATAGACCACCAGCCCCACGGCCGCCCAACCGATGAACATCAGCTTGGTTTCATGGCCCAGGCTCCAGAACAGGTAGGCGCAACCCAGCGTTGCCAGGGGGGCCATCAGCCAGATGGCCGGAGTGCGGAACGGGCGCTTGCGGGACGGATCCGTGCGGCGCAGCACCAGCACGGCGATGGACACCGCGGCAAAGGCAAACAGCGTACCCGAGTTGGAAATGTCCGCCAGCTTGCCCACCGGGAAGAAGGCGGCAAACAGCGCCACGAACACCCCCGTCAGCATGGTGATGACGTGCGGGGTATTGTACTTCGGGTGGATCTTCGAGAAGGCAGACGGCAGCAGGCCATCGCGGCTCATCACGAAGAAGATGCGGGTCTGGCCGAACATCATCATCAGGATGACGGACGGCAGCGCCAGGCCGGCGGCAAGGCCGATCAGGTTGCCGATCTGCGGCCAGCCGATTTCGCGCAAGGTCCAGGCCAGCGCCTCCTTGGAACAGACCACCGCCTGCTCGCCCATCGCGGCACACTGCTGCGACAGCGCGGTGCTGCCCGGTGCCAGCGCTTCGCCATTGGCCCCATAGACCGGCTGCGCGCCCACGCTGCCGATCACGCCCGCTGCCACCAGCAGGTAGAAGATGGTGCAGATGCCCAGCGAACCGATCAGGCCGATGGGCATGTTGCGCTGCGGGTTCTTGGTCTCTTCGGCCGCCGTGGAAACGGCATCAAAACCCACATAGGCGAAGAAGATGGAGGCCGCCGCAGCTGAAATGCCGCCGAAGCCCAGCGGGGAGAACGGGGTGAAGTTCTCCATGTTCATCACCGGCACCGCCAGGATGATGAACAGGGTCAGCGCCGCCACCTTGATGACCACGAGGACGGCGTTGACCGCGGCGCTCTCCCGCGTGCCAATCACCAGCAGCCAGGTGACGAGACCGGCAATCAGCATGGCCGGCAGGTTGATAAGCCCGCCATCGTACGGCCCGCGCACCAGCGCATCGGGTATGTTGATGGCCAGTGCGTTTTCCAGCAGGCCGACGACATAGCCCGACCAGCCGACCGAAACCGCCCCTGCCGCCACGGCATATTCCAGGATCAGCGCCCAGCCCACCATCCAGGCGACCAGTTCGCCCATCACGGCATAGCTGTAGGTGTATGCGGAACCCGACACCGGCACCATGCTGGCCATTTCGGCATAGCACAGGGCCGCCACCGCGCAGACGACACCGGCAATCACGAACGAGAGCATCATGCCCGGTCCGGCCTTTTGTGCGGCTTCCGCGGTCAGCACGAAAATCCCGGTGCCGATCACCGCGCCGATGCCCAGCATGGTAAGCTGGAATGCGCCAAGCGAGCGGTGCAGTGCTTTTTTCTCGGCCGTCGCCAGAATGGCGTCCAGCGGCTTTACCCTGTCCAGCAGCATAGATGGATCCCCATGTTCTCTCTTTGGCGGCGTTTGTAACGCAATTGCGTCACGCGGCAATGGGCCTGTGGATTAGTTGCAGGAGAGACGGGTTTTGCTAGCCACTCCTGCTCATCAACCGCCGCGCAGCAGGCTGACACCGTAATCGCGCTCCATCAGGTAAAGCAGCACCCGCGCCGCCGCGCCGCGCGGGGAATCAAGGCCGCCGTCCCGCTCCACCAGCAAGCGGGCATCGTCATTGGCCATCTGGCCAAGCCGCACCGCCTGTTCCAGCGTGGCGACGTTGAAGGGCGCATCGCCGCTCTGCCGCGTGCCCAGCAGTTCGCCCCCGCCGCGCAGGCGCAAGTCTTCCTCCGCCAGGCGGAACCCGTCCTGCGTCTCGCGCATCAGGGCAAGGCGTTCGCGCCCGGTTTCGGACAGGTCATCGCCGCGCAGCAGCAGGCAGGTGCTCTTTTCGCTGCCCCGCCCCACCCGGCCGCGCAACTGGTGCAGCTGGGCAAGGCCGAAGCGCTCGGCCTGTTCGATCACCATCAGCGTGGCATTGGGCACGTCCACCCCCACCTCGATCACCGTGGTAGCCACCAGCACCTTGGCCTCGCCTCTGGCGAAGCGTTCCATGCCCCGGTCCTTGATCTCCGGCGCAAGCTGGCCGTGAACCAGCACCACGCTATCGCCCAGCCGTTCCTTGAGGCTGGCATAACGCGCTTCGGCGGCGGCGATGTCTTCCGTCTCGTGCTCGTGCACCATCGGGCAGACCCAGTAAGCCTGCTGGCCGGTGGCAAGGTGGCGTTCGATCCCGGCGACGACATCGGGCAGGCGGGCCAGCGCCACCACGCGGGTTTCGATCGGTTGGCGGCCGGGTGGCATCTCGTCCAGCCGGCTGACGTCCATCTCGCCGTACTGCGCCAGCACCAGCGTGCGCGGAATGGGAGTGGCCGTCATCGCCAGCGTGTGCGGGGTAACGCGGCCCTTTTGCGTCAACAGCAGCCGCTGGCCCACGCCGAAGCGGTGCTGCTCGTCAATCACCACAAGGCCGAGGTTGCGGTAGGAGACGCTGTCCTGGAAGATCGCGTGCGTGCCGACCACGATCTGGATCGAACCGTCGACCAGCCCCATCAGGATGCTTTCGCGCGCCCGGCCCTTGTCACGCCCGGTCAGCAGGGCGATCTCCACGCCGGTGGGGGCCAGCATCTTGCGCAGCGTTTCGTAATGCTGGCGGGCGAGGATTTCCGTGGGGGCGAGCAACGCCGCCTGCGCGCCGGCTTCCACCGCCACCAGCATGGCCTCCAGCGCCACCACCGTTTTCCCTGCGCCCACGTCGCCTTGCAGCAAGCGCAGCATGGGGGCCTCCTGCGCCATGTCGCCCTCAATCTCTGCGATGGAGCGGCGCTGGGCGCCCGTCAGCGGGAAGGGCAATTGCAGCTTTGCGCGCAAGGCCCCATCCCCCTTCAGCGCCTGCCCGAGCCGCTTGCGGTTGGACTGGCGCACCAGCATGAGGGCCAGCGCGTTGGCCAGCAGCTCGTCATAAGCCAGCCGGTCGCGCGCGGGGGCATTGTCGCCCGCGTGGGCCATGTGCAGCGCATCGTGCCAGCCGGGCCACTTCTGCTGGGCGAGCACGCCGGGCTCGATCCATTCCGGCACGTCCGGCGCGCGGGCCAGCGCCTGCTGGGCAAGCGACAGCATCCGCGGCTGGGTGAGGCCCTCGGCAAGGCGATAGACCGGCTCCACCAGGTGCCCCAGCAGGCCGCTGCTATCGCTGCTGACATGGTCCGGATGGACGATCTGGAGCATGTCGCCATAACGTTCCAGCTTGCCCGCCACCCACCGCTTCTCGCCCACGGGGAGCTGCTTTTTCGCGGTGTAGCTGGCCTTGCCGAAATAGGTCAGCGCGCAGACGTTACCCGCCGCGTCCTGCGCCAGCACCCGGAACGGCCCGCGTCCGGAAAAGCTGGCGCGGTGTTCGGTCACCGTCAGCGCAATGACGATCTGCTCCCCCTCGCCCGCCTGGTCGAGGTCGGTCACGCTGCGCCGCTGCACGAAGCGTTCGGGCAGGTGGTAGGCCAGGTCGCGCAGGCGCGTGAGGTGCAGCTTCTCCAGCGGCTTCCTGAGCTTCGGCCCCACGCCATCGAGGCTGTCGGTCTCGGCAAACAGCGGGTTGAGGATTTCGGGGCGCATGGCTGGGCTCTAGCGGATTGTGCGGCCACGCGGTAGGAGGCGCGCATGGACCATCCCCCTCAAACCGCCATCCGTCTCGCCCGCATGAAGTTTCGCGCCTGGCACCGCGGCACGCGGGAGGCGGATTACACCATCGGCGGCTTCTACGATCGCTATCATAACGAATGGGACGAGGCGGCGATGGCCTGGTTCGAGGACCTGCTGGAGCATGACGACGTGGACGTGCTGGCCTGGGCGCTGCAATCCGCCCCCGCCCCGGCCCGGTTCCACGGCCCGCTGCTGGAAGCCTTCCAGCGGCTGGATTACGTGACGATCTGACGGCCCGGCCAAAGGTCCACTGGCCAAACGGCCGCCGCGCCCCTATCTGCCGCTGACTATCGCACCCCCTTCCCGAACGGGCAGGGGGCAATCGCGTTTGCGCCAGAAGCACACCAGCGCCAAGGAAGAACCATGCCCGATTTCGCCCGCATCATCGCCACCCGCCAGCCGCTGACGCTGGCCAGCGTGGCACGGGGCAGCCAGCCGCTGGTAATGGCCGACCTTGCCCGCGCCAGCGCCGGGCGTGCCGTGTTCATCGCACCCGACGACGCGGCGATGCGCGCGATCAGCGATGCCGCCGGGTTCTTCGCGCCCGAACTGCAGGTGATCGAGTTTCCGGCGTGGGACTGCCTGCCGTTCGACCGCGCCAGCCCGGCCCTGTCTGTCTCCGCCCGCCGCCTCTCCGCGCTTTACCGGTTGCAGGGCACGGGCAAGCGCAAGCAACTGGTTGTCACCACCATCAACGCCGTGCTCCAGCGCGTGCTCACCCCTTTCCGCGTGCGCGAGGCGGTGCGCGAGCTGAAGGTGGGCGTGGAAATCGGCCGCGAGAGCCTGATCGCGCTGCTGCAACGCCAGGGCTACAGCCGCACGGACACCGTGGCCGATACCGGCGAATTCGCGGTGCGCGGCTCCATCTTCGACATCTACCCATCCGGCCTCGAAGGCGGCCTCAGGCTCGATTTCTTCGGAGACGAGATCGAAAGCCTGCGGCTGTTCGATCCCTCCACCCAGCGCACCACCGGCACGGTGGAAGGCCACCTGCTGCTGCCCGCCAGCGAGGCGCTGATCGACGATGCCGCCATCAAGCGCTTCCGCACCCGGTACCGCGAACTGTTCGGCGCTGCCGCCACACAGGATCCGCTGTACGAAGCGGTAAGCGAAGGCCGCCGCCTTGCCGGCATGGAGCACTGGATGCCCCTGCTGGAGGACAAGCTCGCCACCCTGTTCGATCACCTCAGCGCCAGCGACCAGGTGGTGATCGACGCCGGGGCCTTGCAGGCGGCGGAAGAACGGCTGGGCGACATTGCCGACTACCACCGCCAGCGCAAGGACGTGGCGGGGCAGGCCAAGGGCTCCTACCGCCCGCTCGACCCGTCCGAACTTTACCTCAGGCGCGAGGAGCTGGACCAGGCGGTGGCCGCCATGCCGATCCACAGATCCGTGATCTTTGCCGAGCCGGAAAGCGACAAGGTGATCGATTTCGGCTTCCGCTCCGCGCGGGATTTCACGCCCGAACGCTCCGCCGGCAAGAACGCCTACGAAGCCGCCGCGCAGCACTTTGCCGCGCTGGGCAAGGCGGGCAAGCGGCCGATCCTTGCGGCCTATTCCGAAGGCAGCCGCAGCCGCATCGCCTCGATTATCGGGGAAGCCGGCACGCCGATGCAGTTGGCTGACGGGTGGCAGGAAGCGCTGGGCCTGTCAGCAAAAGGCAAGCCCGTCGCCCTCGTCCTGCCGCTCGACACCGGTTTTGCCAATGACGAGCTGGAACTGCTGACCGAGCAGGACCTCCTGGGCGATCGCCTCGTCCGCCGCCGCAAGAAGAAGAAGGATGCCGACGCCTTCCTTGCCGAATTGCAGGCGCTGCGCCGGGGCGACCTCGTCGTCCACCTCGATCACGGCATCGGCAAGTACCTGGGCCTCGAACCCATCGCCGTGGGCAAGAGCCAGCACGATTGCGTGATGCTGGAGTATGCCGGGGGCGACAAGCTCTACATACCGGTGGAGAACATCGACGTCCTCTCCCGCTATGGCTCCTCCGAAGAAGGCGCTGTGCTGGATCGCCTCGGCGGCGAGGCGTGGCAGAAGCGCCGCGCCCGCCTGAAGGAACGCATCCGCGAAATCGCGAACGAACTGATGCAGGTCGCCGCCCTGCGCGCGCTGAAATCCGCGCCCGCACTGGAAGTGGACCCGGCCAGCTTCACCCCCTTCATCGACCGCTTCCCGTGGTCGGAAACCGAAGACCAGGAAGCCGCGATTGACGATGTGCTGGCAGACCTTGCCAGCGGCAAGCCGATGGACCGCCTCGTCTGCGGCGATGTCGGCTTCGGCAAGACGGAGGTGGCCCTGCGCGCGGCTTTCGTCGCGGCCATGGCCGGGCAGCAGGTGGCCGTGGTCGCCCCCACCACCCTGCTTGCCCGCCAGCATTACAACGGCTTTGCCGAACGCTTCAACGGCTTCCCCTTGAAGGTCGGCCGCCTCTCCCGCCTCGTCCCCGCAGCCGAAATGAAGGCCACGCGCGATGGGCTGGAGGATGGCACGGTGGACATCGTGGTCGGCACCCACGCCATCCTGTCCAAGACCACAAAGTTCAAGAACCTCGGCCTCGTCATCGTGGACGAGGAGCAGCGGTTTGGCGTCAACCACAAGGAACGCCTCAAGCAGTTGCGCGCCGACGTCCACGTCCTCACCCTCACCGCCACGCCCATCCCGCGCACACTGCAAATGGCGATGTCGGGCCTGCGCGAACTTTCCACCATCCAGACCCCGCCAGTCGATCGCCTCGCCGTGCGGACCTACGTGATGGAATGGGACGACATGGTGATGCGCGAGGCGCTGCTGCGCGAACACCATCGCGGCGGGCAAAGCTTCATCGTGGTGCCGCGCATTTCCGACATGGAGGCCGTGGCCGACTGGCTGCACGAACACGTGCCCGAAATCCGCTATGTCGCCGCGCATGGGCAGATGAGCCCCAGCGAAGTGGAAGAGCGGATGAGCGCCTTCTACGAGAAGAAGTACGAGGTGTTGCTCTCCACCACCATCGTGGAAAGCGGCCTCGATATCCCATCCGCCAACACCATCATCATCCACCGTGCAGACCGGTTTGGTCTTGCCCAGCTTTACCAGCTGCGCGGGCGCGTGGGCCGGTCCAAGATCCGCGCCTATGCCTACCTCACCACGCCGGCGGACAGCGTGCTGAACGAAGTGGCGGAAAAGCGCCTGAAGGTGCTGGGCGATCTCGACAGCCTTGGCGCCGGCTTCCAGCTCGCCAGCCACGATCTAGACATTCGCGGCGCGGGCAACCTCTTGGGTGACGAGCAGAGCGGCCACATCCGCGAAGTGGGCTTCGAACTCTACCAGTCGATGCTGGAGGACGCGATCCTTGCCGCCAAGGCGGGCGAACTGGGGCTGGAGCGCAAGCGCGAAAGCGTCAGCCCGCAGATCACCGTGGATGCGCCGATCATGATCCCGGACGAATACGTGCCCGATCTTGCCGTGCGCATGGCGCTCTACCGCCGCCTCAACGATGCGGAAGGCAAGGCGGAGGTGGAGGCGCTCGCCGCCGAGATGATCGACCGCTTCGGCCCGCTGCCCGCCGCCACCAAGAACCTCATCCGCCTGATCGAGGTGAAACAGCAGGCGATCGAGGCGAACATTGCCAAGATCGACGTCGGCGCGCGCGGCACGCTGGTGACCTTCCACAACGACGATTTCCCCGACCCCGCAGGCCTCATCGCCTATGTCGAGCGCCTGAAAGGCACCGCCCGCCTGCGCCCGGACATGAAACTGGTGATCGAAAGGGCCTGGGGCGACCCGGAAAGCCGCCTCAACGGGCTGGTGCAGCTGACGAAGGGCCTGAGCGGGATCGTGAAGCGGGCGGCGAAGGGGCGATAGCCGCTTTGGCAATAAGCAAATCCAACTCGGCCGCCGTCATCGGCTTGCCGCCAAGGTAGCCCTGCCACGCCGCGCAGCCTTCACGCGCCACAACCTCGCGCTGGGCCTCGGTCTCGATCCCCTCGGCCACAACGGCCAGGTCCAGCGCGCTCGCCATGGCCACGATGCCGCGCAGCACGGCGAGGTCGCGGCGGTCCTCGGTAATGCCCTGCATCATGCTGCGGTCCAGCTTCAGGTAATGCAGCGGCAGCACCTTGAGGTAGTGGAAGTTGCAGAAGCCCGCGCCAAAGTCGTCCAGCGCCACGCGGATGCCGAGGTCCACCAGCTGGGTCAGCCGCTCGGCGGATCGGCCAAGGTCAGCCACCAGCGACTGTTCGGTGATCTCCAGCGTCAACCGTTCTGGCCCAAAGTCCACGCAGGCGAGCGCGGCGGCCACGGTATCCGTAAAGCCGGGCGCGGCGAGGTCTTCCGCCGTGACGTTGAGCGACAGGTGCAGGGCATGTGGCCAACGCGCGGCGGCGGCGAGCGCCTTGTCCAGCACGTGGCGGGTGAGGCCGTGGCCCAGCTCTGCCGGGCCGGCGATGCGGAACAGCTCGTCCCCCGGCACCGCCCCCAGCGCTTCGTGCTGCCAGCGCACAAGCGCTTCCGCACCAGTGATCGCGCCTTGCGCGTCCGCCACGCAGGCGAACTGCGGCTGGAACAGCACGTCCACCTCGCCCCGCTCCATCGCGCCCGCCAGTTCGCTGGCCAGCGGGTGCAGCATGAAGGCACGCCGATCACGCTGGCCCCGCCTTTCAACGGTGGGTCGTTCAACGGTGGGTCGTCCCGCTTGCATCCTTTGCCTCCTGCCCCAGGGAGGGGCGTTCGTCACCCCCTTGCCGACCTTACGTTGCAAATCGGGACGGCGGCGCTAGGTTCCGCCGCCATGAGCGACCCGACCTTCTCTGTCGACACCAGCCGCCTGGCGCTGCTGTTCTCCCCCAGCGACAAGGCCCGCGCGGCGGCCGAAACCCTCTCCTCGTGCATCGACTGGGTACCGCTGGAGGAAGCGCAGGCGGTGGTGGTGCTGGGTGGCGATGGCTACCTGCTGGACGTGCTCCACCAGATGCTGGACAGCGGCCAGGTGCTGCCGGTCTATGGCCTGAACCTTGGCACCGTGGGCTTCATGCTCAACCGCCACCGGGGTTGCGAGGGGCTGACCAGGCGCATTGCCCGGGCGCGGCCCATGCGGGTGTGCCCCTTGCGGATGGAAGCGGTGGACCAGGACGGCATCCACTATTCCAGCTGCGCGATCAACGAAGTGAGCCTGCTGCGCGAAACCCGCCAGACCGCCAAGATCGAGATCAGCGTGAACGGCAAGGTGCGCGTGCCCGAACTGGCGGGTGACGGGGTGCTGCTGGCAACGCCGGTTGGCTCCACGGCCTACAACCTCTCGGCCCACGGGCCGATCCTGCCGCTCGATTCGCAGATGCTGGCACTCACCCCGATCAGCCCGTTCCGCCCCCGCCGGTGGCGCGGGGCCATCCTGCCCGATCGCAGCAAGGTGACTTTCCGCATCCGCGAGCCGGCCAAGCGCCCGGTGATGGTGGTGGCCGACCAGAAGGAGTTCCGCGACGTGGCCGAAGTCCACGTGGAGATCGCCCGCGACATGGAGATGACCCTGCTGTTCGACCCTGGCCACGCGCTGGATGAACGGATCGTGGCGGAGCAATTCGTGGTTTGATGAAAGTCATGCAAAAAGCGGGGTTGCAAAAGGTCTGGGCCGCCCATATAGGCGCACTCCTGCCCGCCAAGGGCTGCTCCCCGATAGCTCAGCGGTAGAGCATTCGACTGTTAATCGAATGGCCGTAGGTTCGAATCCTACTCGGGGAGCCACTTTCGCCTTCGCAGGCGTTCGCCAGCGACCGCAAATCCCCCAATTTTCCCGGTAAATCGGCCCTTTCGGGTTCGCTCGTGTTCGTTGCCATTCGCCCCCTTTCGCGCTAATGGTGGGGGATGGAATGGGGGAACATACGATTCCCTTACTTTGGCGGCGATGGGAACGAATCTCATGGGCAAGCTCACACAGGCGCACATCAAGGCGGCACTCACCAAGCCGGGGCGGCACCACGACGGCGACGGACTGATGCTTTTCGTCCGGGAAACCGGGAAGGCGAGCTGGGTGGCGCGCATCCAGCATGACGGCAGGCGGCGGGAAATTGGCCTTGGCAGCCAGCGCGCCGTGGGCCTTGGGGAAGCGCGGGAAAAGGCGGCGCTTGTGAAGGCGGCCCTGGTTGCCGGGCGCGATCCGCACCTTGCTTTGAAGCCACCCAAGGAATTGACCCGCACGTTCCGCGAGGCGGCCCTTGGCTTTCTGGAGGCCAAGTCCGCCGACGCAAAAATCTCCGATGCCAAGCGCAAGCAGAACCTGGCCCAATTGAAGGCCTACGCCTTCCCCGCCCTTGGCAAGCTGCAAGTGCAGAGCATTGATGCCGATGCCATTGCCGCCTGCCTGCGCCCGATCTGGACTCGCAAACCCGAAACGGCCCGCAAGGTGCGAAGCCTGATCATCCGCACCCTGCGCTTTGCCCGCCCCGATGGCGCGCAGTTCATTGGCACCCTTGGGCCTGCAATTGCCGACCGGCTGCCCGCCCAACCCAAGCGCAGCAACTTTGAGGCCCTGCCCTATGCGGATATGCCCGCCCTGATGCCCCGACTGGCAAGCAAGGGCGGAATGGGTGCGCTGGCCCTTCGTGCTGCCATCCTGACGGCTGCACGCAGCGGCGAAGTGCGCGGCATGACGTGGGGGGAACTCGACCTGGAGGCAGCGATCTGGACCGTTCCGGCAGAGCGCATGAAAGCCCGTCGCCCCCATCGCGTGCCCCTCTCGCCAGCCGCCGTGGAATTGTTCCGCGAAATGGCTGCCATCAAACGCGTGGGGACAGACCTTGTGTTCCCCTCCAGCAAGGGCCAGCCGCTAAGCGATATGACCTTGACCAAGGTGCTGCGCGATATGGATGTGCCCTGCACGGTCCACGGGTTCAGGTCCACCTTCCGCGATTGGGCGGCGGAACAGACAAGCCTGCCCGGCGAAGTGGCGGAAGCTGCGCTGGCCCATGCCGTGCCCAAGGCGGTGGAAGCGGCCTATAAGCGCACCGACTTCTTCGACAAGCGGCGGGAATTGATGAACGCTTGGGCACATTTCATCACAACTGAAAGCAAAGGAACGGTAATTCCGATTGCTGAGGCAGGCTGAGGCCGCTGGTGGATAATCTGGCCTGTCTATTGCTCTTGGTGAACCGCGACGCAAATGTGCGGACATGGCCGAACAATGGATTCACTCATCTCAGGTTGACGCCCTAGGGATTGATCAGCGCGCATTGTGCGTCCGCTTGCACAAAGGCCTTCTTACAGCGACGGCGTGCTCTATCCATCGCGATCAAGAATCAGTTGAAACCTGTGAGGTTCCGAAATGGTTTTGGTGGGCCGAAGGGCACGAAGCCTTGGAGCAAGACTGGCAGACGGGCGATTTCGCGACCTGGATTGATAAGTCGATATATTGGCAAGCTTTTGGGGTTCGCTTCCCTTTGTCAGGCTTGCTTGACATGCTCCCTCCCGAGCGTCGCCCCATAATTGCAAGGAGTCTGTCTGTCGCAGGCAATCCGAATTGGATCACTGCGCGAGCTGCAAGGTCGTTAGTGTATGAAGGCTTGGGCAATAGTCACAGGGCCTCTTCGTTCATCATCGAAAACGGCAGACTAGGCTTCCTGTCCGCACGAGCCGTTCAGGCACGAGGGAAGATGATGAACGGTGGAAGATGGGAAAATCATTGGGAGGAGCGTGACTGGGACATTCCAGCCTCCTTTTGGGAGGCGCTTCCAGCGAAGGAAACGGCTGGCGTAGATTTCGAATTGGGGAACTTCAGTTTTACCAAGGGAACGGGAGCAAGAGGGGAAAGTGTCATCCTGCGGGGCGTCCATTTCTTTAAGGAAAGCATTCTAGCAATAATCGGGGACACCAAGCCCATCGAACACGAGCAACCCGCAAGGGGCGCAAAGCCAAAATATGACTGGCGAAAAGCGAGCAATTCGGTTTGGGCAAAGATTTACGACGGCACTCTGATCCCATCCACTCAGGCGGAGATTGAACACGCCTTAATCTCAGCCCTAGCGGAGGGCGATGCCATGCCAAGTGAAAGCACTGTCCGCCCCTTCGCTCGAGACATCTGGAAGCTTGTTTCCGAAAAAGGCTAATAATTCTGGAAGGTCCATTATTGGCCTTCATTGGCCTTGTCGTCCGACAGGCCGCTGCAATCCGGCCATAATCCTGAGCACCCGCTGGCATTCCGCCAACCGGGAACAGGAGCAAGCGCAATGGAAAAGCTGGCCTACTCGATCAATGAAACCGCCAAGGTGCTGAGCCTTGGCCGCACCTCAATCTACGCCCTGATTGCCGAAGGGCGGCTGGCAACGGTGAAGCTGGGCACCCGGCGGCTGGTCATGGCGGAGTCTGTCCGCCAACTGATTAATGCCGCTGCGAATGATCAGGCTGCCTGATTATGCACCCGCCGGAAATGGAAAGCCCCGCCGTGCAGGGCGGGGCCTTCGTTGGGGTGTTCAGCATCGCGGCGGAACACCCCTCCCATACAGCAAACGCGCCAGCCGGACAACGGCTGCCGTCCTTGATCAGCCGCCACCTGGGCCGGGACTTCCTGGCGCTGTGGACGGCGGGAGGCCCCCAATGACCGATCTTTCATTCCACATCCGCCAGTATGTCCCCGATGCCACGGGAGAGGAACTGGAGCACCGCAAGGCGCTTATGAAGGCCCGCGACTATGCAGCGGCGCTGCGCGGGCAAACACTCGGGCAACTCGCCTATAGCCATGCCTGCGATGCCCACGAAATGGCGGGCGAATTCGTGTTTGCGCCCGTCCCCATCGCGCGGCTGGACCTCGCTGTGAAATATTGCCGCCACATCGTGATGGCTGCCTTCCTAGCCGATCACTTGGAAGGAGAGGGAGGCGGCGCATGAACAGCGTAATCGACTTGGCCAACCTGCCCGATTGGCTCACTCCCGAACCCGATGGTGCGGACCTGTTGAACGAGGTGCATGGCTTTTTCTGCCGCTTCGTTGCTTTCCCTTCCGCCCATGCAGCGGTGGCCTGCACCCTTTGGGTAGCGCACGCCCACGCGATGGATGCCTGGGAATCCACACCCCGACTGGCCTTCCTTTCGCCAGAGCCGGGAAGTGGCAAGAGCCGCGCGCTGGAGATTGCGGAACTGCTGGTGCCCCGCCCTGCGATGGCCGTGAACATGTCGCCAGCCGCGCTGTTCCGGATCATCGGTGGGGAGGATGGCCTGCCCACTGTCCTGTTCGATGAAATCGACACGGTGTTTGGCCCCAAGGCCAAGGAAAACGAGGATTTACGGGGCCTTCTTAACGCGGGCTGGCGGCGGGGTGCAAAGACCTATCGCTGCGCCATGCATGGCAAGAAAGTGGAGCTGGAGGAATTTGAAGCCTTCAGCGCCGTGGCCTTGGCCGGGCTGGGCAACCTGCCGGATACGATCCTGACGCGTTCGGTCATTGTCCGGATGCGCCGCCGCGCGCCCAATGAGCGGGTAGACCCCTACCGCCGCCGCGAACACTCACCCGCTGGCCACCGGCTGGCAGAGCAACTGGCGGCCTGGGCCAAGGTCAATGTTGACCGGCTGGCCGATGCTCGCCCGGTCATGCCGTCGGGAGTGGAGGACCGCGCCGCCGATGTCTGGGAGCCGTTGCTGGCCATTGCCGATCAGGTTGGCGGGGACTGGCCCCGGTTGGCACGCGAGGCCGCCGTGGCAATGGTGACGGACGCACAGGATACTCCCGTCAGTCTGGGGACCAGGCTGTTGGCCGATCTGCGCAGCCTTTTCGGGGACCGCGATCAGATGACCACGGCTGAACTGCTGGAAGGCCTGAATGCGCTGGAGGAGGCCCCGTGGGGCGATATGCGCGGGAAGCCGCTGGACAGCCGCCAGCTCTCCAAGTTGCTGCGCCCCTATGGCATCAAGCCGGAAACGATCCGCACCGCCACCGGCACGCCCAAGGGATACCGCCGTGCCGCTCTGTGGGATGCCTGGCAGCGCTACCTGCCTGCCATCGGCGGGGAAGCCGCAACAAGCGCCACAACCGCCGCACGGCCTTCGGAAGCGCCAGCCGCGCCCGTTGCTGCTGTTGCGGATGTTGCGGACCTGGCGGGGATGGCAGGGCAGCGCTGCCCCCGTTGCGGTGGCGTTGGCTGCAACTGGTGCGAGGTGACGGCATGAGCGACAAGGAACGCCGCGCCCTATGGCGGCAATGGTGCTGGGAAGGCGGCCAGCTTCCCCCCGAATGCCTGGGCATGACCTGTGGGGCACGCACCCGTGCTGGCACGCCCTGCAAGCGCCGCGACCTATACCGATCCGGGCGCTGCAAACTGCATGGGGGCCTGTCCACCGGACCGCGCACCGAAGCGGGCAAGGCGCGCTCCAGCCGCAACGCTATCCGGACAGTGCGCAGCGAACCCCATGAAGGGGCAAACTTTCCTGATGATCTAGGAAAATCTGGCGGGCCGGTGGCCCATCTAAAGTAGAGGAAAGTAGCAATGGGCGGATGGGGTTCCGGGCGGCACGGCGGCAGGCCCACGGCGGATGCATCTCTGCGGATCGACCTGGCGTGGATGCTGCGCAGCGGATACGCGAAGGCGGGGCAGCACATTTCCGGCACTCTGCAATGGACATGTGGGGGCGAGCCTGCCGGAACAATCGGCTACGCAGCGATCATGGACGAGCCGGGCAATGAGCGGCTGGAACTGTCGTATACCCGTGGCAAGGGCGATGGCCGGGAGGATGTGCGCCAGACGGTGCGGCTGGTCCACACGGTGCCCACATACGGCGGCAAGCGCTGGTGGATGATCTGCCCCTTCCGCCACATCCGCGTGGGCAAGCTCTACATGCCCCCTGGTGGGGACCGCTTCGCCTCCCGGAAGGCGTGGCGGCTGGCCTACCAAAGCCAGCGCGATGCCGCCCGCGACCGTCCGTTTGAACGCCTGTTCCGGCTGCAAAAGAAGCTGGGATGCCGCCAAGGTTGGGAGGAGCCGATCCGGCGGCCCAAGGGGATGCACCACCGCACCTTCGCCCGGCACGAAAAGCGCTATTGGGAACTGGACGAAATCTGCGCGGCGGAAATGATGGTTCACATCCTGCGGCTGGGCGGCAAGTGGTAACACCGCAATGATCAATGCTTGGCGGCTGGCCAAAGCGCCTCTAGCCTGCCCGCCTGATTTAACAGGGGAACTTCAGGGTTATGGACATCGCGGGTTACGTCAACGAAATCCGCGCGCTTTATGCCAGTGGCCAGACGACAGAGCATAGCTTCCGCCCGGCCCTGGCGCGGCTGTTCCAGTCAATCGATCCCGCGCTTACCGTGATCAACGAACCCCGGCGGCTGGTGGATGTGGGCGCGCCGGACTTTGTATTCAGCCGCAACGGCATTTCCATCGGCTGGTGCGAGGCAAAGGACATCGGCAAGGATGTCACCCGCTTTGCCGCGAACGACTACAGCAAGGAACAAAAGGGCCGCTACACCAAGGGCCTGCCCAACCTGATCTATACCAACGGGCTGGATTTCGAGTTTATCCGGCAGGGCGAGGTCTATTCCTTCGTCACCATTGCGGACCTGATGCCCACCTTGCCGGACAGGCCGGACAATTTCCCCGTGCTGGAACGACTGTTACGTGATTTCGCCGCGCAAACGCCGGTAAGCATCACCAATGCCAAGCAGCTGGCGGAAATGATGGCGGGCAAGGCTGCCATCATCAAGGATATCATGGGCCGCGCCCTGGTGGCCGATATTGAAGCGGGCCAAGCCACCGAACTGACGGACCAGTATGAAGGGCTGAAGGCCAGCCTGATCCACGATATCACCGTGGCCGAATTTGCCGACATCTACGCGGAAACCATCGCCTACGGCCTGTTTGCCGCCCGTCTGCACGACACCACGCAGGGCGATTTCACCCGGACCGAGGCGCTGGACCTGCTGCCCAAGTCCAACCCCTTCCTGCGCAACCTGTTTGTCTACATCGCCGGGCCGAACCTGGATGATCGCCTTGTCCGCATGATCGATGACCTGTGCGCCATTTTCGTGGCCACATCGCTGCATGATCTGCTGAAGGATTTCGGCAAGTTCACCGCCCGCAATGACCCTTTCCTGCATTTTTACGAGACGTTCCTGGCGGCCTATAACCCCGCCAAGCGCAAGGCGCGGGGCGTTTGGTATACCCCGGAACCCGTGGTGAATTTCATTGTCCGCGCGGTGGATGATGTCCTGAAAAGCGAATTCGGCCTGCCCGATGGCCTGGCCGATACCAGCAAGGTCACGGTCGATTGGGATACGGGGCAGACCGACAAGAAGGGCAAGCCCGTCACCATCAGGAAGGACGTTCACCGCGTGCAGGTGCTGGACCCTGCCACGGGCACCGGCACGTTCCTGGCGGAAGTCGTCAAGCTGGTGGCGGGCCGAGTGAAGGGCATCGCGCCGGGGCAATGGTCCGGCTACGTGGAAAAGGACCTGATCCCGCGCCTGCACGGGTTCGAACTGCTGATGGCCAGCTATGCCATGTGCCACATGAAGCTGGACATGATGCTGACCGAACTTGGTTACCAGCCGAGCGGGACCCCGCCCCGCCTGTCCGTCTACCTGACAAACAGCCTGGAGGAAGGCGAGCGGGTGGAACAAACCCTGCCCTTTGCCCGCTGGATCAGTGAGGAAGCCAAGGGCGCAAACACCATCAAGCGGGACCAGCCGATCATGTGCGTGATCGGGAACCCACCCTATTCGGGGCACTCATCCAACAAAGGGGCTTGGATTGAAGGACTGATGGCCGATTACAAGGTCAGCCCCGAACTTAAGCGCCCTGCCCAAGCCAAATGGCTTTCGGATGATTACGTGAAATTCATCCGGCTGGCGGAACACATGATCGCAAAGACCGGCGAGGGCGTGCTCGGGTTCATCACCAATCACGGTTATCTCGATAATCCGACCTTCTTGGACATGCGCAATCACCTGCGGCAGACCTTTGACCGCATCCATGTGCTCGACCTGCACGGCAATTCCAAGAAGAAGGAAGTCGCGCCCGATGGTTCAGCGGACAAGAACGTGTTCGACATCCAACAGGGTGTGGCGATCATTATCGCGGTGAAGCGAAAGGCGACTGGCAAGGACGAAAAGAAGCTCGCCGAAGTTTTTCATGGCGACCTTTGGGGTAATCGTGATGCGAAGTATGCCGCTCTTTGGGGTAGTGATGTCACCGCACTGGCTGCCGACGAAGTTTCTCTTGAAAGCCCGCCCTGGCGTTTCAAGCCCTCTGATAAGGCGTTGGAAGCATCCTATGCCGCGGGCTTTTCGATAGCTGACCTGTTTTCCCCTAATGGTAGGCCCGCTCCCGGCATTGTCACGACCCAAGATGAATTTGCTATCTCGTGGAGCGCCGCAGATGCAGCGGGAAAAGTAGAGCGCCTGCTAAGCACGCAGAGCGAGGCTGAAGCTCGCCAGCTTTTCCGTCTCTGTTCCCAAAGTCAGTGGAATTATGCCGCTGCTAAAGGGGCCTTGTCGGATGGCTCATGGAGAGAAGCAATCACCTCGGTTGCCTATCGTCCCTTTGACACGCGCAAAACTGTCTTCAACAATCACGTGGCTGTCCATCGACGGGAGCGCGTGATGCGCCATCTGGCCGGAACGGCGAACATTGCGTTGTGCACAAGTGGAAACGCAGATTGCCTTGGTTCACCATATTACGATGCAGCAATCTTGGTTTCGCATCCCACCGACTTCAACTTTTTCCGCAGAGGGGGAGCTTACACCTTTCCCCTATACCTCTACTCCGATCCTAACGACCCAGTATACACGGATAGCGGCCATCTAGACGAATCCATTCGCATCAACTTCGAACCCAAGCTTTACGCCAAAATCCGCGCGGCGGCTGGTCTGGACGGCCCAAGCCCCGCGCCCGATGGGACCGATGCTTTCCGCCGGGCTACAGGCGATGCCCGCCCGCACGAGGTGCAGGTGTTCGATTACATCTATGGCGTGCTGCATTGCCCGGCCTACCGCGAAACCTACCGCGAATTCCTGAAAGTGGATTTCCCGCGCGTGCCCTTCCCGCCATCGCCGGACGTGTTCCGCCGGGTGAGCGAACAGGGCGAAGCCTTGCGCCGCCTGCACCTGATGGAAGAGGCGGCGATCGGCGAAACGCCCTACGTCTTTGAAGGCGAGGGCAACAACGTGGTGGACCAGCCGAGGCATGACGGCGGCACGGTCTGGATCAACGCCACGCAAGGTTTTGCAGGCGTGCCGGACGTGGCCTGGACCTTCCACATCGGCGGCTACCAGCCTGCGCAAAAGTGGCTGAAAGACCGCAAGGGCCGCGAACTCGGCTGGGATGACATCCGCCACTACCAGCGGATCATCAAAATCCTGGCAGAGACAGACCGAATCATGCGGGAGATTGAGCTGCCGCTTGCATAAGTGAATGCACGCCCCTGCCCGCTCCTATCCGCTGCCAGCCGCAAGACGGTGGGGGAAAGAATGGGGGAACGAATATAATAGGCCAAAAAATTCTTTGATATATTTTCATCTTTTCAATCTTTTAGCTAATTCCGGTTATAATCCTACTCGGAGCCACTTCTTGCCCACAGACACCGAAGCGCCGCCACACCCGGCCGAAAGCGCCCTGTGCACTTCCTGCGGGCTGTGCTGTGACAACGCCATGTTTGGCCGCGTGATCGTGGAAGCGGACGAGGCGCACCGGCTGCGCAGCCTGGGCGTGACGGTGATCGAGTATGACGACGGGGAGCTGAGCTTCAACCAGCCCTGCCCGCGCCTCAACTGCGGCACTTGCGAGATATACGCCCATCGCCCGCACACCTGTTCCAGCTACATCTGCGAGATGCTGAAGACCTTGCGCACCGGGGCGATTGACGAGGGCGAAGCCGCCAGCCGCATCGCCCAGGTGAAAGCCGCCCGCGCGGCGGTGGACCGGCAGGCAGGCGGCACCGATCCCTTTGAGTACCGCAACGCCATCACCGATGCGCTGGAAGCCGGGGCAGACCCGGCCAGCCTGCCCGGCTGCACGCCGGAACTGGTGCGGCTGGAGACGCTCCTCAACCGCTGGTTCCGGACGGAGGACTACGCCAAGGCGGTGCCCAGGGCTTAGACCACAGGATCAACCTGGACGGCGAAACCTGAGGGCGAACTTGTCGCTGGTCGGCTCCACCTCGCGCGGGTTGGCGGTGTGCGGATCGTTGGGGTTGTCGAGGTGGTCGCTGGTTGCCTCCAGCACGAAGCCGGCGCTGGTGACTTGCCCGATCACGGCCATCGGATCGATCCGGTGCAGCGTGCTGGTGGCGGAAAGGCCCGTGCCGGGCGCTTCGTGGTCCTCCACGAAGTAGATCCCGCCCGGCTTCAGCACGTTCAGCATCGCGGCGTTGACCGTGGCAATGTTGCCATTGGCGAGGTCGTGGTAATTTTCCGTGGTCCACACCAGGTCCACCGGCTGCGGCAGGGAAAGCGTGTCGTAGCCCTGCACCACCACCACTTCCACGTTGCCGTACTGCGCGGCGATGGCATTGATGCCGTCAAGCCCGCCCGGCCGGCTGGCGAAGAAGCTGGGCACCAGGGCATAGACCTTGCCCTGCGGCCCCACGGCGGCGGCCAGCAGGCGGGTGTAATAACCGCCACCCGGCGCGATTTCGGCAATGGTCATGCCCGGCCGAACGCCTGCAAAGGCGACCGTTTCCGCAGGCTTGCGTTCCGCATCGCGGGCGGTGTCATTGGCCGGACGGCGGCTGTCCGCCACGGCCGCGGCAATGGCCTCGGCAGAACCGGCGTGATGGTCCGCATGGGCGATGGAACCGCTGGCCAGCAGGGCGGCGGCGATGGAGATGGCAAGAGCGCGCTTCATGGGGTGATCCTCCCGTTGGTGGACGGAAGGCTATCCCGCTGCCCCGCGCTGGCAAGCCTCAATTTGTAACGGTTGCCGCTGCCCGCTGCCGATCCAGCAGCCCCACCGCCTGCCAGCCCACGATCATCACCAGCGCAATCATCAGCGCGCCGGCAAACCACGGCATGTCATGCCCCAGATAGTCGTAGATCAGGCCGAACAGCGGCGGGGCAACGATGCGGCCCACCGCGTTGCTGGCCATCAGCAGGCCCATGGTGCTGCCCTGCCTCTCCGGCGGGGTATTGCGACTGAGCAACGCCCCGGCGGAGGGGAAAGCCAGCGAATGGCCCGTCATCAGCACGCCCATCAGCAAAACGCCCGATACCGGCAGGCGGATCACGGGTTGCAGCAGCATGGACAGGGCCAGCAAGGCCAGCCCCATCATGATCACCCGCGCCTCTCCGAAGCGGGCAACCAGCGGGCCGATCAGCACCAGCTGCGCAAACAGCCCGCCGCCGCCAATGGCGAGGAACGCCAGTCCCAGGTCATGCGCGCTCCAGCCGAAGTTCTCCTCGCTCCACAGGCCGTAAATCGCCTCCATGCTGGCAAAGCAGGCGATGCCAAAGAAGCTGATGACGAACAGCCGGGCCAGCAGCGGCTGGTGGGAGACAAAGGCGAAGGCTTCCGAATACCTGGGCAAGGCGCGCCCCTGCCCCGCCGGCGCCACTGCATCCCTCAACCCCAGCGCGCACCAGGCGGAGGCCAGCAGGGAGAGGCCACCCGCAATATAGATCGGCAGGCGGAAGCTTTCCGCCACCGCCTCCTCGCCCGCGAACAGTCCGCCCAGCACCGGGCCGAAGGCAAAGCCCAGGCTGAAGGCGGCGCCGAAATAGCCCATCGTCTTCGCCCGCCGCTCCGGCGGGGAGACGTCGGCAATGAAGCCCTGGCACACGCTGAGCGTGCCGGAGAAGAACCCGCTGAACACCCGGATCAGCACCGCGGCCCACAGGGTGGGCGCCCAGGCGAATGCGATGTAGCTGAGGCCTGCCACCAGCGTCGTCAGCATCAGCACGCGGCGCCTGCCCCAGATGTCCGACTGGCGGCCCCAGTGAATTTCCCCGAACACGTTGCCGAAGGAATAGGCGGCAAACAGCAGCGCGATCTCGAACGGACCGGCACCGAACACCTGGCCGTAGAACGGCAGCAGGGGCAGGATCAGGCTGAAGCCGGCGATGTTGATGAACACCGCCACCAGTAGGGGAGGCAAACGCTTATCCATCGTAGCGCGGCTCCGGCAGGCCCTGAACGCCAAGGCCATCGATAATATAGTTCCAGCCATCGCCATCCGCTGGCTCGCGGCCAAGGAAGCTGGGATCGATGCTGGGCACGAACAGCCGGTCCAGATCCGGGCCGAAGAACATGCAGCTGGCGGGCAGTCTGGTGGGCATTTCGATCACCCGCAGCACTTCCGCTTGTGAAGAAAGGCACAGCACCACCCCGCCCTCGCAGATGGCGACCCAGATGTTGCCTTCGGCGTCCACCGTCGCGCCATCCGGGATCGGGCCATAGTCGCTGGTATTGAAGAACTCGCGCCGGTTGGTGGCAGCGCCAGTTTCGATGCAGTAATCGTAGGCGTAGATCACGTGGGCCATGCTGTCGGCATGGTAGAGCGTCCTGTCATCGGGCGACCAGCACGGGCCGTTGCCCAGCGTCAGCCCGCTGTCGAGCGGCACTATGAACCCCTTGTCGAGGTTGTAGAGCCCGCCAATCGGCTCCGCCGCCTTGCGGTGGCTGGTGCCGAAGACGAACCGGCCGCGCCGGTCCACCTTGCCATCGGCCAGCTGGATGGCTGGATTGGGCGGATCCATCAGCGCCAGAGGAGTTACCTCCCCGCTATCGAGATCGAGTGCATGGATGCCGTCCACCAGCGCGACGATGGCCCCGCCCTGCCGGCGCAGGGCCATGGACCCGATCATGTCCGGCACGGACCATTCGCGGGTGGCACCGCTGGAGGGGTGCCAGCGCAGCACCTTCTTTTCCAGGATATCGATGTAATACATCGCCTGCTCGGCAACGTCCCACACCGGGCCTTCGCCCACACTGCAGCGCGGCAGGTCTGCCCTGGTGATACGCATTATGAATCCCCTTCCCGGCGGCGATACTAACGAACGTTAGCATTCGCGCAAGCCGGAAGGGGGATGATGCGGGGTCAGCCGGTCAGGCGATGGCCCCGTGGCAGTGCTTGTACTTGTTGCCCGAACCGCAGGGGCACGGCGCATTGCGGTTGATGTTCATGTCCGCATAGGGATCGCCGCCCGGCTGGCCGGCACCCACCGCCGCGCCCGAGGGCATGGAGGTGCCCGCCAGCGCGCCGAACAGGCCTGGGTTCATGTCCGACCCGTCGCCATCGTTGGTGTCGTCCTCGCCCGTCAGCGGATCGATATGGCCGGTCATGAATTCGGGCAGGCGCGGCAGTTCGGCCGGCATCGGCGGCGGGGTGATGCGCAGTTCCAGGTTCATAAGGACGCGGGTCACATCCATGCGGATCGATTCCAGCATCGCCTCGAACAGGCCGAAGGCTTCCTGCTTGTATTCATTGAGCGGCTGCTTCTGCGCGTAGGCGCGCAGGAACACCACCTGGCGCAGGGCATCCAGCGTGGCCAGGTGTTCCTTCCAGTGGTGATCGAGCTGCTGGAGCAGGATGTTCTTTTCGATCATGTGCCAGGCGCTCATGTCCACGCCGGCCACCTTGGCTTCCATCTTCTCGGTTGCCAGCTGCTGGAGGCGCTCGTCGAAGATTTCGGGCTCGACCGCGTCTTCCTCCAGCCACTCCTCGATCGGCACGTCGAGGCCCAGCACATCGGCCACCTTGGCCTTGAGGCTGGGGATGTCCCACTGTTCCGGATAGGAGCCGGGCGGGCAGGCATTGGCGACCATGGCGTTGATGGCATCGGTGCGCATGTCCAGCACCACGTCATCCACCTTGTCGGCGTCCATGATCTCGGCGCGCTGTTCGTAGATCACCTTGCGCTGGTCGTTCATCACGTCGTCGTACTGGACCACGTTCTTGCGCATTTCGTAGTTGCGCGCCTCGACCTTCTTCTGCGCGGTCTCGATGGCCTTCGACAGCCACTTGGAACCGATTGCCTCGCCATCGGCCAGGTTGCTGTTCATCATCTTGGCAAACAGCGTGTCCGGCCCGAAGATGCGTAGCAGATCATCCTCCAGACACAGGTAGAAGCGCGACAGACCCGGATCGCCCTGGCGGCCCGAACGGCCGCGCAGCTGGTTGTCGATACGGCGGCTTTCGTGCCGTTCGGTGCCCAGCACGAACAGGCCGCCAGCCTGGCGCACGCGCTCGCGCTCCTCGGCCACTTCGGCCTTGATCCGTTCGATCGCCGCCTCGCGCTCCGGCCCATCGGGCATGTCGCGCAGTTCGTCCTCGATGCGGAATTCCACGTTGCCGCCCAGCTGGATGTCGGTGCCGCGGCCCGCCATGTTGGTGGCGATGGTCACCGCGCCGATGCGCCCGGCCTGCGCCACGATGTGCGCTTCCTGTTCGTGGAAGCGGGCGTTGAGCACGGCGTGCTTCACCCCGGCCTCGTTCAGGTACTTGCTGAGCAGCTCGCTCTTTTCGATCGAGACGGTGCCCACCAGCACCGGCTGGCCAAGGTCGCTCTTTTCCTTGATCGCCTTGGCGATGGCCTGGAACTTGTCGGTCGTGTTCTTGTAGAACTCGTCCTCCTCGTCCACGCGGGCCACGGGCCGGTTGGTGGGGATTTCCACCACGTTCAGCTTGTAGATGTCCCAGAACTCGGCCGCTTCGGTGGCGGCGGTGCCGGTCATGCCGGACAGCTTGGGATACATGCGGAAATAGTTCTGGAAGGTGATGGAAGCCATCGTCTGGTTTTCCGGCTGGATCGCCACGCCTTCCTTGGCTTCCACCGCCTGGTGCAGGCCGTTGGACCAGCGGCGGCCATCCATCATGCGGCCGGTGAACTCGTCGATGATGACGACCTTGTCGTCCTTCACGATGTAATCGGTGTCGCGCTTGAACAGCAGCACGGCCTTCAGCGCCTGGTCCAGGTGGTGGACGACCAGCGTGTTCTCCACGTCGTAGAGGTTGTTGCTGGTGAGCAGCCCGGCGGCGATCAGGCGGCGTTCCACCTCTTCCACGCCGTCCTCGGTCAGCTGGACGTTGCGGGCCTTCTCGTCGACCTCGTAGTACTCGCTCTCCAGCTCTTTCACCACCGCGTCGATGGCGGTGTACAGCTCGCTCTTGTCCTCGGTAGGGCCGGAGATGATCAGCGGGGTGCGCGCTTCGTCGATGAGGATGGAGTCCACCTCGTCCACGATGGCGAAGTTGAACGGGCGCTGCACCATGCGGCTGCGCTCGTTCTTCATGTTGTCGCGCAGGTAATCGAAGCCGAATTCGTTGTTGGTGCCGTAGGTAATGTCAGCCGCATAGGCTTCGCGCCGCGCCGGCTCGTCCATGTTGGGCACGATCACACCCACGGTGAGGCCCAGCCAACGGTGCAGCTGGCCCATCCATTCCGCGTCACGCCGGGCGAGGTAATCGTTCACCGTCACCACGTGCACGCCCTTGCCTTCGATGGCGTTGAGGTAGGTCGCCAGCGTGGCCACCAGCGTCTTGCCCTCACCCGTCTTCATTTCGGCGATTTCGCCGCGGTGAAGCACGATGCCGCCCACCATCTGCGTATCGAAGTGGCGCATGCCCAGCACGCGGCGCGAGGCCTCGCGCACGGTGGCGAAGGCTTCCGGCAACAGGTCGTCCAGCGTCTGCCCTTCGGCCAGCTTCAGGCGGAACTTGGCGGTCTGCGCCTGCAGCTCGGCGTCGGAAAAGTCCTGCAACTGCGGCTCCAGCGCGGCAATGCGGGCAACGATCTTGTCGAGCGATTTGACGTAACGGTCATTGGAAGAACCGAAAATGGACTTGGCGATGGTCTGCCACATGGCGGCGAATCCTGACATGTATAGGTGAGAGCGGGCCACGCAGCGCGCGCAGCCCCTGATAGCCGGACGATAACCGGCAAATTTTGCGAAAGTTTCCCGCCTATTCGCGGGCGCGATCGGCCTTCAGCATCACCGCAGGCGTCTGCACCGGCAGGACCGGGCGCGGACGGGCAGGCTGGCGAGCGGCTGGTGCGTGGCTCCAGCCGGACTGGCTGCGCAGCGGCAGCACCGCCACCGTGGCGCTGCTGCCGGCCTGTTCGGCCATCTGTTCCGCCCGCACGCTGATATCCAGCGCCTGCACGGGCGCGACCGCAGCGGTCAGCCCGGTGAAAACGGCCAGGATGGTGAGCAATTGGCGAAGCATCGCTGTCCCAGATAGCGAATTGTGCGCACAAGTCTACGCCACGCGGGTTTCTTTGGCGTGAACATTGCGGCACTTGGGCACTATGCCTGACCCGCAACCGCCCGTTTCGGCCAAACCCGCCCGCCTGCCGCTGCTGGATGGCCTGCGCTTCGTGGCCGCGATTTGCATCATGGCCTATCACGGGGAGATGGTGTTCCGCTATCCGGGGCACTTCACGCGCAGCTACCTGTTCGTCGATTTCTTCTTCATTCTCAGCGGCTTTGCCATGGGCCTTGCCACGGAACCGAAAATGCGGGCGGGCGCTGTGCGGCTGGGCGGCTTCCTGCGCAGCCGCTTCCGCCGACTATGGCGGATGGCGGCCATAGGCGCGGCAATGGGCTTCGCGGTGTTCCTGCCGGATTACGGCATCGCCAAGGCCGGCGGCTTCCTGCTGCTGGCGCTGCTGATGGTGCCGTGGCCATTCCACAACGGGCAGATCTTCCCGCTCAACGGCCCGCAGTGGTACCTGCTGATGGACCTGGTGGGCAACGTGCTGCACTTCCTGCTGCTGTTCCGCCTGTCTGACCGGGCCCTGTGGATGTTCACCCTGCTGGCCGGCGTCACCCTGGCGCTGGTGATCCAGACCCAGCCTGCCAACACCTTCGGTGCAATGCCGCACAACTGGTACCTCGCCACATTCCGCGTGGCCTTTTCCTACAGCATGGGCCTCTCGCTTGCCCGCCTGCACCGGCGCGGCGCAATGCCCGGCCTTGGCGGGTGGTGGTGGCTGGCTGCTGCTGCCCTGCCGCCGCTGGCCATCGTCGCGCTGGATGCTCTCCCTTTCCGCCTGCCGCCGGGGGATGCGGTTGTCACCATGCTGGTGATGCCGGCGCTGTTCGCCTTTGCCATGGCGGCCCGCGTGCCCGCCTGGGCAGAGCCCACCTGCGCCGCTCTTGGCCGGGTGTCCTTCCCGCTGTTCGCCACGCACTTGCCGCTGCTGCTGGCGGCGCGCGAGCTGGTGGGGCGCAGCTTTACCGCTTACCTCCTCGCGGCCACCGTGGCCCTGCCGCTGGCTTTCCTGCTGGCGCGGGTGCTGGAGCCGGCGAAACCGGCGCGGGCAGCGCAGAAATCTTGACCTTCATCGCCGGGGCGTTAGGCGCTGTGGCCATGGACCTCGACATTTCTCCCCTCGCCCGGCCTTTCCCCGCCATGCCGCCGATTGACGGCGTCACCCTGCGCGTGGCGCGGGCGCGATACAAGAATTGGGACCGGGCGGACCTGACCTATGCCGAACTGGCCGAAGGCACGGCGCTGGCGGGCGTGTTCACCCGCAACCTGTGCTGTTCCACGGAGGTGGAGATGGGGCGGGAGAGCGTAGCGGGCGGTCTGGGCCGGGCGCTGGTGGTCAACGCGGGCAATTCCAACGCCTTCACCGGCTATCGGGGGCGCGAGGCGGTGGAACAGATCACCGCGCAGGTGGCCGCGCACCTGGGGTGCGAGCCATCGCAGGTGCTCGTCTCCTCGACCGGCGTGATCGGCGTGCCGCTGCCCAAGGACAAGGCCCGTGCCGGGGTGGAAGCAGCGCTCAATGCCGAGCCTTGCACGTGGGAGGATGCCGCCCGCGCGATCAGCACCACCGATACCTTCCCCAAGGGCGCCACCGTCACCGCCATGATCGGCGATGTGAAGGTCACGCTGAACGGCATCATCAAGGGCAGCGGCATGATCGCGCCCGACATGGCGACGATGCTGGGCTACATCTTCACCGATGCCGCCGTCAGCCCTGCCTTCCTGCAGGCGTGCCTCTCCGCCGCCAATCAGGGCACGTTCAACTGCATCACCGTGGATAGCGACACCTCCACCAGCGACACCGTGCTGGCCTTCGCCACCGGCAAGGCGGGCAATGCCCTGCTGGAGGGGCCGGAAAGCGCCGGGGCCGATGCCTTCATGGCGGCGATGCAGGACATCTGCCGCCAGCTCGCCCACCTTGTGGTGCGCGACGGCGAAGGGGCGCAGAAGTTCATCTCCGTGTCCGTCACCGGCGCGGTGAGCGACGAGAGCGCGCGGATCATCGGCCTCGCCATCGCCAATTCCCCGCTGGTCAAGACCGCCATCGCCGGCGGGGATGCCAACTGGGGCCGCGTGGTGATGGCCGTGGGCAAGGCCGGGCAACCGGCGGATCGCGACAAGCTGGGCATCGCCTTTGGCGGCGTCTGGGCCGCGCGCGACGGCCTGCCCCTGCCCGATTACGATGAAACCCCGGTGGCGCAGCACCTGCAGGGCCAGGATATCGACATCACGGTGGACCTGGGCCTTGGTAGCGGGCGAGCGACAGTGTGGACCTGCGACCTGACGCACGGCTACATCGCCATCAACGCGGATTACCGTTCGTGACCGATGCGCCCGCCTTCCACGCCGCCGTGGAAGCCGTGCTGCGCGAAGCGAGCGAGCGCGCCATCCTGCCCCGCTTCCGCAACCTGCAGGCGGGCGAAGTGGAGGACAAGGGCGGCAATGATCCGGTGACCATCGCCGATCACGAATCCGAAGCCATCCTGACCGAAGGCCTGACCCGCATCATCCCCGGCCTGCCGGTGGTGGGCGAGGAAGCATCGCACGCCGACAAAAGCGTGATGGATGCGCTGTCAGGCGATTGCTGGATCGTCGATCCGCTGGACGGCACCCGCAACTTCGCCCACGGCAAGCCGCCGTTCGGCATCATCGTGGCCATGGCATCGGGCGGCGTGGCGCATACCGGCTGGATTTACGATTGCCTGACCGGCCGCCTGTGCACGGCGCAAAAAGGCCAGGGTGCCTTCGTGAATGGCGAGAAGGTGACCGCACGACCGACGGGCGAAGACCTGCCCGTGGCCGCCATCTCGCTGCTGTTCATGAACATGGCCAAGCGCGACAAGGTGGTGGAGCACGTCAGCCCGTTCTACCGCATGGTGGACGTGCCCTATTGCGCGGCGGAACAATATCCGCGGCTGGCCCTGGGCGAGAATGACGTATCGCTGTTCGAACGCACGCTGGCGTGGGATCACGCGGCGGGGGTGCTGTGGCTGAACGAGGCGGGCGGCAAGGCGGCCCGGCCCGATGGCAGCGAATATCGCGTGGATGGCGACGTCTACAGCGGCCTCATCGGCGCGGCCAGCCCGGCCCTGTGGGACCAGATGGCCGCGCGGATGCAGCGGTTGATGGATTAAAAGTCTTTTCGTCCGGCCTTGGCGGGCCGGCGGGAAGCCTTAGAGGACGCTTTCGATCCAGCCCTTGAGCTGGCTCTTGGGCGCCGCGCCCAGCTTGCGGGCCACCGGCTCGCCATTCTTGAACAGCACCAGCAGCGGGATGGACTGCACGCCCATCTGGCCCGGAATTTCGGTGCTTTCCATGATGTCCATCTTGGCAATGGTCACCTGCCCGGCCATTTCATCGCTGATTTCCTCGAGCGCTGGGGCGATCATCTTGCACGGCCCGCACCAGTCGGCCCAGAAGTCGACCAGCACGGGCTTGTCGGACTTCAGCACATCGGCTTCGAAGCTGGCATCGGTAACGTGGATGGTGGCCATGAAAACAACTCCTGAAACTGTCTTTGCCGCAATCTAGGCGCTCAGGCCCAAGTGACAATGGGGGCAGGTGCTAGGAATCCTCGGGCGCGGCCAAGCCGGGCTTCATCCGCGCGAGGATATCCCCCGGAATTGCGAACAATTGCGGCGTCTGGGTGTACAGCACCGCTGCCTCCACCGCCTTGCCCGGGAAGATCACCGCCAGCGCGGCGGCATAGGCCGCCATCTGCCGCAGAACCGAATCGGGCACTTCCTCCAGCGTGCGCGGAGGGCGGCGGGCGGTCTTGAAATCGGCCACCAGCACGCGCGTTTCGTCAATCAGCAGTCGGTCGGCGGTGCCGGCAATCACCTGGCCTGCAACCGTGGCCGCCAGCGGCACTTCGGCCAGCGCCTGCGGCCCGAACAGCTCGGCCCAGTCAGGGTGAGCCAGCACGGCGATGGCGCGGGCGGCCATGTCGGCGCGCTCATGTTCGGCGAATTCGGCTGCCTGCCGCGCCAGCCAGGCCAGCGCTGCTGCTTCGCGGGCATCGGGCGCAATATCGGGCAGGCGTTGCAGCAGGCTGTGCATGAGCACCCCGCGCCGGGCCGCCTGCGCCAGGGCATCGGCGGGAAGCGGCGGATCGGCCCCCTGTTCCTCCCCCAGTGACGAGGGGGCCAGCGGGCGCGGCGGGCGCGGTTCGGGGCCGATGGGCGCCTGCGCCCACAGCGGGACCGGCGGCAGGACGTCGGCAACCTGCGCAGCGCTGCGCGGCGCGGGCGGGGCCATGCGCCCCAGTTCGCGCCGGGCGCCCCAGATATCGTCTGCCAAGGCATCGGCCGGGAACAGACCTTCCAGCCGGGAATACCAGCAGTCCTTGGGCAGTTCCTTCTGCTTCTTGCCCAGCGCACCGCCGATGAACAGCGCCTCCTCAGCACGGGTCATGGCGACGTAGAGCAGCCGCCAGTGCTCCTGCAGTTCCTCGGCGCTGGCCTTGTCCAGCGCCTCTGCCACGCGGGCCGCGCGTTCTTCCTTGCGCGGATCGGGCACCGGCACCTTGCGCACTGGGCCGTCCTGCCCCGGCAGGTCTTCGGCCAGTTCCAGGTTCTTCCCCAGCCCCTTCGCCGGATCGCCGGTGGCATCGGCCAGGATCACGATGGGCGCCTGCAGCCCCTTGGACCCGTGCACCGTCATCACCCGTACCTGCCCGCCCGCACCATCGGGGTCGCGCTTCAGTTCGCCCTCACCCGCATCGAACCAGTGGATGAAGCCCTGCAACGAGGGGGTGTAGCTGGCCGAATGGGCCAGCGCTGCGTTCAGCAGTTCGTCAATCGGGTCGTTCGCCTCCCGGCCCAGGCGCGCCACCAGGCGGCGGCGCGCCTGCCAAGGCCCCACCAGCATCCAGTGCAGCAGCGCCTGCGGCGGCTCGAAATCGGCAATCGCCAGCAGGTCCAGCAAGGCACTTACCGTGGCGGCGACCTGCGGATGGGACGAGCGGCGCAGGTGATCCCACAGGCTGAGCCCTTTCTCCTCGCGGTAGCCATGGTCCAGCAGGTCTTGCTGGCTCCACCCGAAGATAGGGGACACCAACAGCGCGGCGAGGCTGAGGCTGTCACCCGGCTGCGCGGCAAAGCGCTGGGCGGCCATCAGGTCCTTCACTGCCAGCGGCGCGCCCAGCCGCAGCCTGTCCACCCCCGCCACCGGCACGCCCGCCGCATGGAGGCGGGCGACGATCAGGCCAGCCAGCTCGCGCCGCTTGCGCACCAGCACCATCACATCCCCCGGCCCGGCGTTGCGATGGCCGCCCTTCACCAGCGGGAAGCCGTGGTCCATCCAGCGGCGCACCTGTTCGGCAATGGCATCGGCCATCCGCCGCTCGGGCGCGGAAATCCAGCCCTCCTCGCCGCCCTCGCCCTCGTCCACCGGATCGTCGGAACCGTCCTCGTCGCCTTTCGCGGTGACCGGCTGCCACAGGGTGACGAGGCCGGGACGTTCCCTGTCGCCCACGTGCGGCTCCGGCGGATCGGCCAGGCCAAACTCCCCGTGGCCGATGCTGTCGATGGCGCGATTGACGAAATCGAGCACGTCCTGCGCCGTGCGGTAGGACCGGCCTAGGCCCACCTCCACCAGCGCGCGCGCTTCCATGTTGGCGCGCATGTCCACGATGTTGGCCGCACGGTCATCCAGCCGCTGGCGATAGGCCTTGCGGGCAAGATCGAAGTTTTCCGGGCTGGTGCCCTGGAAGCGGAAGATGGCCTGCTTGTAGTCCCCCACCACGAACACGGTGCGCAACCGGTCATCCCGCTGGCCCAGCCCGGCGAAATACTCCTGGGTCAGCGCATCGACGATGGACCATTGCGCCGCGTTGGTATCCTGCGCCTCGTCAATCAGGATATGGTCGAAGCTGCGATCCAGCTTGTAGCGGATCCAGTCCCCCAGCCCCGCCGTATCCAGCAAGGTGGCGGCGCGGGCGATCAGGTCATCGAAATCGACCAGCCCCTCGCGCGCCTTGGCCTCCTCCCACGCCAGCGCATAGCGCCGCCCCACTTCCAGCGCCGGGGCAAGGAAAGCGGCGAAATCGAGCAGGGCCTTGGCGGCAACGATCTGCTGGAGCTGGTCCAGCAGGTCCGCGCCCAGCTGCGCAATATCCGGCTGGTGCTTGACGAGGTAACGCTGCTGCTTGAGCACGCCATCCTTGTTGAACAGCTTGTCGCGCAAGGCAGCGCAAGTGTTCAGGCGGTCTTCCGGCGCGGACATGATCCACTCGCTTACCGCCGTGACGTAATCGATCGACGAAGCCGTGCCCCACGAATGGTAGGCATCGCCCACCTGGCGCAAGGTCGCCATGTCGAACGCCGCATCGCTGCAGCTTTCCGTGAGGGAGGCGAGCGTCGTTTCCGCATCCAGCCCCAGCAGCCGGCGCACGCGGTCCATCATCGGCGGCTGCCAGCCCCCCGGCCCTTCCCACGCGGCGCGCGCGCCGGCGCAGCGATCCAGCCACTTGACCGCGCCGTCAGGACCAAGGCGCAGTGACAGCGCCTCCATCGCCGCGATCATCGGGGCGTCGCTGGTGGCGGTCCATTCGTCCAGCAGGTCTGCCAGCACGCGCTGGGCCAGCAGTTCCCGGTCGCGGTCCTCCATCGGCCGGGTGCCGGGGTCGAGGCCCGCTTCCTCCGGGAAGTTGGCCAGCAGCCACTGGGCAAAGGCGTGGATCGTATCAATGCGCAGGCCGCCGCCGGGACAATCGAGCACGCTGGCAAACAGGGTGCGGGCGTGGTCCTTGGTGGCATCGTCCACCGGCGCGCCGATGGCGTCGAGCTGGGCGAACAGCTCCACATCGCTCATCCGCACCCAGCTGGCCAGCACGGCGTTGACGCGGTTGGCCATTTCCGCCGCGCCCGCCTTGGTGAAGGTGAGGCACAGGATCTGGTCCGGCGTGACGCCCGGCGTCAGCAACAGGCGCAGCACCCGGGCGGAAAGCACCTGCGTCTTGCCCGTGCCGGCAGAGGCCGACAGCCACACGCTGTCGCGCGGGTCCACCGCCAGCATCTGGTTGTCCTTCAGGGGATGGACGAGGCCGCTCATTCCCCAAGCCTCATGTCGCGCCCGATCCATTCGTCCAGCCGCATCAGGTGGTCGAACTCGTTGTAGACGGTGGCATCGGGGTTCAGCCGGGCGGTGAAGCCTTCCTCACCCAAAATCCAGCGATCCAGCGCATCGTTAAGGTGCGCTTCGGCCCTGGGCAGGAACTCCTCCAGCGGAACCCCGCTGCGCATCTGGCCGGTTTTGACCGGCGTCTTGATGTAGCCAAAGCCGGTGTCGCTGTCGCTGTTCTTGCCCAGTGACCAGTACTCGAACACGGCGGGCACCCCGCGCAGGCCCTCGAAAGCCCCGGCGCGCAGCAGCAGGCCAAGGGTGCCAAGCTGCATGGCAAAGCCCTGCTCCACCTGCTTGGGACTGGGCGGACCGCCGGTCTTGTAATCGACCACGGCGAGCGAGCCATCGGGCAAGCGGTCGATCCGGTCAGCCTTGCCGAACAGGCGCAGCCCGCGATAGTCCAGCGTGCCTTCCTTCTCCCAGGCCACCGGCACGCGGCCGGGGTTTTCCGCAATGGTCTGCTCCACCCAGGTGAGCGCGCGCAGCAGGCGCGGGCGCCACAAGGCGCGCATCAGCGGGTGGGCGGCCATGTCCTGCAAGTGATGGTCCGCCAGTGCCGCCAGCGTGCCCTTGCCATCGTGCCAGTCCTGCAGGATCGCATGGGCCAGCGTCCCCTGCCACGCCGCCGTGGGCCGCGCGTCCAGCAGGTCCAGCTGCTGCAGGCCAAGGATGCGCCCGGCATAGAACTGGTACGGATCGGACCGCAGCCGGTCCATCGCCGTGACCGAGAGCGCCTTGCGCCGCTGTGCCGCCAATGGCCGGGGTGACGGGCGCGGGTGCGGCGGGACGGGCTCGGCCGTGTCCAGCGCCCGGGCGAGGCGCGGCAGGTCCTTGTCGAGATAGCGCTTTTCGAACTGGTCCCCCAGCAGCGCGGCAATGCGCAGCCAGAAGCGGCTGGCGATGGCCGGTCCGCTCGCCTCGCGCACCGCACGGGTCAGCACTACTTCCGGCGCGCCGAGGGCGCCGGCCAGGTCATGCGCGGCAAGGCCGATGCGGAAATCCGCGCCTGGCACGCCCAGAGCGCGCAGCATGGCAGGCGCAAGGACCGGATCGCTGGCGGGAGTGGCCGGCCAGGTCCCTTCATTCAGCCCGCTGCAGATGACGAGGTCGGCCCGCGTCATGCGCCCTTCCAGCAGGCCATAGATCGCCACGCGCGGGTGGCCGCCATAAGGCGGGCGCACCGCCACGCGCTCCATCGCATCGCGCAGCACGCCGGCCAGGTCCGCCATGGCCAGGCGCGTGCCCACGGTGCGGGCCTGGGTACGCAGGTCATCGATCAGCGCGGCGAGCGCGCGGCCATCCTCCTGCGCCCACAGGCCAAGGCCGCACAGCGCCTCCCCCGCAGTGGCCAGCAGGTCCAGCGCATCGGCCAGCGGCACATCATCCCCGGCATCGAGCAGCGGGGAAAGGATAGCCTCCACCCCGGGCCACCAGTCATCCAGACCCGCCGCCCCAGCCTTGGCCCGCAAGGGGGCAAGTCCGGCCTGCGGGCGCGGGCCGCGCAGGTGCAGTTCCAGCGTGCGCACGGCCTTCAACCAGTCAGCCCGCTCCTCGCCCCGGCGCACCAGCGGATGGCCTAGCAGAGCCATCAGCGGCACGGGGGCGGCATGTTCCGCCGCCACGTCCGCCAGCAGCAGCAGGACACGGCCCGCCGCCGTCTGCGGCAGGGGGCGGCCGGCGGTATCGTCTGCCACGATGTGCCAGCGACGCAGGTGTTGCACCACGCGGCCCGCCAGCCCGCGATCGGGGGTGATGAGGGCGACGCGCCTTTCAGGCACGTCCAGCGTCTGGCGGATCAGCAGGGCAATGGCCTGCGCCTCCTCTTCAGGATGGGCGCATTCGACCAGCCGCACGCCCGCCATGCGGCGCTTTTCCGCCGGCAGGTCCACCCAGGCACGGCTGGCCATGGGCGGCAGGAACAGGCTGGAGATGGCGTGGCTGCGTTCCGGCGGGCCCTTGCCCAGCCCGGCGCGGTGCCACGGCTCCACCTCGCCGCGCGCCACGCCCATGCGGCCCAGCAGCAGCTTGAGGTGGTATTGCGGATGGGTGACGGCATCGCCGCGCGCGAAGGGTTCTTCCCGAGCCGGATCGCCCGCGCTGCCCAGTTCCTCCCACACGTGGTCCTGCATGGTCAGGTCAAGATCGGGCAGGACCACCGAACCATTGGGGAGGTGCGCCACGGTGCGCAGCAGGTGGGCCAGTGCCGGGGCGGCGCTGGTGACGCCGGCGGCCACGATGGGCGTTGCCGGCGGGTTCTCCCGCAGGCGGCGGGCCACTTCGCGAAACAGCAGGTTGCGGCGCTTGGCGGCATCCACCTGGCCCAGCCGGTCCAGTTCCGCCAGCCAGCCATACTGCGCGGGCAGGAACCGGCGCAGGCTGGTTTTCCAGTGATCCGACAGGTTCTCCAGCTTGCCCAGGATATTGGGCTCCATCAGTCGTTCCGGATCGATCTCCTCGGCCAGCAGGCGGTCCATCACCTGGCCCATCTGCCAGGCGAGGCGCAGCAGCGCGGCCCCTTGCGGCGCACGATCGCCATCGGCGGCACGGATCAGTTCCGCCAGCGTCAGCCAGCGATAGGTGGGATCGGCGGCAGGCGGCAGGTCCATCCCCGCGCCCATGGTGTCGAGCAGCGGGCCGAGCGTCTCGTCAAGGTCAAGGTCGCCCACCACGGCCATGCGCGGCATCAGCAGGCCTTGCCGCCCATGTTCGCCATAATGGCGCACGAAGGCTTCCTGCACCGTGCGCGCGGCGCGGCTGCTGGGGAGCAGCAGGGTCAGCCGGGCAAGGCCGAAGCCTGGCTCCTCGTAGCGCGGCACCAGGCCCGCCACCAGCGCATCGGCAAAGCCCCGGTGGGCGGCAATCGAATAGATGCTGGGCCGGCCCGCCCCGGTCATAGCCCGGTAGCCAGCGCCGCCTCTGTCGGCTTGATCGCCTGCGGCGTGCCCACTTCAAACCAGCGCCCGGTGAAGGCCACGCCAAACAGCCGGTCTTCCGCAATCGCCCGGTCCCACAACAGGTTGGTGGAAAACGGACCTTCCGGCGCATCGTGCAGCAGCCGCTTGGAGACGAGCTGGATGCCGGTGAAGATGTAGGGCGCGATCCGGCCGGAGCGGCGGCGACGCAGGCGGCCCACCGCGTCCATGTGGAAATCGCCCTTGCCGGGAAAGTTCATCGCCCCCTTGTGCGGCACCAGCAGCAGCAGCGCGTCCATCTCGTCCGCATTCCAGCGGTCGGACAGGTCCTGCAACGCGTTCTTGGGGCCATCCAGCCACAGGTTGTCACTGTTCACGCAGAAGAACGGATCGGGCAGCAGGCCCGCCGCCTTGACCATCCCGCCGCCGGTTTCCAGCAGCCGGTCCCGCTCATCGGAAATGGTGACGGCAGGCAGTTCGCGGCGGCGGAGGTGATCCTCCAGCACGTCGGCCAGATAGTGCACGTTGACGACAGCCTTGGTCACGCCGCTTTCCGCCAGCCGGTCCAGCGCATGATCGATCAGCGGCTTGCCGGCCACGCGCACCATGGGCTTTGGCTGGGTGGCGGTGAGCGGGCGCATTCGCTTGCCAAGGCCGGCGGCCATGACCATCGCGGTGTCGGAAGCGAGCGTCATCCCAGGCCCCCGCCTTTGCGCTCGCGCCATTCGGCCGGCACGTTCGCATCGAACCAGCGCGCCACCGGGGCCAGCGCCGGATGCTGGAGATCGCGCTCCATCGCCGCCCACACGCGCGGGATCAGCGAAAGGTAGCGCGGCTTGCCGTCACGTTGCCAAAGCCGCGTGAAGATGCCCACGATCTTGGCATTCCGCTGCGCGCCGAGCACGGCGTAGTCGGCGAGGAAGTCTCCATCCACTCCCGCCCTGGCCACGTAGTGATCCAGCATGTCCTGCTCCAGTACTTCCGACACATCGCGCCGGGCATCCTGCAACAGCGAGACGATATCGTAGGCCGGATGGCCCACCAACGCGTCCTGGAAATCGATGATGCCTTGCGCGCCATCGGCCAGCAGCATGATGTTTTCGGCGTGGTAATCACGCAGCACGGTCACGCCCGGCTGTTGTCGCGCAAGCAGCGGGGCGAGCACTTCCTCCCACGCGGCATCGTGCGCGGCATCATCCACGCTGATTCCGGCAGCGGGGCAGAACCATTCGGTGAACAGGCGCACTTCGCGCAGGTACGTCGCGATGTCATAGGGCGGGAATGGCCCCGGCGGGCACTGGTGCAGGGTAACCAGCGCATCCAGCGCCGCGCGATAGGTAGCCTCTTCGTCTCCGGGACGCTCGTCCAGCCAGTCCCGCATACGGTCATTGCCGAAGTCCTCGATCAGCACGAGGCCGCCAGCCGCATCCTCGGCATGGATCTGCGGCGCGCGCAGGCCCTGATCCAGCAGCCATTTGCCCACGTGGAGGAACGGACCGGGGTCTTCATGCGGCGGCGGCGCGTGCATCAGCATGGCGGAGCGGCCATCGCGATTGATGCGGAAATAGCGCCGGAAGCTGGCATCCCCCGGCAGCGGATCGACCGAGGCCCCGCCCCAGCCGGCCTGTTCGAGAAACGATTCGATGCCGTCCGGCAATTCCTGGCTCATGGCATCCGCCCTAGCCAATCCGCCCCGCCGCGGGCAATCGCCTTGCGGGTTTTGTCATCGATTTCCAGCCTGATGGTGAGGCAGCCCGGCTCATGCGCGAAGCCGCCGGCGTGGTCCGGCCATTCGGCGAGCAGCACGGCGCCATCGCGGTAATCGTCCAGCCCCAGCTCCTCCACCTCTGCCGGGTCGTCCAGCCGGTAGAAATCGGCATGGACCAGCGGCGGATCGGTATCGGGATAGGTCTCTATAATGGTGAAGGTCGGGCTCGGCACTTCGCCCGGGTGGCCCAGCGCGGCAATGATCGCGCGGGCCAGCGTGGTCTTGCCCGCCCCCAGTGTGCCTTCCAGCGCCACCACGTCCCCCGCCCGCAGCCGCGCGGCAATGCGCGCGCCAAACGCATCCACGGCGGCAAGGTCCGGCAGCGGGATGGTCAGGTCGCCCTCGCTCACGGCCCAACACTCACGGCAGGGTGATCGTCGCCGTGGTGCCCGCGCCGCGTTCGGACTGGATTTCCAGCCGCCCGCCGTGCGCTTCGATCAGCTGGCGGGCAAGCGGCAGGCCCAGCCCGCGCTTTTCCTTGCCCCCGCCCTTCGCACCATCGCCGTTCTGCGCCACGGCATAGCCATCCAGCGCACGCGCCAGTTCGCCCGGCTTCATGCCCGGGCCGTTGTCGGAAATCACGATCTTCACGCTGTTCTTGCGCCGCGCCAGCGCCACCAGCACGCGGCCGGTGCGTTCGGGCGCGGCGGCAATGGCATTGTCGAGGATGTTGCCGATGGCCCGGCCCAGCTGGCGCTGGTCTGCCATGATGGAGCCAGCACTCTTGTCACCGCGCAGGTCCACCGAAACGTGCCGCGCCTCGATGGCTTCCTCCCGCTCGCGCACGATGCGGGTGACGAAAGGCAGCAGTTCCACGCTTTCGGTCGCCATCGGCAGCAGGCCCGCCTCGCTCTGCGTCAGGTCCAGCACGCTTTCGATCTGCGTGGTCAGGCGCTGCACGGAGGTGAGAATGGCGGCGACATATTCCTTGCCCTGCGGGCTCAGTTCCCCGGCCACCCCCGATTGCAGCAGTTCGGCAAACCCGCCGATGGAGGTCAACGGGGTGCGGAATTCATAGGACATGTTGGCAAGGAAGCGGGTCTTCACCGCGTCAGCTTCCTCCAGCGCGGTGTTGCGTTCGCGCAGGGCGGCTTCGGCCTTGGTGCTGTCGGTCACGTCCAGCACGGTGAGCAGGCCGTTGCCATCGGGCAGCGGCACCCCGGCGAATTCCAGCGTCCGCCCGGTGGACAGGGTCACACGGCCGCCGCGCTGCTTGCGCTCCAGCGTGGCCAGCCGCACCACTTCGCCAATCGCCGCGCGCTGGCCGGGCCGGGCCAGGACCTGGGTGATCCGGTCCAGCAGCGCATCCACGTGGGGGTGCTGATCGAAGAAGTCCTCCTCGATCCCCCAGATCTGGGGGAAGCGGCGGTTCCACAGCTGCATCCGGCCATCGGGGGCAAACACCGCAAGCGATTCGAACAGGCTGTCGAACGTGGCGGTGCGGGTGCGCAGCAGGGTATCGCGCGTGGCGGACAGGGCCAGCTGTTCGGACCGGTCCTCCGCCACCATGACCAGCCCGCCATCGGGCATGGGCAGCGCGGCGATGCGCAGGTGGGTGTTGTCCTGCAGGGACCAGGCATCCTCCACCGGGCCATCCATGCGGAACCAGCCGCCCAGCTCGCGCCGCCAGGCGGGAAAATCGCGCAGTTCGGGCAGGCGGCCGCGATCGCGCGCCATGTCCAGGAACCGGTCGAAATCAGGCGGATCGATGAGGACCGAAGCCGGTAGCGAGAAGATGCGGTTGAACGGCTGGTTGGCGAAGGCCAGGCGCCGGTCGCCATCGAACTGCGCCACCCCCACGGACAGCAGGTCCAGCATGGACCGCTGCGCTTCGCGGAAGGCGCGGAAGGCGCGGCCCTGCTCCTCCATTTCCTCGATATCCACCGCGTAACCGGCCACGCCGTCATCGCCCAGCGGCAGGTCGCTGACCCGCAGGGAGCGGCGCTGGTTGCCGATGGTGGCCTGGACGATGCGTTCGATCGGCAGGTTCTTCGCCCGCGTCTGCCCGGCCACCTGCGCGGCGGTGAGGCCATCCACCGATTCGATCAGCTCGATCTGCTCGCGCACCACGGTGGCCGCGTCCGCCGCTTCCACGGCGCGGACATAGGCGCTGTTGACGAGGCTGAGCTTCAGGTCCGGCCCGCGGAACCACATCGGCATGGGCGCGGCCTCGATCAGGCTGACGAGCGCGTGGAAATCGCCCTGCGCGCGTGCAGCCTCTTCGCGCAGGCGGACCATTTCCCTCTGGCTTTCGCTGAAATCGAACCACCACAGCAGCGCCGACCCTTGCGCGGCCACGGCGGGATCGGCCTGCTCCCCGCGGATCGCCAGGCTGCGGGTGGAACCACGCGGGGTGACGACCATGCGGAACGGGACGGCGGTCTTCTGCGTGCGGCGCACCGCTTCGCGCAGTTCCTCCATCACGCCCGCATCAAGGCCGCCAGTGCCGCCTTGCGAGTGCCCATCCAGTTCGGTGAGGAAGGCCGGCATGCGCGCCAGGCCCAGCCAGGCGGCCAGCCGGTCCGGACCTTCCAGCCGCCCGTCCCCACGAACCACCAGCGGAATGGCCGGCGAATCGTCGATCATGCGGGACAGACGGCGCGATGCCACCCGCGCGGCCTTGGCCGCCCGCGCCCGCTTCTGCGCCCCCAGCACCAGCCACACCGCCCCGAAGGTCCAGCCGGCCAGCAGCAGGCCGATCAGCGCCAGTGCGGTGGGGGAGAATTCCATGCCCATCAGCTATTGCCGTGCAGCCGCAGATGCAATGGCCACGGGGCAAAAGAAAAGCGGGTCTCCACCGAAGGGAAGACCCGCCCATCCGTTGCCGTGGCCGTTGCCCGCCCCTTTGGGGCAACGGCGGCACGATCAGTAGCGATAATGTTCCGGCTTGAACGGGCCGTTCAGCGGCACGCCGATGTAATCGGCCTGCTTCTTGCTCAGCTTGGTCAGCTGCACGCCCAGCTTTTCCAGGTGGAGCGCAGCCACCTTTTCATCGAGGTGCTTGGGCAGGATGTGCACTTCCTTGGAATAGTCGTGCCCGCGGGTCCACAGTTCGATCTGCGCCAGCACCTGGTTGGTGAAGGAGCAGCTCATCACGAAGCTGGGGTGGCCGGTGGCGCAGCCCAGGTTCACCAGGCGGCCCTGCGCCAGGATGATTATGCTCTTGCCATCGGGGAAGGTCACCAGGTCCGTGCCCGGCTTCACTTCCTTCCAGGTGTAGTTGGACAGGGCCGAGATCTGGATTTCGCTGTCGAAGTGGCCGATGTTGCACACGATGCTCATCGGCTTCATCGCCATCATGTGTTCGGCGGTGATCACGTCTTCGTTGCCGGTGGCGGTCACGAAGATATCGCACCGCTTCACGGCTTCTTCCATGGTGACGACTTCATAGCCTTCCATGGCCGCCTGCAGCGCGCAGATCGGATCGATTTCGGTCACCATCACGCGCGCGCCGCCCTGGCGCAGCGAATCGGCACTGCCCTTGCCCACGTCACCGAACCCGGCAACGCAAGCGACCTTGCCGGCCAGCATCACGTCGGTCGCACGGCGGATGGCGTCCACCAGCGATTCCTTGCAGCCATACAGGTTGTCGAACTTCGACTTGGTGACGCTATCGTTCACGTTGATCGCCGGGAACGGCAGCTTGCCGTTCTTGGCGATCTGGTAGAGGCGGTGGACGCCGGTGGTGGTTTCTTCCGAAACGCCGCGAATGTTCTTCACGCTCTGCGTCAGGTAGCCCGGCTTCTTAGCCAGGAATTCCTTCAGCGCGCGGACGAATTCGATTTCTTCCGCATTGCTCGGCTCGAACAGCTCCTCGCCCGCTTCCACGCGCGCGCCCCACAGGGCGAACATGGTGGCATCGCCGCCATCGTCCAGGATCATGTTGGCGGTATCGTCATCGCCCCAATCGAAGATGCGGCCGACGTAATCCCAGTATTCGGCCAGGCTTTCGCCCTTCACCGCGAAGACCGGAATGCCGCGCGCGGCAATGGCGGCGGCGGCGTGGTCCTGGGTGGAGAAGATGTTGCAGGTGGCCCAGCGCACGTCAGCGCCCAGTTCCACCAGCGTTTCGATCAGCACGGCGGTCTGGATCGTCATGTGCAGCGATCCGGTGATGCGCGCGCCGCGCAGCGGCTTGGCCGCGCCGAATTCGTCCCGCAGGGCCATCAGGCCGGGCATTTCGGTTTCGGCAATGGCGATCTCGTCACGCCCGAATTCGGCGAGCGCGATGTCCTTGATCACGTAATCTTTCTCGATAGCGGCAGTGGCCACGGTCACTTCTCCTGACGTGTAGGGGTGAAGCGTCGCCGGGGCTCCATGCAACGCGCTTACGGGTGCGGGTCATAAAGCCTGCCCGCACGTGCAGCAACCCCTTGCCGGAGTGCGCTCCCCCGGAGCAATACTTCGGGGGAGCGCGGGGGAGACTATTCGGCGTACCGCGCGATCAGCGTGCTGCGCTGGGCAGGCTCGGCGGCCAGCAATTCATCAGCCGCTGCCAGCAGTTCCACGCGGGTACGGGCCTGTGCCAGTTCCTCCGTGCGCTGCTGCAGCCCGGCGCAGTCAAGCCAGGGGTGACCTTGTCCGTAGACGTTGGCCATGGTTGTTTGCAGGGTATCCATCTGGCGGCGGGTATAGCGCGCCTGCATGGTGCGGGCCGCCTGGTTGAGCACGCTCATGTGGCGCGTGGTGAACCGGCCGTATTCCGGCCGCATGTCATGCTCGCCAAAACGGCAGCGCAGCGAACTGACCATCAGCATGATGTCGAGCCGGCGCAGCGTTTCGGCCTCCTGCTGCGCCGATTGCGCGGCAGCGGGCGCCGCGCCCGCTACACAAATGGCCCCGCAAGCGGTCAGCGCGGCCACAAATGAAGTGATGCGTCCCATAGTCAGTCTCCCGGGTGGAATGCCTGTTTCCACGGTTGAAGGCTGACACGGGCCGTTTACCCAAAATTCAATGTTCGCAGTAAAGCGAAATTAACCACGCAATCCCCCGGCAAGGCTTGCATGGATTGCACACCGCCTTATCTCCGGGACCGGATTGAAAAAAGGAAGGATCACTGCCATGACGATTGCCAAGGGTGACAAGCTGCCGGACGTGCAACTGGTGAAGGTTACCGCCGACGGGCCGGACAAGGTGCAGAGCGCGGACTACTTCGCCGGCAAGAAGGTGGCGCTGTTCGCCGTGCCGGGCGCCTTCACTCCCACCTGCTCCGCCAAGCACCTGCCGGGCTTCGTCGAAAAGGCGGCCGACCTGAAGGCCAAGGGCGTGGATGAAATCGCCTGCGTTTCGGTGAACGATGCCTTCGTGATGGGCGCCTGGGGCAAGGCCAATGGTTCGGACGATGTGACCATGCTGGCCGATGGCAACGGCGATTTCGCCAAGGCCGTGGGCCTGACGATGGACGGCAGCGGCTTTGGCATGGGCACCCGCAGCCAGCGTTATTCGATGATCGTGAATGACGGTGTGGTGGAAGAACTGAACGTGGAAGGCCCGGGCGAATTCAAGGTGTCCAGCGCCGATCACATGCTCGGCCAGCTCTGAGCCGGCGGCATCAGCACAAAGGAAAAGGGCGGCCTCGCAGCCGCCCTTTTTCGTTTTGCCGCCGGTTAGCGCGGGGCCTTACTTTTCCCACTCCACGTTCACGCCCAGGCTGTCGATGTTGGGCACGAAGTTGGGGTGCGCGCGGCGGATCGGGTCGGCATCAAGAATGGTCGATTCGCCGTCGATGCTGGCCGCCACCATCAGCAGGGCAATGGCCACGCGGATGATGTAGGGGCTGGTCACGGTCGCCGGCACCAGCCGGTCCCCGCCAAAGGTGATGAGCCGGTGGGGATCGCACAGCAGGGTGTGCGCGCCGAACAGCGCCAGTTCGGTGTGCCAGGTCAGGCCGCCTTCGTAGACCTTGTTCCAGAACATCGTCTGGCCCTTGGCCTTCACGCCCAGGGCAATGAAGATAGGCAGCAGGTCGGCCGGGATATAGGGCCACGGCGCGGCTTCCACCTTGGTGATGAGGTGGCTGGTGAAATTGGCCTGCACCACCAATTCTTCCGGCGCCTTGAGCCGCGACCAGCCGTCCTTGTGCTCCACGTGCGCGCCGAACTTCTCGAACGTGCGGTCGATCAGCATGAAGTTTTCCGGCTGGCTGTTGCGCACCGAAATGTCGCCCCCGGTAATCGCGGCCAGCGCGAGGAAGGTGGCGACCTCGTGGAAATCCTCCACGAAGGTGTAATCGCAGCCGTGCAGTTCCACCCCGCCATCGACCGAGACCATGCTGGTCCCCTTGCCGCGGATGCGCGCGCCCATCAGTTCCAGGAAAGTGCACATTTCCTGCACGTGCGGTTCGCACGCGGCGTTGACGATCTGACTGGTGCCCGTGGCGGTCAGCGCGCTGATGATGAAGTTTTCGGTGGTGGTGACGCTGGCATATTCCAGCCACATCCGGGTGCCCTCCACCTTCCCCTTGTTGCGGAAGACGATGTTCTTGCTTTCGAACGACACTTCGGCGCCGAAAGCCCTGAACACGGCCACGTGCGGATCGATCTCGCGCGCGCCCAGGGTGCAGCCCTTCACCTCGTTCTCCAGCCGCGCCTCGCCCAGGCGGGTGAGCAGGCCGGGGATCATCATGATGCTGGCGCGCATCGCCTGCGGCAGGGTGGCGCGGGCCTTGGGGCTGATCGTCGAATGGTCGATCTCCAGCACCTTGGCCGCCTTGTCCCAGCGCACCGTGCTGCCCAGTTCGGTGAAGAAGGCATGGATGCGCGTGACATCGGTGATTTCCGGCACATTGCGCAGCGTGATCGGCGCGTCCGTCAGCAGCGTGGCGCACAGAACCGGCAGCACCGCGTTCTTGTTGGCCGATGGATCGATCTTACCCTGGAGCTTCTGCCCCCCGCGCACATAAAGTGCCGTCATCGCAAACCTTTCACATCCCCTCGCGTCCCAAAAAGCCCGTGCGGCCCCGGGGCGTCAATAACCCATCAGCTTCAGCACTTCGGCGCGGCTGCGTTCGTCCTTGCGGAACAGGCCCATCACCCGGCTGGTGACCATGTTGACGCCCGGCGTGCGCACGCCGCGCGCGGTCATGCAGGCATGGCTGGCCTCGATCACCACGGCAACGCCGCGCGGTTCCAGATGCTGCCAGATACACTCCGCAACTTCAGCCGTCAGCCGTTCCTGGATCTGCAGGCGGCGGGCATAGCCGTGCAGCACGCGGGCCAGCTTGGAAATGCCCACCACGCGGTTGGTCGGCAGGTAGGCGATGGCCGCCTTGCCGATGATCGGCGCCATGTGGTGTTCACAGTGGCTCTGGAACGGGATGTCCTTCAGCAGCACGATCTCGTCATAGCCGCCCACTTCCTCGAACACGCGGGAAAGGTGGTGCGCGGGATCCTCGGCATAGCCCTGGCAGTATTCGCGCCAGGCCCGCGCCACGCGCGACGGGGTATCCAGCAGGCCTTCACGCGTGGGATCATCGCCCGACCAGCGGATCAGCGTGCGGATGGCCTCCTGCACGTCCTCCGGCACCGGCGGCTTGGCATGGGGATCATCATGATCACAGCTCATGAAATGGCGCTACTTTCTTCTCAGCCTCTGTCTCGCTCTCGCCAATAGGCTGCCCGGACGGAAAAGGCCACGCTTCACGGGCGTCGCGGTGAATATCTCTTCCGGCCGCTCCGGGTCCAGAGCCTGGCGGCGGGCAATTTCGCGTTCAATCTCGGTCAGTTCGGGTGGGTGGAAAGGGCGCAGGCGGTTGCCTTCTTCGTACCCCAGCGCGGCAATCATGGCCGCCATCGATCCGCAGCGGTCCAGCAACGCGGCAATTTCCTGCGGCGTCCTGCCGCAATGTTCGCCCAGCAGCCGGTGGCGCAAGCCGCGGATCACGTCATGAGCGTGCTGGTTGCCGGGCCTGGCGCAATCGATGAACACGTCGCATTCGCTGTCCAGCCCCATGGACCGGTTGTTGAAGTTGGCCGACCCAACCCGCAGCACCTGGTCATCCACGATCAGCAGCTTGGCATGGACATAAATCGGCACATCCCCGGCATAGGGTGCATAGATGTGGAACCGGTCATTGGTATCGAGCGCCCGAATCGCCTCCACCAGTTCCGCCCGCGCGGTGTCCATCGCCAGGCATTCGATGAAGCCATCGGCATTTGCGGGATGGATGATGACCACTTCGGGCGGTTCGGGCTCCGCCAGCCGCTTCGCCAGCGCCTCGCACACGGCGCGGGAGGCGAAGTACTGGTTTTCGGCATAGATGAAGTGCCTGGCCGCAGCGATCTGGCGGCGGAACAGGGCCTCGATCTCGTGCACGGCAGCCTGGTCACGGTGCTCCGCCCGGGTGCGCGCGATGCCGATTTCGACATCGGTGAACTGCACCTCCAGCTCGTCGGGCCAGGGGCTTTCCTCCTGCGGTGCGCAGCGCGCCAGCGCCCTGCCCCCGGCATGGGTCCAGCGCTGGTGGCCCAGGTCCGCCAGCGCGCGGGCGATATCGCCCTCCATCATCATCGACATGTCGTGCCAGGGGCCGTGGGTTGCACGGCCCGGCCCGTTGCGGCGATCGTCTTCAGGGAGGTGGCCGGGCGTGTCCCAGCGCCCGCCCGTCATGTCGATCCCGCCGCACACGGCAAACTTCTCATCGATCACCACGATCTTCTGGTGATGGCTGCACCCCAGCGGGTGCGCGGTATCGAACTTGAAATCGATTCGCCGGTGCGGCCACCAGCGCAGGATATCCAGCAGCATCGAACCGCGGCTGAAAAATGCCAGCGCGCCGACCGACCACTTGAGGATGCGGATTTCCAGCCGCCGGTTGTGGCGCGCCAGCCAGGGGATGAAACTGCCCAGCCGGCGCGGCGGATCGTTGCGGCGGCCCTTCTGCCACCACCTGCGGCCATGCGACAGGTGGATGCGGGTATCGAAATCCCAGCCGATCAGCAGGATGCGCTGGCGCGCGCCCAGCATGGCGTGCTGCATCAGGTGGAAGTAATCCTTCCCGTCCACCACCAGGCTGGCGCGCGTGGCATGGGCATAGCGCCATACGCCCGGTTCGGCCGACGAATCATCGGCCTGCGTATCCGCGGGTGCTGCCAACTTCCCCTCGCCCAAGGACGGCTACTCCTTCGCATCCTCCATCTGTTCCAGCGTGACCACGGCGCTGGCCATCTTGGCTGGTTTGCGCCGGTCGAACACTCGCTTCACGTTCGCATCGTCCACTGCCGTCAGGTGGCGCGGGAATGCGGGGAAGTGCTCTTCATTGAGCCGGGCAAAGATGTCCTGCGTGGCCATGGCTGCTGGTTCCCCGGGATTGCGCAATGCGGCCGGCTGCCGCTGCTTCGGGAAAAGAACCGCGCGCCACCCCGCGGGTTCCCGTCCGGGAAACCGAATCGCGCCGGCGAAGCAGGAACGAGGGCCGTTTCATGGCCCCAACAACACGACAGCCCGCCTCCAGGTGGAGACGGGCTGTGGTGTATGGCGCGCCCGAAAGGATTCGAACCTCTGACCCCCAGATTCGTAGTTCTGGCTTACCTCTGTTTTTATTGGATTTTCTTGTAAACTTTTCCGGGAAATCGCCCCGGATTGCCGGAGACACGCCCGTGAACTGTAAACCAAAAATACCCATGCTAGAGCCGGTGAAGGACTGCAAAATCTTGCAAGTTTCCAATCTCCACGACGATGGGATTCTGGCTCGCCACGCTTCCTTCGGCTCGGTTTCCGATTTGGATCGTCACGGCCACATTTTCGACCGCCAAGGCCCCCCTGTTGCCTACCACGATCCTAAATTCATCCTGCCAGGCAAAGCTCTGAGGTTTGATAAGCGCAATCCTTTCCGGAAGAGCCCAGTCTGCTTCTGGCCGCATCTCTGGCGATCGATAATCGACCTTTCCCGCCACAATTTGATCATAGTCCAATTGCGAGGACGGATGTGCCCTGGCTTTGAGGCGTCCGATCAACACATCAGGCTCGATCTCGACGCAGTAGCTGCCGAATTTCTCGGCCAACTCCGTCGATCGCTGATTGCTGGCACAAAAGACAAAGAGGTCATTCTCGGAGGCGGAGGAGTTGAAGCTGCCTTGGATCGAAAGAGTGGTGCCGTCCTCCACTCTTGTGAGCTGAAGTCCACCTTCTGGTTGAAATGTAAGTGTGCCCTCCTCGCGATCACCCCTTACGCCCTCATCATCCAGCATTTTGAAATGCGAGAGCGGTCTGAGGAGCAACGCCCCTCGCTTGACAAAGGCAACAGCATGCTTCTCGTCGGTAAAATATTTGAAGACCGCCACCGCCCGAACCTCTTCTCTCGTGCCCAGCACGATCTAAAATCACCTTAATCAGGCAAAGCTTAATTCGGGCGGCTCGAGCAAATTATTATTTGGTTCGGGTTCCCGGCATTGGGAATTTGGCACATCCTTCCTTCCTTACTGTCCAGAAGAATCCATCCCTCTGAGTTTGCCTGGTATGTGCTCCAACGCCCGATCTCCGACGTTTCAGGTGGTAAACCCTTTAGTCCCTCTGCGACCAAACCAGCGGAAACAACCAACGCAAGAAAGCCCATAACTGCAAAAATATACCTATCGAGCCGTGTCATCTATAGCCCCAAATCTAAATCCAACTCTTCCGATGAAGTGTTCCCTCCGCCCTTAGTTCTGGTTCTGACGGCAGCAAGCACAAAATTACCAAAGGTCCCTGGTAAATGCGTTGCTCAAGGCATTTGATTAGCTGGAAGAGTCACAATTGGCGGAACTGAACCTTGGGTTAGAAACAACGAGAAAAAGTCATGAGGAGCGAACTCAAATTTCCACCTTCAGTCGAAATCAAGAGGGCCATCGCTGCGGTCGCGAGGGCCGGCATTGTCATTGGTCGCATCGAGATCGAGTCGAAAAAGGTGACCGTCTATGCCGTCCAAGCCGAGGGGGCTGCTTCAATCTCCGCATATGACCAATGGAAGCTGTTTGACGGCCTAACTCATCAAACCAAGCATCAAAGGGCCAAATCAGAGCCATCTGGGACGAAAGGCTCGAAAGCGGAAGCTCGAAAATCTGATAGTCAGGCCGGAAAAACAATGACTTAAGGTGGTCGACCTGTAAACAAGCGGTAAACCGCCCATTTTTCTGTAAACAACCAAAGGTGCTCGCTGGCGGAATGCCAGCGAGCAACTGATTGAAAAGCCATGGAAAAATGGCGCGCCCGAAAGGATTCGAACCTCTGACCCCCAGATTCGTAGTCTGGTGCTCTATCCAGCTGAGCTACGGGCGCTCATTGGAGGGCGCCCAATAGGGGGGGAATTCCGGCTTGGCAAGCCTTAGCGAGAACATCTTTCGAGAAAGTTCCGGTCCATGGGCGGCATGGGCAGTTTCGACGCCTCGGCCAGGGTGAACCAGCCCCATTGCTGGCCTTCCCCGGCAACGATTTCGCCCGTCCACGTGGCCGCGCTGTAAAGAAAGAGGACAAGGTTGCCTTGCGGCCAGTCATCGGCCAGCAGCGCAGGCTCCAGCGCGGCGGGATCAAGCGTGATGCCCAGCTCCTCCGCGATCTCCCGGCACAGCGCCAACCGCGGATTTTCGCCGTTTTCCACCTTCCCGCCGGGAAATTCCCACAGGCCCGCGTGATGCTTTCCCTGGGGTCTCTGCTGCAACAGCACGCGCCCCTGCGCGTCACGCAGGTCAAGCGCCACAACCGGAATCCATGTCGGGATATTTGCCAAGCGAGGGTCTGCCAGAAACGATTTGTTAGGATTTGTAGCGGATTAATCTCGCTATCAGTGCATGCCGCAAAGGGCCAACCAATGTTTCACGGGTTGAAAATTGAGGACGTCATCCGCGACGAACGCGGCGCGACGGCCATCGAGTATGGACTGATCGTGTCCCTTATCGTGATCGCCATCGTCGGCGCTCTCGATGGGTTCGCGGGTTCCGTGATCGAACTTTACGGGTTCGTGGAAACCACCGTGGATAGCAATATCGGCAATTCCTCTTAGTAATTTGTCAAACATTGCAAACTACAAACAGCGTAGTCCGGCTGTCGCAAGAACCGGACCGGGTACCGAAGACTGAAACCAGGAGACTATCATGACCTTCTTCAAGAACATGCTGCGCGACGAAGCCGGCGCCACCGCCATCGAATACGGCCTGATCGCCGCCCTCATCGCTGTGGCCGCCATTGCTGCCCTGGACTCGCTGGGTGACGAACTGAGCACCACCTTCTCGGGCGTTGGCTCGCAGCTCAACTCCGCCAACGGCTAATCGCCGGCGTAGAGCTAAAAAGATTTGGGCGGCAGGGAAACCTGCCGCCCTTTTCTTTTACCCGCAACAGAAGCGATTTGCCGGCGGGCGATCAGTTCGTCCGGATGACGATCTTGTATTGGCGACCGGGCACCACCGCATCGGTGGAGTTGAGCCCGTTGAGCACCCGGAAGCGGGCTTCCTGCGCATCGGTGTAGGCCATCCGGCGTGCTAGGGTCTGCACCGTGTCGCTGCGCCCGGCAGTCACCACGTCAATCGCGCGCGGCACCACCTGAGACGCTTCGGCAGCGGTAATCCGCCGCATAGAATTGAACATCGGGTCGAAGATGCTTGCCTGCCCCGCCGGGGTAATGGCCTGGAAGTGATAGGCCTGGCCGCCGCCGAAATCATAGGCCACCACCGTCACATCCACTTGCTGTTGACCATTGTTGACCCGCGCGCCGCCGATCATCGCCGGGATTCCGTTCACCGTGGTGCGCTGCATCGTCTGCGGGGCGAGCTGCTGCTGGTTGCCGCCCAGAGCCTGGAAAACGGCGCGCACATAAGTGTCCAGGTTCCCGTCAAACCGCGCCGCGGTCATCTGCGCGCGGCCGGTTTCCCCGTTGATCGAAACGGCGCGCGTGCCGTTGATCATGTAGAAGCCGGTGGGGGCCGCGAAGCTGAGGCGCAGCTGCGGGTGGATGAACTGCTGCCCTTCGATCACGCCCTGCGCCGGGTCATCGCCGTACATCAGGCCATCAACCCGCTGCAGGAAGGTTTCCCGATTGGTCACCCCGGTGCCGCTGCCCGCGCGGGCCAGCGCGTTCTGTACGCGGCTGGCGGGATCGGGGTGGGTCGAAGCCCAGGCCGGAATGGTCGCATCCCCGCGGCCCTGCAATTGCGTATCCAGAGTGTTCTGCGCCGCCAGGCTGGACAGCAGGGTCGCCATCGAATGCGGATCGTAACCCGCGCCGGTCAGGTATTGCACCCCAAGGTTGTCCGCCTCGATTTCCTGCCGGCGGGAGAAGCTCAAGGTCAGCAGTTGCGAGCCTTGCAGGGCGGCCTGCGAAATCTGCTGGCCCAGCGGGTTGTTGCCCCCCAGCAGGATGCCCGAAAGAATCGCCGCGCCCGCGCCCAGCAGGGTGTTGCGCTGCGCACGAGCCTGGCGGCGGGCGGAATGGCGCGCGGCCACGTGGCCAACTTCATGACCCAGCACGGCGGCCAGTTCCGCCTCGTTGTTCATCAGGCCGACGAGCTGGCGGGTGACGTAGACGTATCCGCCCGGCACCGCGAAGGCGTTGTTGACCGAGGAATTGAGCAGGGTGACGCGGAAGGCATCGGGCCGGGTGGCAAGACCGCTCTGCACGGCGATGCCCTGGCCCACGCGGGTAACGTAATCGGCGTGCGGCCCGCTCATCGCGCCGCCGAATTCCTGCAGGAACGCCTCGTGATTCTGCGCGCCCTGCTGCGCTTCCGCCTGGGTGATCGGGGCGCCGGGCCGGGCGTTCTGCGCGCCTGCCGTGGTGGTGCACGCGGTAAAGGTCAGCGCGGCCCCGGTCAGCAGCGCGACACGGGACAGCGGCAGAATCGAAAAGGCAGGCATCGGCAAGGCTCCCCGGAATTACACGTATCCTTCCGGCTTCTTGCCGGAACGGATTGCCTGTGCAACCTCTGGCTTGCCTTAACGTTCCCGGGATCTTAGCGCGCCAGGCTGCTGCCGATGGCCAGGAACCGTTCTTCCCGGACCCGCCGCAGCTCCTGCGCGGACTTGCCGGCCAGCGCATCCAACTCCTCGCCGAGCGCCTTGCCCAGCGCGGCGCAGGCGACCGCCGGGTTGCGCTGCGCGCCGCCCACGGGTTCGGGCACGATGCGGTCGATCACGCCCAGCCCCAGCAGTTCCTGCGCCGTCATGCGCATGGCTTCCGCCGCCAGCGGGGCCTTTTCCGCCGTGCGCCACAGGATCGAGGCGCAGCCTTCTGGCGAGATCACCGAATAAACCGCGTGCTCGAACATCAGCACCCGCTCGGCACTGGCCAGCGCCACCGCGCCACCGGAACCGCCCTCGCCCACGATGGCGGCCACCATCGGCACGCCCAGCGCCAGACAGGCTTCGGTGCTGCGGGCGATGGCTTCGGCCTGGCCGCGCTCCTCCGCCTCGATGCCGGGGAAAGCGCCCGAGGTATCGACCAGCGTGACGACCGGCAGGCCAAAGCGGTCGGCCAGCTCCATAAGGCGGATGGCCTTGCGGTAGCCTTCGGGCTTGCCCATGCCGAAATTGTGGCGGATGCGGCTTTCGGTGTCGGACCCCTTTTCGTGCCCGATCAGCACGACGCGGCGCCCATCCAGCGTGGCCAGGCCGCCCATGATCGCCTCGTCATCGCCATAAAGACGATCGCCGCCCAGCGGCATGAAATCGCTGAAGCAGGCGGTGACATAGTCCTTGAAGTGGGGCCGCGCGGGGTGGCGGGCCACCTGCGTTTTCTGCCACGGGGTGAGCGCGGCATAGGTGCTGGCCAGCAGGTCCGCGCTCTTCTTTTCCAGCTTGGCGAGTTCGCGCGAGATATCGACATCGCCATCCTCGCCCGCGGCGGCGCGCAGTTCGGCAATCTTCGCGTCCAGCGCGGCGACAGGCTTTTCGAATTCGAGAAATGTGATCATGGCCTGCCCCGCTAAACCGACCGGGGCTTCCTAGCAAGGGGATGCCGTTCGTTTACCAGCGCCACCAGCCGCGCCGAATCGACGTGAGTGTAGATCTGGGTGGTGGCGATATCGGCATGGCCCAACAGGGTTTGCAGCACGCGCAGGTCCGCGCCGCCTTCCAGTAGGTGCGTGGCAAAGGCGTGACGCAGCACGTGGGGGGACAAGCGCTGCGGGTCCAGCCCGGCGCGCGCCGCCAGTTCCTTGAGCAACTGGTAAAGCCGGATGCGCGACAAGTGTTTCTTGCCTGAGGGAAACAGGTAGGGGGGCGATCCCTTGCTGTCCTTGGGCCGCACTTCCAGCCATCTGGCCAACGCCGCCTGCGCGCGGCGAGAGACGGGCACCATCCGCTGCTGCGAACCCTTGCCGGTAACCGTCAGGAACGGCGCATCGCGCGGCACGGCGCTGAGCGGCAGGCTGACGAGTTCGGTGGCACGCAGGCCCGAGCCATAGAGCAGTTCCATCAAGGCGAGCTGGCGCAGGGCTTCCGGTCTGCCGGTGGCGGCTTCCTCCTCCGCGCGGGCAAAAAGGATTTCCACATCTGCGTGGTTGAGCACCTTGGGCAGCGGACGGCGGCTGGCGGGACGCGGCAGGGCGCCGCTCGGGTCATCGGCGCGCAGCCCTTCGTCAATCAGGAAGCCGTAGAACTGGCGCAGCGCCGAGCTTTTGCGCGCCACGCTGGACGGGGCGAGCGAAGCCCATTTGCCGGCGAGCGAAGCGACCTGGTCCCGGTCAGCCCCTGCCAGGTCCCCCAGCAGTTCCTCCGCCCCTTCAAGGTCGCGGCGATAGGCGGCCAGCGTGTTGGCTGCCGCCCCGCGCTCTGCCGCTAGCATGGCCAGGAAGTCCTCGATGGCGTTCACGCCCCGCCTGCCTCCTTCTCAGCCCGTGTGATCCGCTGTGCTCCGCTGCAAGCCGCTCGAAGCCGGTCAGGCTCGCGCCACGGCCTCCGCCGCGATCATCCGCGCTTCCGCGCCAAGGCCCGCCGCACTCAGTGCGCGCACGATGTGGAACAGGTGGCGCGGGGTCATCCGCTGCCAGCCATCGCCCTGCATCCCCACGCCTGCCAGCAGGGCCACCAGCGCCGGGTTGCGCAACTGGCCCGCGCGGTCAATCCGCTTGGCCCATTCGCTGTCCGTCGCCAGCGAAACGCCCATTTCTTCCGACAGGTCAGCCACTTCACCCGCCTCCAGCCGCCCCAGCCCGGCAAGACCGGCCAGCAGGAAGGCGGACTTGCGCGCGCCATCGCTGGCATCATCGCTGTAGAAGCTGGACACGCTGCCCGCATCGGCGGGGGCATTGTCCGGATTGGCCAGCGCCAGCAGCGCCCAGCCAAGGCTGCCGTCCTCCACCACGCCGGCCCAGCGCATGGCGTTGCGATCCAGCCCCGCGGCCAGCATGGAGGAGATAAGGTCACCCGCGTCATCGGCCAGCGCATCGTTCACCGGCAGGCGAGCGGCGGCATAGGCAGTGAGGACCATGCGGCTGTAGGCGACCTGTTCACCCCACAGCCTGCGCATGGCCGAAACGCGCTCCGCCGGATCGGCCGCAACATAGGCATTGCGCAAAAGCACGGCAGGCTGGCGCTGTTCGTCCTCCAGCGCATCGTTGCCGTGCAGCTGGCTGTAAAGGTCGACCATTGCCGTGGCCGAGAACACCCCGCGCGCGCCGGCCACGTCAGCCGCCTTGATCCGCTGGAGCAGGGGCACGGCGGGCGTGGCAGCGGCGGAAAGCAGCAGGCTGGGCGGCGCCTCGTTGGCCAGCCCTTCCGGCAGGTCCACGCCCAGCGCATTGGCCAGGGCGTAGCGCCAGGGGTTCAGTTCATCCACCCCGTCCCACTCGATGTTGACCGCGCGGCCGCCCTCGCCCGCCGCACCGGCGAACCGCTGGGCCAGGCGCACGTCGATCTCCGGCGCTTCCCCGGTGCCGAGCGCGCGTTGCAGGCGGCGATCCGCGCCGCGGGCATCGCCATCGTAAGCCTCGCAGATGGCCTGCGCCATGATCCATTCGCCATCGTCACGGATCGTGCCGTGAAGCTGGGTGATTGGGCAAATGCCGAGCAGGTCCCCCGTGCCGACATAGGCGGCAAATGCGGCATCGGTCAGCGCGCGATCGTAATTGCTGCCTTCCACGTCCTGCACCAGGCTGCGGGCAACTTGCCATTCACCCATGCGGCCCAGCAAGCTGGCGCGCAGGGCGGCGAATTCCACCGCGCTCATGCCCACGGGCGCGTTGAGGCGGCTGGCCAGCGCGCGGCGCAACAGGATGTGTCCCCAGCGCGAAACCAGCGGCCCGCGCGTGCCCTGCAAGGCGGCGCGCACCAGGCCGGCAGGCTGCCCGGCCAGCGAATTGTAGGGGAAGCCCCCTTCGCTGCTGGCAATCACCCCGATCCGTTCCAGCGCGCGGCGGGCGCCGGGCGGCATGTCGAACTTGGGCTTCAGGCCCAGCAGCTCGTCAATCTCGTCCTCCTCCATCGCTTCCAGTTCGGCCAGCGAGGGGAAATCGGCAGGAAGGCCCGCCAGCGCACCGGTGGCGGGTGTCGCGCCCTCGCCAGACGGCACCGCCTGGACCACGGGAGCGGACGTCACCTGTGCGGCGGGAGCGGCCGATGGCGCCGGACGCGGCGCTGCCGTGGCTGTCTGCCGGGGCGCGGGAGCGGGCGTCTGCCGGGGCGTGGGGCGCTGCGGGGCCGGATCGTTGAACACGTCGGGCAGCAGGTCTTCCGGCTGGGCCATGGCCAGGGTCGATGTCAGCGCCAGCATGGCGCCGCCCAGCAGCAACAGGCTGCGCTTCATGCCCCGCTCTCCACCAGATCCACCGGCACAACGATCATTCTCTGCTCCTCGCGACCACCATCGTACCAGGCCAGCGCCAGCAGGCAGGCGATCAGCACGAACACGGCAATTGCCACATTTCCCGGGCGCTTTGCCACCACTTCCTCGTTTCCCGGTCCCTGCACGGGGGCAATACCGGCTTGCCCCAGATTGTGTTTCCAAGGCCGGTTAGCGCAATTATAGGCGCAACGGCAATGAACAAGACCAAGGCCCGCAAATCCCCCGGCAAGGGTGGCCCCGCCAAGCCCGCCATCACGGCGGAACGGGTGCGCGCGCTCGCCGCGCGAGTGGATCGTCCGCTGGTGCTGGTGGGCATGATGGGCGTGGGCAAGAGCACCATCGGCCGCAAGCTGGCGCAAGACCTTGGCCTGCCGTTCGTGGACGCGGACGATGCCATCGTGGAAGCGGCCAAGATGTCGATCACCGAGATGTTCGACCTGCATGGCGAGGCCAGCTTCCGCGACGGGGAGCGGCGCGTGATCGCCCGCCTGCTGGACGCCGGCCCTTCCGTCATCGCCACCGGCGGCGGCGCTTTCGTGCAGCCGGAAACGCGCGCGCTGATCCTCGAAAAAGGCGTGCCCATCTGGCTGGACTGCGATGTCGATACGCTGGTGGAACGCGTCGGCCGCAATGACAAGCGCCCCCTGCTGCGCGGCGGCAACGTGCGCGAAATCGTCACCCGCATGAAGGCGGAACGCGAACCGAGCTATGCCCATGCCCCGATCCGGGTGATGAGCGATACCGCGCCCCACGGCGCCACCGTCAACCGCATCCTGGAGGCGCTTGAACAATGTCTGTGATCCCCGTTTCGCTGGCCGGCCGCCCTTACGAGGTGCGCGTGGGCGGCGGCCTGCTGGCCGATCTGCCTGCCCAGTGCGGGGCGCTGCTGCGCAAGAAGACCGTGCCGGTGGTGACAGATGCCAACGTCCACGCCCTGTGGGGCGCGGCGGTGGACCGGGCTCTGGCAGCCGGCGGCTTCACGCCAAGCTGGCTGGTGCTGCCTGCCGGAGAAGCCACCAAGAGCTGGGCCAACCTCGAAAAGCTGGTCGACTGGCTGCTGGCCCAGGAAGTGGAGCGGCGCGATCACATCATCGCCCTTGGCGGCGGAGTGATCGGTGACCTCACCGGTTTTGCCGCATCCATGGTAAAGCGCGGCTGCGGCTTCATCCAGGTGCCCACCAGCCTGCTGGCGCAAGTCGATTCCAGCGTGGGCGGCAAGACGGCGATCAACACGGCGGCAGGCAAGAACCTCGTCGGCGCGTTCCACCAGCCGGGGCTGGTGCTGGCCGATCTGGACGTGCTGGCAACGCTCCCCCCGCGCGAAATGGGCGCGGGTTATGCCGAAATCATCAAGTACGGCATCCTGGGAGACCTCGCCTTCTTCGAATGGTGCGAGGCCAACGGCGCGGCGGTGATGGCGGGGGACAAGGCGGCGCTGGAATATGCCGTGGCGCAAAGCGTGGCCGCCAAGGCGCGCATCGTGGCGCAGGACGAATTCGAGACGACGGGCCTGCGCGCCCTGCTCAACCTTGGCCACACCTTCGGCCATGCCCTTGAGGCGCAGACCGGCTATTGTGACCGCCTGCTGCATGGGGAAGCGGTGGCCATGGGCATGGTGCTGGCGGCGCGCTATTCGGCACGGAAGGGCTACATCTCGCCAACCGATGCCGCGCGGGTGACGGCGGCCATCGCCGGCGCCGGGCTGGCAACGGAGATTTCCTCGCTTGGCCTCAACTGCACCGGCCAGCAACTCGTGGCGCACATGCTGCACGACAAGAAGATGGACGCAGGCACCCTGCCCTTTGTCCTGCTGCGCGGCATTGGCGAGGCCTTCCTAGACAAGCAGGTGTCGCTCGACGATGTCACCGCCTTCATGGGTGACCAACTCTAGGCGCTGGCAACTTTAGGGACTGACAGGGCCGGTTCCCGCCGATAAACGGTTGCAAACGCAACCTGACGGGATCGCCTGCCCATGACCATCGCCGAAGCCACGCCCGAACACCTGGACGAAGCGGCCGAGAAGGCGGACCGCGCCTTCCTGGGCCACCCCAAGGGGCTGGGCTATCTGGCCGTGGTCGAAGGGTGCGAACGCTTCAGCTACTATTCCATGCAGACCCTGCTGGTGCTCTACATGGTCAACTACCTGCTGCCGGAACGCTTCGACAGCGTGATCGGCCTCAGCTGGTTGCAAGCCAACCATTACAGCGGGATGGAAGGCCAGCAGCTCGCCTCGGCCATTTTCGGGGACTACACCTCGCTCGTCTACCTCACCCCCATCCTGGGCGGCTTGCTGGCGGACAAGTGGCTGGGCCGCCGGGGCGCGCTGGTGGCGGGCGGCGCGATCATGGCGCTGGGCCACTTCCTGATGGCGTTTGAAGGGATGTTCCTGTTCGCGCTGATCGCCCTCATCGTCGGCGTGGGCCTGTTCAAGGGCAACATCGCCAGCCAGGTGGGCGAACTGTACAAGGATGGCGACCTGCGCCGGGCCATGGCTTTCCAGATCTTCTACATCGCCATCAACGTCTCGGTCATCGCCGCGCCGCTGATTTCCGGCACGCTGGGCGAAAAGGTCGGCTGGCACTGGGGCTTCGGCTCTGCCGGCGTGGTCATGGTGCTGGGCCTGCTGATCTACCTTGCGGCCAAGCCCTGGCTGCCGGCGGACAACCGCCCCGCCAAGGGCGAAAAGCGGGTTTCGGAGCCACTCACCCGGACGGACTGGGGTCGCATCCTGGCGGTGGTGATACTGGTGCCGGTGATGGCGGTTTCGCTCCTCACCAACCAGCAGATCTTCAACGCCTACCTCGTTTGGGCGGACGAGCAGTTCCAGCTGACGTTCTTCGGCCAGACGCTGCCGACCAGCTGGATGATAACCATCGACGCCACGCTCAGCTTCTCGATGTTGGTGGCGGTGGCCTGGTTCTGGAAATGGCGCGCTGAAAAGACCGGCAGCGAGCCGGACGAACTGGGCAAGATGATCATCGGCAGCTTCTTCACCATTGCCGGGGGCCTGTGCCTGGTGGCTGCCGCCGCCACCCAAGGCGCTGAGAAGATCGGCCTGTTCTGGCCGGTGATGTTCCACCTGCTGAACTCGATCGGCTTTTCGCACATCCTGCCCGTCAGCCTGGCGCTGTTCACAAGGCTGGCCCCGCGCCAGATCAACGCCACGGTGCTGGGTATCTATTACCTGGCGTTTTTCATGGCCAACCAGATCGTGGGCCGCGTGGGCGGCTGGTATTCGACGATGGACACGGTCAGCTTCTGGCTGATGCACGTGGCCACCGCCGCCGTGGGGCTGGTTGCCTTCGTCGCCTTCAAATACCTGATCGCCCCGCGCCTGATGGGGGCTACGCCTGCCGCCTCATAACGGCAGATTATCGTGCTTCTTCCACGGGTTCTCCAGGCTCTTGCCGCGCAGCATCCTGAGGCCCTGGGCGATGCGGCGGCGGGTGTCGCGCGGCATGATGACATCGTCGATAAATCCCATGCTGGCGGCCACGAAGGGGTTCGCAAACCGCTCTTCATATTCAGCCGTGCGCGCGGCGATGGCGGCGGGATCGTCCTTCTCGCTGCGGAAGATGATCTCCACCGCGCCCTTTGCGCCCATCACGGCAATTTCCGCCGTGGGCCAGGCGAAGTTGAGATCCCCGCGCAGGTGTTTTGAGGCCATCACGTCGTAAGCCCCGCCATAGGCCTTGCGGGTGATGAGGGTGATCTTGGGCACCGTTGCCTCGGCATAGGCAAACAGCAGCTTGGCCCCGTGCTTGATGATCCCGCCCAGTTCCTGCGCCGTGCCGGGGAGGAAGCCGGGCACGTCCACGAAGGTCAGGATCGGGATGGAGAAGGCATCGCAGAAGCGCACGAAGCGCGCCGCCTTGCGGCTGGCGTTGATGTCCAGCACGCCCGCCAGCACCATCGGCTGGTTGGCCACCACGCCCACCGTGCGCCCTTCCACCCGGCCAAAGCCGCAGATGATGTTGGCCCCGTGCGTGGGCGCGATTTCGAAGAACTCGCCCTCGTCCAGCACCTTGGCCACCAGTTCGTGCATGTCATAGGGCTGCTGCGGATTGGCGGGGACGAGCGTGTCCAGCGACGGTTCCACCCGGTCCGCCGGATCATCGCACGGCAGTTCGGGCACGCCGGAACGGTTGCACGATGGCAGGAGGCCGATGAACTCTCGCGCGGCCAACAGCACTTCCAGATCGTTCTCGAACGCAAGGTCCGCCACGCCGGTGCGCGTGGTGTGGGTCACCGCGCCGCCCAGCTCCTCCTGCGTCACCACCTCGTTGGTGACGGTCTTCACCACGTCCGGCCCGGTGACGAACATGTAGCTGCTATCCTTCACCATGAAGATGAAGTCCGTCATCGCCGGGGAATAGACCGCCCCGCCCGCGCATGGGCCCATGATGAGGGAAAGCTGCGGCACCACGCCGCTGGCCAGCACGTTGCGCTGAAACACCTCGGCATAGCCGCCCAGGCTGGCCACGCCTTCCTGGATGCGCGCGCCGCCGCTGTCATTCAGGCCGATGACGGGCGCGCCCATCTTCATCGCCATGTCCAGCACCTTGCAGATCTTCTGCGCGTGGCGCTGCGACAGGCTGCCGCCGAACACGGTGAAATCCTGCGCGTAGACGAACACCAGCCGCCCGTTGATCGTGCCGCTGCCGGTGATGACGCCGTCGCCAGGCACGCGCTGCCCTTCCATCCCGAACTCGGTGCAGTCGTGCTCCACGAACATGTCCAGTTCGGCAAAGCTGCCTTCGTCCAGCAACACGTCCAGCCGCTCGCGCGCGGTCAGCTTGCCCTTGGCATGCTGGGCGGCCACGCGCGCCTCCCCCCCGCCGGCAAGGGCGGCGGCGCGGCGCCGTTCGAGTTCGGCGATATTGGCGGACATTCAGGCTCTCTCCCGGTGCTCAGCAGGCGGCAACTATCGGCGCAATTCCCGGCCGCTTCAAGGTGTGCCGGGCCTGCATCCGGCACCCATTTGCCCAACAGGCATTGTCACTTGATTCCAGCTGCTTTCGGGCGGAAACCGGCGCAATCTATGGGGATCGCGGCGGCCATGCGGCCGGCCTGGACACTGGGGGTTCCATGCGGCGTTTGCTTTTCCACACCACGGCCCTGATGGCGCTGGCGGCAGCCACGGCCCTGCCCGCCGCCGCGCAGGAACGGATCGACGCGCAAGGCGTGCTGCAACGCGGCGATACCACGCTGGAAAGCGGCGAGTTCTACGATACCTACACGCTGGACCTGCGCGCCGGGCAGCAACTGGACGTGCGCGCCACGTCCAGTGATTTCGACCCCTACCTGATCGTGCGCGGCCCCGGCGATGTGCGGTTCGAGAACGATGACGAGGGCGATGGATCGGTCCAGGCCCGCGTCAATGAACGGGTGCAGGTGGCTGGCCGCTACCGCGTGATCGTGACCACCTACCGACCTGGCGAATCGGGCCGCTACGAAGTGCGCGGCGGCCCCGTCGCCGCACAGGCCGGGCGGAGCCTTCCGCCCGCGCCCCTGCCCGCGCCCGGCGGTTCGCGCATCACCGGCACGCTGGCGCGCGGCGACGAACAGCTCAGTTCCGGCGAGTTCATGGACAGCTACCGGATAGAAGGGCGTGCCGGGCAGCAGGTGATGGTCAATCTGACCTCGCCCGATTTCGACGCCTACCTGATGCTGCGCGGGCCGGACGGATCGACCTTCGACAATGACGACAATGAAGGCGATGGCACCAACAGTGCGCTGAACGTCACCCTGCCCGCCAGCGGCACCTATCGCCTGGTCGTCACATCCTACCGTTCGGGCGAAACGGGCAGCTATGCCCTCTCCACCAACGGAGCGCAGGTGCTGGCCCACAGCGGCGGGCGTTCCACTGGTTCCACCGTGGGGGCCGCCAGTTCATCCGGCACGCTGGAGCCGGGCCGCCCGGTCAACGGCCTGCTGGCGCGCGGGGATGCCACGCTGGACAGCGGCGAATACTTCGACACCTACACCCTGACGGCGGAACCGGGCAGCCAGCTGGTGCTGGAAATGACCTCCAGCGCGATCGACACCTATCTCGCCGCCTTTGGTTCGGGCGATTACCAGGTGTCGAACGATGATGATTCCAGCGGGCGGAACGGCACCAACAGCCGGCTGGAAGTGACCGTGCCGGATACCGGCGTGCTGACCGTGGCCGCCACATCCTATGCCGGCGGGGAAATGGGGCCATACCGCCTTTCCGCCAGTTACACCGGCGCCGCCACGCGCGTGAACAGCACGGGCGAGCAGCTGGTGCTTGGCCGCAGCGTCACCGGCACACTGGACCGCGGCGATGCGCGGGACGAACGCAGCACCACCGATGTCTATCTGCTGGAAGGCCAGGCCGGGCAGCGCCTGCGTCTGGCGCTCGATTCCGGCGCCTTCGATCCGCTGCTGCGGCTGGAAGGCCCCGGCGGCTTCCGCGTGGAAAACGATGACGATCCGGCAGGCGGCACGCTCAATTCGCTGCTGGATACCACCCTGCCCGCCACCGGCACCTACCGCGTGGTGGTTGGCAGCTATGCGGCTGACGGGCTTGGCGCCTATCGCCTCGAAGCGGGCACCGGCACCGGCTCTGCCAGCACGGGCGGCACGACCCTTGCCAGCAGCGGCGGAGATACCATCGGCCTTGGGCAAAGCCAGCAGGGCTTACTGGCGCGGGGCGACCAGACCATTTCCAGCGGTGAATTCAGCGATTTCTACACCTTCGAAGGCCGCCGCGGGGAACGGGTGATCTTCGACATGGCATCGGCCGAGTTCGACACCTACCTTTCGCTGCAATTCCCCGGCGGCGGGCAGGAAGACAATGATGACCGGGCGGGCGGCGACAATACCGACAGCCGCCTTGTGGTCACCCTGCCCGAAGACGGCACCTACCGCCTGATGGCGACCAGCTACCAGCGGGGCGAAACTGGCGCCTATACCCTGACCATGTCCGCGCCTTCCGTGGCGGACGGCACGCTGGACCCGCGCGTGGGATCCAGCCGGGTGTTCCTGCTGAGCGTGGGCGTGTCGGACTACGAACGGATGAACCCGCTCGACCTGACGGACCAGGACGCGACCAAGCTGGCCGAAACCATGCAGCGCACCGGGATGCTGGCCGGCGAGAGCGTGACGCTGGTGAACGCGCAGGCCACCCGCGCCAATTTCGAACAGGCAGTGGCAAACATTTCCCGCGTTATCGGTCCGGATGACCTGTTCCTGGTGTTCTTCTCCGGCCACGGCGGCAAGAACGAGGTCGATCCCTCGATCGAGCGCGACGGGGTGAGCGAGACGATCGAGATGTTCGATGCCGCCATCGCCGATTATGAGTTGGCGCGGATGCTGGAGCCGGTAAGCGCGCGCACCCTTCTGGTGCTGGACAGCTGCTTTTCCGGCGGGTTCGACGATATCATCAACAACCGTGTGGGTCGTATGGGCGTGTTCAGTTCCGACAGTGACCTGACCAGCCTGGTGGCCGACAAGTTCGAGGCCGGCGGCTATATCAGCCACATCCTCCAGCTTGCCATGGAAGGCCAGGCGGACGCCAACGGCGATACCACCATCACGGCGGGCGAGCTGTCCGAATTCATGCGCACGACCTTCTACCGCATCGCCTTGTCAGACCCGCTGGAAAGCGACTGGTACGATACCGCGCGCGGCCATTCGGGCAGCGGGTACCAGCATATCGTGGTCAACCGCGGGGGCGACGGGATGCCGTACGAGGAAGTGCTGGTAAACCTGGCGGGCGGGCGCTGAGCAGCCCGCCTTACTTCAGCAGCACCAGTTCCTCGGCCATGCTGGGGTGCAGGGCCACGGTATCGTCAAACGCCTGCTTGGTCAGGCCCGCCTTCAGCGCCACGGCAGCAACCTGCAGGATTTCCGGCGCTTCCGGGCCGATCATGTGGATGCCCAGCACCTTCCCGGTCGTCTCGTCCACGATCATCTTGTACAGCCCGCGCTCCGCGTGGGGGCTGAAGATGTTCTTCATGGGGCGGAAATCGGAGGAATAGATCTTCACGCTGCCATATTGCTGGCGCGCTTCCTCCTCCGTCAGGCCGACGCCCGCCAGCGGCGGCTGGCTGAACACGGCGCTGGGGATCAGCGAATAGTCCACCGTGCGCGGATTGTTGCCAAACACGCTGTCAGCAAAGGCGTGGCCTTCGCGGATGGCCACCGGGGTCAGCTGCACCCGGTCGGTCACATCGCCCACGGCATAGATGCTTCCGCAGGCGGTGCGGTTGTAATCGTCCACCGGGATTTCGCCCTTCGACCCCGGCTGCACGCCTGCCGCCTCCAGCCCCAACCCTTCGGTGTTGGGCTGGCGGCCGATGGCGATCAGCACCTGGTCCACGCGCACCTTGTCGGCATCGCCCAGGTCGACCAGCAGGCAGCCGTCTTCGGCCTTCTCGACCGACTTGATCAGGCTGTGCATCCGCATCTGGATGCCGCGCCCCATGGCGATATGCAGCATGCGCTCCACGATCTGCTGGTCATAGGAACGCAGGATCCGGTCAGTCCGGTTGACCAGCACCACCTCGCTTCCCAGCGCGTTGAACACGCCGGCGAATTCCATCGCGATGTAGCCGCCGCCCACCACCATCAGCCGCTTCGGCTGATGCTCCAGGTGGAACACCTCGTTAGAGGTGATGCAGTGTTCCACGCCGGGAAAATCGGGCATGGCCGGCCGCGCGCCGACCGCGACGAGGATAACCTTCGCGGTAATCTCGCGCCCGCTGCCCGCCAGCTTCACGCTATGAGGGCCAGTGATGGTGGCACGCTCGGCGAACACGTCCACCGCGTTGTTTTCCAGCGTCTTGCCGTAAAGGCCCTCCAGCCGGTCCACGTCCCTATTCACGAAATCGCGCAAGGTGGCCCAGTCGAACTTCGCGCCTTCCACGGTCCAGCCGTAGTTTTCCGCGTGGCCCAGCTCCTCGGCGAACATGGAGCCGTAAACCAGCATCTTCTTGGGTACGCAGCCACGGATCACGCAGGTGCCGCCCACGCGGTATTCCTCGGCCACGGCCACCTTCGCACCGTGCCCGGCGGCAATGCGGCTGGCGCGCACGCCGCCCGACCCTGCGCCGATCACGAACAGGTCATACTCGAATTCGGCCATGGTCACTTGCTCCGGCGGATCATTACCGGGCGCCATATGGCCGCTGGCGCGCCGCTTGCCAACAACCAGCCGATCAGTTGCCGGCGGCGAGCCGTTCCACGATGCGGTTGAAGATCGTCACCCCCCGGTCATGCGCCGTGGGCATGATGGGGCGCGCGGGATCGCGGTCGATCACCTTCTGCTGCGCCTCGATCATCACCTTGTCCTCGCCAAAGGCCATGGCCGCCATCTGCATCATGCCATCGCGCATCTGCTCATCGCCATGCTTGCGATGCGGCCCCCAGCTGAAGAAATAGCGCGCGGTCTTGTCACCCGTGGGCGTCACCGCCTGGCTGGTGAAATTGAGGCCGCTGATGGCATCGGCCGGATCGGGCGCGGCAAAGCCCAGCTCTTCCGCCGTACCCAGCGGATAGGCCGCGCTCCACATCAGGAGCACGCCGGGGACCAGGAAATCGTAGGTCGACCAGGTGTCCACCGGCGTTTCCGACCGGCGGGTGCTGGCCCCCAGCGTATTGGTGATCCAGCGCGAAAAGCGCACGCCCCGGTCCAGCGTTTCCAGCTTCGGCTGGCTTGCGGCGAATTCCGGCCCGGCCCCGAAGCTGTTGGCATGAACATAGGACAAGTGGCTGAAATCCAGCAGGTTATCGTTGATCAGCCGCGCCTCGGCGGCATAGTCGAGGAACCCGCTGCCCAGCAGGTAATCGGGATTGTCAAAGCCCACGGCGGGCGGGATCAGCGCCTCGTCCGCCAGGGCGGGATCGCCCATCCAGACCCACACCCAGCTATGGCGCAGCACGGCGGGGTAGCTCTTCACCCGCGCTTGCGGCGGCACCTTGTCCTGCCCCGGAATTTCCACGCACAGGCCATCGGCATCGAACAGCAGGCCGTGGTACATGCAGCGCAGCCTCGCGCCTTCGCACCGGCCCAGCGACAGCGGGGCATGGCGGTGGACGCAGCGGTCCTCCAGCGCCACCACCCGCTCCTCCGATCGCCACAGGACAATGGGTTCGCCCAGGATCGTAATGGCCAGCGGCGCGTCTGCCGGCAGGTCGTAGTCCCACGCGGCGACATACCAGGCGTTGCGGGCATAGGTCATGGCGGCGGCTCTCCCGAATCTTTTCCTGAACAACGTTCAATGAACGATGTTCACTTGTCATGATTTGCGCCCGCAGGCAAGAAGGCGGCATGAAACTGGACACATCCGCCATCGTGGCCGAAGCCTTGCTGCTGGTGGACGAACGCGGGCTGGACGGCCTCACCATGCGCGCCCTCGCCCAGCGGCTGGGGGTGCAGGCATCGGCGCTCTACTGGCATGTCGGCAGCCGCGAGGAACTGGTGACCGCGATGGCCGCAACCTTCTACCAGAAGGCCTTGCTGGCCACGCCTGCCAGTGGCGATTGGCGCGAATGGTTGTTCGCCTTTGCCAGCGTGTTCCGTCGCAGCCTGCTGGAACACCGGGATTCGGCCCGCCTGTGCGCTCTCGCCCGCCCCGATCCGGACAGCACCGATGCCGATAACGCCCGCCTCTCCGCCCCGCTGGAGGCCATGGGCCTTACCCGCCGCCACGCGCTGACCTGCATCGCATCGGTCATTGCGCTTTCGCTAGGCTGGGCGGTGTACGAACAGTCTTCCACCATGCACGATCATCTGGATCGGCTGGTGGGATTTGACCGCAGCTACGGCGTGGGCCTCAGGGCAATGGTGGATGGCTTCCCGGCCGAGACTTCGCCCTAAAGCCCCGCCGCCGCCAGCAGGGCTTTGGTGCCGGGATCGAAATCCGCCGCGCCGGCCTCGATATCCTTGGCCATCTTCTTGCCCAGCTCCACGCCGAACTGGTCAAACGGGTTGATGCCCATCAGCACGGCATTGGCGAAGGTGCGGTGTTCGTGGAAGGCGATCAGCGCCCCCAGCGTGGCCGGATCAAGATCATCGCACAGGATCGTGGCGCTGGGCCGGTTGCCCGGAAAGGCGCGCGCCGGGTCTTTCCCGTCAGCCGCCATATTGCCGCCAGCCATCAGCGCGGCCCCTTGGGCAAAGCAGTTGGTGAGGAGGATGCGGTGGTGCGCGGGATCGAGGTCATCACCGGGCGCAACGCAGGCGATGAAATCCACCGGCACCAGGTTGGTCCCCTGGTGGAGCAGCTGGAACACCGCATGCTGGGCATCGGTGCCCACCCCGCCCCAGGTGATCGGCGCGGTGGGGAAATCGACCGGCTGGCCATCCGCCGTCACCCGCTTGCCGTTCGATTCCATCTCCAGTTGCTGGAGGTAATCGGGCAGCAGGCGCAGGCGTTCATCGTAACAGAACACGGCGCGCGTCTGGCAGCCTTTCAGGCGGGTGTAGAACTGGTCCGCAAAGGCGGCGCGGAGCGGCAGGTTGGCGCGCCCGTCGGTATCGCGGAAATGCAGGTCCATCGCCGCCGCGCCATCCAGGAAGGCGACGAATTCGTCCCAGCCGATGGCCAGGGCGATGGGAAACCCGATGGACGACCACAGGGAATAGCGCCCGCCCACGCTTTCCGCGAAGGGCAGCACGCGGGTTTCATCCACGCCCCAATCCACCGCCTTTTCCGGCGCGGCGGTCAGCGCGATCACGCGGCCGGTGGGGTCATCCACACCATTGGCGGCAAGCCATTGCAGCACGGATGCGGCATTGGTCATCGTTTCGATGGTGGTGAAGGTCTTGCTGGCCACCGCCACCAGCGTGGTCGCCGGATCGCACCTGGCAAAGGCGGCTTCAAGCGCCACGCCATCGATGTTGGAGACAACGTGAACGTCCACCTTGGCAAGGTCGCGCGTCAAAGCGTCAACCGCCAGCGCGGGGCCAAGTGCGGAGCCACCAATCCCGATGTGGATCAGGTGCTTGACCGGCCCCAGGGCGCCATCGTGGATCGCTTCCACCAGCGTGCGCATCCGGGCAAGCAGGCCCATCGCTTCCTCCACGCTCTCCTCCCGCCCCACGCCGCGCAGGGCCGTGTGTTCGGCCGCGCGGCCCTCGGTCGGGTTGACAACTTCGCCGGCGAACAGGCGGCGGCGCATTTCGGCAAAGTCGCTTGCCTCTGCCAGCGCCTCGAACTTGTCCAGCAAGGCATCGGACAAGTGGGTCTTCGACCAGTCGAACAGGATCGATCCTTCGCCAAGGTCCAGCCGGGCGGAAAGCCTGGCCACCCGGTCGCCATCGGCAGCGAACAGATCGGCCAGCGTCGCCTGCTCCGCCTGTTCCAGCACCGACCATGCGGCTGCGCGCGGATTGCTCACGTCCTGATTCCCCCGGCTGTTGCGATGCAAGGTGGCTAAGCGGTCCGTCGATCAAAGCAAGGGGGTTGTCGATCATTAGGGGCACAGACGCGCCATTTTTCTTGACCTTGGACCGGCCCCGCAACAAGACCCGCCGCATGGACCCGAACATCCGCGAAATCGATGCGGCAGAGCCTGCCACCGCCGGCGCCGCTGCGCCTGCCCCCGCCGTCAAAGGCGGCAAGAAGGAAAAGGAAGAAGAGAACTTCTTCTGGTTCCTGTTCAAGCTGGTGCTGATCGTGCTGGCTTTCCGCAGCTTTGCCTTCACCAGCTTCAACATCCCCAGCGAAAGCATGATGCCGCGCCTGCTGGTGGGCGATTACCTGTTCGCCGCCAAGTGGCCCTATGGCTATTCCAACCGCTCGCTGCCGTTCGATGCGCCGCTGATTCCGGGGCGCATCTTCGCCTCCACGCCCGAACGGGGCGATGTGGTGATCTTCGAACATCCGGTGGACGGCACCGATTACATCAAGCGCGTGATCGGCCTGCCCGGTGACACCGTGCAGATGGTCAACGGCGTGCCGCACATCAACGGCGTGCCGTTGAAGCAGGAACGAGTGGCGGACCTGCTGGTCCCCGTGCGCCCCGAAGGCCGCTGCGCCCGCGCCCGCTTCGTGGAGGAGCAGGCCGATGGCACCTATGCCTGCCGCTATCCGCAGGCGCGCGAAACGCTGCCAAACGGGGTCAGCTACAACGTGCTCGATTTCGGGCTGGAGCCGCAGGATACCACCGCCCCCGTGGTGGTACCCGAAGGCCGCCTGTTCCTGATGGGCGACAACCGCGACAATTCCATGGACAGCCGCTTCCCCGCCGTGGCGGGCGAAGGCATCGGCCTGGTGCCGGAGGACAACGTGGTCGCGCGCGCCAGTTTCATGTACTGGTCCACCGATGGCACCGCCGAATGGATCAAGCCCTGGACCTGGTTCACCGCCGCGCGCTGGAGCCGGATGCTGCGTGGCATCTGACCTGGCAGGCATCGCATGACCGCTCTTGACCCGGCCACCCGCGAATGGCTGCAAGGCCTTGGCTTTGCCGTGCGCAACGAAGCCTTGTGGTTCGAGGCGCTGACGCACGGCAGCACCGGCGCCCCCCGCAATTATGACCGGCTGGAGTTCCTGGGGGACCGGGTGCTTGGCCTCTCCATCGCGGACTGGCTATATCACCATGATGACGCGCAGGAAGGCACGCTGGCCCAGCGGTTGAACGCGCTGGTCAGCCGGCAGACCTGCGCCGCGGTGGCCCGCCAGATCGGCGCGCGCGACCACGTGCGGCTTGGCCGCCAGGCGCGCGACGATGGCGCGGCCGACAGCGACAACGTGCTGGGCGACATCATGGAAGCGCTGCTGGGCGCCAGTTTCATCGATGCCGGTTTCGATGCCTCGCGCGAGCTTGTCCGCAAGTTCTGGGCCGAGGCGGTGGCGGGGCACATCGGCCGCGCCAAGCATCCCAAAAGCGCGCTGCAGGAATGGGCCGCCGGCAACCAGCGTCGCCCGCCGGTATACGAAGTGACCGACCTGTCAGGCCCCGATCACAACGCCCGCTTCACCGTGCGCGTCAGCGTACACAAGGTCGGCGCGGTGGAAGCCACCGCCAGCAGCAAGCGCGATGCCGAGGCAGAGGCCGCAAAACTTTTCATGGAGACATTCGGATGACCACCAGCTGCGGTCTCGTCGCCGTCATCGGCGCGCCCAACGCGGGCAAATCCACCCTCGTCAACCAGCTCGTGGGCCAGAAGGTCGCCATCACATCCGCCAAGGCGCAGACCACCCGTGCGCGGCTGATGGGCATTGCCCTGCATGGCGAGGCGCAGATCATCCTGGTCGATACGCCCGGCATTTTCGAGCCAAAGCGGCGGCTGGACCGCGCCATGGTCAACGCCGCGTGGGAAGGCACCCAGGCCGCCGATGCGGTGCTGCTGGTCGTCGATCCCGTCAAGCAGCGCCGCCACGAACTGATGCCGCTGCTGGAAGCGCTGAAGGACCGGCCGGAACGCAAGATGCTGGTGCTCAACAAGGTTGACGCCAGCCCGAAGGAAAAACTGCTGCAACTGGCGCAGGAATTTTCCGCGCTGGTCGATTGGGCGGACGTGTTCTTCGTCTCCGCCCTCACCGGGGACGGGGTGCCCGAACTCAAGGCCCACCTCGCCAGCCTGATGCCCGAAGGCGCCTGGCACTATCCGGAAGACCAGGTGTCCGATGCCAGCGAACGCCTGCTGGCCGCCGAAGTGACCCGCGAGCAGCTCTATCGCCAGCTGCATGACGAACTGCCGTATGACAGCGCCGTGCGGCACGAGAAGTACGAGCAGCGCAAGGACGGCAGCGTGGAGATCCACCAGCAGATCGTCATCGCGCGCGACAGCCAGAAAGGCATCGTGCTGGGCAAGCAGGGCACCCGGCTGAAAGCCATTGGCGAAGCGGCGCGCAAGGAACTGGCCGAAATCCTCGGCGTGCCGGTCCACCTCTACCTGCACGTGAAGGTGGACGAGAAGTGGGCCGAAAACCGCGAGATCTACGAAGAAATGGGCCTCGATTGGGTCCGTTAAGGGCCGCCACCGGGCTGGCCGCGCTAGCCCTGGCGGGGTGCGCCACCCTGCCGCCTCCGGAAAACGCCCTCCCCGCCGGTTCGCGCTATGTGGCGCTGGGCAGTTCCTATGCCGCCGGGGCCGGGATTCCACCACTGGCGAGCGACCGCCCGGCGCGGTGCGGGGCATCGCAGGCCAGCTATCCCCGCCTGCTGGCCGCACGGCTGAACCTTGCCCTCACCGATGCCAGTTGCGGCGGGGCCACCACCCCGCACCTGCTGGGTGCCTGGGACGAATTGTCGGCGCAGGTGGACGCGGTGACGGCTCAGACCCGGCTCGTCACCATCACCGCGGGCGGCAATGACCTCAACTACATGGGCCTGATGTTTGCCGGCAGTTGCCGCGCAGGGGTGGCCGATCCGCGCCGGCCGGAGGGCGCGCCCTGCCCTGTCGTGCCGGAACCGTCAGCGCGAGATTATGCGCGGGTGGAAAGCCAGCTGGCCGCCGTTGTGCGCGAGGTGCGTCGCCGCGCGCCGCGGGCCCGTGTGGTACTGGTGCAATATGTCGCGCTGGCGCAGGAAGGCCCGTGCTCCGCTGCGCCCCTGTCCGAAGCCGACCGGCTGGCCGCGCGCCGGGTAGCCGCAGGCCTTGCCCAGGCCACGGCGCGCGCCGCCGCCGAGACGGGGGCAGACTTGCTGCCGGTGGATGCCGCCTCGCAACAGCACACGCCATGCACTGCCCAGCCATGGTCGCGCGGGATGGCTCCCGGCTACGATGGCGGCGAGGGCGCGCCGTGGCATCCCACCGCCGCAGGACACGCGGCGATTGCGGAAATGCTGGAAGGCCTGCTCGCCCGTCCCTAGGGCGTCGCCGGTTCGCGCAGGCGATAGCGCGTAAGGCTGCAAGCCGCCGCCACCACGGCCAGGGCGCAGGACAGCAACATCGGCACTGGCCCCATGCCGAGGCCAGCTGCCAGCAAGATGCCCACCGTCACCGCCGCCAGGGTCTGCCCGAACAGGCGGGAGGTAGACAGCACGCCGCCCGCCGCCGCCGCCCGTTCACGCGGGGCGCGGCTGATCAGCAGGCGGGTGTTCGGCGCAAAGAACAGCCCGAAGCCCAGCGCGGTGAAGGCGAGGCGCGCGGCAATGTCCCAGTCGCTCGGCCGCTCCGGCATGAAGGCAATCAGCAGCAGCCCGCAGATCGCCACGCACATGCCTGCAACCCCCAGCTTGGTGGCGGCAATCCGGTCACTCAACCAGCCGCTGAGCGGCGAGATGACCAGCATGGTCAGCGGGAACGGCAGCAGCAGCAGGCCAGCGTGCTGCGGATCGAAACCCATGTCCTCCTGCAAGCGGAACGGCAGGCTCAGCATCAGCGTGCCGGCCGCGATGAAGCTGGCCATGCCCGCCAGCGCCGAGAGCCCGATGGCCGGGTTGGACAGCAGGTCCACCGGCAGCACCGGGGCAGCCATCCGGCGCTCCCGCTGGACCAGCTTGACCAGCGAGACCCCGCCCAGCGCGAACACCACCACGCCCAGCAGCGCCGTCCCGTGCGTGCCCAGTTGCAGCCCACCCACCAGCAGCAGCATGGTGAGCGCGCTCCAGGCGGAACCGGACCAGTCGGCCTTGCGGTCCTGCGGCTGCGGATCGGGCAAGGCCTGCCCCAGCAACAGGCTGACCACGGCCAGCGGCGCGGCGGCGAAAAAGACCCACTGCCAGGCCGCATGGCCCACGATGTAACCGCCCAGCGTGGGCGCCAGCGCGGCGGAGGAAGCCACGATCACGCTGTTAAGCCCCAGCCCCGTGCCCAGCTTGCGCGCCGGGTAGATCTGCCGCAGCATGGCCGAGGAAACCGACAGCGCCATGGCCGATCCCACCGCCTGCAGCGCCCGCAGCGCCAGCAACAGCCAGAAATCCGTCACCAGCAGGCACAGCGCGGAGGAGACCATGAACAGCACCTGCCCCCACTGGTACAGCCGGCGGTGGCCCACTTTGTCGCCAAGGCTGGAAAAAGGCAGCAGGAACATCACCAGCACCAACTGGTAGACCGTCACCACGCTGGTGATCATCGCATTGGAAACGCCCAGGTCGCGCGCGATGGTGGGCAAGGCCACATTGGCAATCGCGCCGTCGAGCACCAGCAGCGAGGTGCCGAAACTGATCGCCACGATCGCCCACCAGCGGCGCGGCACGGGCAGACCGGGGTGCTCATCAACCCTGGGTGGGGAAACAGCGGAGGCGTTTGCGGGCTGTTCCCCCGGGTTATCGTCCGCACCAAGCATAACTGGCATGTGACGGCTGGGCCCGCTCATTTCAAGCGAAACTGTTAGCCCGGCAAGCAAACGGGTGGGTCAGATCGCCCCCAGTTTCGCCAGTTTACCCCGCAGCCCGGCTTCGTCGAACGGCTTGACGATGTAATCGTCCGCCCCGGCGCGGATGCCTTCGAAGATGTCGGACGCCTCGGCCATCTGGGTGCAGAACACCACGGTGGGGGCCTTCTCGGTCGGAATGGCACGCAGCGCCTTGACGAAATCGGGGCCGCTCATCACCGGCATCTGCCAGTCGGTCAGCACCAGGTCCGGCATCTGCTGCCGGCAGCGGGCAAGGCCTTCCTCGCCGTTTTCGGCCTCGATCACGCGGTAACCCAGCGCGGCGACGATCTTGCTGGCTACCTTGCGCACCACGCGGCTGTCATCCACCACCAGGCAGGTTTTCGCGCGTGCGGCCGGGGCAGCCGTGGCACCCTGCTGCATGGCCTTGGCCTGCCGCACGATCTCGTCGGTGCTGAGGGCTTCCGCAGGCCGCGCCAATGGCGGCACCGAGGGAGACGCCGGCGCTTCGATCCGTGCTTTGGGCGCGGCATCCAAAGGCTCTACCGGATTGGCTGCGCGCTGGCGGCTCTGCGCCACCTTTTCCGCCAGTGTCCTGCCGGAACCGTCCGCGCCGCCATCGGCAGCGTTGTTGTTGGCGTAGGGACCGCTGGTCCGCTTGATCAGGTTCCGAATTGTACGAACTCCCCTTCCAGCGCCCCGTGAACTGCCAGCGAATCAAGCGGTTCGATGGCAAGGCTTTCGCCCGGCGTGATGCGCACGTGAATGTAGGGAACCCACAGATCGCCGTAATCGGCCTTCTGGTACCAGACATCGATCACATCGAAGCTGGCCCACATGCCATCGGGCCCGCGCAGGCGCATGCCTTCGCCGATGCGAGGCACCGCGGCAAAGCGCAGCCGTTCCTGCGATTGGGTCGTTTCGTTCTGAACTTCGATTTCGATCACGGAATCGCCCTCACCTTGCGCAGCACGCTAGCGTTGGAAAATTTACCAAATTCCCAACGCGCGGCGCAAAAAGTGCGGGATTATCCGTTCGTCCCCTTAGTCAGATGGATCTTTTTTCTTAGCCGCCGCCTTCTTTGCGGCCGACTTCTTGGCTGCCGGCTTCCTGGCGGCGGGCTTTTTGGCAGCAGGTTTCTTCGCCGCGCCCTTCTTCTTGGCCGGCGGCCCCTTGGCGGCGCGCGCATCGATCAGGGCAATGGCCTGCTCGGCGGTGACCTCTTCCGGCTTCACGTCCCTGGGCAAGGTGGCGTTGGTGGTGCCATCGGTGACATAGGGGCCATAGCGGCCCGGCATAACCTTCATCTCGCCCCCGCTGGTGGGGTGCGCGCCCAGCGTGGCGATGGCTTCCGCCTTGCCGCCAGTGCGCCCGCCAGGGCCACGGTTGGCCGCTTCGGCCAGCAGGCTGACGGCGGCGTTCATGCCGGTTTCGAACACGTCACGCGTCCCCCCCAGCTTGGCGTACTTGCCATCGTGCCTGAGATAGGGGCCATAACGGCCAATGTTCGCCTCGATCGGCAGGCCGGTTTCCGGGTGGTTGCCGATGATCCGCGGCAGGGCCAGCAGCTTCAGCGCCCACTCCAGGTCGAATTCGGGAATGTCCTTGGGGATGGAGGCGCGCTTGGCGTCCTTGCCCTCGCCCAGTTGCACGTATGGGCCGAACCGCCCCGTCTTGCGATCGACCGACAGGCCCGTTTCCGGGTCACGGCCCATCGATTCGTCTTCGGAGCCGTCGCCCTCGCCCGGCTGGCCGAACTTGCGGCGGAAACTGCATTCCGGGTAGTTCGAGCAGCCGATGAAAGCCCCGAACCGGCCCCCACGCAGCGCCAGCCGGCCACCGCCGCGGCCTTCGGCGATGCACTTCTGGCAAGTACGCGGATCGTGCCCGTCAGCTTGCGGCGGGAACAGGTAATCGGAGAGGAACGCGTCCAGCGCCTCGGTCACTTCCGAAGGCTTGAACTCCATCACCTCGTCGCTCTTGGGCTTGAAGTCGCGCCAGAAGGCTTCCAGCACCGCCTTCCACTGGGCATGGCCGGCGGACACCTCGTCCAGCTCGTCCTCCATCGATGCGGTGAAATCGTAGGCCACGTAACGCGGGAAGAAGCGTTCGAGGAATGCTGTCAAAAGGCGACCCGAATCCTCTGCGAAGAAACGGTTTTTCTCCATGCGGACATAGCTGCGATCACGCAGGGTCTGGATGGTGGATGCATAGGTGGACGGGCGGCCGATGCCCAGTTCTTCCAGCCGCTTGACGAGGCTGGCTTCGGAAAAGCGCGCCGGCGGCTGGGTGAAGTGCTGCACCGCGTCCACGCCCTTCTTGGCGGGCAGGTCACCCTTGTGCATCACGGGCAGGAGCGCGCTGTCCTCGTCATCGTCCTTGGCGTCGCGCCCTTCTTCGTACACGGCGAGGAAGCCGGGGAACTTCACCACCTGGCCGGTGGCGCGCAGTTCGTGGCGGCCGGTGCCATCGCGCATGGTCACCGTGGTGCGTTCCAGCTGGGCGGTGGCCATCTGGCTGGCCATCGCGCGCTTGAAGATCAGGTCATAGAGGCGCGCTTCGTCCCCCGATCCGGCACGATCACGGCTGAAATCGGTGGGGCGGATCGCTTCGTGGGCTTCCTGCGCGTTCTTGGCCTTGGCCTGGTACATGCGCGGCTGCTCGGGCAGGTAATGCCCGTCGAACCGGTCGGCGATGGCCTTGCGGCAGGCGGAAATGGCGCTGCCGTCCATCTGCACGCCATCGGTACGCATGTAGGTGATGGCGCCCGCTTCATACAGGTTCTGGGCGCAGCGCATGGTGTGGCTGGCGGAGAAGCCCAGCTTGCGCGCGGCTTCCTGTTGCAGGGTGCTGGTGGTGAACGGCGGCGCGGGATTGCGGCGCACCGGCTTGGTTTCCACCTCCTCCACCGTGAAGCGCCCGGCTTCCACCGCCGCTTTCGCCGCGGCGGCCGTGGTGCCATCGCCGATCGACAGGCGATCCAGCTTCTTGCCGTCGAAGGTGACCAGGCGCGCTTCAAACCCGGTGCCGTCATGCTCCATCTGTGCGGTGACAGACCAGTATTCCTGCGGCACGAACGCCTCGATCTCGCGCTCGCGCTCCACGATCAGGCGCAGCGCCACGCTCTGCACGCGGCCTGCGCTCTTGGCGCCGGGCAGCTTGCGCCACAGCACGGGCGAGAGGGTGAAGCCGAACAGGTAATCCAGCGCGCGGCGGGCAAGGTAGGCGTCGATCAGATCGGCATCGAGCGCACGCGGCGCTTTCATCGCCTCGGTCACGGCCTGCTTGGTGATGGCGTTGAAGGTGACGCGCTCGACCTCCTTGGGCAGCGCCTTCTTCTTGGCCAGCATATCCTGCACGTGCCAGCTGATCGCCTCCCCTTCGCGGTCAGGGTCGGTTGCGAGGATCAGGCGGTCCGCCTTCTTGGCGGCATCAGCGATAGCTTTCACCTGGTCGCGGTTGCGCTTGTCGGACGGGACTTCCCAATCCATCGCGAAATCTTCCTCCGGCCGCACGCTGCCATCCTTGGGCGGCAGGTCGCGGATGTGGCCGTAGGAAGCGAGGACCTTGTAGTCCCCGCCCAGGTACTTCTCGATGGTCTTGGCCTTGGCCGGGGATTCAACGATGACAAGCTGCATGATCTGAAAGCAATTTCCCTACGCGTATACGTGTACGCGAGGGTGGAGCCGATGGCGAAGGTTCGTCAAGCACCTGCGAAGCGGCCCGCAATCGCGCTTATCAATCCTGCTCAGCCCGCCAGGCTGACCCGCCCCCCGGCGTGGCGGACGAGTTGCCCGGCCACTTCCAGTTCCAGCAGCGCCATCTGCACCGCGCCGGGGCTTTCCCCGCTCTGCCGCACCAGTTCGTCGACCGGCACGGGTGCGGTGGTGAGCAGGGCGGAGATATCGGCCCCTTCCTCCGCAAGCTCCTCCTGCCAGTGGGCATAGGCGGCCGCGCCCGGATCGCGCACTGAGGAGCGCGGGGTGCCATCGAAATTGCCCAGCAGTTCGGCCACGTCATCGGGCGAATGAACCAGCACGGCCCCTTCGCGGATCAGGCGGTTGCACCCCTCGCTGCGCGGTTCCAGCGGGCTGCCGGGGATGGCCATGACCTCGCGCCCGGCCTCCCCCGCCATGCGCGCGGTGATCAGGCTGCCGCTCTTGGGGGCGGCTTCCACCACCAGCGTGCCGAGCGACAGGCCGGCGATGATGCGGTTGCGCTTGGGGAACAGTTGCCCGCGCGGCTGTGTGCCCGGCGCTTCCTCGGCCAGCAGCAGGCCTTCGCTGGCCACGCGTTCCTGTAGCTGGGCGTGCTGCGGCGGGTAGGCAATGTCGATCCCGCTGGCGATCTCCCCCACGGTGCCACCCCGCGCCCCCAGCGCCCCTTCGTGCGCCGCGCCGTCGATGCCGCGCGCCAGGCCGGACACCACGGTGAACCCCAGCCGCGCCAGCTCTGCCGCGAAATCCCGCGCCAGCTTTACCGCCGCCGCGCTGGCGTTGCGCGCGCCGACCAGCGCCACGCACGGCTGGGCCGCCAGCGCCAGGTTGCCGCGCATGGTCAGGATCGGCGGCGGGCTGTCCATTTCTGCCAGCAGCGCGGGATAATCGGGCTGGTCATGGAACAGGTAGCGCGCGCCCGCCTTGCGCACGGCGGCGACCTCCTCCTCCACCAGCGCGGCGGGCGCGGCGCGATAGGTGCGGGTGCCGCGCGCGGCCAGATCGGGCAGCGCCTCCAGCGCCGCGCCCGCCGTGCCGAACCGGCGCAGGAGCTGGCGGTAGCTGACAGGGCCTATATTGGGGCTGCGCAGCAGGCGAATGCGATCGAACGCCTCCTGCTGGCTGAGCGCGGCGGTCATGCCGCTGGCTGGTCCTTCTTGCTGCCCACCTTCGGCTCCGTCCCGGCGCGCAGGCGGGCGATATTGGCGCGGTGCAGCCAGATCACCAGCACGGCGATAATGGCGAGCACGGGTACGAACTGGGTTACTTCCAACACCATCGCCGCGACCAGCGCAGCAACGACCGCGCTCATCCCCGCGACCGAACTGATCCGTCCGATTGCCAGTACAACCAGCCAAACCAGTGCATAGACCAGACCCAGCGACCATCCGATGCCCAGCGTGACTCCCAGATTGGTTGCCACGCCCTTGCCGCCCTTGAACTTCAGCCAGACCGGGAAGCAATGGCCCAGCACCGCGCCCAGCGCAGCTGCGGCAACAGGCGGCCACCAAGTACCATCGTCCCCGAACAGATGCCGGGCCAGCACCACCGCCACAAAGCCCTTCATCCCGTCCAGCAGCAGGGTGGCGGCGGCCACCTTCTTGTTGCCGGCCCGCAGCACATTCGTCGCGCCGATATTGCCGCTGCCGATCTGGCGGATGTCCCCCAGCCCCGCCGCCTTCGCCAGCAACAGGCCGAACGGTACCGAACCGAGCGCGTAACCAAGCAGCAGGGCCAGAACTACATCCATAACCGTGCGTGAAACTCCCGCCCCGCTTGCCCCCACGTGGGCAATCGCATTAATCGCATGTCTAGAGGACATTGCGCCTCGCCCGCAAGCACTGCCCACAAGACTGGAACCACTTTGGACCCGAATGCACCGATCCTGATTTTCGATTCCGGCGTGGGCGGCCTCACCGTGCTGGCCGAAGTGCGCAAGGTGCTGCCGCAAGCGCCGGTAATCTACGTCGCTGACCGGGGCGCTCTCCCCTATGGCGACAAGACAGAGGCGGAAATCGCCGCGCGCGTGTGCGGCCTGTTGGGCCGGCTGGCGGAGCGGTACCACCCGCGCCTGATCTGCATTGCCTGCAACACGGCCAGCACCATTGCGCTGGGCATGGTGCGCGAAGTGCTGGAAGTGCCGGTGGTGGGCACCGTCCCCGCCATCAAGCCCGCCGCCGAAATGACGCAGACCGGCGTGATCGGCCTGCTCGGCACCAAGGCCACCATCCGCCAGGCCTATGTCGATAAGCTGGAGGCCGAATTTGCGGCAGGCAAGCGCCTGCTGCGCCACGCCGCGCCCGAGCTGGTGGCGGCGGCGGAACTGAAGCTGCGCGGCGGCACGCCTGATCCCGCCGTGTTCACCCGCGCCGCGCATGGCCTGCTGGACCAGCCCGGCGGCGCGGAGATCGACGTGGTAGTGCTGGCCTGCACCCATTTCCCGCTGCTGGAGCCCGAACTTTCCGCCGCTTTCGGTGGAAAGGTGCGCTTTGTTGACGGAGCGCAAGGTATCGCCCGGCGCATCGCCTATCTGACGCAAGGCCAGCCATTCGGCCGGCCAAAGGATCACGCACCTCAGGATCTGGCGATAGCAACCGGCGATGAACGAGATAATCCCGCTCTTCTTGCGGCCCTCCGCCCCTACGGAATCGGCCGAATCCAGCCACTTTGATGCGAATCATTCGCAAACACAGGGCTTTCAACTACGCCCGCAATTGACTAAATCCGCCGGCGTTGGAGGCCGCGATTCCGTTCGCGGCGCAGAGCGGACAGAGACGCTGAACTACGATCAGATCTTCGACCAGGCGATTGACCGGTTGCACTCGGAAGGGCGCTACCGCGTCTTCATCGATATCCTGCGCAACAAGGGCGCCTACCCCAACGCGCGCTGCTTCCACGGGCACAATGGCCCCAAGCCCATCACCGTGTGGTGCAGCAACGATTATCTCGCCATGGGCCAGCACCCCAAGGTGATCGCCGCCATGGAAGAAGCGCTGCACGATGTCGGCGCCGGGTCCGGCGGCACCCGCAACATCGGCGGCAACACCCATTACCACATCCAGCTGGAGGAAGAGCTGGCGGACCTGCACGGCAAGGAAGCCGCACTGCTGTTCACCAGCGGCTACGTGTCCAACGATGCCACGCTGTCCACGCTCGCCAGGCTACTGCCGGGCTGTATCATCTTTTCCGATGAACTGAACCACGCCAGCATGATCGCCGGCATCCGCAATTCCGGCTGCGAAAAGCGCATCTGGCGGCACAACGACGTAGCCCACCTGGAAGAACTGCTGGCGGCCGAAGATCCCAATGTGCCCAAGCTGATCGCCTTCGAAAGCGTCTATTCGATGGATGGCGACGTCGCGCCGATCCACGCGATCTGCGACCTGGCGGAAAAGTACAACGCGCTGACCTACATCGACGAAGTCCACGCGGTGGGCATGTACGGCAAGCGCGGCGGCGGCATTTCGGAACGCGATGAGGCGGCCCACCGGATTGACCTGATCGAAGGCACGCTGGGCAAGGCCTTTGGCGTGATGGGCGGCTATGTTGCCGCCAGCCGCAAGGTGATCGATTGCATTCGCAGCTATGCGCCCGGCTTCATCTTCACCACCTCGCTCAGCCCGGTGCTGGTGGCGGGCGTGCTCGCTTCGGTGCGGCATCTCAAGCAATCCAGCGTGGAACGTGATGGCCAGCAGGCCGCCGCCGCCACGCTGAAGCGGCTGTTCCGCGAAGCCGGCCTGCCCGTAATGGAGAGCACCACCCACATCGTCCCGCTGATGGTGGGCGATCCGGTGCGCGCCAAGAAGATCAGCGATATCCTCCTGGCCGAATACGGCGTCTACGTGCAGCCGATCAACTTCCCCACCGTGCCCCGCGGGACGGAGCGGCTGCGCTTCACCCCCGGCCCCGCCCACACTGAAGAGATGATGGCGGAACTGACGCAGGCACTGGTCGAAATCTGGGACCGGATGGAACTGGAACTGCGCAAGGCCGCGTGAGAATTATCCGCGCAGTCACGCCACGCATCGCTGCAAGTTAGGTAAAAATAAACCCTGTTAACCTAGGGTGATCTGGCCGGATTCCGCCGGCAGAGAGCACACGGGTTATCATGGCAGTCAGCAACTTGCTGAAAGGAATCGGGGGCGTCGGCAAGCGTACGCCCGCAGCGCACGATGCGGCGGACGTGGCCATGCGCCTGCAGGTGCTCGACGATTTCGAGGAAGCCGGCATCGGCTGGATCTGGGCTTCCGATGCCGAAGGCCGGTTGGTCTACCTGACGGGAGCCGCTACTGCCAAACTGGGCCTGCAGCCGGGCGACCTGATCGGCCAGCCGCTGACCACGCTGATGGCTACGGAAACCGACAACCCGGATGACAAGTCGGTCCGGCCGCTCAACTTCCAGCTTTCCGCCCGCAACCGCATAGCCGACCTGGTTGTCAGGCTTACCCCCGTGGCGGGCGGCCGGTCCGACAACCCGACCTGGTGGGTCATTTCCGGGCAACCCAAGATTGACGCGCAAGGCCGCTTTCACGGCTATCGGGGCAGCGCCAAGGATGTCTCGGTCGAATTCCGCCGCCGGCTGGAAGACTGCCGCCTGGCCGATCATGATTCGCTGACGGGGCTGTTCAACCGCCATCACATGCAGCGCAAACTCGATGCCACGCTCACCGCCTGCAAGATGGCACGGCGTTCCTGCGCGCTGCTGATGCTCGATCTGGACCGGTTCAAGCAGGTCAACGATACCCTGGGCCACCAGGCAGGGGATGACCTGCTGCGTCAGGTGGCCGACCGGCTGCGTGCCGTGATCGGTGACCAGGGCGAAATCGCCCGGCTGGGCGGCGACGAATTCCAGGTCCTGCTGCCCGATCTTGAAGACCGCGGCACTCTCGGCACGCTGGCCGAACGCATCATCCAGATGCTCAGTTCGCCCTACCAGATCGACGGCCGCCGCGCGATCATCGGCACGTCAGTGGGCATCTGCATCGCACCCTATGACGGGGTGGAGCCGGAAGACGTGGTGCGCGCCGCGGACCTTGCTCTTTATGCCGCCAAGCACGGCGGGCGCGGCATCTACAGATTCTATTCGTCCGATCTGCGCAACGAGGAGGAGGAGCGCCAGATCCTGCTGGATGACCTGCGCGAGGCGCTGGCGGCAGACCAGGTGCAACTGCACTACCAGCCGGTGGTGCGCACGCGCGATCATGCCGTGGTGGGGTTCGAGGCGCTGATGCGCTGGGAACACCCTGAGCGCGGGTTTGTCAGCCCGGGCGTATTCATCCCGGTGGCGGAAAGCACTGACCTCATCAACACGCTGGGCCACTGGGCCTTGCGCCGCGCCTGCGAGGACGCGCTGCAGTGGCCCGATACGGTGCGCGTGGCGGTCAACGTGTCGGCCAAGCAGTTCGCCAACAAGGGGTTCCTGGCGGTGGTCGCCCAGGTCCTTGCCGAAACCGGCATCGCGCCCGACCGGTTGGAGCTGGAGCTGACCGAAAGCGTCTTCGTGAGCGACAACGAGACGACCGATGCCACCTTCAAGGCGCTGAAGGAACTGGGCGTCCGGCTTGCCCTGGATGATTTCGGCACCGGCTATTCCTCGCTCAGCTACCTGCGCTCGGCCCCGTTCGACAAGATCAAGGTGGACAAGAGCTTCGTCGATTCGTGCACCCAGAAGAACGAGAACAGCGCCAAGATCATCGATGCGATCATTGGCCTGGCCCGCGCGCTGGGCATGGATACGACGGTGGAAGGGGTTGAGGCGTTCGACCAGTTCCACCTCGTGTGCGAGAAGGGGGCGGAGTACATCCAGGGCTGGATCTACTCCAAGGCCCTGCCCCAGCAGGACGTGCTGGCAACCATTGCCGCGGGTTCCTATCGCATCGAACCCAGCGGGCCGGACACCTACCGCCCCGAACGGCGCAGCGTCTTCCGCCGCATCGGCGTGATCCACGAGGATCACCGGTACGAGGCGGTGATGCGCGACCTGTCGAAAACCGGCGCACGCATTGAAGGGCTGATGGGCGTGCCGATCGGCACCGGCCTGGTGCTGGACATGGGATCGGGCCAGCTGGTCGTGTGCGAAGTGCGCCGGTCGGAAAACGTGACCATCGGCGTGGAATTCGAAACCCCGCTGGTGAGCGATGGGGCCGGCGGCCTCGTTACCCGCCACCGCGTATCGCCCTATGCGCTGGCCCAGGCGGGCATGCCGCTGGCCGCCCTGCCGGATGGCCGCTATCCGCTGCCACTGCACCAAGGGGATGGGCCGAAACGCCCGCCCGCCTTCCTCGAAGTCACGGTCAGCCGCACATAGGTCAGCCCGCCCGCGATCAGTCCCGGCAGAAGCCTTCATCGCGGGTGATCACCAGGCAATCCTCCTTGCCCTCAAACCCCGCCTCCGCGCCCGTCGCCTCGCGCAGGACCAGCCTCTGCCCGCCGCGGTTGAACCCGATGCCCTCCGCCCCGGGGATACCGATATAGAGCGAGTGCGTATCAAGGCTCGATCGGATGTCGATGCTATAGTTGCCGTCACCGGCGGGGCTCAGGTTCAACACCTGTCCGTCTTCTCCGGTCCAGGTGCCCAACCACCCGTCGTAGGACGGTAACGCTGGTGCGGGATTGGCCGGATTAGCCGCGTTTTCACCGGCGGACGGTTCTTCGGCAGATGGAGAACAGGCCGTTGCGGTCACGAGAACGAAGATGGCAGCAGCCAGACTTGTGCTCTTTGGCATGGAGGCAGTCTCCAGTTCCTGCGCAGTAGCTATCCTTGACTATCCGTGCCCGGGATGCCCCTGTCACCATGTTGACCCGGCTGACAGTGTGCCGGGCTCTGCAACAGTCATATACCCAATGGCCGGTAATGGCCAAATGTCTCGCTATGTTTGGCGTTTACCGCAGGCAGCAGCGTGAGGCCCCGCCCCGGAAAGGAGCAGGACCTCATCGCCTGTCCAGCAAGCCTCAGCGCAGGCTGATGACGTTGTCGCTGACGCGCGGATCCTTGCGATCACCGCGGTAGAGGCTGGCCATCGGCTCGTCCTCCACGGTGAAGGCACGGGTAGCGCCAAAGCCGTTGAACCGCGTGGTCATGGCCGCGCCATAAGCACCCAGCATGCCGATCTCGATGAAATCGCCAGCCTGGATGTCCTCAGGCAGAGGGAACGGCCCCTTCATGTAATCCATGTCATCGCAGGTCGGGCCGAAGAATGCGAAATCGGCCAGCGGCTGGGTGAGGTCATCCTCCAGCGCGCGCACCGGGAAGCGCCAATCCACGTGGGCGGCATCGAACAGCGCGCCATAGGCGCCGTCGTTGATGTACAACTCGTCACCCCGGCGCTTTTCCACCTTCACCACGATGGACGAGTATTCCGCGCACAGCGCCCGGCCCGGTTCCGCCCACAGCTCCGCCGAATAGGAGATCGGCAGCATTTCGAAGTGGCGGTGGATCTGCGCGAAGTAATCCTCCAGCGGCGGCGGTTCCATGCCGGGATACTGCGACGGGAAGCCCCCGCCCACATCGATGATGTCCACCGTCACGGCCGCTTCGGCAATGGCCGCGCGCACGCGCTCCAGCGCCTGGACATAAGCGAACGGCGTCATCGCCTGGCTGCCCACGTGGAAGCAGATGCCCAGCGCATCGCAGTGCTGGCGGGTGGCCTGCAACAGCTCCGCCGCATCGACCAGGTCGACACCGAACTTGGCGGCCAGCGACAGCTCGGAATGTTCGGACGACACGCGCAGACGCACCAGCAGCTGCAGGTCAGCCGCGGGGATGCCGTCTTCCGCCGTGGTCGCCTCGACGATCTTGGCCAGTTCCTCGATGGTATCGAGGCTGAAGGTCTTCACGCCGTGCTGGAAATAGGCTTCGCGAATCGCGCTCGCCGTCTTGACCGGGTGCATGAAGCAAAGCTTGGGCGCAGCGCCCAGCGTTTCGCGCACCAGCCGCACTTCGCCGATCGAGGCGACGTCGTAATGGCTGATGCCGTTGTCCCACAGCACGCGAAGCAGGTCAGGCGAAGGATTGGCCTTCACCGCATACATGCTTGTTCCGGGGAACTTTTCGGCAAAGAAACGCGCAGCACGCGCCGCGGCGTGCGGGCGGTTGAGGATGATAGCGTCGTCCGGGGAAATGGCGCGGACTACGGCCTTTGCATCGTGTAGCTGGTGCAACTCAAGGGACCCCCAATAGGCCTTGCGGCCAAGTTAACGAACAAAGCTGCCTTGCGGTTTGGAAGTCCCCATGGGGCAGCAGGAAGCGCGCATATAGAGGGGTGTGTGAATGTTGCAATAACAAAGGGGGCGGGAATCTGGCAGCGGCGCCGATTTGACCGATTTGCGACCCCAGCCGAGGCGCGGGACCGGGTTGCTCCCCCGCCATATGGCCCGCACTTGCGACAACTGGCCCACCACTCCCGCCTGCTCGCGTCGAGTCGCGGGCATGATCTGCCGGACAGGAAAAAGGGCGGACCGGCCCACGCCGATCCGCCCTTCTCTCATTTCACAATCTGTAGCCTCAGGCGAACAGCCCCGCTCAATTGAAGATTTGGGCCCAGCGGCGCTTGTCGCGGGTCTTCCAGTGTTCGCGGTGGTAGGCGTCCGATGCCAACAGCGGCATGACGCTGCCCGCTTCCGCGAACACCATCTGTTCGATCGCGGTGGACACCTTGCCCCAGCTGGCCGCTTCCTGCAGCGTGGAGGACGAGCAGGCGCCATCGCGCACGTCGGCCACGGTGATCTGCACGGCATACTTGTGCACGGCCACGTCCTCGTGCCCCAGGATCTCGGCGCAGACGACGGTGTCCTGGATGAAGTTCTTCGGCACGCCGCCGCCCACCATCAGCAGGCCCGATTCCCCGGCCTTGACCTTGATGTCGGTCAGCTCGCGGAAGTCCGCCACGGCATCGATCATCAGGTAGGGCTTGCCCTCCTTCATGCGGTCAACCTGGTGCTTGACGAGGCCGAAACCAGCCGACGAGTCCACGAAGGCCGGGCAGAAGATCGGCACGTCATGCTCGTAGGCGAGCTTGACCAGGCTGTTTTCCTTCTTGCCGTGTTCCGACAGGTAGCGGCCCATTTCACGAATGAAGGCGCGCGACGAGTAGGCCTTGGGCTCCAGCTCGTTGGCGATCTTGTTGATCGTGAAGTCGCAGTCCTGCAGCTGCTCCTCGTCGATGTAGGTGTCGTAGATGCGGTCGATGTAAAGCGAGCGCAGCGTATCGTCGTCCGGCACTTCCAGCGCCTGGTAATGCTTGTGGCCCAGGCCTTCGAAGAAATCCATGTCCACGATGGTAGCGCCGGTGGCGACCACGCAATCGACCATGTTGGAACGGACCAGCTCGGCATAGAGGTCCATGCACCCACCCGCGCTGGTGGAACCGGCGATGACGAGGAAGATGGTGCAATCCTTGTCGGCCAGCATCTGGTTGTAGATGTTGGTGGCGCGCGCCAGATCGCGGCTGGTGAAGCTCATCTTGCTCATGCCGTCGATGATCGGACGGGCATCGAAGCTGGTGATGTCGATATGTTCGACCAGCGTCGAAAGCAGTTCCGCCTTGCGGTTGCTGTTGATCGGCGAATCACTCATCAAGGATACTCCAAGTTCAAGGCCGGGCTGTCGCCCCCGGACGCGGGGGTTCCCGGTTGAAGGGCGCGCGCGATAATCGCTGCCCCCCCATACGTAAACATGTAATTTGCCGCAAACTATGACGGCTGAACGACTGCCGCAAAAACCGGGTTCAACAGGCGTGGCCAGCGCCGACGCGAAAGTGGCGCAAATCCTGCCATTACGCCGGCGGAAAGCCCCGCGGCCGCCGGCTAGAACCAGGTCTTGAGGCCAACCACGAACAGCGTACGCGACGGATCTTCACCACCGGCACGGGCAATGCGGCGGGTCTGCCCGACAAGCTGTTCCTGCTCCACACCTACATAGGGCGCGAACTGGCGGGTAATCTCGTAACGCAGGCGCAGCCCCGCCTCCACCGTGGTCAGGCCCGAGCCGAGGCCGCGCGCGGCAATGTCCTGCGCGGAAAACAACGCTTCCACCCTCGGTTGCAGGATCAGGCGCTGGGTCAGCCGCATGTCGTGCGTGGCTTCCACGTCCGCCGTCAGATCGCCCTGGTCGGACAGGAAAGCCGCCGCCTCCAGGTGGATCATGTAGGGCAGCAGGCCTTCCACCCCCAGCGCGGCATGGATGCGGGTGTCTGGTTCGATGTCCAGCTTGACGCCTGCCTGCAAGTCGAACCACGGGGTAATCGCATGGCCCCACATGGCCTGCACATCGGCGTGTTCGACATCGCCGCCGTCCAGATCGCCTTCGCCCTCGGACTTTAGAACCAGCGCATCGGTCGCATTGCCGTAGAGCGCCTCCACGTCCCAGGCATAGCCGTCTTCACCGCCAAGGCGCGCTTCCAGCCGGTCGGCATAAAAGACGGCGGTGGTCATCTGGCCGCCCATCTCGTGCACCATCAGCGTGCGGGCGCGCGCCATGGCGGCCTCGCCCCAGATGGCGTCCGCTGCATGGACGGGGCCTTGTGTTGCCTGTGGCGGTGACGCGTTGCTGGCAGGCGCGGGCATGGCATGGCCCATGGCCGCATGATCCATGTGCGAGTGGTCCATTGCCCCATGACCCATCGCCCCTTGATTCATAGCGCCGTGGTCCATGGCGCCATGGTCCATTGCTCCGTGGTCCATTGCCCCGTGGCCCATCTGCGAATGGTCATGCTCGGCCGGCGTGGGCGCTGGCGTGGGCGGCGGGGTCGGCTGGGCCTGATGCGCCGAATGGTCATGCTCGGCCGGCGTTGGCGTTGGCGTGGGCGGCGGGGCCGGCTGGGCCTGATTCGCCGAGTGATCATGCTCCTGTGCCGTCGCGGGAAGGGCCAGCGCCAGCAGCGGCAGGGCGAGAAGGGACGCGCGGATCATGCCAGCGGCCTCACGGTGACGACCTGCATCATCCCGCCGTGCATATGGTACAGCATGTGGCAGTGGAAGGCCCAGTCGCCCGGTTCGTCCGCCGTCAGGTCGAAGGTCGCCTTGCTGCCCGGCTGCACCACCACGGTGTGCTTCTTCGGCTGCATCGGGCCTTGTGCGCCGTTCACCAGTTCGAAGAAATGGCCGTGCAGGTGGATGGGGTGCGCCATCATGGTGTTGTTGACCAGCGTCACCCGCACCCGCTCGTTCAGCGCAAAGCGGATCGGCTGGTCGGTCACCGCGTGGAACTGCCGCCCGTCGAAAGACCACATGTAGCGTTCCATGTTGCCGGTCAGGTGAATTTCCATGCTCCGCTCCGGGGCAGGCGCAGGGTGGCTCGTCGCGGCGCGCAGCTGGGTATAGCGCAGCACGCGGTGATCGACCGTATCGAGGCCAAGGCCGGGGTAGTCCATCCGGTCCACCGGCATGGGCGCCACCATGTCCACACCCGGCCCGGTGGCGACATGATCCGGCAGCAGGCTGGTATCGCGCATGGAATGGTCCATCGCCGCGCCATCGGATGAACCGCCGTGTGCCGAATGGTCCATGCCGCCCATCCCCATGTCGGCCATCGTCAGAGTGACAGGATCGCGCAGCGGCGGCGGGTCCGCCTTGTGGCCTGCATGGCTGGTCAGCGTGGCAAAGGCCATGCCGCTGCGGTCCATGCTTTCCGCCACGATGCCGTGCGCGCCGTCCTGCGGGGTCACGATCACGTCATAGGTTTCGGCCACGCCAATCTGGAATTCGTCCACCGGCACGGGGGCCACGTCCTGCCCGTCCGCCTGCACCACCACCATCTCGCACCCCGGAATGCGGATGTTGAAGAAAGTCATCGCGCTGCCGTTGATGATGCGCAGGCGCACGCGCTCGCCCGCACGGAAGGGCAGCTCCAGCCCGTCCTCCGGCGCATGGCCGTTGATGAGGTAGGAATACTCCGCCCCCGTCACGTCCAGGATGTCGCGCGGGTTCATGCGCATCTGCGCCCACATCAGCCGGTCTGCCTGCGGCATCGAGCCATCGCCCAGCGTGGGCATCTGGTAGTTGTAGTGATGTTCCCCGCGCATCAGCTTGCGCATGATCTCGTGCGGGTGCGTGGGGGTGAATTCGCTGAGCAGGATCACGTGCTCGCGGTCAAACGCGGGGCCGTGATAGTGCGCCGGGTCGATCACCAGCGGGCCGTAATGGCCGATCTGTTCCTGCAATTCGCTGTGCGAATGCCACCAGTAGGTGCCCGCCTGGCGGATGGGGAATTCATAGGTGAAGGTCTCCCCCGGACGGATGCCGGGGAAACTGACGCCGGGCACCCCGTCAAACTGGAAGGGCAGCAGCAGGCCGTGCCAGTGGATCGAGGTGTCTTCCGCCAGGTTGTTGGTCACGTGCAGGCGCACCCGCTGGCCTTCGGTCAGGCGGATCAGCGGGCCGGGGATCGTGCCGTTTACCGCAATGGCGTGGCCATGGCGCGAACCGGCGGTGAAATGCGCGTCCCCTACCGCAAGGTGGATGTCCTCGCCCGACAGCACGCCCCAGCCCCTGGCCGCAGAAGGCATGCCCCCGTTCAGGCCGCGAGCCCAGCCGGGCATCGGCAGGCCGAGCATGGCCGCAAGCGCGGCGGTGGAACGGATGAACTGGCGACGATCGGGCATGGCTGATCCTGCAAGCCTTGAAGGGCGAATATGTTCCATCTATATACCCCCCAGGGGTATTTCAACCGGGAAAGTGGGGAACTGATGAATGACAACCAGACCGCCATCCGCAACCGACTGCGCCGGATCGAGGGCCAGGTGCGCGGGATCGCCCAGATGGTCGAGGAAGACCGCTACTGCATCGACATCCTGACCCAGATCCAGGCGGTGAAATCTGCCCTTGCCAAGGCGGAAAGCGCGATCCTCAAACAGCACGCCGCCTGCTGCGTTTCCGAAGCCATCGCTAGCGGCGATGCCCAGCAGCAACGCATCAAGTTTACCGAACTGGTCGACCTGTTCGAACGGTCGCGCAACTAGGAGGCGGCGCAGGGCCAATCCCGCAAAGACGGCAGTCCTGCACCGCATGGTGCTGGAACACCATACCTGTCCATATGGCCTGAAGGCGAGGCACCTGCTGAATGCCCAGGGCCTCACGGTCCCGGTTGCAATGTTCATCGGCACCATCAGCGCGGTGAGCGTGTTCAAGGCCGTGTACATCGACAAGCGCGAGCTGAAATGCGCCTGCGTGGGCGGCAATTCGCGCGTGCCGCTCGGCTTCGTCTCGCTGACGGAAAACCTGGCCATGATCGGCATGGCTGTCTGGATGCTGGTGCGGCTGGCCTGACCCCGTGTTGGGGGGAGCGGCCACGGCCCCTCCCCCCGTCACGTTTGGTGGCGCTCAGAAAGTGCTGCTGGCGCGCACCCACAGGCCGCGCCCGGTGCCCGGCAGGCGTTCCCCCACCGGCACATCGGACGCGCCAACCCGGTTGAGGCCGGAAAGATGCGGCTGGTAGCTGGCATCGAACAGGTTCTCGATCCCCGCTTCCAGCTTCACCACCCCGCCGGCATCAAATCCGGCGAAGAGGCCGAACACGGCGTATCCGCCGCTGGGCGTTTCCCCGTTGGTCAGGGACACGCGGTGCTGGCCCTGCGCCGCGGTCATTTCCGTCCCCAGCGTCCATGCAGCCGATTGCCAGATTGCTGCCAGCCGCACCGACGCGGGCGGGATACGGTAAAGGTTGTCGGTCAGGTCCCGCCGCTTGCCCCGCACCAGGCTGGCGGTACCTTCCAGCAGCAGGTGGCGGCCAATCGCGGCGCTGGCATCGAAATCCACCCCGCGCAGCGCGGCATCGGTGTTGCGGAACATCAGCGGGGTGGCATCGCCATTCATGCTGGCGACCATTTCCACCGGACTGTTGATCACGCCGGGGCTGGTATCGAAGGGCGTGCCCTGGATGTAATTGTCCACCCGGCGATAAAAGGCCGTGGGGCGCAAGGTCACCCCGCCCATTGCCAGATCGAACCCGGCTTCCGCGATCCACGCGGTTTCCGGCCGCAGGGCCTGGTTGCCGACATAGATGTTGCCATCGGCCAGTCCATAACTGGCTTCCGTAGGCAGCCAGGCGAACCGTTCCAGCAGGCTGGGCACGCGGGTCTTGCGGGCCAACACCAGGCGCGGGGTCACGCTCTCACCCGGCAGCCACAGGCGCAAGGCGGCATCCACCACGGTATCGCTGCCGCGCCGGGCGCTGGCGGCAAAGGCATTGGCCAGTGTCACCGGTCCGCCAGTGACGGCCGATCCAAGAACCGGGCTGGCGACATTCTGGCGCACGTGATCGACGCGCGCGCCCAGTTCCCATTCCACCGGCCCGCTGCCATGCCGCCACTGCGCAAAGCCGCCAATCCGGTCGCCTTGCGAGAATGGCTGCGATCCGATGGTGAACTGCGGCACCGCCGGGTTGGTGATGAGCACGGCCTTGTCCACCCATTCGCCATCCGCGCCCAGCGTGATGTTGCGCGCCGCAGAGCCGATCCGCAGGCTGGCATCGGCGGTGTTGGTGTCGGCACGGGCATAGCTTGCGCGCGGCACTGCGGCGGCGGGACGGCGCACGGTCTGGTTGTCCATCAGGTGTCCCACCGTCACCCGGCCCACGCGCACCTGCAGCGCCAGATCCTGCGCCAGATCGCCGCGCCAGCCGGCGCGCAGGAAGCTGGTGTTGAAATAGACGATATCCAGCGCGAAGGGCGGGTTGCCCGATGGATCGGTTTCGCTGCGGCGGAATTCGGCAAACAGCTCGCCCCCGCCAAGCCGCACCCCGCCGTGAACGCCATAGAGGGCGCGCTTGAACGAAGTACCGCCTGCCCGGCCGCCATCGAAGCGGTAGTCGCCGCCCTGTTCAAGGCTGCCGATCACCCCCAGCCGCCAGTTACGGCTGGCCAGCGAGACCAGCCCGCCGGTGGCATGGCTGCTATCGACGGTGCGATATTGCGCGGCCAGCCGGCCGTGCGCTTCCACGCCATCGCCGCTGGCAAAGCGGGCCTCGAGCAGCCTCGCGTCGATTGCGCCGGCCAGTCCCGGTCCATCGGCCACCGGGGCCACGCCGCGCGCGATGGCAATGCTTTCCACCAGGATCGACGGGGCATAATGCATCGGCGGATCCATCGCATTGGGACCGCCGGTGGCGAAGCGCTGGCCGTTGATAGTGCCCAGCACCCGTTCCCCGAACAGGCCGCGATAGCTGAGCTGGCCCGACAAGGCGCCATTGCCCACGGCGGCTCCACCAGGGGCGCGCGCGGCGATGGCCACGCTGTCGGCGGGTAAGGCAACCTGGCGCGGAGGGTCGATCTTATCGGCCGCGCCTGGCGCCTGGCTGGTTGCGGTGACCACGATGACATCGGTGGCGACATCGCCCCCGGCCTGCTGCGCCGCGGCAGGACAGGCGGCAAGAACGGCCGGAGCAAGCGCCGAAGCGCCAAGCAGAATACGTGCGAATTTCATGGATTATCTCGTCTGGACAAAAGTGCAGGACGGCGCGGCGGCCCTTGCCCGTGCGGCCGGATTAGCCGGTCAGGCAGGTTGGCGCAGCGCCATTGCGATTGTGTCAGACGGTGGCTGGCGGTCCCGTGGCGGGCGGCAGCAGGCGCGGCCCATCAGGCGAAAGCGCCTGTTCGCGCGTGGCATCATAGGCTGCGGCAGCCAGTTGCGGCAGCGGCAGCGGGGCAATGCCATCGGGCGGCGTGGCCGCGGCATGATGGCCGGCAAAGGCGCAAGCCTTGGCGGACAGGTCCGCGTCATCGTCCTGCCCCTGCGGCACATGCCCCGGCTTCATCGGGATGACCACCTTGGCGGAGGAGTTGCACATGGTAATGGCAATGCCGCCATCGGCCCCCTGCCCCGCCATCCAGCCTTGCGGCACGCCGGCGCGCAGCAGCAGCGCCACCGCGAGCAGCAGCAGGCACAGCGCGGTGCGCAGCGATGGGTGGACTCGGGCCATAGCGCGGCAAGCTCTACGCCCTTGCGCCTGATTTGCCAGCCGGAAAACGCCCCGCCGGGCGCTAACCCGCCGCCGCCACGATCTGCGCCCAGGCGGCCTCATCGATCACCTCGATCCCCAGCGCCGCCGCCTGCTTCAGCTTGCTACCCGCGCCCGGCCCGGCAACCACGAGGTCCGTCTTGGCGGAAACGGAGCCCGCCGCCTTCGCGCCCAGTCGCTCGGCCTGGGCCTTGGCTTCGTCGCGGCTCATCGTTTCCAGCTTGCCGGTGAACACCACTGTCTTGCCGGAAACCGCGCTGGCCTTCGTCTCGACAACATATTCGGGCGGGGATACTTCGCTCAGGATATCGTCCCACACTGCCACGTTGTGCGGTTCGTGGAAGAAGTCACCCAGCGCCTCCACCACGGCGGGGCCGATGCCGTCGATGGCGGTCAGGTCCGCCAGCGCCTCCGCATCGCCTGCCTGCACGCGCGCCACAAGCTCGCGCAGCGCGGGCAGCGTGTGGAACCGCTTGAGCAGGTCACGCGCCGTCACCGCGCCCACGTGGCGGATGCCGAGGCCAAACAGCAGCCGCGCGGCATCGGGCTGGCGGCGCGCCTCGATGGAGGAGAGCAGGTTGTCGACCGACTTTTCCTTCCACCCCTCGCGCCCCAGAATCTCGGCTCGCCGCCGGTGCAGGCGGAAAATGTCCGCCGGACTTTCCAGCCAGCCGAGCGCGAAGAATTCGTCGATGGTCTTTTCGCCCAGCCCTTCGATATCCAGCGCGGCGCGGGAGACGAAGTGCTTCAGCCGCTCGGTCCGCTGCGCCGGGCAGATCAGGCCTCCGGTGCAGCGCACGTCCACCTCGCCCTCCTCCGCCACGGCCTCGCTGTCGCATTCGGGGCAATGGTCGGGGAACACGAAGGGCGGGCGGTTTTCTACGCGGGTCAGGTTGTCCACCACCTGCGGGATCACGTCGCCCGCGCGCTGGATCACCACCCGGTCCCCCGGGCGCACGCCCAGCCGGGCAATCTCGTCCCGGTTGTGCAGGGTAACATTGGTGACGGTGACCCCGCCCACCAGCACGGGGGCAAGGCGCCCCACCGGCGTCAGCTTGCCGGTGCGGCCCACCTGGATGTCGATCGCCTCCACCACGGTCTCGGCCTGCTCCGCCGGGAACTTGTGGGCAATGGCCCAGCGCGGCGCCTTGGCGACGAAGCCCAGCCGCTCCTGCAAATCCAGCCGGTCCACCTTGTAGACCACGCCGTCGATCTCGTACGGCAGTCCTGCACGCGCCTGCTGGATTGCGCGATAATGCGCCAGCAGGTCATCCACCCCGTGGCACAGCGTGAGATCGGGCGAGACCGGCACGCCCCATGCGGCAATGGCCTGCATGACGCCCAGCTGCGTATCAGCCGGCAAGGCGCTCTTGTCCCCCCAGCCGTGCGCCAGGAAGCGCAAGGGGCGCTGCGCGGTGACGCTGGCGTCCTTCTGCCGCAGCGATCCCGCCGCGGCGTTGCGCGGGTTGGCAAAGACCTTGCCGCCACTTGCCTCCTGTGCGGCATTGAGCGCAGCAAACGCCTGTATTTCCATGTAGACTTCGCCGCGCACCTCGAACACGTCCGGCACATCGGTTCCGCTGAGCTGCTGCGGGATATCGGCAATGTGGGCCACGTTGGCGGTCACGTCCTCGCCCACCTGCCCGTCCCCGCGCGTGGCGGCGCGGACCAGCCGGCCATGCTCGTAACGCAGGGAACAGGACAGGCCATCGATCTTCGGTTCCGCCGTCAGCGCCACTGGCACATCATCAGCCAGGTTGAGGAACCGCCGCACGCGGGCAACGAAATCGGCCACCTCCTCGTCCGCAAAGGCGTTGTCGAGGCTCATCATGCGGACCGCATGGGTGACCTTGCCCAGCGGCGATGCGCTGACTTCATGGCCCACCACGCGGCTGGGACTGTCCGCGCGCACCAGGTGCGGGAAAGCTGCCTCCAGTTCCGCATTGCGGCGCACCAGGGCGTCGAACTCCGCGTCCGAAATCTCTGGCGCATCGTGCGCATGGTACAGCCGGTTGTGATGGGCGATCTGCTTCGCCAGCCGCATCAACTCATTGGCGGCATCGGCTTCGGTCAGGTCCAAGATCATTCTCCCCCCAGCAACCGCCGGTCACGCGTGAATTGCCAGGCTGCGCCATCCCAGGCCATCGCATAGCGGGCAGAGGGTGAGCTGGCCGCACCCGCCGTGTAGCTGGCAAAGCCGGTGCATTCCTCCCCATCGGCACAGCCGAAGGAATGGACGGTGAAGACCAGCGCGGGATCGCCGCTGTCCACGTTCCGCCACGTGCCGTCCACCTGCCCGCAGGTGGCCAGCGGTGAAAGCGCCGGGTGATGCATCATCAGCGTCACCTCGTCCGCCTGCGGCAGGGCTTGCTCGTCCCGCCCGTCAGTCACAGCCAGGCAAACGGTGGTATCGCCCGCGACCTCGCTGGCAAAATACTGGTCCAGCAGGTGATCGGCCAAAGCCAGCAACGGCGCGCCCTTGTCTGCCGCAAGCGAGGGCAGCGGCTTGGGGGAAGATGCGTCCTGCGCCCGCTCCGGGGCGAAACAGCCGGCCAGCGCCAGCGCCGCTGCCACGGCTGCAAGGCGGCGCATCACACGCCCTCCAGCAGCCGGTCTGCCTGCGCGCGCGCTTCGGCAGTGATTTCCGCGCCGCTGAGCATGCGGGCGATCTCCTCCTGCCGCCCGCCGGCATCCAGCAGCGCAACCGAGGTGCGCGTTACGGTGCCCTCACTGCTCTTGGCGATCATGTAGTGGGTGTTGCCGCGTGCGGCGACCTGCGGGCTGTGAGTGACGGCCAGCAATTGCCCGCCGCTGGCCAGCCGCGCCAGCCGCTCGCCGATGGCGCTCGCCACCGCGCCGCCCACGCCGCGATCGATCTCGTCGAAGATCACGGTGGCCGCCCCGCCCTTCTCCGCCAGCGCAACCTTCAGCGCCAGGATGAAGCGGCTGAGCTCGCCGCCGGAAGCGATCTTGCCCAGCGGCGCAAAGTCCGCGCCGGGGTTGGTGGCGATGAGGAACTCCACCGCGTCCATGCCGGCAGCGCCCCAGCGGTCCTCGTCCAGCACGGTCACCGCCGTGCGGAAGCGCGCGGCGTCCAGTTTCAGCGGGGCGAGTTCGGCCGCCACGGCTTCGTCCAGTTGCAGCGCGCCCGAAACGCGGGTGGAATGCAGCGCCTCGGCCCGCGCGAGGTAGACCTGCCGCGCCGCGGCAGCCTCCTGCGTCAGCGCGGCGATATCCGCCTCGCCATGTTCGATCGCGTCAAGCTGCTCACGCATCTGCCGCATCAGCGCGGGCAGATCGTCCACCCGGCAGCCGTGCTTGCGGGCCAGTGCGCGAAGGTCAAACAGGCGGGTCTCGGCCCGCTCCAGTTCCGCCGGGTCAAACAACAGGGCATCGGCGGCGGCCTGCAGCTTTTCTTCCGCCTCCCCCGCCTCGATCACCGCACGGTCAAGGCTGGCCAGCGCCTCGGCCAGCAGCGGGTGCAGTTCGGCAATCCGGTCCAGCTTGCGCGCGGCAAGGCGGAGCTGCGCCAGCGCGCAATCGGACCCGTCCCAGAAGCCGCGCAGGTCTTCCAGGTCCCCCGCCAGCTTCTCGCCCTTCTGCATGTCCGCCCGGGCCAGCGCGAGGGCGTCTTCCTCCCCCTCCTCCGGCTGGATTTGCGTCAGTTCGGCCAGGTGGGCCAGCAGCAGGTCTTCATCGGCCTTGGCCTGGGCGATAGCCGCGCGGGCTTCGCGCAGCCTGCTTTCGGCCTGTTGCCAGGCGGCATGGGCCGAAGCCACGCCATCCACATCGCCGCCACAATACCGGTCCAGCAGCAGGCGGTGGCCGCGCGGGTTGACGAGGCCGCGATCATCGTGCTGGCCGTGCAGTTCCACCAGCGCGGGTGCGATCTCGCGCAGCAGGGCCACGCCCACCGGCTGGTCGTTGATGAACGCCTTGCTCCCCCCGTCAGCCTTCAGGCTGCGGCGGATGATCAGCGGTTCGCCCGGCTCCAGCTCCACCCCGGCATCGGCCAGGGCCTGGGCCACCGGCTGCGGCAGGGCGGTAAATTCGAAGGTGGCGGCGGCGCTGGCGCTGTCCGCCCCGGCGCGCACCAGGCCGCTTTCGGCGCGGTTGCCCAGCACCAGGCCCAGCGCATCGAGCAGGATGGACTTGCCCGCGCCCGTCTCCCCCGTCAGCACGCCCAGCCCCGGCCCGAAAGCCAGGTCCAGCGCCTCGATCAGGACGATATTGCGAATGGCCAGAGTGGTCAGCATGGCAGGCGGCCAGATTTAGGCCCGCCCCGGACAAATCGCAATCGCCACACGCCGCTATTCGCGCCGCGACCGGGGATGGCTGCAAAATCTTAAGCAATTTGCCCGACGAATATACGCAACATTCTATCCGGGAAGGGAACCCGATGGCCGTACGCCCGATCAGAACCACCAGTCGCTATGCCATGCGCCTGCCCGCGCGGCTTGCATGCAAGGCGGCTGGCCCGGCAGTGCGCGGGTTGCTGATCGAGTTGTCGATGGAAGGCGCACGGGTCAGCAATCTCGGCAGCACGCGATTGGCTGCCGGCGATGCGATCTCGCTGGCGCTTGACGGCGGGCACAAGCTTTATGGGACCGTGCGCTGGGCGCATGACGGGCTTGCCGGGGTGAAGCTGGATAGCCCGCTCCACACGGGAGAACTTGCAGCCCTGCTGGACCTCAACCATTCCCGGCAGGAACAGATCCCACCCCGTTACGGCACCTGAGGCCGGCGCGGCCGTCAGCCGCCGGTGATCAGGGCAGGCTGGTACCGTTCGACGAGATCAAAGGCCTTCTGGTACCACTCGCTGCCCGGATAGTTCGCGCCCAGCACGGCGGAATAGCGGCGCGCTTCCTCCACCATGCCCAGCGCCAGGCTGGTTTCAGTGAGGCGGAACAGGGCTTCGGGCGTGTGGCTGGTGGTCTGGTAATTATCGATCACCTCGCGGAAGCGCAGGTTGGCTGCCAGCCAGTGGCCGCTGCGTTCGTAGAAGCGACCGATCTCCATCTCCTTGCCGGCGAGGTGGTCGTTCACCAGGTCCAGCTTGAGGCGGGCATCGGCGGCATATTCGCTGCGCGGATAGCGGCGGATGATTTCGTTCAGCGCGCGCTGCGCCTGCAGGGTAATCGCCTGGTCCCGGTCCACGTCGCTGATCTGTTCGTAGTAGGACATGGCGATGAGGTAATAGGCATAGGGCGCATCGCGGTTGCCGGGGTGGATCGAGATGAACCGCGTGGCCGACTGGATCGCCTGGTTGTATTCGCGCCGGGCGTAATAGGTGAACGCGCTCATCAACTGCGCGCGGCGGGCCCAGGGCGAATAGGGGTGCTGGCGCTCAACTTCGTCAAAAAGCGCGGCAGCCACCTGCAAGTCTCCGCGGTCGAGCCGTTCCTTGGCCGCGTTGTACAGCGATTCCACGTCCCGCGCGACATAGGCGGTTTCCGCCGGTCCGCTCCCGCTGCCCCCGCCGCAACCGGCCAGCGTCAGGGCGGACAGGGCGGCAAGGCCCAGGGACAGGGTGCGCGGCGAAAGAAGCTTCGGGCTGGTCATGGCCCATGCCTATAACCAGCCACCCGATGAACGCCAAGTGAAAGCACGGCCGCTATCAACCACCGGGAAATTCCCTGCTGCCCGGCCAAGCAAAAGGGGCGCCGCATTGCTGCGACGCCCCCCTTGTTTGTGGCGCTTGCCGTATCTGATCGAAATCAGAACTTCAGGCGGGCACCGATGTAGGCGCGGCGGCCGAACACGTCGTACACGTCGGCAGCGGTATCCGTACCGGTCACGTTGAACGTGGTGCCCGACAGCAGGTTCGGAGCCTTGTTGTCCAGCAGGTTGTCCACGCCCAGGTACAGGTTCAGGTATTCCGAAGCGTTCACCGAAACCTGGGTGTCCAGGTAGAATTCGGCACCCTGACGGAAGCAGCCGGCATCCAGATCGAAGGCCGAGCAGAACTGGTCGTCCTCGGTCGCGGAACCGATGTAGGTGCCGGTGAACGAGATGCGGAACAGGTCCGTGCCATAGCCCAGGTTCGCGGTGAAGCGATCCTTCGAGTTGCCGATTTCACCGGCAGCCGGGTCGGTCGGCTGACCGGCCAGCGGGGTGTAGTCGTTCTTGAACACGTGGGTGTAGGCCACACGTGCAGTCAGATTGTCATCCGCCAGCAGGCCGACGCCCGAGGTGTAGGCCAGGGTCGCGTCGATACCATCGGTCGCCAGAACCGCGGAGTTCACGGCCAGGGCGTTGATGAATTCCAGCGAACCGGCGCTGTTGTTCGACGTCGCAGCCGGACGGCGAATGATCAGCGGGCAGAACAGAGCGTTGCTCTGGTTGTAGCACTGGTCGAGGATGAACTGACGACCGAAGGCCGCAATCACGTTTTCCACTTCGATGTTGTAATAGTCGACAGTGGCCGTGAAGCCGCTCAGCGCGTCGATCGAACGGGGCTGGATCACAGCACCGACGGTCCACGAGGTCGCCTTTTCTTCTTCCAGGTTCGGGTTGCCGCCGTTGAAGCCGCTGACACCCTGACGGTCCGACTGGGTCGCCGTGAAGGCGCCGTTGGCGGCAATGTTGGCGTTGACGCCCGCAGCCGCACGGCAGTTCTGCGCCAGTTGGCTGGAGGCAGCAGCCGTCACACCAAGGCACGGATCGATCAGGCCGGTCGGGAAGGTCTGCGACAGGCCGGCGTACAGTTCACCCACGTTCGGCGCACGGACCGAACGAGCGTAGCTGCCGCGGAAGCGGATGTCTTCCACGGGTGCCCAGGTGCCGGTGAGGTTGTAGCTCCACACGGTGCCGACGGTCGAATAGTCAGCCACGCGAGCCGCACCGCCAACTTCGAGCAGTTCGAAGAAGGGCGTATCGGCCAGGATCGGAACGCGGATTTCGCCGAAGGCTTCGTAGACCTGGAACTGGCCTTCGGTGTCCGGCAGCTTGTTGCCGGCGTTCAGGCCCTGGTTGGTCAGTGCATCGTTATCCGAACGCGAGGCTTCCTTGCGGTATTCCACGCCCAGCGCCACGCCCAGCGGACCGGCCGGCAGTTCGAGCAGGGTGCCCGAGATGTTGCCCTGGATCACCTGCTGGGTGATGTCGGTCTGGTAGGTGCCCTGCGCCTGGATATAATCCACGGCGGCCTGCGAAATGTTGCCCGCACCAAAGATGTTGGCCGGGACGCAGCCAGCTGCACGAGCCTGCGGATCGATACAGATGGTGTCACGCAGCGGATCGACGTTGAACACGTCCGGCATCACCGCGAGGGCGTTGCGGAAGCTGTTCACGTTGACCTGGCCGGTCGAAACCTGGTTTTCGCTGACAGAGCCGTAGTTGTAGCTCACGTCCCAGCGGAACTGGTTGTCGAACAGCGTGCCGTTAAGGCCGGCAACGAAGCGCATGAAGTCACGATCGGTCGAGCCGAGGCGCGAACCGAATTCGGTGATGCGGCGCGAGAAACCGATGTCACGCAGGCCGTCGCCGTTGGTGTCGGTCGCCACTGCGAGAATGGCTGCCGGAACCAGCGGGTTGAGGACGAGCTGCTGGGTCGGCGCGGTGGCCGCGTCGTTGTCCCAGTTGCCGAGGACGTAGTTTTCCACCGGCATACGGCCGCCGCCCGGATAGACGCCGGTCGAACCGTCGGAGCTGAGCGCGAACGGCTCGATCTCACGCGACGAGGAAGTGCGGTTGTAGGTGCCTTCCCAGAACACGTTGACGTTGTCGAACACTTCGTATTCGCCGGTCACGGCCAGCAGGTAACGCTCAACCGGCACGGCGATGGTGCGGAAGAACTGGCGGTTGAAGCCGTTCGGGCCAACGCCGGTGCCCAGGTTGCTGGTGCAGGTGGCGTTGTTGCTGGTGAAGCAGGGCTGCAGCACGCCGGTGGGGCTGTAGGTGAAGGTACGACCGCCCGAAGAGAAGCTGCCCTGCGGGGCGAAGCTCGAATAGGCCGGCTCAAACGGGGTGCCGAAGTCGGCCGGATCGCCGGTTACGCCAGCGGCAGTGTCAATATCGTCAATGGCGGTGTTGGCGCGCTCGCGCGACAGGACGCCGTTTTCCTTGGAATAGCCCATGTGGACCATCACGTGGCCGCGGTTGTCGCCGAAGCTGGTGCCGCCGGTCAGGTTGAGCTGGAAGCGCTCGTCATCGCCGCGCTCGGTAATACCGGCCTGGGCGGTGGCTTCGAGGCCTTCGAAGTTCTGCTTGTAGACGAAGTTCACAACGCCGGCGATGGCGTCCGAACCGTACAGCGAGGAAGCGCCGCCGGTCAGGATGTCGACGCGTTCGACGAACTGGGTCGGGATGACGTTGAGGTCGACGGTGGCCGAACCGGCCAGCGAGGAAACCACGCGGCGGCCATTGATCAGGACCAGGGTGCGGTCCGAACCCAGGTCACGCAGGTCGACCGTGGCGGTGCCGGTGCCCGAGGTGAGGAAGGCCGAGTTGGTGCGGCTCAGCGCCGGGGTGCCGAACACCGGGTTTTCCAGCAGCAGTTCCTGCACGTTGGTGATGCCGGCATCATCGATGGCGCCTTCGTCAACCAGCTGCAGCGGAGCAGCCGATTCCACGGTGGCGGACGCGATGCGCGAACCGGTAACGATGATCATGTCTTCGGCAGGATCAGCCGACTCCTGAGCGAACGCGGAGGTAGCGCCGAAGGCCAGAGCAATGGCCAGCGATCCCGCACCCAGCTGCAGCTGTTGCTTGAATTGCAGTTTCATGGAGAGTCCCTTTTTCAATAGCACGGGAGCATTTTGCCCCCCGACCCGTGGCTGATCGCTGTTGTTTCGGACACACCGGTGCCGATTGTTACTGCGCGATCAGGGTGCCCTTTGGCGCAGGTTGCAGGTGAAATTAAGCTGGAAGTTACAACACGAACCACTTCCACCGCGCCTGTAACAAATGTGCAACAGAGGTCGTGCAATTATGTGCTGAATTGCCGCACCAAACTTTTCAAAAGTTGCGCGCGTTACCAGATTGCAGCTTCCAAGGCTGCGCGCAGGCACGGGTTGAGGCCCGCCCGGCGAACCAAGCGGAGCAGAATCAGCTCCTGCGGCAATGACTTATTCCCAGAATGCCACACTGCGGCATTCGATGCTCTCGCGGATACGGGCACCGGCGGCGCTGCCATCGCGGAAAGCTGAATGGGGGCAGCGCCATGTGACAGAGTGGTCACTGTCCTGAAACTTGAACAACAGGGCATCATCAACGCCCATGTTGTGGAAGTACCACCACCGGTGATCGGGATGGTATGACAGGATGGTGGCCGCCAGCATGTCCTCCTCGCCGGGCACGGGCGCGGTCAGCGCCTCGCCTTCGGGAAAGCGGTCGACGATGAACAGGGTGTTGTTCTTCTCCGCGCTCGTGAAGGAGCTGCGCCCGTCCATCACGGCCAGCGGCACATCCTGCGGGCCGGGTGAGAAGGTGCGCCAGAAGCTGGAGACCAGGAACCGCTTGTAACCCGGTCCATCGGGGAAATGCTTCCTGTAGGTCGCATCGGCCATGCGCCGGGCGCTGGCCACGTTGGCATCGACATGTGCCTCCCCCGCCGGGGGCTGGATGCCGCCGGAATGGGTGTAGCCTTCGGTCTTTTCCGCGGCATGGGCGGACAGGTCGGCGCTGGTGCGGATCATCCAGCCGCGCGCCACGCACTTGTCCGCGCCGGTCAGCCGCAGGACCTCGCGCTCCACCTCGCGCTCGTACAGCGCCTCCACCTGCGCCTTGTCATGGAAATCGGTCACCGCAGTGGGGCTTTTCGCGATCATGAAGCCGTGGACATCCAGCGTGAAATGGTCGCGGATCGGCATGCCATCGCGGATCACCACCTCGTGATCGGAATAGGTGCCGGTGTTGATCTCCTCCCCCTGGCTGACATAGCGGCGGGTGACGAAATCGCCCTCGTCCACATAGCGCATCATGGCCCGCACCTGGCGCGCGCCGGCTTCCACGTCGTCAAGCATTGCGGTGGCCATGCGACCTTCTCCCGAAGATTATCCTATCGTTCGTTATCGACATGCCACGCGGGGCTGGCGCTGCGCAAGACCGGCGCTAGGATTTGATAAAGACAATAAAAGGGGAGAGAATCGATGGGGCCTTTGTCGCCGACGCGGGCTGACGCGCCGATCTGGGATATCTGGCTGTCGCAGTTCCGCCTGCCAATCGTGGACGTGAACTGCAAGGTCGGCACTTTCGCCGCGCTGACGAAGGATGCCCTCACCACCGACGAGCTCGCACGGGAACTGGGCGTGGATGCCCGCGCGCTGGCCATGCACCTGGCGGCCCTTTGCACCATGGATCTGGTGGAAAAGCGGCTGGGCAAATGGCGTGCCACGCACCTCGCCCGCACCTGGCTGCACCCCGATGCTGCCGGGTACTGGGGCAGCTTCTATGACCGGATCGATTTCAACGCCACGCTGCACGACAGGCTGCTGGAATCGCTGCGCACCGGCCGCCGTCCCGGCGATCCGGAGACGGGTGTCGGCAAGGCGGCGCGCCCGGCGGAGTGGGAGCGCGGCCACATGACGCAGGAGGCCGCGCACGGCATCGCCACCTTCATGCACGCGCATAGCCAGGCCCCGGCGCTGGGCGCGGCGGCGCAGGAGGTGTTCGGCACCCTCACCACGCTGATGGACGTGGGCTGCGGATCGGGCGTCTACGGGATCGAGATCGCCCGCGCCCACCCCGCGCTCAAGGTGGTGCTAATGGACCTGAAGGAAATGGCCACCGAGGCGCAGGCCTATGTCGACGAGGCGGGCATGGGCGCACGGGTCAGCACCGCGGGCGTCAACATGTTCACCGAGGAATGGCCGCGCGGGGCGGACGGGCACTTCTTCTCCAACGTGTTCCACGACTGGTCGGACGAAACCAACCGCCTGCTTGCCGCCAAGAGCTTCGCGGCGCTGCCCAGCGGCGGGCGCATCTTCCTCAACGAGATCCTGATGGATGACGAAGGCACCGGCCCCTTCCCCGCCGCCGCCTTCAGCCTGCTGATGCTGGTGGGCACGCTGGGCAAGCAGTACTCGCTGGCGGAATTCCGGGACATCCTCGAAAGCGCCGGCTTCACCGATGTGACCGCCACGCGCACGGGCGGCGGCTATTTCTCGCTGGTCAGCGCGGTGAAGCCCTGATCTGGGGCGATTAGGCGCAAGTACTTATGTCGGTAGCAGCACGCGCGCTACCGGCGCATGGCTATGCCTCAAGTTCAGGGTCGCCAGAGGGTCGCATCCTGCCTTGGGGATCGCCATGCCTGCCAGCTTCATCCGCCGCCTGCGCGCCAGCCAGAGCGGTGCCACCGCCATCGAATACGGGCTGATCACCGCCCTGCTGGCCGTGATTGCCGCCGGGGCCATGTCATCGCTGGGCGGATCGATGAAGGAGACCTACGAAGGCGTCGATTTCGCGGTGGAGGCTGTCAACACCCCCTGATCCGCCCGTCATCCGCGCGCCAGGCACAAGCCCCCATTACTGCCCCGTTGACCTTCGGTCAGCCTTACATCTGTCGGGGCAGGACGCCTGCGGCGCTCCCGTAACGTCGGCCCCTTCGACAAGCTCAGGGTGAGCGAAGGGTTACTCCTCTCCCATCCGCAGCGCGGCGATGAAGGCTTCCTGCGGAATCGACACGTTGCCATATTCCCGCATCCGCGCCTTGCCCTTCTTCTGCTTTTCCAGCAGCTTCTTCTTGCGGGTGATGTCGCCGCCATAGCACTTGGCGGTAACGTCCTTGCGCAGGGCGGCGATGGTTTCGCGGGCGATGACCTTGCCGCCGATGGCCGCCTGGATCGGGATCTTGAACAGGTGGCGGGGGATCAGGTCCTTCAGCCGTTCGCACATGCCGCGGCCGCGGTCTTCCGCAACGCCGCGGTGGACGATCATGGAAAGGGCGTCCACCGGCTCGTTATTGACGAGGATGTTCATCTTCACCAGGTCGCCTTCGCGCAGGCCAATCTGCTCGTAATCGAAGCTGGCATAGCCACGGCTGATCGACTTCAGCCGGTCATAGAAATCGAACACCACCTCGTTCAGCGGCAGTTCGTAAGTCACCTGCGCGCGGCCGCCCACGTAAGTGAGGTCGGTCTGGATGCCGCGCCTGTCCTGGCACAGCTTGAGGATGGAGCCGAGGTATTCGTCCGGCGTGTAGATCACCGCCTTGATCCACGGTTCCTCGATCACCTCGATCCGGTTGGGATCGGGGTAATCGGCCGGGTTGTGCAGGTAGATCTCGCGCGCCTCGTCCGTCTTGCTGGCGGAAAGCTGGATGCGGTAGACCACGCTTGGCGCGGTGGTGATCAGGTCGAGGTCGTATTCGCGGCTGAGGCGTTCCTGGATGATTTCCAGGTGCAGCAGGCCGAGGAACCCGCAGCGGAAGCCGAAGCCCAGCGCCGCGCTGCTTTCCATCTCGTAGCTGAAACTGGCATCGTTGAGACGCAGGCGGGCAATGCTTTCGCGCAGCTTCTCGAAATCGGCCGCGTCCACCGGGAACAGGCCGCAGAACACCACCGGCTGCACTTCCTTATAGCCGGGCAGCGCCTCTGTCGCCCCGCCCTTTACGGTGGTGATGGTGTCACCCACGCGGGCCTGCTCCACCTCCTTGATCTGCGCGGTGATGAAACCGATCTCGCCCGGGCCGATTTCCGGCAGGTCCACCCGCTTGGGGGTGAAGGCGCCCACGCGGTCCACCAGGTGTTCGGTGCCGCCCTGCATGAACTTGACGTTAAGGCCCTTCTTGATGACCCCGTCGATCACGCGCACGAGAATGACGACGCCGAGGTAGGGATCGTACCAGCTGTCGACCAGCATCGCTTTCAGCGGCTTGGCGGCATCGCCCTTGGGCGGCGGGATACGGGCGACGACGGCTTCCAGCACGTCGGCAATGCCGATGCCGGACTTGGCGCTGGTCAGCACCGCCTGGCTGGCATCGAGGCCGATGATGTCCTCGATCTCGGCCTTGACCTTTTCCGGTTCGGCGGCGGGCAGGTCGATCTTGTTGATGACGGGGACGATCTCGTGATCGTGCTCAATGGACTGGTAAACGTTGGCGAGTGTCTGCGCTTCCACCCCTTGCGCGGCATCGACGACGAGGAGGGCGCCCTCGCAAGCGGCCAGGCTGCGGCTGACCTCGTAGGCGAAGTCCACGTGGCCGGGGGTGTCCATCAGGTTGAGTTCGTAGGTCTTGCCGTCCTGCGCCGTGTAGTTGAGGCGCACGGTCTGCGCCTTGATGGTGATCCCACGCTCCCGCTCAATGTCCATGTTATCAAGGACTTGTTCGCTCATCTCGCGGTCGGTCAGGCCCCCGCAGGCCTGGATCAGCCGGTCGGCCAGCGTGGACTTGCCGTGGTCGATGTGGGCGATGATGCTGAAATTGCGGATCAGGGAAAGATCAGTAGACATGGCCCGCCTCTAGCGGGGTGGAGCGGCGCTGTCAGCACCCAAGGCGAAAGCGATCAGCCAACCATCCTCTCCGGATCGGCCCGCACCGGCCGTGGCGGTTTGCCCTGCACGGCAATGATGCCGCCGGTTTCATCGCGCTGCAACGGATCGGCGAACTCCACACCGATGCGGTCCTCCAGGGTCCAGCGGGTGATGCAGGTCACCGCGAAGCCTTGCGAGATATGGACCTGGAAGACGGTGCCCACCGGCACGTTCCACAAGCCCTCGATCATGGCCCCGCTGGTGGAAATGTTGCGTATCGTGCCATCGTACCTGCGCCCGCCATGATCGAGCACCACCTTGCGCAGCATCGTCTGACGCGGCGCGCGGGCGGAACGCGGGCCGCGGGCAATGGCCGTGAGGCCCGAAGCGAGGCGGGCCTTGGCGGTATCCGCATCCAGCGGCCGGTCGTAGATATAGCCCTGGACATGGCTGCATCCGTGCATGCGCACCAGGTCCAGCTCGTCCAGCGTTTCCACGCCTTCGGCCGTGATCTCCATGCCCAGGGCGTGGGCCAGGCTGGTGATGGAGGCGATGATCGCCCCGTTGCGGCTGCCATCCTGCGTGGCGCCGCGCACGAAGCTCTGGTCGATCTTGATCTTGTCGAACGGCGCTTTCTTCAGATAGCCGAGCGAGGAATAGCCGGTCCCGAAATCGTCCAGCGCCAGCCGCACGCCCACGCGTTTGAGGGCCTTGAACATCGCATCGGTGCCGGCATCGTCGGACAGGAAGACGCTTTCGGTAATCTCCAGCTCCAGCTGGTCCGGGCGGATTCCGGCCTGCGCAATCGCGCTGGTGACGATGGCCGGCAGCTGCGGGTTGGAGAATTGCAGCGGTGACACGTTGACCGCCATCCGGATGTTGCCCGGCATCTCCGCCAGATCGTTGCAGGCGGTGCGCAGGGCCCATTCGCCGACCTGGGCAATCATCCCGGTGTCTTCCGCCGCGCCGATGAACCGGTCAGGCGGAATCCAGCCCTTGACGGGGTGGTGCCAGCGCAGCAGCGCCTCGAACCCGCTGATTTCCTCGGTCGCGGTGGAGACGACCGGCTGGTAGAATAGTTGCAGGTCGCCCTTGGAAATCGCATCGCGCAGGTCTTCTTCGAGCTGGGCGCGCGCTTCCGCTTCGGCATGCAGGTCTTGCGCGTAGAAATGATAGCGCCCCCGCCCGCCATCCTTGGCGGCATAGAGCGCCAGGTCGGCATTGCGGACGAGGTTGTCCGCGTTCTCGCCATCCTCCGGCGCTATGGCAATGCCCACCGATGCGCCGATCACCACCCGCTGCCCCTCGATCGCATAGGGTTGCGAGAGCGAATGGATGATCGTTGCCGCCAGTTCGGCCAGCGTCTGCCTGGGATGATGGCCGGGGATCACCACCTTGAATTCGTCCCCGCCCAGGCGGCCCACCTGCCCCATCTTGCCCACGGCACGCTCCAGCCGCTGCGCCACCTGTATGAGCAGGGCGTCACCTGCGGGATGCCCCATGGTATCGTTGACATGCTTGAACCGGTCGAGATCGAGCAGGAAGACGCTGCAGGCGCGCTTGTCGATCTGCTGGGCGGTGAGGATCTTGTCCAGCACGCGCGAAATCTGGAAGCGGTTGGCAAGACCGGTCAGCGAATCGAAGTTCGCCAGGCGCGACACTTCCTCCTGGCTTCGCTTGCGCTCGGTCAGGTCAGTACCGGAACCGCGGAAGCCCACGAAGTTGTCGAAATTGTCGTAGATCGGGCGCCCGCTGACCGACCACCAGCGGTCCTCCCCGTTCACGGCGGCGCGCAGGGGCAGCTCATTGAACGACGACCGGGTCGACAGGTGGAACATCAGCGTGCGTTCGCTCCCATCGTCCACTTCCGTCAGGTCGAACAGGCTGACCAGCGGCTTGCCCATCATCGTATCGGCCGTCTGCCCAAGCATGGCGGCCACCGGGCCGGAAATGTAGGTCAGCTGGGATCGGCGGTCGGTCTCCCAGAACCACCCCTGCCCGGTTTCCTCGTAATCGGAGAGAATGTCGCGCGCGCGGCTGTGGGCCCGCTCCTGCGCCGCGCGCGCCAGTTCTATTCGATGCTGCTCGTCCTGCTCGCCCCGACCGACCAGGACGATGACCACGCCCGAAAGGAGGAAAGCCGCCGCGCCGATCACGCTGGGGTGCGCGATCATGATCCCTGCCCACAAGGCCCACTGGCTGGCGACCACCATGGCCGCCCGGTCGCGCAGGCAGGCGGCAGCAATCGCCCCCACCGTGCCGCCCATGGCAAGCGCGGCCACCCATGACAGGCCGAAACCCGCCACCCAGTGCGAGAGGCCGACGCCAAACAGCATCTGCGGCGCGAGCAGAAGGCAGACCGATACACCCAGCCGGAGGTTCTGGTTCTCGATTGTCAGGCGACCGCGCAGCAACACGGCAAGGACGGAAAGCAGGAGGCTGGACGCGATCATTGTCCTGATCCCGGCGCCCGGCTGACTGCTGCCGAGGAACAGGGCGAACGCGATGCTGGCCACCATGGTGGCCGTAACCAGGTACCAGCGCGGAGGCACGACTTCGCACGAACGGGATCGCGACGGAGGGTTGAACGCGCGGGCAGCATTGGGTTCGCGCCGCGTCGTCTCGCGCCGCTCGGCATCAGGCGGCGCGACCGCTTCGGCCGCTGACGCACCCCGGCCCGCGCCAGGGCGCGCTCGCGGAGATACCTCCCTTGTTAAGCCATTTTGGGGGGCCGTGGTCATAACCTGGAACAATGGTCCATTCGGACTTGAGAATCGGTTAATCCGCAGTCCGGGATCCGGCACCAGAACGCGCCCGGGTTAACCTCTTGAGCAGAACGGGAAGCCCGCTACACTCCCCCCTTGGGAGATGGAGACAGAACATGGCAGCCCGGCACATCGCAATCATTGGTTCCGGGCCCGCCGGGTATTACACCGCAGAGGCCGCGCAGAAGGCCTTCGGGGAAGACGTAAAGGTCGACATTTTCGATTGTCTGCCGGTGCCTTACGGCCTCATCCGCACAGGCGTTGCCCCGGATCACCAGTCCATCAAGGCGGTGGCCCGGCGCTATGAAAAGGTCGCCCTGACCGACAACGTCCGCTTCGTGGGCAACGTGTTCGTGGGGCGTGACATATCGGTGGCGGAACTCCAGAACCTTTACGATGCCGTGGTGCTGGCAACGGGCGCACCGAAGGATAGGGACCTTGGCATTGCCGGGGAAGACCTGGGCAACGTGTTCGGTTCCGCGGCGTTCGTGGGCTGGTACAACGGCCACCCGCAATTTGCCGCCCTGGACCCCGACCTGTCGGGCCGCACCGCGGTGGTTATCGGCATGGGCAACGTGGCCTTGGACGTGGCCCGCATCCTGGCCAAGACGCCGGGTGAATTTGCCGGCAGCGACATCGTGGTCCATGCGCTGGACCGGCTGCGCGAATCAAACATCGAGAAGATCGTGCTGCTGGGCCGGCGCGGGCCACACCAGATCATGATGACGCCCAAGGAACTGGGCGAGCTGGGGGAGCTGGAGCGGGCCAGCCCGCACGTCCACCGCGCCGACTTGCCCGAAGAGGCCGAAGACGCCCTGCTTGAACCGGGCCTGCGCAAGAGCGTGACGATCCTGCGCCAGTTTGCCGCCATCCCCGAACACATTCGCGCCGAAAAGCCGGTCGCGATCGAATTCGCCTTCTGTGTGCAGCCGGTGGAACTGCTGGGCAAGGACGGCAAGGTCACCGGCGTGGTGGTGGAAGAGACCGAAGTCATCCGCGGCAAGGCCGTGGGGACCGGCCGCCGTGAGGTGCTGCCGGCGGACATGGTCGTGGCCTGCATCGGTTATCGCACCGCCCCCATCCCCGGCGTCCCTTACGAGGAGCGCGCGGGCCGCTTTGCCAACGATGACGGCCGCATCCTGCCGGGCCTGTACTGCGTCGGCTGGGCCAGGCGTGGGCCATCGGGCACCATCGGCACGAACAAGCCGGACGGCTTCGCCATCGTGGAACGGATTGTCGAGGATATTGCGGCCGGATCACTGGGCCCCGGCAGCAAGAGCGGCCGCGCCGGTTTTGACAGGATCGCCGCCGAGCGCGGCCTGCAAGTGGTCACCTTCCGTGACTGGAAGAAGATCGAGGAAGCCGAGGAAAAGGCCGCGCGGGAGGGTGCCCCACGGGAAAAGTTCGTCGATGTGGAAGCGATGATCAGGGCCAAAGGCGAGGCCTGATCATTTCTTGGCCGGTTGCGCCCCACCGATCCGGTCAAGGATTTCACCCCAGGCCATCATCCGGTTGCCAAAGCCCAGCATCAGTGCGCTGCAAGTCTCGGTAAAGCCGGTCATGTCTGCCTCGACCGCGCGGACGGCCTCGGCGTCCGCGCCGCCCGCGATCGACTGGCCGGTACTGCCTTCGAAATGGCCCACCAGGTAATTGCCAAAATAGACCAAGGCTTCGCGGGCTTCCGCGTCCTCACCCATCTGGTCGCTCATGGCAAATGCCCACACGGCGCATTGCTTGGCCTGCTGGGCATTGGCGGGGACAGCCTCCTGCCCGGCCGCCGGCACCGCCATTGCCGTGAACGCAAGCGCGGCGACGGGCGCGGCCAGGAACCCCTGAAGCCGCGTCACACGCGCATCGGCATGAGCACGTAAAGCGCGGGACTCTTGTCGTCCTTGCGAATCAGCGTGGGCGCGCCGGCATCGGCCAGGTGCAGTTCCACCGTGTCGCTGTCGATCTGGGCGAGGATGTCCTTCAGGTAACCGGCGTTGAAGCCGATCTCCATCGCATCGCTGCGATAGTCGGCGGCCAGTTCTTCCGCCGCGTTGCCGTTGTCCGGGCTGGTGACGGACAGCGTCACCTTGTCCGGCTCCAGCGACATCTTCACCGCGCGGGTCTTTTCGGTGGCGATCGTGGCCACGCGGTCGACCCCGGCAAAGAAGCTCTTGGGATCGAGCTTCAGCAGCTTGTCGTTGCCCGTGGGGATGACACGGCTGTAATCGGGGAAAGTGCCGTCGATCAGCTTGGAGGTGAGCACCACGCCCCCTTCCCCGCCCAGCGTGAAGCGGATCTTGGAGGCGCTGAGATCGATCAGCACGTTGGTATCGAGCGATTCTTCCAGCAGCTTGCGAAGTTCAGCCACGCATTTGCGCGGCACGATCACGTCCGGCATCCCTTCCGCCCCGGCCGGGCGCGGCAGGGTGAAGCGGGCCAGCCGGTGGCCATCGGTGGCGGCCGCCTTCAGCACGCCGCCGTCCTCGTCCGTCACGTGGAGGAAGATGCCGTTGAGGTAGTAGCGCGTTTCCTCGGTGCTGATGGCAAAGCGCGTGCGATCGATCAGTTCGGCCAGCGTGGCGGCGGGCATTTCGAAGCTGGTCGGCAGGTCGCCTTCGACGATGGAGGGGAAATCGTCGCGCGGGAGGGTGGGCAGCTGGAACCGGCTGCGATTGGCCTTTACCACCATCCGGTTGTCGGCCGTCTCCAGGCTCACTTCGGCGCCATCGGGCAGCTTGCGGGCGATATCGAACAGAAGGTGGGCCGAAACGGTGATCGACCCGGCGCTTTCCACCCGGTTGGCGGCCAGGCTTTCCACGACCTGCAGGTCAAGGTCCGTCGCCATGATCTTCACCAGGCCGTCCGACGACGCCTCGATCAGGACGTTGGACAGGATCGGGATCGTGTTGCGCCGTTCCACCACGCTTTGCACGTGGGAGAGGCAGCGCAGCAGTTTCGCCCGTTCGATGGTGGCCTTCATCGCGATTCAAACCCCTTCTTGCGCCTGGCGGGGGCCGCATCCGGACAGGAAACGGCCGGAATCGCCCGCGAGCGCCGGAAACATGTGCAAATCAGTCTTAACGGCGAGGGGGAGAGGGGCAAGCATTGGCCCGCAAATCCTGCCACCAAAGACCGATTCCTTGGGGATAAAACTGCACAGATCCCGCCGGGTAAGCGTCAACGGCGGCGCAGCAGCCGCAAGCGCGACCGCGCGCCCGCAGGCACCGCGCACCCCGGACTTGTTCCGGGGGTAGCGATTAGCACCGAGGACGAACGCCCGGATGGGCGTTCGCTCAGCTAACCATGGCCATGCCGCCGTTCACGTGCAGCGTCTGCCCGGTGATGTAGCTGGCTTCCCGGCTGGCGAGGAAGGCCACGGCCGCGCCGATATCCTCGCCCTCGCCCATGCGCGCCATCGGGATGCGGGCGTTGATGGCGGCCTTCTGGTCATCGGTCAGCACCTCGGTCATCGGGGTGCGGATGAAGCCGGGGGCCACGCAATTGGCGGTGATGCCGCGGCTGGCCACTTCCTGCGCGAGAGACTTGGTCATCCCGGTGATGCCGGCCTTGGCCGCGCAATAGTTCATCTGGCCCGGATTGCCGGTGGCGCCCACCACGGATGTGATGGTGATGATGCGGCCGAAGCGCGCCTTCATCATGGGCCGGGTCACCGCGCGCATCAGGCGGAAGGTGCTTTCGAGGTTGATGCGGATCACCGCGTCCCATTCCTCGTCCTTCATGCGCATGGCTAGGTTGTCCCGCGTGATGCCGGCATTGTTCACCAGGATGTCGATCCCGCCCAGCGTATCCAGCGCGGCGGGCACCAGCTCCTCCACCTGCGTGGGGTTGCTGAGGTCACAGGTGATCTCCACGTGCCCGTCATGATCGTGATGGGCGTAGCTCTCGTTAAGCTCCTCGCGGAAAGCGCGCAGCTTGGCCCCGTTGGAGCCGGACAGCGCCACCCGCGCGCCCTGTGCTGCAAGCGCGCGGGAAATGGCCGAACCGATCCCGCCAGCCGCGCCGGTGACGAGGGCATTCATTCCGGTAAGGTCGAACATCATGCAATCTCCTTCGCCAGGGCTTCGATGTCGGCCATCGTCACCAGGCTGTCCTGCGTGCTTTCGGGCACGATCTTGCGGATCATGGGGCCAACCACCTTGTCGCCCAGTTCCACGAAACGGGTGATGCCTGCCTGGCCCATCGCTTCCATGCTTTCGCGCCAGCGCACCCGGCCGGTCACCTGCCTGACCAGCAGGTCCAGCTCCACGGCGGGGTCGGCCGTCAGCGTGGCGGTGAAGTTGGAATAGACCGGCAGCAGCATGGCCTGCGGCGGGCACTTGGCCAGCGCCTCGGCCATGGCATCGGCCGCAGGCTGCATCAGCGAACAGTGAAACGGCGCGGAAACCGGCAGCGGCACGGCGCGCTTGCAGCCGTAATCCTTGGCCATTTCCACCGCGCGGGCAATCGCCCCGGCGTGGCCGGACAGAACCACCTGCCCCGGATCATTGTCATTTGCGACTTCGCACACTTCACCCTGGGCAGCGGCATCGGCCAGGGCCTGCGCCTTTTCCAGGTCCGCCCCCAGCAGCGCGCACATGCCGCCAAGGCCCACCGGCACGGCGGCCTGCATGGCCTGTCCGCGCAGCTTCAGCAGACGCGCGGTATCGGCCAGACTGAACGCACCCACCGCCGCAAGGGCCGAGTATTCGCCCAGCGAATGCCCGGCCACCGCCTCCCCCTTGGCTGCCAGCGAAACGCCGAAGTCCCGCTCCAGCACGCGCGCCACTGCCAGCGAGTGCGCCATGATGGCCGGCTGCGCGTTCTCGGTCAGCGTCAGCGCGTCTTCCGGCCCTTCGGCCATGATGGAAAACAGCTTCTGGCCCAGCGCGTCGTCCACTTCCTCGAACACTTCGCGTGCATGCGCGCTGGCGGCGGCGAGTTCCACGCCCATGCCGACCTTCTGGCTACCCTGACCGGGAAATACGAAAGCGATCATCTGCCAAGTCCTCTCTCGGGAAGTGCCCCCACTTCGATAACGGCGCGCCTATGACCGTGCGCGCGATCAGGCAAGACCGAAGGGCACAATCCTGTTGGCAGCATCGTGGCCGATCATGGCCCGGCCAAGGAAGGGAATGCCGCTGCGATCGCACCAGTAGCGGGCGATCTCTTCCTCCGTGGCGCCAAAGGGCCGGTCATTCTCCGGCACGTCGGACACGTTGCCAAGGCGGATGCCGGCCACCCCGTGCAGGTGCTGGGTGATGTGGAAGAACAGGCGGTCCACCGCGTAAAGGTGTTCGGCCACTTCCTCCACCAGCACCACGTGCCCTTGCAGGTCGGGCATGAACTCGGTCCCCACCAGCATCGCCAGCGTCATCAGGTTGAAGGCGACCGCGGGGCGGTGGTCCAGCCCCGGTTCCAGCCCCTGGGGATTGTCGCTCAGCCAGTCGAGCACGCGGCGCACCGCGTCCTCGCCCCCATCGCGGCGGATATCGCCCGCCAGCGGGCCGTGGACCGGCCGCCCCAGCCCGTTGCGGTACAGCGCACCCAGCAGGGTGCCGCAGTCCGAATAGCCAAGGTAGGTCTTGCCCGCCGCCACGTCCTTCATGCCCGCCAGCGCGGCGGCGGCGATGCGGTTGGAACCATATCCGCCCATGCCGAACCACACCGCGTCCACTGCCGGATCGTTCGCCACCTCAAGGAAAGCTGCAAGGCGCACCCCGTCATCCCCGGCAAAGTGGCCGGCTTCAGCAAAGCATTGCGGATGAAACTCCAGCACCAGGTGGGGGTATTCGCGCGCGGCAAGCGCCAGCACGGCATCAGCCCGTTCCTTGAGCAGCGGCTTGCCGGGGCAGACGATGGCGATAAGTTCGATCATGCGCGATTCCCTAACACCCGCTTTCCAAACCGCCACCGCCATAATACTCAGGACGGCATGAGTCAGCCCGATCCCTCCGCCATCGCGCCCGGCGATATCCTGCGCCGCCCCCTCTTCTTCTGCGGCGTGGGCGGGTCCGGCATGCTGCCGCTGGCGGTGATTGCCAGCGGCATGGGGGCCGAGGTTGCCGGATCGGACCGGAGCTGGGACCAGGGCCGCACGCCGGAAAAGTTCGACTGGCTGCGCCGGCAGGGCATCCGCATCCACCGCCAGGACGGCAGCGGCATCACCTCAGGCGACCAGGTGCTGGTGGCCAGCGCCGCGATCGAGGACACCGTGCCCGAAGTCGCCCGCGCCAGGGAACTGGGCTGCGCGCGGCTGACGCGGGCCGAACTGCTGAGCAGCCTGTTCAACAGCGCGCCCCGCTCCATCGCCATCGGTGGCACCAGCGGCAAGAGCACGGTGACCGGCATGATCGGGTGGATCATGGACAAGAACGGCGACTGGCCCACCATCATGAACGGCGCGGTGATGAAGAACTTCTCGTCACCCGAAAACCCGTTTGCCAGCGCCGTGGTGGGGCGCGGCAAGCTGTTCGTCAGCGAAGTGGACGAAAGCGACGGGTCGATCGCGCTGTACAACCCCACTGTCTCCGTCCTTCTCAACGTCAGCCTCGATCACAAGACCATGGAGGAATTGCGCCGCCTGTTCGGCGATTTCGTGGCCCGCGCCCAGGTTGCCGCGGTGAACTTCGATGACGAGGATTGCCTGTTCCTGGCGCGTCGGGCGAAAAAGGTGGTCAGCTTCGCAATCGATCATCCGAAGGCGGATATCGGCGTGGAGGAAGGCACGATTGTCGAGGCGGCGGGCAGGATTTCCGCCCTGCTGCTGGACCGCCGCGACCATACCGTGCACTCGCTGCGCCTGCCCATGCCCGGACGGCACAACCTGGCCAACGCCCTGGCCGCGATCGCCGCCGCATCGGCAGCCGGGGTGGAGGTGCACGACGCGGTGATGGCGCTGGCCGAGTTTCGCGGCATCGGTCGCCGGTTCGATGTGCTGGGCACCTCTGCCAGCGGCGTGACCGTGATCGACGATTTCGGCCACAACCCGGAAAAGTGCCGCGCCACCCTGCGAACCCTGAAGGGCCAGCCGGGCCGGGTGATCGCCTTCTTCCAGCCGCATGGTTATGGCCCCTTGCGCCAGATGGGACACGAACTGGCCCGGACCTTCGCCCGCGAACTGGGTCCGGATGACCTGACGATCATGTGCGATCCGGCCTATTTCGGCGGCACGGTGGACCGCAGCGAAGGGACCGAGCGGATCGTGCACCTGATCGAGGAAGCGGGCGGCGAGGCGCTTTACCTCCCCACGCGCGAGGAATGTGGCGACAGGATCGTGGAGCTCGCCCGTCCGGGTGATCGCGTGGTGGTGATGGGGGCGCGTGACGACACGCTGACGACCTTCGCGCAAGCCATCCTGGCGCGGGTCTAGCATTGGTTAATTTCCGCTAACCACGCTTGTTTGCCCTGCAGTCAGCCGGAACCGTCACTCTTCCCAGGCAGACAGAGGGACCGCGCGCGATAAATGGCCAAGAACTACCGTCCTCCCAGCGCAGGCATGCTGCCTGCCTTACCCGGCACCTACCTGCTCCATGCCTATTTCGAAGGGAATGTGGCAGAAGTGGTGAAGAGCGCCGTGATCGGCTGGCAGATCAGCGTCGAACGCACGCTGACCCCGTTGGTGATGGACCCGCGTGCCGCCAACGAGGACGACCTGCACGTGCTGCACCCTGATGGCCGGGTGGAATCCACCGATGGCAGCGCCTGGCCCGATCTCGATACCTGGCTGGAGGCGCTGCAACGGGCGCACAACAGCCCGCCTGCGCCCAAGGACAAGGATATCAGTGCGATCCGACCTTCAGAACCTTGTGCAATAGCAGCGCAATGATGGTGCCCAGGACCAGGCCCGCCACGGCAGAAAGGCTGGCATAGCTCAGCCACCCCAGCACCCCGCCCAGTGCGCCGGCGGCTTGTTCCACCCAGTGCTGCACGCCATGCGCCCAGTGCGCGGGAGCCGGCAGGCCCAGTTCCTCGCCGCCATGCAGCACGATGCCGCCGCCGACCCACAGCATGGCCAGCGTGCCCACGACCGACAGCGTGGCCAGCAGGCGCGGCATCAACCGCAGCAGGAACCGGCCCAGGCCCCTGGCAGCCCTGCTCTCCCGCTCCCTGGCAAGGTGCAGGCCGATATCGTCCATCTTCACGATCAGGGCGACCGAACCATAGACGAGGACGGTAATGACCACGCTCACCAGCGCCAGGATCAGCGCCCGTGTCAGCAACGGTTCGTCAGCCACCTCGGCCAGGGCGATGGCCATGATCTCTGCCGAAAGGATCAAATCGGTCCGCACGGCGCCCGACACGCGATCCTGCTCGAAACTGGCGACATCGGCGATCGGGTCTTCCAGCGTATCGCCGTGCTTTTCGGCGCCCAGCTTCTCCATCACCTTTTCCGCGCCTTCATAGCACAGGAACAGCCCGCCAAGCACAAGCAGCGGGGTAATGGCCCAGGGGGCGAACTGGCTGAGCAGCAGCGCGCCGGGCAGCAGGAGCAGCAGCTTGTTGCGCAGCGACCCCTTGGTGATCTGCCAGATGATCGGCAATTCGCGGTCAGGCGTGAATTCGGTGACATAGCTGGGCGTCACCGCCGCATCGTCGATCACCACGCCGGCGGCCTTGGTGCCGGCGCGAGTGGCCGCAAGGCCGACATCGTCGACCGAGGCGGCGGCCGCCTTGGCAATCACCGAGATATCATCGAGCAGGGCAACGAGGCCACTGGGCATGGGGAAAACGTCCTGTCAGTTGCGATCCGCCGCCACTGTGGCGGCGGACGCCCCCTTTCGCAAGGGCGGTATGGTTGTCAGTTCGCCCGATAAATGGTGATGATCACCGTCGGTTCCGTGGCTTGCGGATCAAGGCCCAGCGTGCCGATATAGCCCCCCTGCCCCAGCCATTCGTACCGCCCGCGCGGCACTTCGAACACCGGGCTGGTCCGGACCGGCTGCGGCGGGCTGCCGTCCGCGCCCGGACGGCAAAGCGCGCCAGAGTTAACGACGTTTATAATGACCCCGTCATCGGTTCGCAGGAAGTAATCCGCGATGATCTGGGTGCAGCCGTCAGTCCGGTCGAGCTGCCAGTCCCAGCCCATCGGCAGGATCTCGCCGCGCATGGCGGGGCCTTCGAACGTGCCGCCGATGATCGGGATGATGCGCCGGTGACCCAGCGCCGTCTCGCCCACATCGATCGCCTGGCCCAGCTTGACGCGCGAAGTGTACAGCAGCTCCAGGCCCGGCCCGGCCGGGGCCTCCTGCGCGGAAGCCGCCGTTCCCAGGCACGCCGCCAAAGCAGCGGCAACAATACCACGCATCATCCAGTTACTCCCCTGTCAGCAGGCGACGGCTTGGGGAATCTCCAACTGATAGCCTTCCCCCCGCCGCGCGACGATTTTGACACCGGGGCGCAACTTGCGGCGAAGATGGCAAACAATCAACTTCAGATACTCGGGCGCAATGCGTTCGTGATAATCGGTAAGGTCACGCAGGATCGCGTCATACCGGGCAAAGTTGTCGCGGGCCGTGCACAGGTTCAGCAACAGGCGCCTTTCCCGGTCAGTCAGTCGGGAGGGTTCGCACAGCCGGCCAAGCAGCTGTTCCTGGGCCATTTTCTCCTGCGCCAGTTCGTCTGCCATGACATAGCGGCGGCGGATGGCTTCAATCCGCGCAATCGCCTCGATCGGATGCATCCTTTTCGATGAAAAGACATCGTCAGCCCCGGCACTGATCAGCTGGGCCCGCCGCTTGGCATTCCCGTCACTGATCAAGCCGATGCACATCCGCCGGTGCAGCATCGGTTGGGCGAGGCGGACGATCGAGGACATCCGGCGGATGTCGCTGCCGCTGACGACCAGGACATCGAAATCGGTTTTGGCCAGCGACAGGAAGTTGTAGCCGCTTTCCGTGTAGGTGAAGATCTCCACCTCATTGAACACCAGGCCCAGCCACGTTTCCCGTTCCTGGCGGCAAGAATCGGACAATGACAGGCAGCGCACCCGCAATTCGCGGATCGGATGAAAGGTCGCAGCAGGCACCGCCTCACCCTTCACAATGGGATACAAAGCAATCATCAAATTCCCCCAAGCGCGACCCGTTTGATAACGGTTGTTTCCGCTTATTCTATTAGGGGCGGATTCTGATTTCTGACCGGGAAAGTGTTAACGATCCATTTTAAGTATTTATGCGTATTATTTTTCTTCATATATCGCTTCACAGCGATTCCCAAATGGTCCGGGTGCGATCAGGTTCCCAGGCTACCGTCGTTACGCTTCGTTCGGCAGCGGGCACCTGCACACTTGCAATCCGGGTCAATTAGGCTAAGAGCGCCGCTTCCGCGGGGCCGACGGGTCCCGTGGAAACCGAAGAAAGCCGGAGGGGCCCCGCGATCCGCGCGGACAAGCCAGCGATCGGCATGAACATGAAAGGAAGCGTGACATGGCTCTGTACGAGCACGTGTTTCTCGCGCGTCAGGATCTGAGCCAGGCCCAGGTCGATGCGCTCGCCGCTGCCGCGACCGAGATCGTGGAAAGCTTTGGCGGGAAGGTCACCAAGACCGAAACCTGGGGCCTCAAGTCCCTCGCCTACAAGATCGACCGCAACCGCAAGGCGCACTTCGTGTTGCTCAACATCGACGGCCCCGGCGCCCTCGTTGCCGAGCTGGAGCGCCAGAACCGCATCAACGAAGACATCATCCGCTGGCTGACCATCGCCGTGGAAGATCTGGAGGAAGGCCCTTCGGTCATGATGCGCAAGAACGACCGCGAGCGTAAGCGCCGCGAAACCCGCGAGGAGCGCATCTGATGGCCCGCCCGTTTTTCCGCCGCCGCAAGTCCTGCCCGTTCGCGGCCAAGGACGCCCCGAAGATCGATTACAAGGACACGCGCCTGCTGCAGGGCTTCATGTCCGAACGTGGCAAGATCGTTCCCAGCCGCATCACCGCCGTTTCCGCCAAGAAGCAGCGTGAACTGGCCCGTGCGATCAAGCGCGCCCGTCACCTGGGCTTGCTGCCCTACATCGTGAAGTAAGAGGAGCAGGACCCATGGATATCATCCTCCTCGAACGCGTCGAGAACCTCGGCACCATCGGTGACATCGTTTCCGTGCGTGACGGTTATGCCCGCAACTTCCTGCTCCCGCAGAAGAAGGCCCTGCGCGCGAACGAAGCCAACAAGGCCGTGTTCGAAGCCAACCGCGACCGCCTCGAAAAGGAAAACGCCGACAAGCGCGTGGCTGCCGAAAAGCACGCCGAAACCGTTGCCGGTGCCGAAATCGTGCTGATCCGCGCCTCGTCCAACTCGGGCCAGCTGTACGGTTCGGTCAACGTGCGTGACGTGGCTGAAGGCCTGGTGGCCCAGGGCTACAAGATCGACAAGCGCCAGGTCATCATGGGCGCGCCCATCAAGACTCTGGGCGTGTTCGACGTGACCGTGGCCCTGCACCCCGAAGTGCAGGTGACCGTGAAGGCCAACGTTGCCCGTTCGGAAGACGAAGCCGAACTGCAGCGCAAGGGCGTGGACGTGATCGGCGCCAACGCCGCTGACGACCGGGCCGAAGCCGACGGCTTCACCGAAGAGCTCGACCCCAACCGCGAACTGGGCGACCTGCCCTCCGCGGAAGAAGACGAAGCCGGCGAGTAAGCGCCGCTTCCCTTCCGGGATGCGAAAGAAAAACGGGGCGCTGTCCATGCGGACGGCGCCCCTTTTTCGTGGCCTGGAATTTATGCGGACAATGGTTTCAATCACAACCACTTGGCAAGCTGGCCCGTTTGGCTGTATCAACCGCCATGGATTCCACACAGATTATCGCCCGGCTGCAGGGGCTGTACGCAGCCTCCATCGCCAATCTCCGCCACGATATTGCTGCCTACGTGGCTGATGGAACCCTGCCCCCGCCACAGCGGCGCAAGGATGGCAGCTATGCCTATCCCGAACTGCGCATCCACTATGCCGGCGGCGGAGAACGGTCCGATGGCACCCGCGCCTTCGGCCGCCTCAACGTGCCCGGCGAATATGCCACCACCATCACCCGGCCGGACCTGTTTGCCGATTACCTGGCGGAGCAGCTCGACGTGCTGGCCGCCGATTACCCGATCGATGTGACTGTCGCCCCCTCGCGGCAGGAAATTCCCTTTGCCTACGTGCTCGACCCGGCGATCAGCGCGGGCATGGGCGGCATCAGCCCGGCAGAGTTGTCGCGCTATTTCCCGGCCACCGAACTGGCCCTGATCGGGGATGAGATCGCCGATTGCATCGATCTGGGCGATCCCGCGCTGCCGCTGCCGCTTTCCTTGTTCGATGGCCTGCGGACCGATTTCAGCCTCGCCCGCCTGTCGCATTACACCGGCACCCGGCCGGATGATTTCCAGGCCTTCGTGCTGCTGACCAATTACCACCGCTACATTGACGAATTCGTGGACTGGGCTGGCGAGCAGATCGGCCAGGGTACATACACCGCGCTCACCGGCGCGGGTGGGCTGGACCTGCGCAAGCAGACGGTCAACGCTCGCACGCAACTGAACGAGACCACGTGGAAGCGCCACCAGATGCCCGCCTACCACCTCCACGCGCCGGGCCGCATGGGCATTACGCTGGTCAACATCGGCGTGGGGCCGTCCAACGCCAAGACCATCACGGATCACCTGGCGGTCCTGCGCCCGGATGCTTGGCTGATGATCGGCCACTGCGGCGGCCTGCGGCCCAGCCAGAAGATCGGCGATTTCGTGCTGGCCCACGCCTACCTGCGGGACGATCACGTGCTGGACAGCGTCCTCCCGCCGGAAATCCCCCTGCCCGCCATCGCCGAAGTGCAGCAGGCGCTCTATGCCGCAGCCGAAGAGGTGAGCGGCACGCAAGGGTCGGACCTCAAGCACCGGATGCGCACCGGCACCGTCGTCACCACCGATGACCGTAACTGGGAACTGCGCTTCACCCAGTCCGCCCGCCGCCTGAGCCTCAGCCGTGCGGTGGCGATCGAGATGGAAAGCGCCACGGTGGCCGCGCAAGGCTATCGCTTCCGCGTGCCGTACGGCACCTTGTTGTGCGTGTCGGACAAGCCATTGCACGGGGAAATCAAGCTGCCGGGCCAGGCCAACGCCTTCTACGAACAGGCGATAGCGGGGCACCTGCAGATCGGCATCCGCGCCTGCGAACTGCTGCGGGCGGAAGGTGCCAACCTGCACAGCCGCAAGCTGCGCGCGTTTAACGAACCGCCGTTCCGCTGACGCGGCTGCGGCGCAGGTAACGAGCCGCCGTTCAGGTAAGGCCTCAGGTCAGGAAGTCGATGATCGCCCGGCCCAGGTCCGGCTTGGTCACGCTGCCCATGTGGTTGCCCGGCACCAGTTGCAGGCGGGCGTTGGGCAGCGCCTCCGCCAGTGCGGCGGGGGAGCCATTGTCATGGTCATCCTCCCCACACAGCACCAGCGTGGGCATGGTCACGCGCGCAAGATCGGCCCGGTCGATCTCCACCCCGGCCTGCAACAGCAGGCGGGCGGCAACCCGGTCAATCTTCATCGTCTTCATGAAGGCCACGGTGAAATATGCCGGATCACCCTGCTTCACCGCATCGAACCGGTCGATCGCGTCGATGAAGAAGGCCGCGCGCGCCTGCCAGTTGTCGAGGCTTTCCAGCCCCATGCCCGCCAGCACCAGCCGGCGCGGGGCAAGGCCGGCAATCACGGCAGCACAGGCCGTGCGTGCCCCCATCGAAAAACCTGCCAGATCGTAATCCGCAAGGCCCAGCCGCTCCACCACGTGCAGGCAATCGCGCACCACCACATCCGCTGGCCAACGGGCGGGATCGTGCGGCGCGTCCGACTGCCCGTGAGCGCGGTGATCGGGCATGAACACCTGGAAGCCCGCATCCGCCAGAGCCTGGGCATGGCCGAACCTGATCCAGTTCATCTCGGCGCTGGAAAACAGGCCATGCAGCAACAGCACCGGCCTCCCCGCACCCGCGGCGGCATCGAGCCGGTGGAGAGCCAGCCGCGTGCCATCGAAACTGTCCACCAGTTCGGTTACGATTTCCGGCACGCGGGGTCTCCAATTGAGTTGTTGACTGCTACCAATCTCCCTATGAGGGCCATCGCGAAAGTTACAAGCCCGGGGCATGCACGATGGCAGAAGCCGACCCGCAGATTTCCACCGCCGGAGAAGCGGCTTCCCCCGCACCGCCGCGCCGCAAGCCCATCCTGCGCATCATCCTGATGCTGGTGGTGCCGCTGGCCCTGGCTGCCGGGGCGTGGTTCTACTGGGCGGGCCTGCAGGGCAAGGTTACCACCGACAACGCCTATGTGAAGCAGGACATGGTGGCCGTCAGCGGCGAAGTTGGTGGCCGGATCGTGGAAGTGCTGGTGGCGGAGGGCGATCACGTCGATGCCGGCGACCTGCTGTTCCGCATCGATCCCGAACCCTACCAGCTGCGCATGGCCGAAGCGACCGCCGCCATCGCCACGGCGCAGGCCAATGTCACCACGCTCAGCCAGGATAGCGATCTGACCGGCGTGGACATCGCCGCCGCGCGGGAAGACATCGCCTTTGCCCGCAGCCGGCTGGAACGCCAGCAGCAGCTGTGGGAACGTGGCTTTACCACCAAGGCGGATTTTGATGCGGCACAGCACCAGGTTGCCCAGGCGGAAGAAGCCCTGCGCCAGGCCGAAGCACGCCAGCGCGAAGCCCGCGCCCGCCTGGCCCGCGGCGCCGCCGTGCCGGACCGCGATCCGCGCGTGGCCGCTGCCGAAGCCCAGCGGGCCGAGGCCGAGCTGAGCCTGCGCCGGACCGAGGTGCGCGCGCCCGCATCAGGCCGCGTGGCGCAGGCCGACAGGCTGCAACTGGGCCAGCAACTGGTCCAGAACCTTCCGGTGCTCACCCTTGTGACGGACGACACGACTTACGTGGAGGCCAATTTCAAGGAAACCGACCTTGACGAGATGACCGTGGGCCAGCGCGCCGAGGTGCATTTTGACGCCTATCCCGGCCTCACCTTGCGCGGCCACGTCGCCAGCATAGGTGCGGGCACCGGGTCGGAATTTTCCGTCCTCCCGGCGCAGAACGCCACCGGCAACTGGGTGAAGGTGACCCAGCGCGTGCCGGTGCGCATTGCGCTGGACGAGCAGAGCCCGCGCCCGCTGATCGCCGGGCTGTCCAGCCACGTTACCGTGTTCACGGACGATACGGAAAACTGACGGTGGCAAGCGCCGCCGCAGGCCGTCCCGGCACATCCGGCACGGCCGCATCAACACCTGCCGCCGTGGCCGATGTCGCCCAGCTGCCGACGAAGAACCATGCCCTGCTGATCGTGGGCGTGATGACGGCCACCCTCCTGCAGGTGCTGGATGTCACCATTGCCAACGTGGCGATCCCGCACATGCAAAGCTCGCTGGGCGCATCGCCCGATACCATCAGCTGGGTGCTGACGAGCTATATCATCGCCAGCGCCGTCGCCATGCCGATAACCGGCTGGCTGGCCGACCGGGTGGGATCGCGGCGGCTGTTCATCACCTCGGTCACGCTGTTCGTCCTCGCCTCGATGTTGTGCGGCATGGCGCAGAACCTGTCGCAGATGGTCATCTTCCGCGCGCTGCAGGGCGTCGGCGGCGCCTTCATCGCCCCGTTGGCGCAGGCCGCGATGCTGGATACCACGCGCCCCAGCCGCCAGCCGCAGGTGGTGGCGCTGTGGGGCATGGGGGTGATGATCGGGCCGATCCTCGGGCCGGTGCTGGGCGGCTGGATCACCGAAAGCCTCACCTGGCGCTGGGTGTTCTTCGTCAACGTTCCAGTGGGCGCGCTGTGCCTGGCCATCCTGATCGCCCAGTTGCCCAGCCGCCCCATCGTGCAGCGCCGGTTCGACCTGTTCGGTTTTGCCATGATCGCGCTGGCGCTGGCCGCGCTGCAACTGTTGCTGGACCGTGGCAACGTGGTGGACTGGTTCTCCAGCAAGGAAAGCTGGCTTTACGCCTGCCTGTGCCTGTCCGGCACCTGGGTCGCCGCGATCCACCTCGCCACGGCAAAGGAACCGCTGTTTGACCGCAAGCTGTTTGCCGATGTGAACTTTGCCGTGGCCCTGCTGTTCATGGTCGTGGTCGGCGTGGTGATGTTTGCCACCATGGCCCTGCTGCCGCCCATGTTACAGAATCTGTTCGGCCATGACGTGATCGATACCGGCCTCGTCCTCATGCCGCGCGGGGTGGGCGTGCTGATATCAATGCAGGTGGCTGGCCTGCTGATGCGCAAGGGGGCCGATCCGCGCTGGCTGGTGGCATCAGGCTTCCTGATCGGCGCCTGGTCCCTGCACGCCATGGCCGGCTGGTCGCTGGAGACGGATACCTGGCACTTCGTCTACACCGGGCTGGTGCAGGGCCTGGGCATTGGCCTCGTATTCATCCCGCTCAATTCCACCGCCTTTGCCACCCTGCCCCCGCACCTGCGCACCGATGGCTCCAGCCTGATGAACCTGATGCGCTCGGTCGGCTCGTCAGTGGGCATTTCGGTCATGGCCACGCTGCTGGCGCGCGGGATGCAGCGCAGCCACGAGGAACTGGCGGGCCACGTGACGCCGGAACTGTCCACTGCCGTTGACCTTTCCACGCTCGACCGGTTCCAGCAATATGGCCAGGCGGTGCTGACCGTGGCGGACCTGCAGGTAAACCGGCAGGCGGCGATGATCGCCTACCTCAACGATTTCCAGATCATGATGTGGCTGAGCCTGGCAGCCGTGCCGCTGGTACTGCTGATGCGCAGGCCACCGCGCTTCGGCAAACCGGGTTAACCGGCTTCCACCCACTGGTCATAGGCTTCCAGCGCCTGCGCGGCGTACATGGCGGAAGGGCCCGCCCCCATGTAGATCGCCAGGCCGACGGTCTCGGCGATCTCCTCCCGCGTCGCACCGGCGCGGCGGGCAGCGGATACGTGATAGGTGACGCACGGATCGCAGCGCACGGCCACGGAAATGGCCACCGCCATCAGTTCCTTGGTCTTGGTATCGAGAACGCCAGGCTGGAGGGTCGCCGCGCTCATTTCGCGGAAGGCCTTCATTGCCCCCGGCGCCGCCTTGTGCAGTTCGGCCACGGCCGGGTTCATGGCTTTCGCCATGCCGGGCCAATCCTTGAAATTGCTGTTTGCCATCGCAATGTCCTTTCCCTGCCGACCGTAAGGGACCAGCAGGGAAAGGCATTGCGCAAGGTCAAGCCGCGAAGGCGGGCTCAGCCCTTCTTCAGGTGGCGGCGGCCCAGCAGTTCGGCGATCTGCACGGCGTTGAGCGCCGCACCCTTGCGCAGGTTGTCGGACACGCACCACAGCACCAGGCCGTTCTCCACGGTCGGATCCTCGCGCACGCGTGACACGTAGGTGGCATAGTCGCCCGCACATTCGATGGGGGTGACGTAGCCACCGTCCTCGCGCTTATCGACCAGCATGATGCCGGGCGCTTCGCGCAGCAGATCCTGCGCCTGCTTGGCGCTGATCTCGTTCTCGAATTCGAGGGTGATCGATTCGGAGTGGCCCACGAAAACCGGCACGCGCACGCAGGTGGCCTGCACCTTCACCTTGGGATCGAGGATCTTCTTGGTCTCCACGACCATCTTCCACTCTTCCTTGGTGAAGCCGTCATCAAGGAAGACGTCGATGTGCGGGATGACGTTGAAGGCGATCTGCTTGGTGAACTTCTTCACTTCCACCGGATCGTTGACGAAGATGGCGCGGGTCTGTTCGAACAGCTCGTCCATGCCCGCCTTGCCCGCGCCGGAAACCGACTGGTAGGTGGACACGACCACGCGCTTGATCGTGGCGGCATCGTGCAGCGGCTTCAGTGCCACCACCATCTGCGCGGTGGAGCAGTTGGGGTTGGCGATGATGTTGCGCGCGGTGTAGCCGTCGATCGCCTCAGGGTTCACTTCCGGCACGATCAGCGGCACGTCCGGGTCCATGCGGTAGAGCGAGCTGTTGTCGATCACCACGCAGCCGGCCGCGGCCGCGCGCGGGGCGTGGATCTTGGTCGGGCCGGAACCGGCGGCGAACAGGGCGATATCCCACCCGGTGAAATCGAAATTGTCGAGGTTTTGGCACTTCAGCATCTTGCCGGTATCGCCAAATTCCACCTCGGTGCCCTGGCTGCGGCTGCTGGCAACCGCGGCGATCTCGTCAATCGGGAACTCGCGCTCCGCCAGGATCGCCATCATCTCGCGCCCGACATTGCCCGTCGCGCCCACCACGGCCACACGATAACCCATACCTACCTCCTGAAATTCACCCGAACTGGCATGACAAAAGGGGCGCACCTGACCGATCTGGATCAGGGCGCCCCTTCATCGAATAAACGAAACTTGTATCGAGAAGACGGCCCTTACTGGCCGGTAATCTCCCGGCGCTCGGCAATGCGAGCCCGTTTGCCGGTGCGGCCGCGCAGATAGTACAGCTTGGCGCGACGCACGATGCCGCGACGGACCACGGTGATGCTGTCGATGTTCGGGCTGTAGAGCGGGAACACGCGCTCCACGCCTTCGCCGAAGCTCATCTTGCGGACGGTGAAATTGCTGTTGATGCTGCGGTTGGAGCGAGCGATCACAACGCCTTCGTAATTCTGGACACGGGTGCGGTTGCCTTCGACAACCTTCACGCCGACACGCACGGTATCACCGGCGCGGAAATCGGGAATTTCCTTTTCGGAGGCGAGCGCCGCGATGGCTTCCGCTTCCAGTTCCTGGATCAGGCCCATTGCTGGTTCCTTCAATCTTTTCGCCGCGCGCCAGAGGCAGGCTGGTCCCGAACGTCCCGGTGACGTTCCCAAAGGTCCGGCCTGCGTAACCGAGTATCGTCTTCACTGCATTGCTTGCGCCATGCAGCGATCTTCGCATGATCCCCCGATCGCAGCACTTCAGGGATCGTGCGCCCTTCCCATTCAACGGGGCGGGTATATTGCGGGTATTCGAGAAGGCCGCTTTCGAAGCTCTCCTCCACACCGCTTGAAGGCGCGCCCATTACGCCGGGAAGCAGGCGAATGCAAGCGTCCAGTATGGCCAGCGCCGCCGGCTCCCCGCCGGACAGCACGATATCGGCCAGGGAGACTTCCTCCACTTCCCGTCCGGCGAAAATCCGCTCGTCGAATCCCTCGAACCGGCCACACAGGATGGTGACGCCCGGCCCGGCCGCCAGTTCGCGGATGCGGGCCTGGGTGATCGGCTTGCCGCGCGGCGTCATCGCCAGCACGGGGCAGGCGGGCTGGCTGGCCCGCGCATGGTCGATCGCGGCGGCCAGCACGTCAGCCTTCAGCACCATGCCCGCACCACCACCGGCGGGTGTATCGTCCACCGTGCGGTGCTTGTCGGTGGCAAAATCGCGGATCTGCACGGTGTCGAGGGTCCAGGCCCCTTCCCCCAGCGCGCGACCCGCAAGGGAGATGCCAAGCGGCCCCGGAAACATCTCCGGGTAAAGCGTCAGGACGGTGACCGCGAAGGTCATTTGCGGCGGCCCAGCGAATGGCCGAAGAAGCCCAGGCCAAAGCCCATCGTCGCCGCCACCACGCCAAACACGCCCAGCGCCGCTCCGGCATAGGCCGAGGTGCCGCTGACGGTGCGTGACAGCAAGGCGGCATAGATCCCGAAGGCCACCAGCATCGGCAGCATGGCCCACAGGCCGGCCCGGAAGCCCGGCATGGCGGGCACCTTGCGTGCCAGCACGAAACCGCACAGCACGGGCAGGGCAAAGGCGATCAGGATGGCGGCAAGCTGCAATGGCATGGCGCTTCCCCTAGTCGGCGTCCACGAAATCGGGGGCGACGGTCAGCGTCTCGCCATCCCAGTGCGGCACGGCTTCCACGCGCATGGGGACCATGAACCGCTTGCCGCGCTTGCCGTCCACGCCGGGGCGTTCAATCTCGATCACGTCACCCGCGCCGAAATTGTCCACCGCCACCACGGTGCCCAGCGGCTCGCCGGTGTCGGACACGGCGGCAAGGCCGATCAGGTCGGCATGGTAATACTCGCCCTCGCCCAGCGGCGGGAGCGCATCGCGCGCAACGGTGAGGAGGGTGCCGCGCAGCTTTTCTGCGGCGGTGCGATCGGCCACTTCGGCCAGGCGGGCAATGGCCCCGCCCTTGTTGTCGTCACGCAGGGCCTTGAGCGTCAGCGTGCCGTCATTGAATGTCTTGTGCGCCTTGAGCGAGGCAATGCCCTCGCCAAACAGCTTGAGGCGGACCTCGCCCGTCACGCCGTGCGCGCCGGTAACGGCAGCCAGCGTGACGGACGAGTCCCTTGCCAAGACGATCAGCCTTCAGCCTGTTCGTCAGCAGCGGCTTCAGCCGGAGCTTCGGCGGCGGCTTCTTCAGCGGCCAGAGCTTCTTCGGCCGGGGCAGCTGCAGCTTCGGCGGCCGCGGCGGCGGCAGCGGCGGCTTCTTCTTCAGCCTGCTTCTTGGCTTCTTCGGCGGCGGCCAGCTTGGCAGCCTTTTCTTCGATGCGCTGCTTGGCGTTGGTGCCCAGTTCGCCCTTCTTCGGGTTGTTGCGGGCAGCGCGTTCACGGATGCCGGCGGCGTCCAGGAAGCGGGCCACGCGGTCGGTCGGCTGCGCGCCGACGCCCAGCCAGTAGCGGGCGCGGTCTTCGTTCACCTTCACGCGGCCCGCATCGTCCTTGGCCAGCATCGGGTTGTAGGTGCCCACCTGCTCCAGGTACTTACCGTCACGCGGGGCGCGGCTGTCGGCCACCACGATGCGGTAATACGGACGCTTCTTCGCACCACCGCGCGACAGACGAATGGAAATTGCCATGTGATCTTACCTTTCTAACCTAAATATCGAAAATTACTTGTTCTTCAGAAAATTCTGCAAATCCGCCGGCAGCTTTGGCGCGCCGCCGCCGCTACCCAGCCCTGGAAGGCCACCGGCACCCGGCAAGCCGCCAGCCCCGCCGCCCATTCCGCCAAGGCCACCGCCCAACAACGAGGCCAGGCCCTTCATCCCGCCCAGCTTCTTGAGCTGCTTCATCGCGCGGCCCATTTCCTGGTGCATCTTGAGGATCTTGTTGACCTCCTGCACCGTGGTGCCGGAGCCGTTGGCCACGCGGATCTTGCGCTTGGCGTTGAGCAGTTCGGGCCGCTCACGCTCCTTGGGCGTCATCGAGCCGATGATCGCGTCCATGTGCACCAGCACCTTGTCATCCATGCCGCTGGCGGCCATCGCCGCCTTGGCTTTCTTCATGCCGGGCATCATGCCCGCCAGCATGCCAAGCCCGCCCATCTTCTGCATCTGGTTGAGCTGCATGCGCAGGTCGTTGAGGTCGAACTTGCCCTGCATCATGCGCTGGGCGGACTTTTCGGCCTCTTCCTTGTCGATCACCTCGGCGGCGCGTTCCACCAGGGAGACGACATCGCCCATGCCCAGGATGCGGTCGGCCACGCGGGCCGGGTGGAAGCGTTCGATCGCGTCCAGCTTTTCGCCCGTGCCGGCAAACTTGATCGGCTTGCCGGTGACGGCGCGCATGGACAGGGCGGCACCGCCGCGCGCATCGCCGTCCATGCGGGTGAGGACCACGCCGGTCAGCGGCACTTCACTGGTGAACGACTGGGCAACGTTCACCGCGTCCTGCCCGGTCAGCGAATCGACCACCAGCAGCACTTCGGCAGGCGTGGCGACAGCGGCCACGGCCTTCATTTCGGCCATCAGCGCTTCGTCCACGTGCAGGCGGCCCGCGGTATCGAGCAGCAGCACGTCGAAATTCTGCAGCCTTGCCGCTTCCAGCGCGCGGCGGGCAATGTCCACCGGCTGCTGGCCGGCGATGATCGGCAGCGTGGCAACGCCCGTCTGCTCGCCCAGCACCTTGAGCTGTTCCTGCGCCGCCGGACGGTTGACGTCCAGCGAGGCCATCAGGGTCTTCTTGCCCTGCTTTTCCTTCAGCAGCTTGCCGATCTTGGCCGTGCTGGTGGTCTTGCCGGAGCCTTGCAGGCCGACCATCATCACCACGGCGGGCGGGCGCACATCGAGGTTGAGCGGCGCTTCGCTGCCCGCATCGTCCCCGCCCAGCATGGCGACCAGTTCGTCATTGACGATCTTGACGACCTGCTGGCCCGGCTTGACCGACTTGAGCACGGCCGCGCCCACGGCCTTTTCCGTCACCCGGTTGATGAAGTCGCGCGCCACGGGCAGCGCCACGTCGGCTTCCAGCAGGGCCACGCGTACTTCGCGCATCGCCTCGCGCACGTCAGCCTCGCTCAGCGCGCCGCGGCCGCGCAAGCGGTCGAACACGTTACCGAGGTTGTCGGACAGCGTATCGAACATGGGCCTCAAACACTCCAGGCGACGCCGGAAGGCGCCAAACGCGAAAAACGCCGGCGGATGAAAACTCATCGGCCAGCGCGGGGACAGTCCCCAAAATCCCAATTGTAAACCGGGTATGTCGATATTCGGTCAGGATCAGGGCGTTTGCGGTCTGATAATGGCCGGATATCGGCATATCCGGGGTGGATGGTGGAGCCTAGCGGGATCGAACCGCTGACCTCTACAATGCCATTGTAGCGCTCTCCCAGCTGAGCTAAGGCCCCGTATCCATTCAAATTCCACACCGTGCCGGGAGGGTTGGTGCGGCCCCCGTTGGCCTTAGCCGCCGGGTGGAGGGCCATCTATTGCCGAACCCGCCAATGCGCAAGGGGATTTTTGCGACTTTTTTCGATCCGCGGATTTGGCCGCCCTCGCCGCCCCTCCGCTGCAACGAAATGGAACCCCGAAAACGAAACGGGCCGCCCGAAGGCGACCCGCAAACGCATCAGCCGGTAATGGCCGATCAGTTATCGTCGACGTCGTCGTCGTCGCCGCCGGTGGACACGCCCAGGTCGTCATCGCCGCCCAGGTCCACATCGTTGTCGGGCGAATCGCCGTCTTCGTCGATGTCCTCCAGATCGGGATCGGCCAGGTCGGTATCAGCGTCCTCCAGCTCTTCCTTCTTCTCGATTTCCTCGAACGGAATCGGCTGCTTGGACTTCAGCACGGGTTCCGGCGTCCACTGGTTGCCGCATTCGATGCAGGTAACCGGATCGTCCTTGCCCAGGTCATAGAACCGTTCACCGCACTTGGGGCAGTTGCGCTTGGCACCCCATTCAGGCTTTGCCATGTCTTAATCCTTGTCTCGCCTGTCACAGGTGTTCGGCAGGCGGAAATCTTCGCAATAATGCTGGACGCGCCCCATTCCCGATTCGCAACCGCAAATCAAGGGGTCTGACGCAATGGTCGCGCGCCTTGCCATAGGGCGGCGGCGCTGGCAAGGACGCCGCAAATTTGGCCAGACCCGGAAAGACCGCCCTTTTGTCCGCTTCCACCGACACCCCCGCCCAGCCCCGCCGCTTCCTGCCAGCCGGGGCGTTGCAAGGCACCATCCGCGTGCCGGGCGACAAGTCGATCAGCCACCGTTCCATCATGCTGGGCGCGCTGGCCGTGGGGGAAACACGGGTGACGGGCCTGCTGGAAGGCGAGGACGTGCTCGCCACCGCGCAGGCCATGCGCCAGATGGGGGCGACCGTTAACCGGCTGGACCAGGACGGTTCCGGGGGCGAATGGGTCATCAACGGCGTGGGCGTTGGCGGCCTGCTCCAGCCCGAAAGCCCGCTGGACATGGGCAATTCGGGCACCAGCACCCGCCTGCTGATGGGCCTTGTCGCCACCCATGCCATCACCGCCACCTTCACCGGCGATGCCAGCCTGTCGAAGCGGCCGATGGGCCGGGTGATCGATCCGCTCGGCCAGATGGGTGCGGAGTTTTCCGGCGATAACAACGACAGGCTCCCCCTCACCGTGCGCGGCCTGTGCCCGGCCGTGCCGATCACCTACCGCCTGCCGGTGGCCAGCGCGCAGGTGAAAAGCGCGGTGCTGCTGGCCGCGCTCAACACCCACGGCACCACCTCGGTAATTGAGCCGGTGCCCACGCGCGACCATTCCGAACGGATGCTGAAAGGCTTTGGCGCGGACCTGAACGTGACCGAGCGGGACGGGGAGCGGATCATCACCCTCACCGGCCCGGCCGACCTCAAGCCGCAGGTGATCGAGGTGCCGGGCGATCCCAGCTCTGCCGCCTTCTTCGTCGTCGCCGCGCTGGTCGTGCCGGGCAGCGATGTGACAATCGAGAACGTCGGCCTCAACCCCACCCGCGCCGGGTTGTTCGAGGTGCTGCGCCTGATGGGCGGGCAGATCGAGGAAGTGAACCCGCGCCTCGTCGGCGGGGAGCCGGTGGCGGACCTGCGCGTGCGCCATTCCGCGCTGCATGGCATCTCCGTGGATCCCGCCGTCGCGCCGAGCATGATTGACGAGTTTCCCGTGCTATTCGTCGCCGCCGCCCTCGCCAGCGGCACCACGGTCACCAGCGGGCTGGACGAACTGCGGGTGAAGGAAAGCGACCGGCTGACCGCCATGGCCGAGGCACTGGCGCTGGCCGGCGTGGCGGTGGAGGAGAGCGAGGACGGCCTCACCATCCACGGCACCGCCGGCGCGCCGCTGGCAGGCACGGCGGAAGGCTCCGCCGTCGTCACGCACCTCGATCACCGCATCGCCATGTCCATGGCCGTGGCGGGCCTTGCCAGCGAACACGGCGTGGAGGTGGACGACGTTCGCCCCATCGCCACCAGCTTCCCCAACTTCATCGCGTTGCTGGAGAGCTTGCGCGGCTGACCTTCAGGCTGGGTGAATCAGGCTGGGCTGGACACCTTCATCAGCACCAGCCCCGCCACGATCAGCACCGCCGCCAGCACGCGCAGCGGGGTCACCGCTTCGCCCAGCATGACGATGCCGAGGATGAAGGAACCGACTGCGCCGATGCCGGTCCACACCGTGTAGGCCGTGCCCAGCGGCAGGGATCGCATCGCCAGCGCCAGCAGGCCGAAGCTGAACACCATTGCCACGATGGTGACGACGGAGGGCATTGGCTTTGAAAAGCCGTCGGACAGCTTCATCGCATAGGCCCAGACGACTTCCAGCACACCGGCCACGAACAGGATCAGCCACGCCAAGACAGGTCTCCCTTCAACGCAAAGAGGATTGCTGCCGGGCCGTCCCGGTCTTGATTGCCAGCTGGCCTTGCAGCCACCGGGCACGCCGGACGTGGCCGGCGCACGGGCCAGATAGGCCGCCTGTTGCCGGTTCTCAACCGCCTGTTTGCCAGCTAGACACGCGCGCATGATCATCGCAGTCGACGGCCCCACCGCATCGGGCAAGGGCACCATCGCCAAGGCGCTGGGCGCGCATTACCACCTGCCGCACATGGATACCGGGCTGCTGTATCGCGCCGTGGGCTACCAGGTGGCGCTCTATGGCGGCGATCCCGACAACGCGGCAGAGGCGCTGGGGGCGTGCAATTTCCCCGATGAACTGCTGGGCCACCCGGACCTGCGCAGCGAGGCTGCGGGGGGCCTTGCCAGCCGCGTATCGGTCCACCCGGCGGTGCGCCGCGCCTTACATGACCGGCAGCGCGCCTTCGCCACGCAGGCAGGCGGTGCGGTGCTGGACGGGCGCGACATCGGCACCGTCATTGCGCCCGATGCCCGGGTGAAGCTGTTCGTCACCGCCAGCGTGGCCGCGCGGGCCTTGCGCCGGTGGAAGGAAATGCAGGCCCGCGGCGAAAGCCATTCGCTGGCCGAGATCGAGGACGACCTCAGGCGACGGGACGAGCGTGACCGGACCCGCAAGGAAGCCCCGCTGGTGGCGGCGGCCGATGCGGTGGTGCTCGATACATCGGACCTGGACAAGGATGCCGCGATCGCCGCTGCCATCGCCATCGTGGAGCAGCGCCGCAAGGCGGCAGGTTAGCCGGCGACCAGCGTTTCCGAATCGGTATCGGCGGGGATCTCATCACCGACAGGGTCGGTGCGGAACACGCAGGTTTCCCCCACGCCCTTGATGGCAATCATCTCCGGCGGCCCGAAGTTGGAACGGTCGCGGGCGCGCAGCCAGGTGCTTTCCGAGATGGCGATGCCGTTGATGTGCGCGGTGCCTTCCAGCCGTGCGGCCAGGTTCACCGTATCGCCCCAGTAGTCATAGGCCATGCGGGTTGCGCCGATCACGCCGCCCACCACCGGGCCGGAATGGATGCCCACGCGCAGCCCCACCTCGTCCACGCCGGCCACCCGGCGCAGTTCGTCCACGCAGGCCAGCACAGCGCGGGAAAAGGCGATGGCGGCATCGGCGCTGTTGCCCGCCGGCACGTTGCCACCGGCAATGGCAAGGTAGGCATCGCCCACGGTCTTGACCTTTTCCACCCCGTATTCGCGCGCGCAGCCATCGGCGTGGTTGAAGAAGGTGTTGAGCAGTTCCACCAGGTGACCGGGCGAAACGCGCTTGGTCAGCGCGGTGAAGCCCGCCATGTCGATGAAAATGACGCTGGTATCGGCATAGGAATCGGCCACCAGCTGCCCGGTGCGGATGCGGCTGACGGCGGCGGAGGGGAGCATGTTGTGCAGCAGCTCCTCGTTGTGCGCGCGTTCGCTTTCCAGCCAGTCCGACAGCAGGAAGGCGGACCGGCTGGTGCGCCCCACCGCCAGATTGATGGCCGCCATCACCAACGTGCCGCTGAAATAGCTGAGCAGGGCGTAGACCAGCCCCGTCTGGTTGCCGTGGACATCGGGCAGGATCTGCCCCAGCCAGCCAAGGAAATCGCAGCCCAGCCAGGCGAGGAACAGCCACGGCCGTCCCGCCAGCGTCACGGCGGCGAAGGCAGCAATGGCCAGCCGGCTGATGACCCCTTCGGCGTGCAGGGTGGCCCCGGTGCTCATCAGGTGGTCGAACAGCACGAAGTTGATCGCCGCCACCACCAGGGAAAGGAACAGCAGCGCGGTGAAATCGATCATCGGATGGCGCACGTAATCGCGCCAGAAGGTCGCCGCGATATAGGCGCCGCCCACCAGCAGGACGCAGCCGATCAGCATGGCCAGCTTGGCCGTCTCTGCCGGGGCCAGGTACAGCGGGTTGACGATCGAATAGCCCAGCGTCACCGCCATGAACAACGCGGCATAAAGCCGCACGAACGGCATGCGCAGGGCGCGCGCGGTTTCGTGGTACCGCGCCTCGGTCGCCTTGTCGGTAAAGCTGGTGAACACGCCCGGTTGCTGCATCATGATTCCCCCGTGGTGGGCGGCGTTACCAGCAACCCGTTAACGTTTGGCAGGGGCCGTGATCAATTGTGTCGATTACGCAGCCGCGTTTGCAGGGCCGTGCGGAACCCCAGCATGAAGGCCACTTCCGCCACCACAAACAGCGGGCCGACCAACAGGCTCTTCAGGTCATCGAAGAAGGCGGGCTTGCGCCCTTCGAAGGCGTGGCCGACGAATTGGATCGCCCAGCCCGCCACGAACAGGCCCAGCCCCCAGCCCAGCCACACCCCGGTGTGCAGCGCGGCAAGTGCAAGGCCCAGCCAGCAGCACAGCGCCAGCAGCACGGCCATGGCCAGGCCAAAGCGCAGGTCCAGCCGCAGGTAGAACAGGCCCGCCAGCAGGCTCAGCACGATCGCGGGGGTCAGCGCGGCTTCACCCAGCGGCCAGACGGGGCGGGACAGCAGGACAATTACTGCCAGGAAGATCATCGGGATGCCCAGCAGGTGCGTGGCCACGTTGCGCCGGTCGCGGTGGTATTCGCCATAGGCGGCAAGGGCGGTTTCAAGCGGGGTCATCACCGGGCAAATCCACTCCACAGGCGCCAACTTGTCAAGCGGGGGCCAATGCCGTTTGTGTTCGCGAACGGCTGGACTTGCCGCCTTGCCGCGCCTGGCCGGAACCGGCGAATTACCTTGCCTTTGCCCCCCTTTTCGCCTAGGCGCGCGGCGTCTGACGGACAGGTGACATGTCCGCACGGCGCGAAACCCGCATGGCCGATCTCCTGACCGGGGGCGCAACGACGCCCGAACATGCGCTGCTTTTCCCGCCCTGCGTTCCGGCCCCGCCCCGAAGGCGCCTGTGCGGCAATCCGGCCGGGCAGGCAGTCTGGCCCTTTGGCCCGCCACGGCAATGGTGCCCACGGCGGAGAAAGACCCCGGGATCCAACCCGGTGGCCGGATCAACAGTAGAGACAGGAAACAGACAATGGCTTCCAGCCCCAACCCTACCCGCGATGATTTCGCGGCTCTCCTTGACGAACAGCTCGGCGGCGCCGACGGCGGCTTCGAAGGCCGCGTGGTCAAGGGCACCGTCACCGCCATCGAAAACGGCTTTGCGCTGATTGACGTCGGCCTCAAGTCCGAAGGCCGCATTGCCCTGCGCGAATTCGCCCGTGGCGAAGACGAGCATGGCCTGTCGGTCGGCTCGGAAGTCGAAGTGTTCGTCGACCGCGTGGAAAACGCTGACGGCGAAGCCATGCTCAGCCGCGACCGCGCCCGCCGCGAAGCCGCGTGGGACAAGCTGGAAAGCGAGTTCGGCGAAGGCAAGCGCGTTGAAGGCCGCATCTTCGGCCGCGTCAAGGGTGGCTTCACCGTCGATCTCGACGGCGCCGTGGCCTTCCTGCCCGGCAGCCAGGTGGATATCCGCCCGGTGCGCGATGTGACCCCGCTGATGGACGTGCCGCAGCCCTTCCAGATCCTCAAGATGGACCGTCGCCGCGGCAACATCGTGGTTTCGCGCCGCGCCGTGCTGGAAGAAACCCGCGCCGAACAGCGCAGCGAACTGATCGAAGGCCTGACCGAAGGCATGATCACCGATGGCGTGGTGAAGAACATCACCGATTACGGCGCCTTCGTTGACCTGGGCGGCATCGACGGCCTGCTGCACGTGACGGACATGAGCTACAAGCGCGTGAACCACCCGTCCGAAGTGATCGAGATCGGCCAGACGGTGCGCGTGCAGATCATCCGCATCAACGCCGATACCCAGCGCATCAGCCTGGGCATGAAGCAGCTGGAAAGCGATCCGTGGGAAGGCGTTGCCGCCAAGTACCCGGTTGGCGCCAAGATCAGCGGCGTGGTGACCAACATCACCGAATACGGCGCTTTCGTGGAACTGGAGCCGGGCATCGAGGGCCTCGTCCACGTGTCGGAAATGAGCTGGACCAAGAAGAACGTCCACCCCGGCAAGATCGTCTCCACCTCGCAGGAAGTGGAAGTCGTGGTGCTGGAAGTGGATTCCGACAAGCGCCGCATCAGCCTGGGCCTCAAGCAGGCGCAGCGCAATCCGTGGGAAGAGTTCGCCGAGAAGCACCCGGTTGGCTCCACCGTGGAAGGCGAAGTCAAGAACGCTACCGAATTCGGCCTGTTCATCGGCCTGCCGGGCGACGTGGACGGCATGGTCCACATGTCCGACATCGCCTGGGGCATTTCGGGTGAAGACGCCCTCGCCCTGCACCGCAAGGGCGAGCAGGTGAAGGCCATCGTGCTCGATGTCGATGTGGACAAGGAACGCATCAGCCTGGGCATGAAGCAGCTCGAAAAGGGCGCTCCGTCGGAAGGCACCGCCTCGGCTGCCGGCCTGAAGCGCAACGAAATCGTCACCGTCTCCGTGCTGGAAGTGCGCGACGGCGGCCTCGAAGTGCAGGTTGGCGACGATGGCGCGACCGGCTTCATCAAGCGCAGCGACCTGGGCCGCGACCGCGACGAACAGCGTCCGGACCGCTTCCAGGTTGGCCAGAAGGTCGATGCCATGGTGATCGGCTTCGATCGTTCGAAGAAGCCGAACTTCTCCATCAAGGCGCGTCAGATCGCTGAAGAGAAGGAAGCAGTGGCCCAGTTCGGTTCGTCCGATTCGGGCGCTTCGCTGGGCGACATCCTCGGCGCGGCCCTCAAGGCCAAGCAGGACTAAGCTCCGGCCCTTCAAGCCTGAGACAAGCGAAAGGCCCGTCCGCTCACCTGAGCGGGCGGGCCTTTTCTATAGCGGCCCCGCGGCCTAGACAGGCGCGCATGAAAGCCACCTGCCAATGCGGCGCGCTTGCCGCCACCGTTGCACCCGATGCGCCGGGCACGCTGGTGATGTGCCATTGCACCGATTGCCAAAGGCGCAGCGGATCGCCCTTCGGCGCGATCAAGTACTTCGCCACCGCAGACGTAACCATCACCGGCGAAGCGCGCGAATACACCCGCCCCACCGATACCGGCTTCACCTTCACCAACGGCTTCTGCCCCGCCTGCGGCAGCTCGGTCTACGCCCGGGCCAGCCGGATGCCGGACCTTATCGGCGTGATGAGCGGGGCCTTTGCCGACCCGGCCCTTGGCCAGCCCGTGCGATCGGTTTACGAACAGGGCAAGCACCACTGGCTCGTCCTGCCGGAGGACATGGCCCACCACCTGCGCGGAAGGGATAGCTGATGCCGCTCGAAGTTCACCAGTTCCCCTGCCTGTCCGACAACTACGGCTACCTGCTGCACGACACTGACAGCGGGGAAACGGCCTGCATCGACACGCCCGACGCGGATGAGTACCTGCGCCAGGCGGCGGCGAAGGGGTGGCAGATTACGCAGATCTGGAACACGCACTGGCACCCGGACCATGCCGGCGGCAATGCCGCCATCAAGGCGGCGACCGGCTGCACCATCACCGCGCCCGCGGGCGATGCAGCGAAGATCGAGGGCGTGGACCGGGCCGTGGCTGGCGGTGACGAAGTGCCGCTGGGCGATCACCTCGCCCGCGTGATTGACGTGGGCGGGCACACGCTGGGCCACTGCGCCTACCACCTGGCCGAAAGTTGCCTCGCCTTCGTGGGCGATGCCTTGTTTGCGCTGGGCTGCGGGCGCATGTTCGAAGGAACTCCGCCGCAATTCTGGGCCTCGCTCAAGCGCCTGCGCGACCTGCCGGACGATACGCTGGCCTACTGCGCGCACGAATACACCGCCAGCAATGCCCGCTTCGCGCTGCATGCCGATCCCGACAACATGGACCTGCAGCTCTACTGCGCCGACGTGGAAGCCGCGCGCGCCCGGCACGAGGCGACCGTGCCGTTCGCCATGGCGCGGGAGAAGCGCACCAACCCTTTCCTGCGCGCCGATGTGGCAGCCATGCAGAACCGCTGGGGCGGCGCCTCACCGGAGGAGACCTTCGCCGCCTTGCGGTCAGCGAAGGACTCGTTCCGCTGAAAGGTCAGTAAGCGGCGGTGAAACGCGCGCGGCTGTGGGCGTGGGCCTCCAGCTCGTCCACCATCGCGATGGCATAGTCGGCGTAGGAGATGTCGCTCTTGCCTTCGGCATCGGTCACCAGTTGTTCGGTGCCGAGACGGAAGCTGCCGGGGCCTTTGCGATCGCCCACGAAGATGTTCATGGCGGGCGAGAAGAAGGTCCAGTCCACGTCCGCCACGCCGCGCAGCACTTCAAGGAAGTCGATCCCAGGCTTCACAATGGGCTTCAGGAAATCGGGGAAGCCCTCCGAGTCGAACAGCCGCACGCCATCGGCGTTCTTCAGGCTGGCCGCGCCGCCCATCACCAGCAGGCGCGGAACGCCCGCCTTGCGCACGGCATCGAGGAGCGTTTCGGGCAGAATGTCGAAATGGAGCGCGCTGATCACCGCATCGCATCCGGCCACAAGCCCCGCGATCTCGTCCACATTCGCTGCATCGCCGCCTTTGGCCGTGATCCCCGGCCCCGCCGGCACGTTCTCCGGATGGCGCGAGATGCCAATCACCTCGTGCCCGCGCGAGGCAGCTTCCTTCGCGATTTCCGAACCGCCCTTCCCGCTCGCACCCAGAACCGCAATACGCATGGCTATCTCCCTGATGACGGGCCATCCCGTGGCCCATTGCACACCTGGGAGGACTAGCGCCTCAACGGCCGGTTTGGGAGGGGGATTCGCTGCGCCAGACAAGCAAAGGCCCGCCGGTCCGGTGCAGAACGGCGGGCCTTTGCTTGCAGACTTTGGCGGCGATCAGATCGCGGCGATCACCTTGTCAGCCAGCGCGGAATCAGCGGCGGCATCATGCCGGTCAGCGATGATCGCGGCCGCAGCGGCGGCGCTGACCTTGGCGGCCTGGGCGCGCAGGTCATCAACGGCTGCGCGTTCAGCCGCGGCGATCTTGTCCGATGCCATCTTCTCGCGGCGGGCGATGGCGGCAGTAGCATCAGCCTCCGCCTTGGCGACGATGCTGTCGGCCTCGGTGCGGGCATTGGCCAGCATCGCCTCGGCATCCTTTTCGGCGCTGGCGATCTTGGCGGCATATTCGGCGCGCAGCGCCTCGGCCTCGGCCCGCAGGGCCTTGGCTTCATCGAGGTTCTGGCGGATCGCGGCGATCTTGTTGTCGAGCCCGCCGGCGATGGTCTTGTGGACCTTGGCCACGCTGAACGCGATCAGCAGCAGGACCGCCATCGAGATGGAGACCCACTGGTAGGGCGCCAGGCCCAGCAGTTCGGGGCCGGGAGCGTGTTCGGCCGCCACTTCGGTGTGGGCCGAGTGGTCAACTTCCGCCGGCATGGCCGCGGGAGCAGCAGCGGGGTTTGCAGCAGCATTAGCCATTGGCCATCGCCTTCTTCACCGCCGCCGAGGCAGCGGCCTTGTCAACCGAGATCCCGGCGAGGCGGGAAACGATGTCCTGCGCCGCTTCGGCCGCGACCGACTGGATTTCCGCACCCGCTTCCGCGCGGGCAGCGGCAATGCGCTGCTCGGCATCGGACAGACGGGAATCGATGGCGCCCTGCGCGGTGGCCAGCTTCTGCGCGGTGGAGGCGGCGGCCTTGGCCTTGGCCTCGTTCACCAGCGCATGAGCCGCGGCGCGGTTGGCGTTCTCACGCTTGCGCCAGGCGTCTTCCTGCTCGTTGGCGGCATCGCGCGCCGTCTGGGCGGCGGCGAGGTCATCCGCGATCTGCTTGTCGCGCAGGCCCACGGTGTCCAACACCTTGGGCAGCATCGTCTTGCCGACAATGAAGTACACAAGGCCGAAAATGACCAGCAGCCAGAACAGCTGGCTGGACCAGATTTCGGGCAATTGGGCTATCTGGGGCATGGACGGATTCCGTCTGTCAACGCGAGAAGGGTACGGGCAGGATCAACCCCGGCCGGTTGCGAAAGAAGCGCGTCCGGCCGGGAGAGTGTTCGTCAGACGAACAGGATGATCATCGCCACGACGAAGGCGAGCAGGCCCAGCAGTTCCGCCGCGGCGAAACCGATGAACAGGCGGCCCTGCTGGCCGTCAGCGGCACCCGGGTTGCGCAGAGCGGATTCGAGGAACGAGCCGAACACGTTGCCCACGCCCAGTGCGGCCATGCCGGCACCGATAGCAGCGAGACCCGCACCGACCATCTTGGCAGCTTCGAGATCCATGAGATTATCCTTTCAAGTGAATTCGTGATGGGAAACTAGGGTCGAAAAAACTCAGTGCAGGTGCTCGGCGTCGTTGATGTACAGCGATGTGAGCAGTGCAAACACATAGGCCTGGATGCCGGAAACGAGGATTTCCAGGGCGCAGATCGCCACCATCAGCACGAAGCTGGGCACGCCCACCAGCACGCCGAAACCGGGGCCGGCGGACCAGCCGCTGATGACGAAGCTGGACAGCACTTCCAGCAGCACGTGGCCGGCCATCATGGCGACGAACAGTCGCAGGGCCAGGCTGAACGGGCGGAACAGGAAGGAGATGAATTCGATCGGGGCGATGATGATCGCCATCACCAGCGGGGTGCCGCTGGGAACAAACAGGCTGAAGAAGTGCAGGCCGTGCTTCCAGAAGCCCACCGCCAGCACGATCGCGAAGCTCATGATCGCCAGCACGCCGGTGACAGAGAAGTGGCTGGTGAAGGTGAACGGGTGCACGCCCACGATGCCCAGCGGCATCAGGCCCAGCAGGTTGGCAAACAGGATGAACATGAACAGGCTGAAGATGTAGGGCACATACTTCTTGCCGGCGTGGCCGATGTTGGCGGCCACCAGGTCATCGATGAAGCCGGTGAAGGTTTCCACCGCCATCTGCCAGCGGCCGGGCACCACCTGCCGCTTCATCCCGCCCAGCATGAACGCCCACAGCGCCACGGCTGCGATCAGCATCCACAGCGCCGAGTTGGTGAAGGCGATGTTGTAGCCCGCCACTTCCCAGCCACCGGAACCGAACAACGGTTCCACGGTGAACTGGTGCATCGGATCGACCTTGCCCGTTTCGCCTGCCACTGTGTTATCGTTCCTGTATGCTGCGAACCCGGCCCGCCCGAACAGCCTTACTTGCTGTCAGGAGGCCGGTTCGAAATCCGGATAATGTTCCTGAAGGCGACGATGAACCCAAGGCCCAGCATCACCAACAGTCCCCAGGGGCCAGTGCCAGCCAGCGCATCAATCGCATAGCCGACCACGGCCCCGCCGAGAGGCCCGCCGATGAGATGGGCAAGCACCTGATTGCCGGCACGATAGTTCGCGTCAGCCCCCTGCACTTGCGGCCGGTTGCGCTCCTCTTCCCGCTCGCGCGCGGCTGAAAGCCGCTTCTCGAGCGCGTCGATCCGCGCATCCTCACCGATGGGTTCCCGGGCGGGTTTATCGTCGCTCATGCCTGCTCCACAACAAGAGGATTGGCACGGGCAACCGACGTGCCCGCCAAGGGCGCCGCCCCCTTAGGCGGGGGCTATGGGCGAGTCAACCGCGTGGTCTGCCTTGCTGGTGCTTTCCAGCGTTTTGCGGGGGAAATCAGCGCCCGGCCCGCGACGCCAGGGGATCAGGGGCAGCGCGGATCCCGGATCGGCGGGGCGGAAGTGCGGGTCTGCCAGGACCCATCGGGCGCCTGGTACTTTTCCCCCGGCACGGTGCGGGCAATCGCCAGGCAGCCCGCCGTCAATGCGTACTGCTCCAGCGTCGCGCCCTCGGCCTGCGCGCGTTCGGCATAGACCTGCCGGCGCTGGTTGTTGATGTCATCCACCAGCCGCTGCAGTTCCGGCGTCGCGGTGCCGACAATGCCGAGATAGCCGTTGATCCGTTCCCCCACGCTGCCATCGGCGCGCGCCGCGGCATAGGCGGGATCGCGCTGGGCCAGCGCCGGCACGGCGATCGCGCCCGCGGCCAGCGCGCCGGCTGCGGCCAGCAGGGCGATACGGGTGGTCAGCTTGGTCATCATCGTTCACTCCATCATCGAGGGACATGGCCGCATCAGAAGATGTCGGCATTCTCCTCGATCGCGTTGCCGGCGTCCTCCGCCAGGCGGTAAATCACTTCCTGCGTGATGTTGATGTTGAGTTCGATCACGATCGGCTCGGACGGGGCGTTCACCGTCACGCAGCCGCCGAGCATGATCGTGCCCGCCGCCAGCACCGCCACTCGCCCACCCATTGTCATCAGACCCCTCATGCGGGCCTTATGCGCCGGGCGGACGCCGCAGGTCAATTTCGCTGGAATCATGGCACTGCCTCGCTTTCGGGGGGCTGAATGGAAGGTTCGGGAGGGGGTGCGAAGGGCCGGGCGGGAATGAACCGGCGGCCGTCATCGGACAGCAACCCCAGCCCGCGCGGATCGCGCACGGCAGACGGATCGTAAAGGGAACGCAGCGAGCCAACCATCGAATAGAACGGCGCGCGCACGTTGACGATGAAGCGGATCGGCAGGTTGGCAAGCCGCCGGGTCACGAAGTTATGTTCGGCATCCGCCCCCTGGCGCACGCCGTCAAACCGCACGCTGGTGACCAGTTCGCCGGTCAGCGGGCCGTTCATCTGGATCAGCATCCGGTCATAATCCATGTCGCGCAGCGCGGCGAAGGCGTAGTTGGCGATGGGCGACAAGTCCTCGTAGGTCAGGTCGCCGACATAGGACAGGCTGCCGCCGGGCGGGCGGGACAGCAGTTCCCCGCCCTCCAGCCGGCCAAAGCCATCGGCATCGAAGACGATGGGAATGGTGCCATCGAAGGTGCCGCTGGCCGCCAGGTTGCCGAGGCCCATGTGATCGATGAACCGCTGCGCCTCCAGCCCGGTGATCTCGATCACGTAGCGCCGTTCCTCCTGCGCGCCGAGGTTGAGGGCAACGGGGCGCATCTCGATGGTGCCGCCAAGGAAAGGCCAGCGGGCATCCTCCAGCCGCAGCAACCTGCCGCCGGTGAGTGAAATGCCGATGTCCCCGTCGAGCACCTCGACGCCGGGGTTGATGCTGGCCACGCGGATACGCTGGCCGGGCGCGGTGGTGAGGCCGACGAGATCGGTAAAGCGGATCGTCCCGCGCGCGCCCTTCACCGGCCCGAAGGGGGCGGCAAGGTCCAGCCCCTCGCTGGAAAAGGCGCCCGTGCTCGCTGTCACGCCATCGGCGTTCCAGTCGATCCGGCCGGTACCGGTCACCAGCCCGCGCACGGTGCTGACCGTGCCATAGAGATTGAAGGTCAGGTCCGCCGGTTGGAAGCCTTCGGTAAAGCGCAGCGAATCGACCACCAGGTCCGCATGGCCACGCCCGCTGGCAAGGTCGTGGCCGATGTTCACGCGGGCGACGGGCGAACCGCTGGCCGGGTGACGCAGCAGGAAGGCGCTCTCCACCTGCCCGTTGACGAGGGTCAGCATGGCGCCATCGGCGAGCAAGGGATGGAAGCGCCGCTCGGTCTGCCCGGGCGGCGGCTGCTGCCGATCGCTGACCAGGAAACGCGCATCCGACAGCGTGAGGACACCATCGGCAAACACCAGCGTGCCCGCCCCTTCCGCGAGATCGAGCGGAACCGCGCCGATATTCCCCGCAGCCTCGCTGAACGTGCCGGTGGTCCGCGCGCCAAGCAGGGCGTTGATGCTGGCCAGCCGCAGGCGCGAAGCACTCTCTCCGCTGCCCAGCGTCACCGCCAGGTCCTGCGCGGCCAGCGCCCCCGGCCAGGCAAAGCCCATGGCGCCGCTGGTCAGGGCAAGCGGGCTGTCACCCAATTTCCCGCGCAGGGTGAGCGAAGGCACGCCCGCCGCCAGCGTCAGACTGCCGGCGTCATAGGCCAGGATCGGCCGCCCGCGAGGCGGGCACAGCGTCAGGCGCTGCCCATCCACCTGCAATTGCGCCACGGCAAGCGCGGCAAAGCGGACCGGCGTGCACCCCTGCCACAGGCTGATCGCACCGTCGGGCGAAACCGAACCGCTGACCGGCACGTCCAGCCCGCGCACGAACCCGCCGGGCAGCGCGCCGCTGGCCAGCACCTGTCCGGCAAAGGTGATCGCCCCGCCGCGCACCTGCCGCACGCGCAACTGCGGCACGGCAAGCCGCGCATCGGCAGCGGTATAAGGCGCCATGGCAAGGCGCAGTTCCAGCCCGCCCCCGGCAAGCTGCTCCATCCGCCCGGACAGGCGCGGGAGGTTGACGCCGCCGGTGGCGAAATTGCCGGAAAACAGCGGCACACCGTCGGTGCCGAACAGCACTTGCCCGCGCGAGACCTGCACCAGCCCCGCCCCGCCCGCGCCGCGCAGGGTGGCGGCGGGAATGGCGACATAGGAGCGATCGGCATTGCGGCCCACCAGGATCCGCCCTTCCAGCGTGCTGGCGCGCAGCTCGCTCGCCAGCGCCCGCCGCGCCTTTGCAATCAGCGGCTGGCCCAGCGTGCCTGCCGCGCCTGTCTCGGCATTGGCCAAGGCGGCATCGATCGCGGGGCCTACCACCAGGCCGCTCCCGTCAACCGTGCTGTCCAACTGCAACCGCGTGAACTGCTGCGCCGCGCGCAAGGTGCCCGCCAGCCGCGCCTGCGCCAGACGGACGCCAGCCACCTCCACCGCGCGGCCCGCCAGATCGAACCTCGATGTCAGCGCATCGGCACGGAAAACGAAATGTCCGGTGCCTTCAATCGCGGCAAGCGTGGTGGCCGGAAGGATGGAGGCACCGCCGGCAAGCTCCACATCGCCCTCGATCCCCGCAAGGTCCGCGTCCAGCAGCAGGTCGAGGCCCGCTCCGCCAGCGCCCAGTTGCATCCCCTGGTCCGGGCAGGCGAGCGAGGCATAGCGCAGCGGCCCTTTGAAGGAGGGGCGTTCATCCGCGATGGCCAGTTCGCCATAAAGAGTGATGTTGCGCCCCGTGCAACCAGCCACGCGGGGGCGCGGGGCAATGGCGGCCAGCTCGGCGGCGAATCCGTCGCGCAGGCGGCCCCCGCCTTGCAGCGCAATCGCCACGGGGCCGTAATCCCCCTCGATCAGCGCGCGCGCATTGTTGAGGCGCAGGTCCAGATCCGGCAGCGTGAACGGCTCGGTGCTGTCGGTGAAGATCAGCGGGTCCAGCGCGCCGAAGCTGGGCTGACCGTTTACCACCCGGCCCCACAAGCGCACGTCGTCCAGCGTCACCCGGCGTATCTGCGGCAGGCCAATGCGGGTGACGAGGGCGATTTCCGCCCGTCCGATGGTCATGTCCGGTGCGGCGGGATCGCCCACCACCACGTTGCGGATAACCTGCCGCTGCGGCCCGATGCGTTCGATGCTGTAGGTGGCCACCACGCCATTCTGCCGCAGCAGGTCGTCAATGTAGTCGCGCGCAAGGTCCTCCCGCTGGCTCCACAGGAGGGCCACGGCGAGTGCGGCCACGATGGCGGTGGCAAGGCTCGTCAGCCCCAGCAGGCGCAGCAGCGCCCGTGGACGGCGCGCCGGGGCCGCAGGAATATCGGGGTCTGCGTCAGGCGACATGCGCTGCATGACTTGCGCCAAGCCCACGGCAAAGGCAATGAATTTGCAGGATATCACGCTGGCAGGCAAAGGACGGGCGCTTGGCGACTGAGGACATGTTCCCCGATACAGCGACACAGCCGGCCGGTGGTTCCGGCCACCGCGCCCGCCTGCGCGAACGGCTGCTGGGCGGCGGGCCGGAGGCGCTGGCCGATTACGAGGTGCTGGAATACCTGCTGTTCGGCGCCAACGCGCGCGGCGACACCAAACCGCAGGCCAAGGCTCTGCTGGCGCGCTTCGGATCGCTGGCCGGGGTGCTCAATGCCGAACCGCAGGCGCTGAAGCAGGTCAAGGGTATTTCCGATGCCGGCGTGGGCGCCATCAAGATCGCTGCCCTCGCCGCCCGGCGCATGGCGCGCAGCCAGGTGCAGCAGGAGCCGATCCTGGCCAGTTGGCAGGCGCTGCTGGATTACCTCTCCATCGACATGGCGCACCTGACGCATGAACGGGTGCGCGTGCTTTACCTCAACACCCGCAACCGCCTGCTGCTGGATCACCTCGTGCATGATGGCACAGTGGACGAAGCCAGCATCCACCCGCGCGAGGTGATCAAGCGCGGGCTGGACATCGGCGCATCGGCGCTGATCCTGGTCCACAACCACCCCAGCGGCAACCCGGAGCCCAGCCGGGCGGATATCCAGGTGACGCACCGCATTGCCGAAGCCGGGCAATTGCTGGGCATCACCGTGCACGATCACGTGATCGTCGGGCGTGACAGCCAGGTCTCGCTGCGCGCCAAGGGGCTGCTCTAGGGCCTGGGGCCGCAAGAATCTGCCCTGCACCCCTTGCCTTTGCCGCAGGAGGGTTTTAGCCGCGCCCCATCCCCGTCTCCACTAGCAGGAAACCCGCCGATGGTCCCCCGTTACGCCCGCCCCGCCATGACCGCGATCTGGGAACCGGAAGCGCGCTACAAGATCTGGTTCGAGATCGAGGCCCACGCCACGCAGAAGCTGGCCGACCTTGGCGTTGTGCCGCAGAGCGGGGCCAAGGCGCTGTGGGACTGGTGGAGCACCAACCCTGCGATCGACGTGGCCGCGATCGATGCCAAGGAAGCCGTGCTGAAGCACGACGTGATCGCCTTCCTTGACTGGGTGGCAGAGCAGGTCGGCCCGGAAGCGCGCTTCATGCACCAGGGCATGACCAGTTCCGACGTGCTGGATACCACGCTGGCCGTGCAACTGGCCCGTGCCAGCGACCTGCTGCTTGAGGACATGGACGCGCTGCTGGCCGCCATCCGCCGCCGGGCTGAGGAGCACAAGTACACCCCCACCATCGGCCGCAGCCATGGCATCCATGCCGAACCCACCACTTTCGGCCTCAAGCTGGCGCAAGCCTATGCCGAGTTCGACCGTTGCCGCGCCCGCCTGGTGGCCGCGCGCGCCGAAATCGCCACCTGCGCCATCTCCGGCGCGGTGGGTACCTTCGCCAACATCGATCCGTCGGTGGAAGAATACGTGGCTGAAAAGCTGGGCCTGGCGGTGGAGCCGGTGTCCACGCAGGTGATCCCGCGTGATCGCCATGCCGCCTTCTTCTCCACGCTGGCGGTGATCGCCTCCTCGATCGAGCGGCTGGCGGTGGAAGTGCGCCACCTGCAACGCACCGAAGTGCTGGAAGCTGAGGAATATTTCTCCCCCGGCCAGAAGGGTTCCAGTGCCATGCCGCACAAGCGCAACCCGGTGCTGACCGAAAACCTCACCGGCCAGGCCCGCATGATCCGCTCCTATGCCATGCCGGCGCTGGAAAACGTGGCCCTGTGGCACGAACGGGACATCTCGCACTCGTCGGTAGAGCGGTTCATCGGCCCCGATGCCACCATCACGCTGGACTTCGCCCTCGCCCGCCTGACCATGGTGGTGGACAAGCTGCTGATCTATCCCGAGCGGATGCAGAAGAACCTCGACCGGATGGGCGGCCTCGTCCATTCGCAGCGCGTGCTGCTGGCGCTGACGCAGGCTGGCGTGACCCGCGACAACGCCTACCGCCTGGTCCAGCGCAACGCGATGAAGGTGTGGGAATCGGATGGCCAGCTTTCGCTGCTGGACCTGCTCAAGGCGGACGAGGAAGTGACCGCCGCCCTCTCCCCGGCGGAGCTGGAAGACAAGTTCAACCTCGATTACCACTTCAAGCACGTGGACACGATCTTCGCGCGGGTATTCGCCTGATGTCACCATCCCGGCGGGCAAGGCTTCACAGCCGCGCCCGTTGGGCCTAGCATCGCGAGCTCGAACCGAGGGGAAAAGCCATGCAGGTGGTGCGCACCATTGTCTGGATACTGCTGCTAGTGGCGCTGGGCGTGTTTTCCTATGCCAACTGGGATCCGGTATCGGTTCGCATCTGGGACGGGCTGGTGCTCGATACGATGCTGCCCGCCATCATCATCCTGTCGTTCGCCATCGGCTTCGTCCCCATGTGGCTCTATCACCGCGCGACCCGCTGGCAGCTGGAACGGCGCGTGGCATCGCTGGAATCGGCCGCCCGCACGGCGCCGGTAGTAACGCCGGCTTCGGCACCGTCAGCTGCCTCAATGGCCCAGAGCCCGACCCCGCCCCCTGCCCCCGCACAGGCTCCCACGCCTGAAGCGCCCGCCGCGCCGCCCGCGGCTGAAACATCCGCCCCCGAATCCAAGGCCCCTGACGCATGAGCAACCCCGTCTACCTCGCCCTCGATCTCCCGCGCCTTGATGCCGCCAGGGCACTGGCGGAAAAGGTGAAGGGCCACGTGGGCGGCCTCAAGCTGGGGCTGGAGTTTTTCTGCGCCCACGGCGCGCATGGGGTGCACGAGATTGCCCACGTGGGCCTGCCGATCTTCCTGGACCTGAAGCTGCACGACATCCCCAACACCGTGGCCGGCGCCATGCAGGCGATCCACGTGCTGGAACCGGCCATCGTCACCGTCCACGCCAGCGGCGGGCGCGCGATGATGGAGGACGCCAAGGCCGCCGCAGGTGAACATTGCAAGGTGGTGGCCGTCACCATGCTCACCAGCCTGGACGAACGGGATCTCGCCCGCACCGGCGTTTCCGGCACGCCGCACGATCACGTGATGCGGCTGGCGGAACTGGCTGAAGCCAGCGGGCTGGACGGCATCGTCTGTTCCGGCCACGAGGTGAAGGGCGTACACGAACAGTGGAAGAAGGGCTTCTTCGTCGTTCCCGGCCTTCGGCCCGCCGGGTCCGGCGTGGGTGACCAGAAGCGCGTCGTCACCCCGCGCCAGGCGCGCGATGATGGCGCCAGCGTGCTGGTCATCGGCCGCCCCATCAGCCGCGCGGAAGATCCCGTGGCCGCCGCCCGCGCGATCGAGGCCACGCTGTAGGGACCTTAAGCACCCTTCCGCTGCTTTGCCCCAGGCGATAGGGGACGGCGCATGTCACCAACCCAAGTCAAGATCTGCGGGCTGACCACGCCCGAAACGCTCGATGCGGCGATTGCCGCCGGGGCCAGCCACGTGGGCTTCAACTTCTACGCCCCCAGCCCGCGCTTCGCTTCGCCTGCCGTGGCCGCGCTGCTGGGCGAACGGGCGCAGGGCCGCGTCACCAAGGTCGGCGTCTATGTCGATGCGGACGATGCCCTGCTGGCCGAAACCGTGGCCGCTGCGCGGCTCGATGCCATCCAGCTCCACGGCGCGGAAACGCCTGAGCGGACGGCTGCGGTTCGCCGTCGGTTCGGCCTGCCGGTGTGGAAGGTGCTGTCCATCGCCAGTCCCGATGATGTCGCCCGCGCCGCCAGCTATGCCGACGTGGCCGACTTCCTGTTGTTCGATGCCAAGACACCCAAGGGCGCGCTGCCGGGCGGCATGGGCCTGCGGTTCGACTGGGTGTTGCTGGCTGCCTATCGCGGGCCGCTACCCTGGGGGCTTGCTGGCGGCCTGACCCCGGCCAATGTGGGCGAGGCCGTGCGGCTTACGCGCGCGCCGCTGGTCGATACCAGCAGTGGTGTGGAAAGCGCACCGGGCGTCAAGGATATCGACAAGATCACGGCCTTCTGCAACGCGGTGCATAGCGAGTGACAAAAAAGGGCGGCCCGTTTGCCGGGCCGCCCTCCCTTTGACGCAGACTTTAACCCTTAGAAGCGGGCGCCGACGCCCACCAGCACGGCATCGCCATCGGCAAAGCCATTGTCGGCGAAGAAGTGGCGATATTCCGCCTTCGCGTAGAGGTTCTGCCCCAGCGCATGCTGCACACCGCCACCCAGCGACCAGGCCGAGGTGCAGAAGGCGTCGCACGGAGACGAAGCCCAGCCGCCGGTAGCATAGACCTTGGTTGCTTCGCTGGCATTCACGCCCAGACGGCCCGAAATGCCCCACACGAGGTCGGTCCCGCCCTGAAGGATCTTGTCGCCGGACAATTCGACACCGGCAAAGATGCCCTCGGCCAGGTCACCGTCGAAACCGATCGCGGCACCAGCGGTCGCTTCTTCGCTGCCACCCTGCCAGAACATACCGCCGCGTGCCTCCACGCGAAACTCCTCGGCATGCGCCGGTGCGGCAGTTGCAATGGCCGCAGCAGCAGCGAGGGCAGCAAACTTGAAACGCATTGAATTACTCCTTCATAACCTCGATCCCGAGGCGGGTCGCGCTAGGTAGGTGTGGCCTTCTTGCGCGACAATGAGTATATTGTATTTGTTTTTGAAACAGAATTTACTGTGCCTAAACCGCAACATATGTTGCATGAATGCGACTTCTGGACAAGTCGCGCCCCCTCTGCCAAGCGCGCTCGCATGACGCAGCAGATACCCAATTCGTTCAAGAACCAGCCTGACGAACGCGGCCACTTCGGCCAGTTCGGTGGACGCTACGTGGCGGAAACGCTGATGCCGCTGATCCTTGAGCTGGAGGCGGAATATAACAAGGCCAAGGCTGACCCGGCCTTCCATGCCGAGTTCGAGGACTTGCTGACCCATTACGTCGGCCGCCCCAGCCCGATGTATTTCGCGCCCCGGTTGACCGAGGAACTGGGCGGCGCCCAGGTCTGGTTCAAGCGCGACGAGCTGAACCATACCGGCGCGCACAAGATCAACAACTGTATCGGCCAGATCCTGCTGGCGATCCGCATGGGCAAGACGCGCATCATCGCGGAAACCGGCGCGGGCCAGCACGGCGTGGCCACGGCCACCGTCTGCGCGCGGTTCGGCCTGCCCTGCACCATCTTCATGGGCGCGACGGACGTGGCGCGTCAGGCCCCCAACGTGTTCCGCATGAAGCTGCTGGGCGCGGAAGTCGTGCCGGTGACGAGCGGCGCGGCCACGCTGAAGGACGCGATGAACGAGGCGCTGCGCCACTGGGTGGCCAATGTCCACGACACCTTCTACATCATCGGCACCGCCGCCGGCCCGCACCCCTATCCGGAACTTGTGCGCGATTTCCAGAGCGTCATCGGCAAGGAAGCCCGCGCCCAGTTGCTGGAACGCACCGGCCGTTTGCCCGACCTGCTGGTGGCCGCCATCGGCGGCGGCTCCAACGCCATCGGCCTGTTCCATCCGTTCCTTGACGATCCGAGCGTCAAGATGCTGGGCGTGGAAGCGGCGGGGCACGGCCTCGACAAGCAGCACGCGGCCAGCCTCGCGGGCGGCTTCCCCGGCATCCTGCACGGCAACAAGACCTACCTGTTGCAGGACGAGGACGGCCAGATTGCCGAGGCACACTCGATTTCGGCGGGCCTCGACTACCCCGGCATCGGCCCGGAACACGCCTGGCTGAAGGAAACCGGCCGCGTGGACTACACCGCAATCACCGATGACGAGGCGCTGGAAGGCTTCAAGCTGCTGTGCCGCACCGAAGGCATCATCCCCGCGCTAGAACCTTCGCACGCCATCGCCGCCGTGGCCAAGGTCGCGCCGACCATGCCCAAGGACGCGATCATCTGCGCCAACCTGTGCGGGCGCGGGGACAAGGACATCTTTACCGTGGCCGATGCGCTGGGAGTGAAGATGTGACCCGCTTCCAGACTGCCTTTGCCAAGGGCCACCCGGCCCTCGTCACCTTCATAACTGCCGGTGACGGCGATACCGCCGCCAACCTCGACGCGCTTGTCGAAGGCGGCGCGGACGTGATCGAGCTGGGGATGCCGTTCACCGATCCGATGGCCGATGGCCCGGCGATCCAGGCGGCCAACCTGCGCTCGCTTGCCGCCGGGACCAAGACGGCCGACGTGCTGCGGATGGCCGAGGATTTCCGCGAGCGGCACCCGCATGTGCCGCTGGTGCTGATGGGCTATGCCAACCCGATGGTGCGGCGCGGGCCGGAATGGTTCGCCGATGCCGCCGCCAAGGCGGGCGTCGATGGCGTGATCTGCGTGGACCTCGCGCCGGAGGAGGACGAGGATCTCGGCCCCTTCCTGCGGGCCAAGGGCATCAGTCCCATCCGCCTGGCCACCCCCACCACCGATGACAAGCGCCTGCCGCGCGTGCTCGATGGGTCAAGCGGGTTCCTCTATTACGTGTCCGTTGCGGGCATCACCGGCAAGCAGCAGGCCGCGATCGAATCGATCGAGGAGAACGTGGCGCGCATCAAGCGGCACACAGATCTGCCCGTTGCCGTCGGCTTCGGCGTGCGCACGCCGGAACAGGCCGCCGCCATTGCCAAGGTGGCGGATGGGGTCGTGGTCGGCTCCGCCCTCATCGATCTGGTGGAAAAGCACGGCAATCACGCGCCGGATGCCCTGCGCGAACTCGTCTCCAGCCTTGCCAAAGCGGTGCATGATGCGCGAAAGGCAGCCGCATGAGCTGGCTTTCCCGTGTCCGCAACGCGCTGCCCTTCGGCAACAAGCGCGAAACGCCTGACAACCTGTGGGTCAAGTGCCCCAAGTGTCAGGAGATGGTGTTCACCCGCGAGTACGAGGCGAACCTTTCGGTCTGCCCGCGCTGCGAACATCACGGCCGCATCGGCGCCGATGCCCGGCTGGAGCAGTTGCTGGACCCCGGCTTCACCCTGCTGCCCGACCCCGTGGTGGCGGAAGATCCGCTGAAGTTCCGCGATACCAAGCGTTATGTGGACCGGATCAAGGCCGCGCGCGCCAATTCGACGCACAGCGATGCCTTCACCGCCGCGCTCGGCACGATCGAGGGGCTGAAGGCCGTGGTCGGCGTGCAGGATTTCACCTTCATGGGCGGATCGATGGGCATGGCCGTGGGCAATGCCTTCTGCGCCGCCGCGCAAAAGGCGCTGGATGAACGCTGCGGCTTCATCTGCGTGACTGCGGCCGGCGGGGCGCGGATGCAGGAGGGGATCCTGTCCCTTATGCAGATGCCGCGCGCCACGGTGATGACCCGCCGCCTGAAGGAAGCGGGCCTGCCCTACATCGTGGTGCTGGCTGATCCCACCACCGGCGGCGTTACCGCCTCTTATGCCATGCTGGGCGACGTGCACATTGCCGAACCGGGCGCGCTGATCGGTTTTGCCGGCCAGCGGGTGATCCAGGAAACGATCCGCGAAAAGCTGCCCGAAGGGTTCCAGCGCGCCGAATACCTGCACAAGCACGGCATGGTGGACATGGTCGTGCACCGCAAGGACCTGCGCGAAAAGCTGGCCCAGCTGCTCAGCTACCTCGCCCCGCGCAAAGCCGCCTGAGGCACACGTGAAGGATTTCGCATCGTCCGGCAGCCCGGCCGTCCAGTCGCAGCTGGACCGGCTGTCCGCCCTGTCGCTGCCGCAGGGCCGCATTGGCCTTGAAGTCATCCACACGATCCTGGACCGGCTGGGCAACCCTGAGCAGCACTTGCCGCCGGTATTCCATGTCGCGGGCACCAACGGCAAGGGCAGCACCTGTGCGTACCTTCGCGCCATGCTGGAAGCCCAGGGGCTGACCATTCATGTCGCCACCAAGCCGCACCTGGTGCGCTATAACGAACGCATCCGGGTGGCGGGCAGCCTGATTTCGGACGAACTTCTGGCCGAGCTGCTGGAGGAAGTTCTCGATCTTTCAGAGGATCTTGGCCCCAGCTTCTTCGAAGTGACCACGGCCGCCACCCTGCTCGCCTTTTCCCGCATCCCGGCCGATGCCTGCGTGATCGAGGTGGGCCTTGGCGGGCGGCTGGATGCCACCAACGTGATGGTCAAGCCCACCGCCTGCGGCATGGCCAGCCTTGGCGTGGACCACGAAGCCTTCCTGCTGAACGAGGAAGACGGCGCCCCCTCCCCCGCCAACCCGATGGTGCGCATCGCGTTCGAGAAAGCGGGCATCCGCCGCGCCGGATCGCCCATGGTGACGCAAGGCTATCGCGCCGACATGGAAGCGATGATCGAAAGCCTGTGCGCCGATGCGGGCGCGCCGCTGTTCATGCGCGGCAAGGCCTGGTGGGCCGATGTGACCGACACCGGCATTGCCTATCGCGATGCCAAGGGCACGCTGGACCTGCCGCTGCCGCAGATGCCCGGCAGCCACCAGGGTGACAATGCCGCGCTCGCCGTGGCCATGCTGCGCCATCAGGACGAGGTGGTCGTTTCTCCCGAAGCCATGGCACAGGGCATTCGCAGCGCCCACTGGCCCGCCCGCCTGCAACGGCTGGGCAAGGGTCCGGTGACTGATCTTGTACCCGGCGCGATGTTCCTGCTGGATGGTGGGCACAACCCCGATGCGGCGCTGGCGATGGCCAAGTTCCTCGATACCCGTGCCGATAAGCCGGTGCGCGCGATCATGGGGATGCTGAGCGCCAAGGACGCGCGCACCACGCTGCGGACCATCGCCCCGCACCTCGCCAGCTTTACCGCCATCCCGATCGAGGGCAGCGAGTATCATCCGCTGGACGACCTCGCCGCGATGGCCGCCGAAGCGGGCGTGGGACAGGTGGACACCGCCCCTTCGCTGGAAGCCGCTTTGCAGCGCATTGCGGCGGATCCTTCCCGGGAAGGCACGGTGCTGATCACCGGCTCGCTTTACCTTGCCGGGCAGGTCCTCAAGGCCAACGACGAAATTCCGGACTAAGTCCCGCTCGCCCTGAGCTTGTCGAAGGGCCTCAGCGCAAACGCCCTTCGACAAGCTCAGGGCGAGCGGGCATGGCTTGGCTATCCCGCCGCCACCGGGTCAGCCGCCACCACGCCCGCGCCTGCGGGACCGTGGCGGCGTTCGCGCAGCCATTCCAGCGCCACCAGCACCACCGCGATCACCCCGATCCACGCGGTGAACACGAAGACCTGGTAATAGCCCTGTTCCTCGATCATCTGGCCCAGCGCGCCGCGCCCCAGCGTGCCCACCAGCAGGGTGAGCGAGGCCAGCAGCGCGTATTGCACCGCGCTGTACCCCTTGGCGACGATGGAGGAGAGCCAGGCCACATAGGCCGCGCCAGCGATGCCGGTAGACAGGTTTTCCGCGCCGATGGTGACCATCAGCCGGGCCAGTTTGTCCGTGCCGCCCATCGCTTCGATCAGGCCGGTCAGGCCGATCAGGTCGCTTACCGCCTGCATCGTGCGCCCGCCCACGGCAAGGTCGGCATAAAGCAGGTTGGTGGCCGCGGCCAGCACCGCGCCCAGCAACAGCGTGGCCATGCGCCCGATGGTGGTGATCAGAAACCCGCCGACAGCCAGCCCCAGGACCGTGGCCCCCACGCCGAAGAACTTGGAGGCCAGGGCCACCTCGTCATTCGTGTACTGCAATTCGCCAAGGTAGAACGGGTAGGCAAAGGTGCCCCAGATCGAATCGCAGATGCGGTAGGTCAGCACCAGCGCGAAGACCAGCACCAGCGACCAGCCCATGCGGCCCACGAATTCCACCAGCGGCTGCACCAGCGCGCGGTAGAGGTGGTCCAGCCCGCCGCCCGCGCTGGCCACTTCGCCTTGTGCGCCCACCAGCAGGTTTTCCGGCTGCTTCTTCATGTGCACCAGCCACGCGGCGACGAGCGAGGGCAGGACGATGGTGGCCAGCACCACCAGCGGGCCGTAAGTGGCCGTGAACTCGGTCGGATCGGGCCGGTTCTCGGGCAGCGCGGTGAGAGACCGGATCATGAAGCTGCCGACGGTGAAGATCGCCCAGCCCCACAGCAGGCCCACGGCGGCAAGGCCCATGGTGCGATAGCGCGGCTTCAACTCGCCGGCGGCCCGCAGGTCGGCCAGCGCCTGCTCGTGCGCGGCAATCGAATCGCTGGCTTCGGCATCGGGCGCGAACAGGCCGGCGATGCCGATGGCCAGCAGGATCGCGCCCATCATCAGGTAGGTCTGCGGCCAGCCGATACGCGCGGCGATGATCAACCCCAGCGCCCCGCCCACCAGCGAGGAAAGGCGGAAACCCATCTGGTAGATAGTGGACAGGATATCCAGCGTCGCTTCCTCGTCCGCCACATCGATGCGCCAGGCGTTGATGACGATGTCCTGCGTGGCGCTGGCAAAAGCGCCGATGCCGGCCAGCAGGCTGAACATGCCCAGCGATCCGCGCGGGTCCAGCCCGGCCATGGTCACCAGCACCACGCCCAGCACCACCTGCGCCAGCACGATCCACTGCTTGCGCTTGCCGATGCGGCGCAGCACCGGCACGTCCAGCCGGTCCATCAACGGGGACCACAGGAACTGGAACGAATAAGCCAGGCCAATGAGCGAGAAGACGCCCATCGTCTCCAGGTCAACCTCCGCCTCGGTCAGCCAGGCGTACAGCGTGCCCAGGAACAGCGCGAACGGCAGGCCGCTGGCAAAGCCGAACAACGCCATGAACCCGGTCTTGCGGTTGCGCATGGCCCTGGCCAGCGTGCGCCAGCCGGGTTTGCCCGCCGCGGCGGCACTATTCATCCCTGATCCTTCCTCATTCGTCGCATTTTCATCCTAACCGTAATGGAACCAATGGAAAGGGGTGGCGGATACGCGAAATCGCGATTCTCGGTCGGGAGAGCCTGAGCGGTAGATCCAGCGAGGGGTTCGCCATGATAAAAGAATCGATCTGTTCGTTCCTCGGCCACTCGGTGGACCGGCACCGCGTGTGGTTCGACAGCATGGAATATCGCACGGCCTGCACCCGTTGCGGGCAGGAACTGATTCGGCTGCCGGCAGGCTGGAAACGTTACACCCCCGCCGTTCACGATCATCCATCGCGCCTGCCCCACCCCAGGGATCGCGGTTAAGCCACGCTTGGACAGGCGGGACGAACGGCGCTAAGGCGCAGGCCATGCCCCGCAATGATCCACCTTCGCGCCCCGGCAGGGGGACCGCTCGCACGGCCCGGCCCGGTGCGCCCCGCTCGCCCGCAGCCGGCGGCAAGCGCCCGCCCAGGCCCATGGGTACAAAGCCTCGCGCCGCGCCAGCCACCCGCGCCCCGGCTGACGATGGCACCGCGCGTGAAGGGGACCGGATCGCCAAGCTGCTCGCCCGTGCCGGCATCGCCAGCCGCCGCGAGATCGAACGGATGATCGAGGCCGGGCGCATCAAGCTGGATGGCGCCCTCGTCACCTCCCCCGCTACGCTGCTCACCAGCCTGAAAGGCGTGACGGTGGATGACAAGCCGGTGGCAAAGCCGGAGCGTACCCGCCTGTTCATGTTCCACAAGCCGAGCGGACTCATCACGGCGGAGCGGGATCCAACGGGCCGCCCCACGATTTACGCCGCGCTGCGCAATGCCCTGCCCGAAGGCAGCCCCCGCGTGATGCCGGTGGGCCGGCTGGACTTCAACACCGAAGGCCTGCTGCTGCTGACCAACGACGGCGCCTTGAAGCGGGCGCTGGAACTGCCCAGCAGCGGGATCGAGCGGACCTATCGCGCGCGCACCTTTGGCGACATATCGCAGGCCCAATTGGAAGAGCTGATCCACGGGATCGAGATCGAAGGCGTGCGCTACGGCAAGATCGACGCCAACATGGAACGGCGCACCGGGCGCAACCAGTGGATCGAAATGACGCTGACCGAAGGCAAGAACCGCGAAGTGCGCCGCGTGCTGGAACACTTCGGCCTGGAAGTCAGCCGCCTGCTGCGCACCTCCTACGGCCCGTACCAGCTGGGCGACCTGCCGCGCGGGCAGGCTTACGAGCTGAAACGCCACGAGATCGAGCCGTTCCTGGGCCAGCTAAAAAAGCAGGGCCTGCTGTGAGGATCATCGCCGGGGAATGGAAGCGCCGCCAGCTGCGCGCGCCAGAGGGGGACGCCACGCGCCCCACGGCGGACCGCGTGCGCGAAACGCTGTTTTCCATGCTGGTCAGCCGCATCGGCGATTTCGAGGGGCTGAAAGTGGCGGACCTGTTTGCCGGGTCCGGCGCGCTGGGGCTGGAGGCGCTGAGCCGGGGCGCGGCCACCTGCCTGTTCGTGGAACAGGACGCCGCCGCCATCCGGGCGCTGCGCACCAATATCGCCGCCGTGCGCGCGCAGGACCGGTGCGACGTGCGCGCTGCTTCCGTCCTCTCGCTCGGCCCGGCGAAGGAGCCGCTGGACCTCATCCTGCTTGACCCACCTTACCACACCGAGGCGGGGAGCGTGGCGCTCGACAAGCTGGGGCGCCTCGGCTGGATTGGCCCCGCCACGTGGATTTCGCTGGAAACGGCGAGCAACGAGGACGTGAAGGTGAAGGGCCTCACCGTCGATGCAGATCGCACCGTGGGCAAGGCGCGGTTGTGGCTGCTGCGGCAGGCGGGGGAGTAAATCCCTCTCCGCAGCGCCCCGGACTTAGGCTTGGGCCACCACCCCCGGATGCCGCTGGGTTTTCAGCAGCACCAGCCCCGCCAGCGTCACCAGCCCCGCGACTGACAGGATCAGGCCGCTCTGCGCGATATGCCCCTCCGCCGCCAGGGCCTGCGCGCCCAGCGGGGCCAGCGCCCCGCCGATCACGCCGCCGCAGTTGAAGCCGATGGAAATGCCGGTATAGCGCACGTTCACCGGAAAGGCCGCGCTCATCCAGGCGCCCAGCGGGCCGTAAACCATGCCTGCCACCGTCATCTGCACCGCCAGCAGCCAGAACAGCGCGCCAAGGCCGCCGCTTTCCAGCACGGGACCGAAGGCGAAACCGGCGATGATCGTGGCGATAGAACCGGCGATCAGCACCCGGCGCGAACTCGTCTTGTCGGCCCACCAGGCGGCAAGGCCGATGCCGAAGGCCAGGAACACGTTGGCGACCAGCTGGATCAGCAGCACGTCCTCCCGCGCAAAGCCGCGCGCGGTGGTCATGTGGCCAAGGGTGAAGGTGGTGCCGAGGTAGAAGATGGCGAAAATCGCGATCACGCCTGCAATGGTGCCCAGCGCCGCACCCAGGTGGTGGCGCAGCAGCACGCCGATGGGCACGCCCGGCGGATGTTCAGCCGCCGCCTCTGCCGCCTTGGCGAAAGCGGGCGTCTCGGTCACCTTCAGGCGCACCCACAGGCCCACCCCCACCAGCACGGCCGACAGGATGAACGGGATGCGCCAGCCCCAGGCGAGGAAGTCCTCGTCCGACAAGCCGAATCCCAGCAGCAGGAACAGGCCATTGGCCGCCATGAAGCCCAGCGGCGCGCCGAATTGCGGGGCGCTGGAGAAGCGGCCCACCCAGCCCGGCGGCGCATTCTCCACCGCCAGCAGGCTCGCGCCGCCCCATTCACCGCCCAGCGCAAAGCCCTGCCCCAGCCGGCACAGACAGAGGAGTGCAGCGGCGGGCCAGCCGATCATCTGGTAAGTGGGCAGGAAGCCGATCAGCAGCGTAGATACGCCCATCAGCAGCAGGGAGGCGACCAGCGTGGACTTGCGCCCCAGCCTGTCCCCGAAATGGCCGAACAGGATGGCCCCCACGGGCCGCGCCACGAAAGCGAGGCCAAAGCTCATCAGGCTGAACAGCAATTGCGCGCTGGCGCTTTCCGCCGGGAAGAACAGCGGCCCGAACACCAGCGCCGCAGCCGTGGCGTAGATGTAGAAATCGTAGAATTCGACCGTTGTCCCCACAAGGGAGGCGGTCAGCACGCGGGCGTTCTGGCGGATCGGGCTCATGAGAGCGGAGGGCTATGGAAGGCCCCGCCCGCTGTCAATTGTATCGCAGGAAACCGGATGGCACCCCCGCCCCTTTCCCCGCCTTGCACTGGCCGCATTTGTTCCCTAGCTGTTCACGCGTGAACCAGCCCCCCGCCCTGAATGATTCCGCCGTGCCGGAATGGCTCCAGCGCCTCAATCCGCCGCAGCGCGAAGCCGTGCTGACGACCGAAGGCCCCGTGCTGATGCTGGCGGGCGCGGGTACGGGCAAAACGGCGGCGCTGACCCACCGCCTTGCCAACCTCATCCGCCAGCGGCTCGCCTGGCCGAGCGAGATCCTGTGCGTCACCTTCACCAATCGCGCAGCGAGAGAGATGCGCCACCGGGTGGGGCAGTTAATCGGCGATGCGGTGGAAGGGATGCCGTGGCTGGGCACCTTCCATTCCATCTGCGCCAAGATGCTGCGCCGCCATGCCGAACTGGTGGGCCTGCACAGCAATTACACCATCATCGACACCGACGATCAGCTGCGCCTGCTTAAGACCCTGATCGTGGAGGAGGGGCTGGATGAAAAGCGCTGGCCTGCGCGCCAGCTTGCCGGGCTGATCGACGGGTGGAAGAACCGCGGGCTGACCCCCGCCGACCTCACCCCGATCGATAATGAAGCCTATGCCAACGGGCGCGGGGCGCAGCTTTACGCCGCGTACCAGGCGCGCCTCCTCAGCCTCAACGCCTGCGATTTTGGCGACCTGATGCTGCACATGCTGACGATCTTCCGTGCACATCGCGACGTGCTGGAGCAGTACCAGAACCGCTTCAAATACATCATGGTGGACGAATACCAGGACACCAACGCCGTGCAGTACCTGTGGCTGCGGCTGCTGGCGCAAGTGCGCAAGAACGTGTGCGTGGTGGGGGATGATGACCAGTCGATCTATTCATGGCGCGGCGCGGAAGTGGCCAATATCCTGCGGTTCGAAAAGGATTTTCCCGGCGCCAAGGTGATCCGGCTGGAACAGAACTACCGCTCCACCCCGCAGATCCTTGCCGCAGCATCGGGCCTCATTGCCAGCAACAGCCAGCGCCTTGGCAAAACGCTGTGGACCGAACTGAACCAGGGCGAAAAGGTGCGCGTCATCGGCGTGTGGGACGCGCCCGAGGAAGCGCGCCGCGTGGGCGAGGAGATCGAGCGGCTTGAGCGCGAGGGCGCCCCGCTGGACGAAGTCGCCATCCTCGTGCGCGCCCAGTACCAGACCCGCGAGTTCGAGGACCGCTTTATCCAGATCGGCCTGAATTACCGCATCGTGGGCGGCTTCCGCTTCTACGAACGCGCCGAAATCCGCGATGCGCTGGCTTACCTGCGCGTCATCGCCCAGCCATCGGACGATCTCGCTTTCGAGCGGATATACAATCAGCCCAAGCGCGGCCTTGGCGCGAAGGCGCTGGAAAAGATGTACGCCCACGCCCGGCGCACCGGCCTTCCGCTGGCCGCCGCCGCGCTGGAAATTGCCGATACGGACGAACTCACCGGCCGCGCCCGCTCCACCGTGGCATCGCTGATGCAGGATTTCCTGCGCTGGCGGCAGATGGCGGACAGCGTCAGCCCGGCGGAACTGCTGCGCACCGTGCTGGCCGAAAGCGGCTATGACGCGATGCTGAAGGCCGAACGCTCCGCCGAAGCTGCGGGCCGCGCTGACAACCTGGTGGAACTCGCCCGCGCGATGGAGGAATACGCCACGCTGGGCGATTTCCTGGAGCATGTCAGCCTGGTGATGGACAATGACCGCGCCGATGACGGCGAGAAGGTCACCATCATGACGATGCACGCGGCCAAGGGGCTGGAATTCAACCACGTGTTCCTGCCCGGCTGGGAGGAAGGCGTGTTTCCCAGCCAGCGCGCGCTGGACGAAGGTGGCCTGGCCAGCCTGGAGGAAGAACGCCGCCTCGCCTATGTGGGCATCACCCGCGCGCGGCGGCGCTGCACCATCCTGCACGCGGCCAACCGGCGCATCTATGGCCAGTGGACCAGTTCCATCCCCAGCCGCTTCATCGAGGAGCTGCCGGAAGAGGCGATCACGCGGGAAACCACGATGACCGGCGGGGCCAGCCTGTGGCGTGCCAACTGGAGCGAGACGGAAGACCCCTTCGCCCATGTGACGCGCGACCGGCCGGACCGTTCCACCGCGCGCGGCCCCGGCTGGCAGCGAGCGCTATCGACCGGTTACGAGACGAAGCCCGCCCGCGTGCCGGAAAACACCCGCAGCGCCGCAAGCTTCGCTGCCAAGGCCCGCACCGACATCACGCTGGGCGCGCAGGTGTTCCACGACAAGTTCGGCGAAGGCACGGTCACGGCACAGGAAGGCAACAAGCTGACCATCCAGTTCGAAACCGCTGGCGAAAAGCGGGTGATCGACAGCTTTGTGCGGCTGGTGGGTTAAGCCCGGCCAGCCGCAGGGCGATACAGCGACCCGATCAGTCGAAACCGACGTTCAGGAACCCCGGCATCGGCCCGTTCCATTCGCCCGGCTTGGTGGGCGGATCGTTGTCCTGGTAACGCGGGCGGCGATCATCCCGGTCAGCGCGCGGAGCACGTTCGGCGCGTTCGCGGCCCCGTTCACTGCGGGGGGCACGCTCTTCGCGCACGTAAGTCTCTTCGACCACCTCGTCACGCTCTTCGCGCGGGGCGCGCGGCTTGCGTTCGCGCTTCGGCTTATCCTCGCGGGGCTTCTCCTCGCGCGGGGCCTCGTCGCGGTCCTCGCTCCGGCGGCGGCTGGAGCGGGCCTTGGGCGCGGCCTGCTCGGCAGCTTCGGGGCTGACGCTCGACCAGTCGAACGGCGGCACCTTCATCTGGGTGAGCTTTTCGACGTTCTCCATCGCCTCGGCATCGGCGGGGCTGACCAGCGTGATCGCCCGGCCCTTGGCCCCGGCGCGGCCGGTGCGGCCGATGCGGTGCACGTAATCGTCCGGGTGCCACGGCGTATCGTAGTTGAACACGTGGGAGACGCCCTTGATGTCCAGCCCGCGCGCGGCCACGTCCGAACAGACGAGGATGTTGACCTCGCCGCTCTTGAACAGGTCCAGTTCGGCAATGCGGCTGGCCTGGTCCATGTCGCCGTGGATCTCGCCAGAGCGGAATCCGGCGCGCTTCAGGTCCCGGTTGAGGTCGCGCACCGTGGTCTTGCGGTTGGCGAAGACCATCGCCGTCTGCACGTTATCGACCTGCAGGAGGTACTTCAGCGCATCGAGCTTCTTCTTGGCGCTGATTTCCACCTTGAACTGGGCGATGTCGGCATTGGTGCTGGCCGCACGCGCCACTTCTATCCGCTTGGGGTTGGACAGGAACTTGTCCGCCAGCTTCTTGATGGGCGGCGGCATGGTGGCCGAAAACAGCAGCGTCTGGCGCGGCGTGGGCAGCTTTTCGCAGATGAACTCGATATCCGGGATGAACCCCATGTCCAGCATGCGGTCCGCCTCGTCGATCACCAGCAGGTCGCAGCCGGTCAGCAGGATCTTGCCGCGTTCGAACAGGTCCATCAGGCGCCCGGGCGTGGCGATCAGCACGTCCACGCCTTCGTCCAGCGCCTTGACCTGGTCCCCCATCTGCACGCCGCCGATCAGCAGCGCCATCTTCAGATCGTGGTTCTTGCCGTACTTCTCGAAGTTTTCGGCCACCTGCATGGCCAGTTCGCGCGTCGGCTCCAGGATCAGGCTGCGCGGCATGCGCGCACGGCGGCGGCCGTTGGCGAGGATGTCGATCATCGGCAGCACGAAGCTGGCCGTCTTGCCGGTGCCGGTCTGGGCGATGGCGATCAGGTCGCGCATCATCTGCACCTGGGGAATGGCTTCGGCCTGGATGGCCGTCGGCTCGGTATAGCCGGCGTCTTCCACCGCCTGGAGCAATTCGGGTGATAGGCCGAGATCGGCAAACTTCATAAGCAAGGGTTGTCCGGAAAATATGGCCGGAGAACACCCCCCGGCACCACGATCGGCAGGGCAAGGCCCAGCCAGTCAGCCGCGCTCAAGCACCGCAAGGGGAAAAAGTCAAGATTTTGCCCCGGAGCAGCCGTGACTGTCCCCCGTATCTGCGCGCCAGGACCGGAAGCCTGCTCAGTCCGCCGGCGGCAACAGCCGGGTGATGTTCCTCAGCGAGCAGGAAACGCCGGCGCGCGATTGCAGCCGGTCACGCGAAATGCACAGCCGCCCGTCCCCGCTCCGCTCCACGTAGAAGCCGGAATAGAACGCGCTGGCCGTGCAGCCGCGTTCCAGCGATGCGGCCAGCACGTTGCGGTTTTCCATGAACAGCAGCAGCCGGTTATCGTTGGTGGGCTGCGCGCCGATGATGTTGGAAACGCGGATGCAGTCATCGTGCTCCACCTCGCGGAAGCGGGCGGAACGGCGCGGTTGCAGCGCCTGCAGCCGCTGGCGCGCCTCAGGCGGGGTAGGCGAAATGCGGATGATGACGCGCTGTTCGATCCGCACCTGATCCAGCACTTCGGGATGGCGTGCCTCCTCCAGCACGCGGAACGGTGCGGCAATGATCGCCTCCAGCCCCAGCGCGGGCTGCACCTGTTCCGGCGCGGCGGACATGTTGGCGGGCCGGTCCTGCGCGCGCAGCGGCCCCTGCACCGCCAGGGCCGTCAGCAGCATGGCCAGCGTGGCCGCGGAAAGGACGAGGTGCTGTTTCAAATCGGATAGCTGGTCAGTGCGGCCCCTGCGTGGCTGCCTTTTTCTTTCTTACGGCACCACGTTGAATAGTGGCTTAACCCGCACTTTGGCCTTTGCAAGCCCGCATGGCCGCTGGCATGAGCCATGGCCATGAGTAACCAGCAAGCCTTTTGCCAATCCGCTGCCGAATTGCTTGGCGCGCGCGGCTTCACGCAGGATCCCGACCTCGTCGATCCGTGGCTGACCGACTGGCGCGGTCGCTACACCGGCCGCGCGCTGGGCATGGCCTCCCCCGCCAGCGTGGCGGAAGTGTCCGCGCTGGTAAAGCTGTGCGCGGTGCACGGCGTGCCGATCGTGCCGCAGGGCGGCAATTCGGGCATGTCCGGCGGGGCCACTCCCGATACCAGCGGTACGGCCGTGATCCTCTCGCTACGGCGCATGAACGCCATCACCCGCATCGATGCCGATGCGCGGGAGGCAACGTGCGAAGCGGGCGTGATCCTGCAAACGCTGCACGAAGCGGCGGAGCCGCTGGGCTTGCGCTTCCCGCTCACGCTGGGCGGCAAGGGTTCGGCCACCATCGGCGGCCTGATTTCCACCAACGCCGGCGGCACGCAGGTGCTGCGCCACGGGGCCATGCGGGCGCAGGTGCTGGGCCTGCAGGCCGTGCTGGCGGACGGATCGGTGTTCGATTCGCTGGTGCCGCTGAAGAAGGACAACCGCGGGTTTGACCTGAAGCAGCTCCTGATCGGCTCGGAAGGCACGCTGGGCATCGTCACCGCCGCCACGCTGCGCCTGCTGCCCGCGCTGGCGGACCGGGCGGTGCTGTGGGCGGGCGTGAAGGACATCCGCGATGCCCGCCGCCTGCTGATCCATGCGGAGAAGCTGGCTGGCGATGCGCTGGAGGGTTTCGAGGTGATGCCGCGCCATTCGCTGGAAGCCGTCATTGCCCACAAGCCCGGCGCGCGCAATCCGCTGGCGGACAAGCACGAGTGGAACGTGCTGATCGAACTGGCGGCCGATGCCGCCGGCGCCGCCACCCTGCCCCAGCGCGCCGAGGAACTGCTCGCCAGCGCGTTCGAGGCCGGGCTGGTGGACGATGCCACCATCGCCATGAACGAGACGCAGGCGGAGGAATTCTGGCTGCTGCGTGACGAGATCGCCCCGGCGGAGCGCGCCATTGGCCCGGCCATGCAGCACGATATTTCCGTGCCGGTGGCCAGCATGGCGGATTTCGTGGCGGAAACGATCCCGCAGATCGAAGCGCGTTTTCCCGGCTGCCGCGCGGTCGCCTTCGGCCACCTGGGGGATGGCAACGTCCACTATCACGTGCTGGCCCCGCAAGGGGCGGTGCGCGGTGAGTGGGAGGCCACGCAGGGCAAGGAGATCAGCGCCATGGTGCACGATCTGGTCACCCAGTGGGGCGGATCGATCAGCGCCGAGCACGGGATTGGCCAGATGAAGCGCGATGAACTGGGCCGCCTGGGCGATCCGGTGCACCTCGCCATGCTGGCATCGGTCAAGCAGGCGCTGGACCCCCACGGCCTGCTCAACCCCGGCAAGCTGGTGCCCGACGTGCCCACCATGGCCGCGCCGCTCTCCCCGCTTGCCTCCACCAGCGCCAGCCACTAAAGCCCCGCCCAGCACGTCCGGCCGGCGACAAGGCAGGCGGGCGACCACGCCTTTACTGTTTTCCCTTTGGAGAGTTTGCCATGGCCAGCGCGCCGAAGCCCAATCTGCCGATTTTCTACAATGACCTGGTTCCGCTTAACAGCCAGGACCATGCCAATGCCCGTGCGCGCTCGGTGGACAAGGCCAAGTGGGTGGCCAAGCAGCATGTCGTGCCGCTGACGGTGGAGGAATTCCCCGCCGCCCAGCGCGATTTCCCCATCGTGTTCTCGGCCGGTGACAATCCCGTGCCGCTGGCGGTGATGAGCCTGAACGAAGGTACCAATACCTTCTTCGAGGAAGACGGCACGCTGATCGGCACCCCGTACATCCCGGCCTACATCCGCCGCTATCCCTTCCTGCTGGTCAAGGCCCGCCAGGAAGACCAGAACCTCTCGCTGTGCTTCGATCCGACCAGCGAACTGGTGGGCGATTATCCGGAAGGCAATGCCCTGTTCGATGGCGACCAGCCGTCCGAGCACACCAAGGAACTGCTGACCTTCTGCGAACGCTTCGAGGAAGCGGGCATGCGCACCAAGGCTTTCGTGGACGAACTGATCAAGCACGAACTGCTGATGGACGGCGAAGTGGCGATCAACCGAATGGATGGTTCGGGCCAGCCGTTCATCTACCGCGGTTTCAAGATGGTGGACGAAAACAAGCTGCGCGAACTGCGCGGTGACCAGCTGCGCAAGATGACCGAAAGCGGCCTGCTCGCCATGGTCTATGCGCACCTGATGTCGCTGGACCTGCTGCGCGTGGTCTTCGCCCGCGCTGATGCGCAGGGCACCGGTCCCTCGCTCCAGCAGGCCTGACAAGCGGTCAACGCAAGGCATTGATTTAAAGGCGGTTCCGGCAATCCGGGGCCGCCTTTTCGCATGCGTGCAAGGCTACCCTTGCAAGAAGAAACGCCTGATACTACCTTACGGGTGTCCCCGGCTCCCCTCATGGCCGCGGTGACAAGTGCACTTCCGGTGCACTTCCTCCCTGAACCTTGGCCGCCTCGTGCCCGCAAAAGCACGAGGCGGTTTTTTCATGTGTGGCGCAGGCGGCCTACTCCGCAGCCTGGGCCAGCGGCGTGGCCGATCCGCGCAGGACTTCGTCAGCCAGGCGGCGCACGAGGCCGGTCAAGACCTGGACGACACCTTCCACCCCATCTCCCGGCTGACGCAGCGCAGGGTCAAGATAGGCCGCACGGCATACCTCGATCTGCAGGGCATGGATGGCGCGCCGCGGGACGCCGTGTCGATCCAGCACATAGCCGCCAGCATAGGGGCGATTGTGCGCCGCGCGCCGGCGGGCCTGCGCAAAGTGATCCGCCGCCGCCATGCTGATGCCGCCCGCGCAGGATGCGCCGTACCGGTCACCGATCACGAAATCGGGCGCCGCCTCGCGCCCCTCCTTGGGGCCAAGCGGCGGCATGGAGTGGAGGTCCAGCAGCAGAGCCGCGCCCCATTTGTCGCGCACGGCTTCCAGCTTTTCGCACAGCGCCAGGTGGTATGGACGGTGCACCAGGTCGATCCGGGCCTGCACCTCGCCAGGCGAAATCGGCCCGCGCCACACCTCGCCCAGGCCTTGCAGGCGGCGCGGGACCAGTCCCAGCCCGCTGCGTGCGCGGCGGCCGGCGGCATGGCGCGGCGTTGCGGCCGGCGGCGGACCGGCAACCATGTCCCAGTCCACATCATCCGGCGCGCGGTTGAGGTCGATCAGCGCGCGCGGGGCATGGGCCACCAGCAGGGCGGCCCCGCAAGCGCCGGCGACGGCGCGCGCCAGCACGTCGGCGTAACGGTCTTCCAGCCGCAGGCAGGCTTCTGCCGGGTGGCGCATATGGGCCAGCAGCGAATCGGGATAGCTGCGCCCCGCATGCGGCACCGCGATCACCACCGGCAGGGAGAGCGATGCGGGCTGCACCAGTTCGAAGGCCGGCTGACCTTCGGCCCCCGGCAGCACCCCGCCCCAGGCGCACAGGGGTGGCTTGTTGCGGTCAGGCGGGGAATCGGGGGAAGGAAGCATTGCCCCTGTGCTGCGGCCAAACGTGCACGAAGTCAAAGCCTGCTGTTCCAAAGCTGGCCACTCCCAAAATGCCACGGGAAGTTAACGCCTATCTGGTTTAGGCCCCGCCTCGCGAACAAGAAACGAAGGGGCGATTCCATGATCCGAATCCTGCTGGCGGAAGACGATGCGGCAATGCGCGGCTACATCATGCGGGCACTGGAAAACGCCGGTTATTCGGTGGTCGCCGTGGGCAGCGGCGAGGAGGCCCTGCCGCATATCAAGACCGAGATTTTCGACCTGCTGCTGTCCGACATCGTGATGCCGGAAATGGACGGGATCGAACTGGCACAATACTGCAACGAGATCAGCCCCACCACCAAGGTGATGTTCATCACCGGCTTCGCCGCGGTGACCTTGCGCGCCAACCGCGAACAGCCGCACGCCAAGATGCTGTCCAAGCCGTTCCACCTGAAGGACCTGGTGCTGGAAGTGGAACGCATGTTCGAGGATGCCATTCCGCTGCGCCTTTGATCGGAAGGCCACAATCGGCACTTGAAACCGGCAGGAAGCGGCGCTAATGGCCCGCGTCTCGAATGGTGCGGGCGTATAGCTCAGTGGTAGAGCACTATGTTGACATCGTAGGGGTCGCAAGTTCAATCCTTGCTACGCCCACCATTCGCTGAAACCCTGCAAAGCCCGTCCGCCCAGCGCGACGGGCTTTTGTTTTGGCGAAATCGGGAACTATCGTTCCTGCCACCCGCTGCTATGACAGATCATGGCAAGCGCGCCGCCCATCATGCCCCGCATCACGGCAATCGGCACCGCTGTTCCCGGCGGGGCGATAGAAGACCATTATCTCGCCTGGGCAGGCGCGCAGATCGGTGATGATCGCCGCCGCGCCCTGTTTGCCCGCATGGCCGCCCGCTCGGGCATAGACCATCGCTACAGCGTGCTTGACGGGAGCGAGGGGCTGCCGGATGCCGCCGCCTTCTATTCCGGAGCCACCTTTCCCACCACCGCGCAGCGCATGGCCATTTACGCCCGGCGCGCGCCGGCACTGGCGCTGGCGGCGGTGGAAGCCTTGCCGGACTCATCCGGCATCACCCACATTATCACCGCATCGTGCACCGGGCTCATGGCGCCGGGGCTGGACCAGGTGCTGGCCGATGCACTGGGCCTGGGGCCCCGGGTGGAGCGGCTGAACATCGGCTTCATGGGATGCTACGCGGGCATCACCGCGCTGCGCACCGCGCGCCACATCGTCCGTTCGCAGCCGGAGGCGCGGGTGCTGGTGGTGGCGGCGGAACTGTGCACGCTGCATCTGCAGGCGACGGATGACGTGGAGGCGCTGCTGGCCATGCGCCAGTTTGCCGATGGTGCGGCCGCCGCGCTGGTGTGCGGCGGCGGGCCGGGGCTGGCGCTGGGTGATCCGTTGTCCCTTTCCCTGCCCGACAGCGCGGACCTGATCACCTGGACGGTGGGCGATACCGGCTTTGCCATGCACTTGTCCGGCGCGGTCCCCGCCCGCCTTGCCGCCGCCCTGCACGATGGCGCGCTGGCCGAAGGGCTTGGCGAGGCCCGCCCAGAGGCATGGGCCGTGCATCCCGGCGGTCGCTCCATCCTCGATGCAGTGGAACGCGGGCTGGACCTTGCACCCGGCCATCTTGACGCCTCGCGCGGCGTGCTCAGCCGCTATGGCAACATGTCCTCCGCCAGCGTGATCTTCGTGCTGAGGGACCTGCTGGCCCAGCGCCCCGCCAGCGGGCTTGCCCTCGCCTTCGGGCCGGGGCTGGCGATGGAGGGGCTGGATTTCGGCTGGACCGCCGGATCGGGCAGCGGCGATGCTGGCTGACCGGCGCATCACCACGGAACTGATGGACGATCCGGCCTTGCCGGAGGCGACCTATCACGCCGTGCTGGCCGATCTGGCGCAGGTCAACACCGTGACCATGGCGGCCCGCCCCACCCTTGCCTTCCTCACCCGTGCCACGCGGGGACAGAGCGGCTTTTCGCTGCTGGACGTGGGGTTTGGCCACGGGGACATGCTGCGGCGCGTGGCCCGCTGGGCTGAGCATCGCGGCCTTGCCGCCCGGCTGGTGGGGGTGGACCTCAACCCCCGCAGCGAAGCCGCCGCGCGCGCGGCGACAGATCCGGCGCTGCCGATCACCTATGTCACCGGCGATTATGCCGATCTTGCCGGCGAAGGGTTTGATTTCGTGATCTCCAGCCTCGTCGCCCATCATATGAGCGAAGAGGAACTGTCGTCCTTCCTCGCCTTCATGGAGGGCCATGCCCGGCGCGGCTGGCTGGTGAACGACCTGCACCGACACGGCTTTGCCTATGTCGGCTACCCGTTGCTCGCCCGTCTGTTCGGCTGGCACTCCATCGTGCGGGCCGACGGGCAGACCTCGATCGCCCGCGCCTTCCGCCCCGCCGAGTGGGAGCAACGACTGGCGGCGGCGGGCATTGCCACGGCACGCGTGGAACGCTGGTTCCCGTTCAGGCTATGCGTATCCCGGCTCCGCTGATCCTGGGCGCCGGTCCCGCCGGATGCGCCGCCGCGATCATGCTGGCGCGGGCAGGCGTGCGCCCCCTGCTGCTGGACCGCACGGCACAGGCGGGCGATGCGCTGTGCGGCGGGTTCCTTTCGTGGCGCACGGCGCAGCAACTGGCCGCGCTTGGCGTCAATCCGGCAGACCTCGGCGCGCACCGGGTGACGCGGCTGGCGCTCCATGCCGGGGAGCGGAGGGCCACCACCCCGCTGCCCGCCCCCGCCTTTGGCCTGTCCCGCCGGGCGATGGACAATGCCCTGCGGCAAGCGGCGCTGGCTGCCGGGGCAGACCTGGCGGTGGACACGGTTCGTACCATCGACGGCAGCACCGCCATCGGCAGCCGCACATGGACGGGCGAGAGCCTGTTCCTCGCCACCGGCAAGCATGACCTGCGCGGCCACAGCCGCCCGCGCCGCGCAGGCGATCCGGCGGTGGGCCTGCGCCTGCGCCTGCCCGCCGACGCCGCGCTGGCGACGCTGATTGCTGGCACCATTGAGCTGCACCTTTTCGCTGGCGGCTATGCCGGGCTGGTCATGCAGGAGGGCGGCAGCGCCAATCTGTGCCTTGCGGTGAAGAAATCGCTGCTGACGGCGGCTGGGGGCGATCCGCGCGGATTGCTGGCCCGGCTTTCCGAACGCCACCCGCATTTTGCCGCACGCCTGCGGCCCGGCTGGGACAATCACCCCGTCGAAGGCATCGGCGCGGTCCCCTACGGCTGGATCGCGCGGCAAACCACGCCGGGCCTGTTCCGTCTGGGGGATCAGGCGGCGGTGATCCCGTCCCTCGCAGGCGAAGGCATGGGGCTGGCGCTCGCCAGCGGCACCCTCGCCGCCGAACGCTGGCTTGATGGCGCAGGCTCTGCCGCCCCCGCCTTCCAGCAACAGTTCGCCCGCATGGCCCGCCGCCCGCTGGCCGTGGCCGCGCTCGCCCGCACGGTGGCGGAACAGCCGCTGACCCAGCCCCTCTCCCTCACCCTCGCGGCGCGCATCCCTGCGCTTGCCAGATTGCTGATGGCGGCAACGCGCGTTGACCTGCCCGCCCGCCCTTGCGCCGGGCCGTTCCCCTGCTAAGACGCGCGCAACACCTGCAACGCACAAATCCACTCAGGCAAGGAACAGCCCAGATGGCAAAGATCAAAGTCCAGAACCCGATTGTCGAGATCGACGGCGATGAAATGACCAGGATCATCTGGCAATGGATTCGCGAACGCCTGATCCTCCCCTACCTGGACGTTGACCTGAAGTATTACGACCTGTCCGTGCAGAAGCGCGACGAGACGGAAGACCAGATCACCATCGATGCCGCCAACGCCATCAAGCAGTACGGCGTGGGCGTGAAGTGCGCCACCATCACCCCGGACGAAGCCCGCGTGAAGGAATTCAACCTGAAGGAGATGTACAAGTCTCCCAACGGCACCATCCGCAACATCCTGGGCGGCACCATCTTCCGCGAACCGATCGTGATCCAGAACGTGCCGCGGCTGGTGCCGGGCTGGACCGATCCCATCGTGGTGGGCCGCCATGCCTTTGGCGACCAGTACCGCGCGACCGATTTCCTCGTCCCCAGCCCCGGCAAGCTGCGCCTGGTGTGGGAAGGCGACAACGGCGAAGTGATCGACCGCGAAGTGTACCAGTTCAAGGCCCCGGGCGTGGCCATGTCGATGTACAACCTCGACGAATCGATCCGCGATTTCGCCCGCGCCAGCTTCAACTACGGCATTGACCGCAAGTGGCCGGTGTACCTGTCGACCAAGAACACCATCATCAAGAAGTACGATGGCCGCTTCAAGGACCTGTTTGAGGAAGTGTTCAACACCGAAGGCTTCCGTGAGAAGTTCGAGGAACTGGGCATCATCTACGAACATCGCCTGATCGACGACATGGTCGCTTCCGCCCTGAAGTGGAGCGGCAAGTTCGTGTGGGCCTGCAAGAACTACGACGGCGACGTGCAGTCCGACGTGGTGGCGCAGGGCTTCGGTTCGCTGGGCCTGATGACTTCCGTGCTGATGACGCCGGACGGCAAGACCGTGGAAGCCGAAGCCGCCCACGGCACCGTCACCCGCCACTATCGCCAGCACCAGCAGGGCAAGGCCACCAGCACCAACCCGATCGCCTCGATCTTCGCGTGGACCCGCGGCCTGATCTATCGTGGCCGGTTCGACAACACGCCCGACGTGGTCGCCTTTGCCGAAACGCTGGAGCGCGTCTGCGTCGCTTGCGTGGAACAAGGCAAGATGACCAAGGACCTGGCGCTGCTGATCGGCCCGGATCAGCCGTGGATGACCACCGAACAGTTCTTCGAAGCGATCCGCGTGGCGCTGGAAGAAGAAATGAAGGCGCAAGGCCTCGGCTGATTCAGCCGCTATATTGCTGACATTCTCGCGGGAGCGGGTGGCCATGCCATCCGCTCCCGTCTGATTCCGGGGACCATTTTCGCACGCGCGCATGGCAATTGGGCGTTGCGGTTTGCCGCCCCCGGCTGTCATAGACTACCTCTCATGCACGCCGAAACCGTCTCCCCCTTCATGTCCGATGCACTGGTGATCCTGGGGGCGGCGGGCATCGTGATCCCGCTGTTCGCGCGGTTCCGCGTCACGCCGATCATCGGCTTCATTCTCGTCGGTCTGCTCGTGGGGCCGTTCGGCCTTGGCCGCCTGGTGCCGGAAATGCCGTGGCTTTACTGGTTCACCATTACCGATACCGAGAGGCTGGCACCCTTCGCGGAATACGGGATTGTCCTGCTGCTCTTCACGATCGGCCTGGAACTGTCCTTCAACCGCTTGTGGCAGCTCAGGAAACTGGTTTTCGGCCTCGGCGCGCTGGAACTGCTGGTCATCGGCACCCTGCTGGCGCTGGCCTTCGTGGCGGCGGGCCAGCCACTGGTGGCCGCGGCTGCGGTGGGCTTTGCCCTCGCCTTCTCCTCCACCGCGCTGGTGCTGCCGATTTCGGGCACCCGCACCCCGGTGGGCCGGGCCGCGCTGTCCATGCTTTTGTTCGAGGATATCATGATCGTGCCGATCATCTTCATCCTTGGCGCGCTGGCCCCCTATGCCAATGACGACGGCCTGTCCGGCCTTGTCACCACCCTGTGGCAAGGCGCGCTGGTGATCATCGTGATGATGGTGGCGGGCCGTTATGTCCTGCCACGCCTGTTTGCCAGCGCCGCGCGCGCCAAGAGCAGCGAGCTGTTCATGGCGGCCAGCCTGCTGGTGGTATTGACCGCCTCGCTGGCCACCCAGCTTGTGGGCCTGTCCCCCATCGTCGGCGCGCTGATCGCCGGGCTGCTGATTGCCGAGACCGACTATCACAGCGAGGTCGAGGCGCTGATCGATCCGTTCAAGGGGCTGGCGCTGGGCGTGTTCCTGATTACCGTGGGCATGGGGATCGACCTCGCCATGCTGTGGCGCAACCTGCCGGAGATTTTCGCCGCAGTAGTGGGCGTGCTGGTGCTTAAGGCGCTGGTCACCGCCGTGCTGCTGCGGCTGATGGGCGCACGCACGGGCACGGCCACCGAAACCGGCATCCTTATGGCGAGCCCGTCGGAAACCTCGCTGATCGTGCTGGCCGCGGCCAGCCAGGCGCTGGTGGTGGATGGGGCCACGGCGCAGTTCTGGAAGGTGGTCATCGCCATTGGCCTGACCGTCACCCCGCTGCTGGCGCGCCTTGGCCGGTTGATGGGCCGCCGGGTGGAACCCACGCCCACGCTGGACGATAGCGAGATCAGGGACGCCACCCCGCGTACCATCATCATCGGGCTTGGCCGCGTGGGCCGGCTGGTGGCGCAGATGCTGGACCGGCACGGCAAGCCCTACATCGGCATCGATTCGGATGCCGATATCGTCGAGGCGGCACGGGCGAAAGGGTACAAGGCGATTTACGGCAATGCCGCGCGCGGAGACTTGCTGGACAAGCTGGGCATGGCGGAATGCCCGGCGGTGATCCTGACGATGGACCAACACGTGCTGGCACAGCAACTGGTGCGCCGCCTGCGTACAGCCTACCCGGACCTGCCGATCATCGCCCGCGCGCGCGATGCGGCCCACGCCACCAGGCTTTACAGGATGGGGGCCACGGTCGCCGTGCCGGAAACGCTGGAAAGCAGCCTCCAGCTATCCGAATCGCTGCTGGTGGAACTGGGCGTGGCCATGGGACCGGTGATCGCCTCCATCCACGAAAAGCGCGACGAGTTCCGCGTCCGGATCCAGCAGGATGCCGAACTGGACGAAAAACCCAAGCTGAAGACCAGCACGGCAGAAGGCTAGTCGCCGATCATCCAGCGGGTGGCGAAGGCGAAAGGCCGGGCATCGGGCGGACGGTAAAGGCGCGTGGCCCGCCGGGCAGCAAAGCAGGTCTCATAAGCCATGCGCGGACTGTTGGACGAAGTCAGCGGGCGGCACGTGGCCAACTGCCCGGCTTCGCTGAAGGTCAACAGCACCACCACGCGCGCCTCGATCGAATTGCGCAGCGCCGCCGCCGGATATTCCAGCGCGGACATGCGGACATCCGCCAGGGTCAACCGTTGATCTTCCGGCGGCATGTCAAAAGCGCCAAACTGCACGAACTCGCCTTCATGGGGAAAGCCCGTTTCGGTCACGAAAAAGGGCGCGCCCGCCGCGGGCTTGGTCCTGCTGCCGCGGATAGACAGGCGGTAAGTTGCCACTGTGTAGTCCAGCAGAAGGATCGGGTTTCGCACAAAGCGGCCATGGGCAAGCGCCTGCGCGCACAGCGCCTGCCCGGCCCCGTCCAGCCGCTGCGGGCCTTGCGTGGAACAGCCGACCACCGCGCCCGCAGGGTCGACCGTCACCTCAACACCGAGGCGTTCCGACCCTTCACCAAACCGGCCTCGAAAAGGGTTAAGCACGGCGTCCAGATCGCCAAGCTCCAGCACACCCGCCCCGGTCACGTCAAACGTTGCCCCGGCAAACACCAGGGGTACGATTGGCGGCGGAGGCACCTGGCCCTGCGCCTGCGCTGTAACGACCAGCCCGGAAATGGCCGCCATTGCCCCGGCAAGGGCAAGCCGCCGCATTACCCCAGCAGCGCCCGCACCGCGGCAATCGCCGCATCCGCCTTGTCGCCATCCGGGCCGCCGCCCTGCGCCATATCCGGCCGGCCGCCGCCGCCCTTGCCGCCCAGGGCTTCAACACCCGCACGCACAAGGTCCACGGCAGAGAAACGGCCGGTCAGGTCATCGGTCACGGCCGCGGCAAAGGCCGCCTTGCCATCGTTGACCGCGCAAATTGCGGCAATACCCGATCCCATGCGCTTTTTGGCTTCATCCAACAGGCCGCGCAGCTCCCTGGCATCAAGGCCCTGGATCACCTGGCCGGAGAACTTCACCCCGCCGATGTCCTCGTCCGCCGCCGGGGCCGCGCCGCCGGCACCGCCACCAAGCGCGAGCTGCTTCCTGGCTTCGGCCAGTTCGCGTTCCAGCGTGCGGCGTTCATCCACCAGCGCGGCAACGCGTTCCAGCACATCGTCCGGCCCGGTCTTGAGCGTGGCGGCGACAGACTTCAACGCCTCCTCGCGCGCAACCAGCCACTGGCGCGCGCCTTCGCCGGTCAGCGCCTCGATCCGGCGCACGCCGCTGGACACCGCGCTTTCGGACACGATGCGGAATACCCCGATATCGCCGGTGGCGCGCACGTGGGTGCCGCCGCACAGCTCCACCGAGTAGTTGCGCCCGCCATCGCCGGCGCTACCCATGGAAAGTACGCGCACTTCCTCGCCGTACTTTTCGCCGAACAGCGCCATGGCCCCTGCGGCAATGGCATCGTCCGGGCTCATCAACCGGGTACTGACTTCGGCGTTGTGGCGGATTTCGGCGTTCACCTCGGCTTCGATTGCGGCCACGTCCTCTGCCGAAAGCGGCTTGGGGTGGGAGAAATCGAACCGCAGCCGCTCGGCCGCCACCAGGCTGCCCTTCTGCGTCACGTGTTCGCCCAGGCGCTTGCGCAGCGCGGCGTGGAGCAGGTGCGTGGCGGAGTGGTTGGCGCGGATCGCATCGCGCCGCGCGGCATCGATCTTCAGGTGGACGGTATCGCCCACTTCCACGCTGCCGTGGGTGATCTTCCCATGGTGGGCGTGCACGCGGCCCAGCGGCTTGCTGGTATCGCTGACATGCATTTCCAGCCGGCGATCCCCGGTGATCACGCCGGCATCACCCGTCTGCCCGCCGCTTTCGCCGTAGAACGGGGTCTGGTTGACCACGAGGATCACGTCCTGCCCGCTATCGGCGCGGGATACTTCCTTGCCGTCCACCACCAGCGCCACCACGCGGCCTTCGCCTTCGGTGCTGGCATAGCCGGTGAATTCGGTGGAGCCTTCGCGTTCGGCAATGTCGAACCACAGTTCGCCATCGGCGGCGGCCCCGCTGCCCTTCCACGCGGCGCGGGCGGCGGCCTTCTGCTGCGCCATCGCGGCATCGAACCCCGCCTTGTCCACGCCGATACCGCGGGCGCGCAGCGCGTCCTCGGTCAGGTCATAGGGGAAGCCGTAGGTGTCATAGAGCTTGAAGGCGGTTTCACCCGGCAGGCTGGCCCCTTCGCCAAGCCCGATGGTTTCCTCGTCCAGCAGCTTGAGGCCCTTGTCCAGCGTCTGGCGGAAGCGGGTTTCCTCGCGCTCCAGCACTTCGCGGATGAGCGGTTCGGCGCGGGTCAGTTCAGGGTAGGCCTGGCCCATTTCCTGCACCAGCGCGGGCACCAGGCGGTGCATCAACGGCTCGCCCGCGCCCAGCAGGTGCGCGTGGCGCATGGCGCGGCGCATGATCCGGCGCAGCACATAGCCGCGCCCTTCGTTGCTGGGCAGCACGCCATCGGCGATGAGGAAGCTGGTCGAGCGCAGGTGATCGGCAATCACGCGGTGGCTGGCCACGTTCGCCTCGGTGGCGCGCGCGCCCACCTTGTCCTGGCTCGCCTCGATCAGCGCGGCGAAGGTGTCCGTCTCGAACACGTTGTGCACGCCCTGCATCACCGTGGCGATGCGTTCCAGGCCCATGCCGGTATCGATGCTGGGGCGCGGCAGGTTGCCGACGATCTGGTCCGCTTCCTGGATGTGCTGCATGAACACCAGGTTCCAGATCTCCACGAACCGGTCCCCGTCCTCATCCGGTGAACCGGGAGGGCCACCGGCGATGGACGGGCCATGGTCCCAGAAGATTTCCGAGCACGGACCACACGGGCCATCCGCGCCCATGGCCCAGAAGTTGTCCTTGGTGGCGATGCGGATGATCCGGTCATCCGGCAGGCCCGCAATCTTCTTCCAGAAGCCGGCCGCCTCATCATCGGTGTGGTAGACGGTGACGCACAGCCGGTCCTTGGCAAGGCCAAGTTCCCTAGTGACCAGACCCCAGGCCAGTTCAATCGCGCGTTCCTTGAAGTAATCGCCGAAGCTGAAGTTGCCCAGCATCTCGAACAGGGTGAGGTGGCGGGCGGTGTAGCCCACGTTGTCCAGGTCGTTATGCTTGCCGCCGGCGCGCACGCACTTCTGGCTGCTGGCCGCGCGTGGGGCGGGCGGCGTTTCGAGGCCGGTGAAAACGTTCTTGAACGGCACCATCCCCGCGTTGACGAACATCAACGTGGGATCGTTGTACGGCACCAGCGGCGCCGAAGGCGTTACCTGGTGGTCATTGGCCGCGAAATAATCGAGGAAGGCCCGGCGAATATCATTGGTCGAATGCATGGCTGCCAGTTAGTTGGTGTGAAGGCGCGGGACAAGCGGATAAAGGCGGGAATGGGGCAGGCGCGGCGCTACCCATCAGGCCTTGCGGGCGGAAACGATCCACCCGGCAGCCTGCATCACCACCAGCCCATCGCCGCAATGCGCCTGCGCCAGCGCGCGGACGTCGGTCAGGAAGGCGCGGCGGGCGGCTTCATCCATGGCTGCGGCAACGCGGGCGGCAGGGCCGATGGTGCTGAAATAGTGCACGGCATCGGCCACCGGGTCTTCCCCGCTGCCCACCACCATCGGAAAATCGAACGCATCAATGGCAAGGTCGGTCCAGCCGCCGCCGGTCAGCACATCACGTATCCGGTCCTGCCGGGCAAAACCGAACGGGCCAGGGCCATCGGGCACCGGGGCGGTGGCGGCGGCCGGAAGCAGGCGGCTGATCGCGCTGAACACTGGGTTCTGGTCCATTGCGCGGAAGCAGGAGAACACCAGTTGCGCGCCGGCCGCGGCAATCGCCGCAAGATGCGCGAAGGCGCGCACCGGATCATCGAAGAACATGACGCCATGGCGGGAAACGAGCAGTTCCGGCGCAAAACCTGCAGGCGGCGACCAGGTGGCCGCATCGGCAAGGACGAAGCTGACCTGCGGGTGGTTGTTCCCGCGTTCCCGCGCGGCCGCCACCAGTTGCGGCGATACGTCCACGCCGATCACCTGCACCTGCGGGCGGCCACGGGCGATGGCGAGGGAAAGCTCCCCAGCCCCACAGCCGATATCGAGCACCTGGCTGACCGCCAGCCCGCGCGTGCTGGCGAGGAGCTTTTCGGTGACGGCGGCAAAGCTGCGGTCGGTCCGCCGCCATTCCGTGGCCCAGGTTTCCCCGGCGCGGCCTTCCCATTCGCTGCGATCCATCGGTCGTCCTCTCCGGGCGCGTTCGTGGCCCTGACACCTTCATGGCTGGTGCGCAGATGCAGCGCAACCGGAGTGTGCAGACGTCGTTACCCGGCCGAAACCACGACGCGCCCCGGCAGCCTCCCTGGCGATGAACGGACGAAGCCGGCGCGGCCCTCCCGAAAAGGAAGACATGCGCCGGCTCCCATTCCCAAGGCGCCAGGTCCCGGTCGGAATTGGGGACCCGCGATGCGCCTCTTGAGGATCAGTCTTCCGAGTCCGCGTCCGGCCCGGTCATCATCTCCTCGGCAACCTTGTCAGTGCGGCCGCGAATGGCGGCTTCCAACCGGTCGCAAACTTCCTTGTTGGTCTTCAGGTACTGCTTGGCGTTCTCGCGGCCCTGGCCGATGCGGATGGAGTCGTAGCTGAACCAGCTGCCCGACTTTTCAACCACGCCCGCCTTCACCCCCAGATCGAGAATCTCGCCGATCTTGGAGATACCTTCACCGTACATGATATCGAATTCGACCTGCTTGAACGGCGGGGCCACCTTGTTCTTCACCACTTTCACGCGGGTCGCGTTGCCGATGATCTCGTCACCATCCTTGATCTGGCCGGTGCGACGAATGTCGAGACGGACAGAGGCGTAGAACTTGAGCGCATTGCCACCGGTGGTGGTTTCCGGGTTGCCATACATCACGCCGATCTTCATGCGCAGCTGGTTGATGAAGATCACCATGCACTTGGAACGACTGATCGACCCTGTCAGCTTGCGCAGGCTCTGGCTCATCAGGCGGGCTTGCAGGCCCACGTGGCTGTCACCCATTTCGCCTTCGATTTCGGCGCGCGGCACCAGCGCGGCGACCGAGTCCACCACCAGCACGTCAATCGCGTTGGAGCGCACCAGCGTGTCAGTGATTTCCAGCGCCTGCTCACCCGTATCGGGCTGCGAGACGATCAGTTCGTCGATATCGACGCCCAGCTTCCTGGCATAGACCGGATCGAGCGCGTGTTCCGCGTCCACGAAAGCCGCCGTGCCGCCTGCCTTCTGCGCTTCCGCAATCACGTGCAGGGCGAGCGTGGTCTTGCCCGAGCTTTCCGGCCCGTAAACCTCGATCACGCGGCCCTTGGGCAGGCCGCCCACGCCAAGGGCGATGTCCAGCCCCAGCGAGCCGGTGGAAATGGCTTCCACCTGCATCGCTTCCTTCTGGCCCAGCTTCATCGCCGAACCCTTGCCGAACGCCCGGTCAATCTGGGCCAGCGCCGCTTCCAGCGCCTTCTGACGGTCCACTCCCGATTCCTTCCCTACCAGCTTGAGATCGGCTGCTGCCATGACACGGGCCTCCAGATGTTCCAAGAGTTGCGATCAATTCATCAACTGGAACCCCATGTACCCACTTTGTTCCAATGGAACAAGAGGGGAACGACAATTTTCGGATATTTTCGGAAATGGCGGAAATTGCCCCGGTTTCCTACCGCGCCAGCACCCCGCGCACCCGCCATTCCACCACCCGTTCCCCGTTGGCGGGAACGGTGACTTCGGCGATTCGATCCCCGTCCTTCAACCGCGTGCGCAGGCCCGAAAGTTCGTAATCTGCCGGCGAACCCAGCTCCAGCCGCACGGTGACGGGCGCATCGTTGGCATTGTTCAGCCGGGCCTGTAGCCGCACCCAGGGTGCGCCGCTGCCGCTGGCCACCTTCCCTGCCACATCGCACCCGGCAAAGACCTGGGTACTGGTGCCGAAAGCCAGTTCCAAGTCCTGTCCAGCGGCATAGTCACGCATGGCGGGATCGGCCACCAGCAGCTCCCCGGCCGAAGTCGGCTCGAACACGGCCAGCGCGCCCGATGGCAGGGCCATCCCCAGCCCGTGTGCCTCGTCATTCACCGTGACGAACAGCATGTCGAGCGGTGCCGGACCGGACCGGATCGTCCGCGGTTCGCAAGCGAGGGTATAGACCAGCCGCCCTTTCACCTCCGGCTGGTCAAGGAAGGCGACCTGCTTCATGCCTTGCGCGTTCACCGTCACGGCTTGCGGGATGCGATAGAGCTTGAGGTCGCCCAGTTGTTCCTCCTGCGCCAGCGAATCGGCGTCGATCGCGACCACCGGGGAAGCACTGTCGAATTCCTGGGTGCGCAGCCGCGATCCCGTGACCATGATTGCCCCTTCCGCCAGCGGCGCCATGGGCGGCGGCGGTGGCGGGGGAACGGACAGGTCGGGCACGGGGGATCCCGCTGCGGTGCTGCCCAGCGGATAGCAGGTGAGCCGCAGCGGACGACCTTCCGGCGCATCTGCCAGCGACTGGAAATCGCTGACCACCTGCAAGGTGCCCGCCACCGCCATCAATTGCGCATCGGCAAAGGTCTGGTTGTTGTCGTTGAGGATTGTCAGCCAGCTCATCAGCCGCATGGTCATGGCGCTGTCCGCCCCGCCCTCGCCCAGCGTGGCGACGTAATTGGCCTGCCAGTCGAAGCCCCAGGCAAGGTAGGTAAGCGTCACGGTGTAGGTGCCGCCGTTCCCGTCCCGCGTGTCGATGGAAAACACCGGCTGTGCGGAAAGCCCTTCGCGCACCCGGTCAAACGCCAGCCGTTCGGGCAGGCCGGCGCAGCGCACCGCTTCGAACCCCTGCGCGGTTTGCAGCACGAGGCCCCCGTCGGCGCGCGTGCGGACCACGGCGCTTTCCGCTACCTCTGCCCCCGTGGCGGGGTTGGTGCGCGTGACCGTCACCCGGTTGCCCAGCGTGCCATCCACCAGCGCGGCGGGGCTGAGCAGGTCCGCGTTGCGGTTCTTCTCGATCGTCCCGCCGGGAAGGCCAGTGACGATGGCGGACACGGCCACCATGCCTTCCGCCACGCCTTCGAACCGGATGGTCGATTCTCCCGGCGGCAAGGTGACTTCCCGCGTTTCCGAAATCATCGCGAAGCCGCGTGGCCAGTTTCGATCCATTTCCTGCCCGGTGCGGCGGTTCGGATCGCGGTAGACGGTGACGGCAATATCGGTGGGGGCGGATGCGGCCACGGCAGTGCGTTGCCGGGTTTCGACCTGGGCCTGGGCAGCCACCGTTCCCGGCCCCGCCACCACCACCGCCAGCAGCATCAGTAACAGGGCCGAAGACAAGGCAGGGCGCGGGCGCACCTTCATCGCCCCCGCCCTCAGTACCGCGTCTCGTATGTCACGCGCACCACGCGGGTGCCGTTGGCTGGCACGGTGACCGCATAGCGGCGCGTGCCGGCGTTGATCTGGGTGCCGGGCACGTCCTCGGCTGGGATGCGGAAATCGCGCGCCCACGAGCCCATGTACAGCCCGCCCTGGGTGAGATCGACCGTCACCTCCTGCGGCTTGGCATTGGTGAAGGTGTAGCGCATCACCGTGCGATAGTATTCCACCGACCGGTCCACCTGCACTTCGCGGGTCACCTCGCCGTCCTCCACCACGCGGTAGCGGGCGCTGCGTTCGTACTCGTCGCTGGTAATCCGGTCGCGGCTTTCCACTTCGGCCTGCACGAACACGTCAAACGCATCGCCCGTGCGCAGCGAAAGCTCGCTGCCCATGGGCGTGTGGCCGATGTCGTTTTCGCCCACGAACTGAGGCGTCCCTTGCGCATCGCGCTGGTAGAAGCGCACCGTGCCGGCCGGCAGGGCATCGCCCAGCCCGCCTTCGCGCGAGGTGGAGAAGCGGATGGCGGTGGAGACGTTGATGGGCTGCTCATCGCTCGCCAGCCAGCCGATCTCGCGCGAATAGACACGCCGGGCGGGCACGCCCTGCACATCGAGGAAGCTGACCTGCTTGGTCTGGTTGTTGGCAATCGTGGTGCGTTCGGCGATGGGATAGAGGTAGAAATCGCCCAGCCGCTCCCGGTCGGCCGTCTCGGTGCCCGGACGCACGAGATCGCGCCGTGGCGGGCTGTAGGAGTTGTAGCTGCCTCCACCCACGTTGCCCGCCACCAGCAGGGTGTTCGCCTGGTTGAAAGTGGTGCCGGTGGTGTTGGTCAGCGTCACCCAGCCCTGCATGTCCACCGTGCCGCGCTGTTCATCGAACAGGGCGACATAATCGGATGACCAGCCAAGGCCCGGCGTCAGGTAACGGATGGAGGCAGGGCGCGTGCCCCCTTGCGTGCTGTTGAGCGTGACGGACAGGGTGGGCCGTGCCCGCAGGCCCGGCGGCACCTGGTCGAAAATCACCCGCACGGGCAGGCCATCATCGCGCAGCACTTCGATATGCCCATCCACCCGGATGACCACGCCGCCATAGGTGGACAGGACTTCGGCCCGGCGGGTCGCCTCCTGCCCGGTGGCGGGGTTGGTGCTGATCAGGGTGACCGTCTGCCCCACGGCCTTTTCCATCAGCTTCTGCGGGGTCAGCAGATCGAAGTCGAAGTTCTGTTCCACGATTGCGGTGCCGGCGGCGGCAAAGCTGAGCGTTTCCGGGCGGATCATGGCGGACACATCGGGGAAGGCGATGGTCGACCGGCCCGGCGCGATGGCCAGCTGGCGCACGTCCTGCACCAGCGACTGGCCGTTGTTGTAGATCGTGACCGAAAGATCGCCCTGCGCGCTGGCCCCGGTGGGATCGGCCGCGTCCTGCGCCAGCACGCCGGCAGAGACGAGTGCGGAAGCGGTGAGCAGGGCGGCCAGCGGCAGGCGGTGCAAGGTCATGGTCATTCTCCCCCCGGGAAGCAGAGCAGGTCAGGAATGTAACCTTGTATCCCCGACCTGTCTCATGCCTGAATGGACGGGAGGCTAGGACGATTGTCCCTTGCTGGCCAGCACCTTGGCCACCTTGTCGGCGATCTGCTGGACGCTGAACGGCTTGGGAATGAAGTGCATCCCCTCGATATCGATCTCGTTGCGCAGCTGCTCTTCGGCATAGCCGGACATGAACAGGATCGGCAGGCCGGGGCGAAGCTTCCGGATTTCGCGCGCCATGGCCGGGCCATCCATGCTGGGCATGACCACGTCGGACACCACCAGGTCGAACTCGCCGCCGGCCTTGACCAGGTCCAGCCCTTCGTCCCCGTCGCTGGCGGTGGTGATCTGGTAACCGGCGCGGGCCAGCGCGCGTTCGGCCACGGCGCGGACCATGTCCTCATCCTCCACCAGCAGGATGCGGCCCCCGCCAGACCAGCTCTGCCGGGCCTGCCGGACCAGCTTTTCCTCCGCCTCGGCGCGGGCCAGCTCCTCCTCGGTTGCATTATGGACCGGCAGGTAGATGGTGAAGCGCGCTCCCTTGGGGCTGCCATCGGCGTTCTTGGCATTGCCGGCGAAGATGAACCCGCCCGATTGCTTGACGATGCCGTAGACGGTGGAAAGGCCAAGGCCCGTGCCCTTGCCCATGTCCTTGGTGGTGAAGAACGGCTCGAAGATCTTGGGCAGCACTTCTGGCGCAATGCCGCCGCCGGTGTCTTCGGCGATCAGCACGGTGTAATCGCCCGCCGGGATGATTTCGGATCCCATGCGGCGGATGTCCTGCGCTTCCACGCGGCGGGTGGCGAAAGTCAGCGTGCCGTGGGCGTGTTCCCCGCCGCGCGTCTGGATGGCATCGCGCGCATTGACCGCCAGGTTGATGATGACCTGTTCCAGCTGGCGCGGATCGGCCCGCACCGCCCCAAGGCCGCGATCGTGGTGGACGCGCAGGGTGATCTTGGCCCCCAGCAGGCGCTTCAGCAGCTGGGTGACTTCGGAAATAACGTCCGGCAGCTGGATCACTTCGGGTTGCAGCGTCTGCTGGCGGCTGAAGGCGAGCAACTGCCGCGTCAGGCTGGCGGCGCGGTTGGAATTGGCCTTGATCTGCTGGATATCGTCATAATCGCTGTCACCCGGCGTGTGGCGCAGCAGCATGAGATCGCAATAGCCGATGATCGCGGTCAGCACGTTGTTGAAATCGTGCGCCACGCCGCCGGCCAGCTGGCCCACGGCCTGCATCTTGGTGGCCTGCGCCACCTGGCGCTTGAGCCGGGTTTCCTCGGTGGTGTCGGCCAGCGAGAGGAGCACCGCAGCCTCCCCCAGCCCGCGCACACCGGCAAGGCCCAGTGAAACCGGCTCCTCCGGCTCGCTCCGCAGGCGCACGGCAATGTCGCCGCTGTTGGCCGCCCCCTGGCCGAAGCGGCGGACCGCGTCGGAAATCGCCGTCTTGTCGCGGGGGATGACCAGGTCCGATGGATAAGGCGGCAGGTCCCGCCCCTCGACACCTGCCGCACGGCGGAAGGCCGGGTTGGCGAACAGGAAATGCCCGTCACGGTCGGTCATGGCCAGGCCCAGCGGCAACTGTTCCAGCAGGGCTTCCAGCTGCGGGGTCTGCCCGCGCGCCTCGCCGCCCCAGCCGCCCAGCCCCACGCCGGCATCCAGCAGCATCATCATGGATGGCGCCTCGCCAATCGGGAGCGGCTGGCCGGTCTCGTCATCCACCAGCGGCACGGCCACCAGCGTCTGCGGCGTGCCCTTCTTGCCCTCGCGGGCGAAGAAGATGCGATCCCGCTCGTCCGAGCGCAGCAGGGAGGTGAAATCCATCCCCGCCATGCGCGCGTTCTCGTCACCCACCGCGCGGCGGGCCATGGCCGCGTTGACGGAACGGATTGCCCCGTCCGGCCCCACCAGCGCCACGCAAATGCCTGCCGCGCCCAGCATGCGGCCAAAGGTGCCGCCAAGGTAATTGGCAATGGCGATGACAGGTTCGCTGCGCACGATGGCGGAAAAACGCCACACCAGGTAATCATCGCTGCGCCCGGCGCGCTGCGCCTCTGCCGTCCACATCCTGTCGCCGGAAGAAATGGTGGCCACCTCGCCGCCGGTGCCATCGCGCCATGCGGCCCGCGCCACGCGGGCCAGCATCTCGGCCGAAGGCGCATCCACCTCCAGCCGCGGCGGGGCATGGGCGGAACCAAACCATAGTTCGTAAGCCGAATTGGCGCAGACCAGCCGGTTGGCCCGGTCGGTAATGGCAATGGCCTCGCCCGGCTGTTCGATGGCGCTGACCGTCACCGACCAGTCGGGCATGCCCGGTTCCAGCTCTGCCGCCGGCCTGGTCGCCTGGCGCACGGCCACGAAGGAGATCAGGCCCAGCACCGTCAACCCGCCGGCAAAGGCCAGGGTGACCACGGTGTTCTGCGCCGCCACCTGAACCAGGCCCACGCTGGCCAGCACGGCGGCGGCCACGGCCAGGGTATCGAGCATACCGCGCGATTGCCCCTCACCCGCGAAGGTTCCGGTGAACTTGCCAGGCTGCCTGCTCACCGCGCCGCCACCCGAAAACAGGAATTGCCGAAATTGCGCTTCATCGCGCGCGCCTTAGCACCTTCAGGCGGCGAGGTCGCCCCCCGCATCAGTCCTTCTGGCGCTGCGCTGGCTCCACTTGCGGCCCACCACCATGCGCCAGATGAAACTGGCCAGCAGGTACCCCGCCGCCGCCGAAACCGAGGCGATGACCAGCAGGCCCAGCACCAGCGAAGGCGCGGCATCGGACAGCAGCCAGGTCAGCCAGTCACCAATGCTGGCGTGGTCGTTCATCATGCGGGTGACGGTGCCAAGATCGGCGTGGAAGCCGAACCCGTTGCCCACCACCAGCGCGCCCGGCAGGAACACGCCGATCGTGGTGGGGGGGATGGAAATGAAGGTCATCAGCGCGGCCAGCGGGATATTGCCCCGGCACGGCAGACACAGCAGCGCCGCGCCAACCATCTGCACGCCGGGGATCAGGGCGAAAATGCCGATCAGCAGGCCCACGGCCACCCCGCGCGGGACGGAGCGGCGGGTGAAGCGCCACAGTTCCGGCCGGCGCGCCAGGAAGCCGATGCCGCGCACGTGCTCGATCTCCTCGCGCGTGGGCATCGGCGGAATGCGCGCCGCAATCCAGTTGATGATTCCGCCCTTTGCCATGATGGCCGTCACATACACCTTACCGCCGCGCGATGAAGCGCTTGATATCACCTATTCGACGAACAGGAGCTTAACGGCGACCGGGGTGGCACCCCGACCGCAAATCAGCCCCGTTCGCGCATGACCCGCGCCTTGTCGCGCTGCCAGTCACGTTCCTTGATCGTGGCGCGCTTGTCGTGGGTCTGCTTGCCCTTGGCCAGCGCCAGTTCCACCTTGGCCCGGCCGCGGGCGTTGAAATAGATGCTGAGCGGGATCAGGGTCATGCCCTTGCGCTCCACCGCGCCCACGAACTTCTCGATCTCGCGCGCATGCAGCAGCAGCTTGCGCGGGCGCTTGGGTTCATGGTTGAAGCGGTTGCCGTGGGAAAATTCCGGGATGTTGGCGTTGACCAGCCACACCTGCCCGTCGCGCACTTCGGCATAGCTTTCCGCGATCGAGCCTTCGCCAAAGCGCAGGGACTTCACCTCGGTGCCCGAGAGTGCCAGGCCGGCCTCGTAGGTTTCCTCGATGAAATAGTTGAACCGCGCCTTGCGGTTTTCGGCGACGATCTTGTGCTTGTCGAAAGTGGCAGGTTTCGGGCGGGCCATGATGGAGGGGCATGTAGGCGCTCGAAAGCCATTGGGAAAGGCCTGCGCGCAAATGCATTTTTCCGCGTTGAAAGGAACCGGCGGCGACAAGGCCGCCGGTTGCCCCCGGCGCGGAACCGGGCCCTCAGACCAGCCCCAGCCCTTCAAGCGCGGCGTCCACGGCTGCCTTGGCCGCGTCCGAGCACGGGGCGATCGGCAGGCGGGTATCGGGCAGGAACCAGCCGTGCAGGCGGCTGAGCGCATACTTGGCCGGCGCGGGGCTGGCATCGGCGAACATCGCGCGGTGGAGGGGGTAGAGCTTCTCGTTCAGCTCGCGCGCCAGTTCGTAGTTGCCGGCGCGTGCCGCGGCGTGGAATTCGGCGCACAGTTTGGGCGCGACGTTAGCCGTCACCGAAATGCACCCGCTCTGCCCCAGCACATAGCCTGCCAGAGCCAGCGGATCATCGCCGCTGATCTGGTTGAAGCCCGGCCCCGCGCCAATGCGGTGCGTGACCACGCGGGACAGGTCGCCGCTGGCATCCTTGATCGAGACGATCTTGTCCGGGAACCGGCGGTGCAGTTCGATCACGGTTTCGGGCAGGATGTCGGTCACCGTGCGGCCGGGCACGTTATACAGCATGATCGGCAGTTCGCTGCGTTCCGCCAGGTAGCTATAGTGCGCCAGCAGGCCCGCCTGGCTCGGCCGGTTGTAGTAGGGTGCGACCAGCAGCACGGCATCGGCGCCTGCCACCTGCGCTTCCTTGATGTGCCACAGCGCGGTCTGCGTATCGTTGGAACCCGCCCCCGCGATCACCGGCACGCGGCCCGCGGCCTGGCTGGCGCAGGTGGCGATGATCTTGTGGTGTTCATCGTTGTCGATCGTGGCGGATTCGCCCGTGGTGCCGCACGGGACAAGGCCGGTGGACCCGTTCTCGATCTGCCAGTCGACGAAGCGGCGATAGGCCGCTTCATCGAACGCCCCGTCGCGAAAAGGTGTCGCCAAAGCGGGAATTGAGCCGAAGAACATGTCCATACCCCTTGCAATATCCCGCCAAAAACGGGACTCATTGGGCCCCGTATCCGCCCGGGACCATCGTTCAGCGCCTGATAAGGAGAGGCCAGCCATCATGTCCAGCATGGTTCGTTCACTGATTGTCGCTTTGTCGCTTGGCAGCGCGCTTGCGCTGGTCCCGGCCGTGCAGGCGCAGGAAGCGGGCGAATGGGATTCGGCGCGCGCCAGCCTGGTGGCCAGCGGCCCCGGCGCGATGGCGGCGGACATTGCCGAATGGCAGGCCCTGTTCGAGGATCGCAGCGGCCAGCAGCCCTTTGCCCGCTACACCGCCTTCCTGATGGCCAACCCCGGTTTCCCCGATGAAGCCACACTGCGCTCGCGCGCGGAACAGCGGCTGCGGCGCGAATTCGTCTCCAACGATGCGCTGGCGGCTTTCTTCGACCGCTTCCCGCCGGTCACCAATTTCGCCCGCGCGCACTATGCGCTGGCGCTGATGGGGCGCGATCAGGGCCGGGCCGAGGCGCTGGCGCGCGAAGCCTGGCGCGGCGGGGATATGAGCGAGGTGGCCGAGGCCACGATCTATTCGATGCTGGGCAGCACCCTTACGCCAGAAGACCACGATGCCCGCATGGATGCCCTGCTGTGGCAGCGCGAGGGCGAGGCAGCGGCGCGGCAGATTGCCCGCACATCCCCCGCGCAGGCGGGCCTGTTCGGCGCGCGGCTGCGCATCCTGCAGGGCGGTGACGGGGCGACGAGCGATCCGGCCGCGCTCACCGATGCGGGATACATCTACAACCGCAGCCGCGAACTGCGCCAGGAAGGCCGCCCGACAGAAGCCGTGGCGCTGCTGGCCGTGCGCCAGCCGCTGGCTGAACGGCCTCGCAATGCAACGGCGTGGATCGAGGAACTGCTCACCGTGGCGCGGCTCGCCGATGCCCGCGGCGCGCAGCGGATTGCCGCCAATGCGCTGGATGCCTTCGCGCCGGGCGAGGACATCTCCCAGCGCGAATTCAAGCTGCGGGACGATTTCACCTCGCTGATGTGGCTGGGCGGGACCAAGGCCTTGTGGACCCTGGGTGATGGCGCTGCCGCCGCGCCGCTGTTCTATCAATATGGCGCCGCCGCGCGCACGCCGCAGACGCGCTCCAAGGGCTTTTACTGGGCCGCATATGCCGCCCAGCGCGCCGGCAACAGCGCCGATGCCAACCGCTATTACGAAATGGCCGCCGCCTATCCGGACCGGTTCTATGGCCAGCTGGCCCTGTCCGCCCTGGGGCGTGACCTGCCCGCCTTTGCCGCCGCGCCCGACGCGCAGCCTACGCCGGAAGCCCGCGCCGCCTTCCAGTCGCAGCGCCTCACCAGCGCCGTGGCCGAAGTCGCCCGCGATGCGCCGTGGTCTGTCGGCATCCGCTTCTACCGCGAGATCGCCGCGCAGGCGCAGACGGCGGAAGACCACCTGCTGGTGGCCGAACTTGCCCGCCAGATCGGCCGGCGCGACCTGGCGGTTAACCTGCACGATGCCGCCGGGGGCGATGGCCACGAAGGCTTCACCCGCATCGGCTTCCCCCTGCTGCAAACCCCGCCGGGCACCAACTGGACCATGGTCCACGCCATTACCCGGCAGGAAAGCCAGTTCGCCCAGAACGCCATCAGCCATGCTGGCGCGCGCGGGCTGATGCAGCTGATGCCGGGCACCGCGCAGGAGGAGGCGAACCGCGCGGGCGTGCAGTTCATGTCCGCCAGCCTGATCGAGGACCCGGATTACAACGTGCGGCTGGGTTCCAACCATATCGAGCGGCTGATCCGGACCTACAATGGCTCCTACCCGCTGGCCGTGGCCGCCTACAACGCGGGGCCGGGCAACGTGAACCGCTGGCTGCGCGAGAACGGAGATCCGCGCACGGGCGCGATTTCGTGGCCGGAATGGATCGAGAAGATCACCTTCTCCGAAACCCGCAGCTACGTGCAGCGGGTGCTGGAAAACGCGGTGGTCTACGAACACCTCTACCCGGACCAGGCCGGCCAGTCGCGGCAGCTGCACCAGTTCCTGCGCTGAAGGCGCTGGCCATGGACAAGCCGAGCAACCCCATCACCCCGTCGGGCCTTGCCGCCCTGCGCGCCCGCTACGATCACCTGCTGGGGACGGAGCGGCCCGCCATCGTGGAGATCGTCAGCTGGGCGGCCGGCAACGGGGACCGCAGCGAAAACGGCGATTACCTCTACGGCCGCAAGCGGATGCGCGAGATTGACCGGGAACTGGCCCACCTCGCCCGCCGGATGAAGGCGGCCAAGGTGATTGACCCGGCCGAGCAACCGGATCGGCAGCGGGCCTGGTTCGGCGCCACTGTGACTATGGCGGACGAGGATGACCGGGAAACCACCGTCACGCTGGTGGGCGATGACGAGCAGGATCCGGCCAAGGGCCGCATCGGCTGGAGCGCGCCCATCGCCCGCGCATTGCGCGGCGCGAGCGTGGGGGACATGCGCACCGTGCGCCTGCCCGGCGGGGAACGGGAATGGGAAGTGCTGGCGATCAGCTATCCCGAAAAGGTCACCGCCTGATGGGCGAGGTCATCAACCTGCGGCTGGCGCGCAAGGCGAAGGCCCGCGCCGACAAGGCCAAGGTGGCCGCTACCAACCGCGCGCTGCACGGTGAAAGCAAGGCGCAGAAGGCCGCCCGCAAGGCCGAGGCGGAGCGCGCTGCCCGGACCCTCGACGGCGCAAAACGGGAAAACGACTGATGCGCACCACTTTTGGCGAGGCCGGCGTGCGGCTCTACTTCCTCGATCACGAGGCCGAGGGCGGCGCGGCGGAAACGCTGTTTTATGGCCCATTGTCAGAAGCGCTCCGGCTCGCTGCCCAACAGCCGGAGGATGTGCAGGCGGGCCTGTTCATCGCCACCGACAACGACGTGGTGGCCTACCTTGACCTCACCGAGGGCTGACCGCCGGTGATCCGCCTGCGCCTCTTCCTGACGCTCGCCGCCCTGCTGCTGGCGGCACCCGCTACGGCGCGCGACAGCCTGGGCGTGTTCGGCGCCTGGGGAGCCTTCCGCGATGCGCAGGTGCCGCGCTGCTATGCCATTGCCGCCGGGGAAGGATCGGCCAGCGGTGCCTATGCCACGGTGTCGCACTGGCCCCAGCGGCATGTGCGCGCGCAGGTGCACCTGCGCCTGTCACGCTCGGTCGCGGACAATGCCGAGGTGACCTTGATCATCGGCGGGGAACGGTTCGTGATGAGCGGCGCGGGGCGCGACATATGGGCGGCCAACGCGGCCATGGACGGGCGCATCGTGGCCGCCATGCGATCTGCCGGCAGCATGCACGCCAGCTCGCGGGACCGGCAGGGCCGCAGGTTCAGCAACAGTTTCAGCCTGGAAGGTGCCGCCACCGCGATTGATGCGGCCACGGTAGCCTGCACCCAGGGATAACCGGCTGATGCGTGAACGGGCCGGGGAACTGCTCCCCGGCCCGCCCTTTTCCGGCTGAACCTTGCGCTTAGAAACGCAGGCCCAGGCCCACCATCACGGTGTGGCGGTCAAGGTCCACGTCAAACCGGTCGCTTTCCAGCCCGCTCGGCGCTTCGAATTCGCCTTCCTGGTAGTTGGAATAGCGGTATTCGGCCTTCACGAAGGCGTTTTCGGTGATGGCGCGCTCAACGCCCGCACCCACGCGCCAGCCGTCGAGGTCGACATTGCTTACCGCAGTCGAAGTCTGCGCGGCGTTGGAGGCCGTCACGTCGAGCGAGGCATTGGTGTAGCCGGCCTTGGCGTAAAGCAGGGTTTCCGGGGTGATTTCGGTACCCACGCGCAGGCCGGCGTAGAGATCGCGGCCGGCTTCGATTTCACCCACGCCGAAGTCGGTGAAAGCGGTGGTATCGTACTTGGTGGTGGCGGTGGACTGGACCCATTCGCCTTCCAGGCCGACGACGAGGCCACCCATCGAGAAATCGTAGCCCAGGCCAATGCCGTAAGCCGCGCCGCCGATAGTCTGGTCGATGTCGCCACCATTGTCGATGTCGGTGCTGCTGCCGGGGCGAACGAAGTCATAGCCCAGCAGGAATTCGCCGCGGGGGCCGTTGAACATCGACTCTTCCTGCGCGGCGGCCGGAGCGGCGATACCTGCGGCGCAGACACCGGCCAGGGCGAGAGCGATAATCTTCTTCATTGTAATCTCCATTCATTCCCATGCACCGTTTTGGGGGGTGTCGGTGCAGGAGTTGGCGGAATGGACCAAATCCGGCTTGGTTTCATGAACCTCACACAACAAGGAAAAATGAAGAAAAATTGTGATTTTTTAGTCACATATGCATCGACAAACCGACGATTCCGCACGATGAACCGTGGGAACTTTTAATCGCGGCGAGACTTCCCGCGCGCGCGTTCTCTGCCTTGATGCTGCGACTGAATGGGGCGTGCTGGCCATGTGACCCGTTTTGGCGTATAGGCCGCCGCAATCATGACAGACACTGCCCTCATGCCGATCCCCGGACAGATCGATCCGGTTCCCGTGGCGCGCGACATTACCCCGCGCGAGGATGGCCGCATCGACCTGATCGGCCTGCCGAAAAAGCGCATTGCCGAGATTTTCGCCGCCGCCGGGCTGGATTCGAAGCAGGCCAAGCTGCGCGCCAAGCAGGTGTTCCACTGGCTCTATCATCGCGGCGTCACCGATTTCGAGGCGATGACCGATATCGCCAAGACCATGCGCCCGTGGCTGGCGGAACGCTTCGTCATCGGCCGCCCGCAAATCGTGGAAGCCCAGCATTCGACTGACGGCACCCGCAAGTGGCTGCTACGCACGGCCGACAATCACGATTTCGAGATGGTGTTCATTCCCGATGCGGACCGGGGTACCCTGTGCGTATCCAGCCAGGTGGGTTGCACCCTCAACTGCCGGTTCTGCCACACCGGCACCATGCGCCTCGTCCGCAACCTGACGCCGGGTGAAATCGTGGGCCAGGTCATGCTGGCGCGCGATACGCTGGGCGAATGGCCCAAGTCCGGCCAGGCGGACCTTGCCGCGCTGGGCGATGACATGGTGGACGATGACGGTGGCTATTCCGCCGATGGCCGCCTGCTCACCAACATCGTGATGATGGGCATGGGCGAACCGCTCTATAACTTCGACAACGTGAAGGACGCGCTGCAACTGGTCATGGATGGCGATGGCCTGGCCCTGTCCAAGCGGCGCATCACGCTGTCCACCAGCGGCGTTGTGCCGATGATGGAACGCTGCGGGGAAGAGATCGGGGTGAACCTCGCCGTATCCCTGCATGCGGTCACCAAGGAAATCCGCGACGAGATCGTGCCGATCAACCGCAAGTACGGCATCGAGGAACTGCTGCAGGCCTGTGCCGATTACCCCGGCGCCAGCAACGCCCGGCGCATCACTTTTGAATACGTAATGCTGAAGGACAAGAACGACAGCGACGAGGACGCGCGCGAACTGGTGCGGCTGATCCGCAAGTACAAGCTGCCCGCCAAGGTCAACCTCATCCCGTTCAACCCGTGGCCGGGCGCGCCTTACGAATGCTCCACGCCGGAACGGATCAGGCGGTTCTCCGACATCGTGTTCGAAGCGGGCATTTCCGCCCCCGTGCGCACTCCGCGCGGGCGCGATATCGATGCCGCCTGTGGCCAGCTCAAGACCGCCGCCGAGAAGAAGAGCCGCGCCGAGCTTGACCGGCTGGCCGAGGAAAAGCAGCGGGCGCTGGAAGCGGAGTGAGGCTGCGGCACTAGATCGCCGTCAATACCCCGCCCTGCGATACCGTATCGCATCGGCCACCCACCCACACGCTGCCATCCTGGTCCTGCGACAGGTGGACCAGCCCGTTTGCCCCGGTCATGCGCCCTTGCGCCGCCGTGTAGCTGCCTTGCGCAAGCCCGCTGGCGAACAGGTGCATGGCAACGCCCGCGTTGAAGCTGCCCGTCACCGGGTCTTCCACCAGCTTGCCGTGCTGGTTGGCAAAGAAGGCGCGCAGTTCCCAATCAGCGCCGCTTCCGGCTGCGCACGGCGCGGCGAGGCCGATGTCCGTGCCGATGGGCGCCTCGGCAGCCGGTTTCGCGGCGAGCACCTGCTCGGATGACGCCAGCCGCAGCAGTTGCCAGCGCGGGCCGTTGGCGACATGCACCGCCTCCACGATCCAATCCTCATCCACCCCGGCCACGCGCGCGGATGCGGCCCGCTGCGCATCGCTGAGCGGCCCGCTGCGGGTGAGCGGCGGAGCGCGGAAGGCCAGCCGGTCACTTGTCCGGCGAACGGACACCAGCCCCGCGCCGCATTCCTGCACCACCACGCCTTCGTTTCGTGGCTGCCCACCCGCCGCCAGCCAGGCATGGCACGATCCCAGCGTGGGGTGACCCGCAAAGGGCAGTTCGCCGGCCGGGTAGAATATCCGCACCCGGTAATCCGCCGCCGGATCGGTGGGCGGCAACAGGAAGGTCGTTTCCGAAAAGCCCAGCCACTGGGTTATCGCCAGCATCTGTGCATCGGTCAGGCGCTCCCCGCCGCGCACCACGCCCAGCGGGTTGCCCTTGCCGGGCACGGAACCGAACACGTCGATCAGATCAAGCAGCATGGATTCGCCTTTCGCGCTGGGTTGCGGCAAAGTCCCTAGCCGATGGACCCGGAAACCCGCCACTTCTACCAGACCCGCGCCGAAGAATGGGCCGCTGCCCTGCCCCATGCGGTGGCCCCGCGCCTTGATGCCTTCCTTGACCTGCTGCCCCCCGGCGCGCGCATCCTGGAGCTGGGCTGCGGGGACGGGCGCGATGCAGCCCACATGGCGGCGCGCGGCTTTGCCGTGGACGCGACCGACGGGGTGGAAAGCATGGTGGAGCTCGCCAGCCAGCGCCTCGCCAGCCAAAATATCTCAGGCCCTGCCCGCCTGATGCAGTTTGCCGAACTGGCGGCGGTGGATGAGTACGACGGTGTATGGGCCTATGCCTCGCTGCTGCACGTGCCGCTGGCGCAGCTGCCGGGCATCATCGCCCGCGTGTACCGCGCGCTGAAGCCGGGCGGCTGGCACTTCGCCAGCTTCAAGGGCGGCGAAGGCGGTCACCGCGATCCGTTTGGCCGGTTCTATTCCTACCTCCCGCTGGCAGACCTGCGGGCGGCCTATGGCTCGCAGGATTGGTCCGATTGCCGCATCGAGAGCGAAATGGGCGGATCCTACGGCGCCGGCCCCACGCCGTGGCATTTCCTCACCGCGCGCAAACCGGCCTGAAGCGTTCAAACCGTTCATCGCGGGCAATAAACGGCTCGTCCCGCATACCGTATTCCAACGATCCGTTCATCTGAGGTTGGGGATCGATGAACAAGAGTGCTGGTTAACCACTCGACGCACAACGCAAGGAAAGAGGTTCACCATGCGCAAGACCATCCTCGGCATCGTTGCCGCCACCCTCACCTTCTCGGCTGTTCCGGCCGCGGCCGATCCGCCGCGCTGGGCCCCGGCCCACGGCCACCGCGCGCATGCCGACCACAACTATTACGAGCGCGTGTCCGACCGGCGCGGCTACCGTGATCGCGGCCTGTATGACGATCGCGGGCGTTACTACGAACCGCGCCGCGTGCGCCGTGGCGATGCCGTGTGGCAGGGCCGCGACGGCCGGTATTACTGCCGCCGCGACAATGGCACCACGGGCCTGATCATCGGTGCGGCAGGCGGCGCCATCGTCGGCCGCGAAGTGGACAACCGGGGTGACCGCGCCGTCGGCACCATCCTGGGCGCGGCACTGGGCGGCCTGCTGGGCCGCGAGATCGACCGCGGCAACGCCCGCTGCCGCTAATCCCCGATCCGTTCACCCGGATCCCCGTCCCGCTCCCCCTTCGCGGGACAGAGAGTGCCGCCTTCCCACACCCGGGAAGGCGGCATTGCTTTTGCCGCGATCGATAGCATACTCATCATTTGCATTGGTCAAAAGGCCAGCTATGCGGTATGGGACAAAGTCAATAACGCGGGGATTCGGAAAAGCCCCGGCCTGTTACCCTTCGGAGAGCCTGCATGATCGAAGCCGCCCTCGTTTCCGGTGATGACCACCTTGACCTGAACATGCTGCCCGCGGACCTGTGGACCGCGCGCATGGCCAGCACTTGGGGCGATCGCGCCCCGCGCGTGGTGGAACAGGACAACGGCTCCGCCCTGTGGATGGCCGACGGGCAGAGCTGGGGCATGTGGTCGGGCCGCCCCTCCCCCTTCAAGGGCCCCAAGCCGTTGCACACCGCCTATGATCGCGGCGGGGTGGAAGACCTCACCTCCCTGCGCGCCAGCGTGCCCGCGCTGCGCCTGGCCGATATGGACCGCGACCAGGTGTGGGGCCACCTGATCTTTGGCCCGGTCACCTCGATCCGCACCGATGACCACGCGTTCATGCAGGCCTGCTATTCCGCCTATAACGAATGGCTGTACGAGGATTTCTGCACCGCCGCGCCCGACCGGCTGATCGGCGTTGCCATGCTGCCCCCGCACCCCGAAGCCGCGGTTGAGGAACTCCAGCGCCTCGCCAAGGGCGGCAAGTGCCGCCAGGCCAACCTGCAGATCGCCGTGGCCGAACCGCGCCTGGAAGATCCGCGCTGGGAGCCGCTGTGGCAGTTGCTGGAGGAAACCGGCATCGTCCTGTCCTTCCACGTCACAGTGTTCCCCGGCGTGACCAAGGCGTTCGACAAGTACAAGGGTTCGCCCGGCGCGACTTTCCTTCACGCCAAGATGTTCATTGACCAGTTCCTCGATCCGTTCGTGGACCTGTTCGCCTGGGGCATCCTGGAACGGCACCCCGGCCTCAAGATCGTGATCGCCGAATGCGGCGCGGGCTGGGTGCCGTGGGTGGTGGAAGAGCTCGATTATCGCCACCACCGCCTGTGGGAATGCGCCAGCTACTGGGACGACAAGGGCGGCATCCCGCACAAGATGAAGCCCAGCGAAGTGTTCAAGCGGCAGGTCTACGGCACCTTCCAGCAGTCCGCCACCACCATGGCGCTGACCGATTTCTGGGGCCCGGAAAACCTGCTGTGGGCCAGCGATTACCCGCATCCGGATTCGATCTGGCCCAATTCGGTCGCCAAGATCGTGGAGCACATGGGCCACATGCCGGCAGACAAGGTGCGCGCCATCGTGGGCGGCAACGCGGCCAAGCTGTATGGGCTGGACCTTTCGAAGGCGACGGTGAAGGCCAAGCTGCCGATCGGCGGAGACCGGGTGGCTGCCTGAATTCAGCCGACGTCATGCTGAACTTGTTTCAGCATCCATTTGTCCGGATAATGCGGAATTTGAAATAGGGCGAGAACCGAGAGGTTTTCATCCCTTTCCCCATGGCTGGCGGCATTCGCACGATGGATCCTGAAACAAGTTCAGGATGACGAAGTGGCGCAACCGGGAGCGGCGGCTTAATCCCGCACCCGGTGCGCTGGCATCGGCAGGACCAGCCCCAACAGCGGCAGCGCGATCATCGCCGCGCCGCTGGCCATGAAGGCGGCGGTGATGCCGTTGGCATCGCCGAAGTGGCCCCACAGCCATGAGCCGAGCGCGATGCCGCCGAAGGTCACCCCGCTGATCATCGATGAGACGCGGCCCACCACGGCCTGCGTTGCCCACAATTGCCCGGCCACGGCAAAGCCGCTGAGCGCCTGCACCCAGCCCGCGCCCGCCAGCACCAGCAGCGCGAAGGTGGCCGGCAGGCCCGGTTGCAGCGCCACCAGCACCACGCCAATTCCATAGATGATGCCGGACGCACGGATGATCGTTTCGGCCGAATAGCGGCTGCGGAACCAGGTGGCCGTACCCGCGCCGATCACCGCCCCCACGCCCAGCGCCGCCAGCAGCAGGCCATAGACGGCGGGGCCGGCATCCAGCACCTCGCTGGCAAACAGGGGCATTACCGCCCAGGCCGAAGCGCCCGTCAGCGTGAAGGCGAAGGCGCGGGCCATGATGTTGCGCAGCTCAGGCGTGTGGAAAGAATAGCGCAGCCCTTCCGCCATCATCGGCATGATCGGGCGGCGTTCCAGGTTCTGGGCGATGGGCACCCGCCAGCGCCACAGCAGCGCGATGACCAGCGCATAGGCAAAGGCGCTGAAGATGAAGGCCCCGCTGGCCCCTGCAAGCGAGGTGATCGCCCCGCCCAGCGCCGGGCCGAAGCTGCGCGCCACGTTGAAGCCCAGAATGTTGAGCGCCACCGCCGCCGCCAGTTCCGCGCGCGGGACGGAGAAATTGACGGAACTGGCTGCCGCCGGGATCACGCAGCCCACCCCGCAGGCAAGCAGCGCGGTCAGCGTCAGCACCGCCACCGGCCCGGCGAGGTCCGCCTGCACCAGCGTAGCCAGCAGGATGGAGACGAGCAACATGCCCGAAAGCGCCGCCAGCAGCATCCGCCGCTTGTCCACCATGTCCGACCAGGCACCAGCCGGCAGGCCCAGCAGCATGATCGGCAGGTTGTAGAAGGTCTGCACCAGCGCCACCACGTCGGCCGGATAGCCCAGCTCCGTCAGGTGCCACGATGCGCCCACGGACTGGATGGTGTTGCCCAGGTTGGCAAGCAGGCTGGCCGTGACCACCACGGCAAAGGAACGGTGGCGCAGCGGCCCGAATGTGGCGGTATTGAGCATGTCAAAAAGCCATCTGCCCGCAGGTTGCCATCCGTTCAAGGCTCGAATGAGAGTTGCCCGCAGTATCCTTTTGGGATACCGCTCCTCACATGCACCGCGCAGGCCAGAAGATCCGCCAGTGGCGGGAAAACCACCAGCCGCCGTTATCGGCGGGCGAGTTCGGCAGGATTGCCGGCACGCCGGAGCCGTGGCCCAGCCGCACCGTCTATGGCTGGGAAGCCAAAGGCAAGATCCCCCGCCCGCCGGTGCAAAAACGGCTGGCGGAACTGGGCATCTGCGACCCGGCTGACTGGCTGGAACCCGTTGCCGCCACAGCCGCTGATCCCACGCCATCCGCCCCGCCACCGGAACTTTCCCCCGCCATGACCACCCACCCCTTCTTCGACCTGCACACCCACGGCTTCATCCGCGCCGCCGCCTCCACTCCGCACGTGCGCACGGCGGACGTGGCGCACAATGCCGCCGCCATCCTGGCCGAAGCGCGCCGCGCGCATGATGCGGGGGTGGACTTGCTGGTCTATCCGGAGCTGTGCCTGTCCTCCTACATGCTGGATGACCTGGTAATGCAGACGGCGCTGCTGCGCGCCGTGGACGAGCACGTGGCCGCCATCGTGCGGGAAAGCGCCAGCCTCTCCCCCATCATGGTGATCGGCGCGCCGCTGCTCCACGCCGGCCAGCTGTTCAACTGCGCGCTGGTGATCGCAGCCGGGCGGCTGCTGGGCGTGGTACCTAAGAGCTTCCTGCCCAATTACCGTGAATTCTACGAGAAGCGCTGGTTTGCCCACGGGCGCGGGGTGACGGGGGAGACGATCGTCGTCGCCGGCAGCGCGGTACCATTCGGCACCGACCTGCTGTTTGCCAGCGACCACAACCCCGATTTCGTGCTGCACGTGGAAATCTGCGAGGACATGTGGAGCCCGGCCCCGCCCGCCATCGAGGGCGCGCTGGCCGGGGCGACTGTCTGCGCCAACCTTTCCGCCAGCAACATCGTGATCGGCAAGAGCGAGGAACGCCACCTGCTGGCCCGCAGCCACTCGGCCCGCACCGGCACGGCCTACATCTATTCCGCCGCCGGGCATGGCGAAAGCACCACGGACCACGCGTGGGACGGCGAAGGCTTCATCTACGAGCTGGGCGACCTGCTGGCGCAGAGCGAACGCTTCGCGCTGGAGCCGGAACTGGCCGTGGCGGATATCGACTGCGCCCGCATTGCCGGGGACCGCATCCGCAACAAGACCTTCGACGATGCCGTCCACGCCGCCGGCCGCCCCGCCACCCGTTTCCGCCGGGTGGCCATGGCGCATAGGCCCGCGCGTGGCGACATGCACAGCGGGAGGGGCCTCATCCGCCCGCTCGCCCGCTTCCCCTTCGTCCCCGCACGCCAGCACAAGCTGGACGAGGATTGCTTCGAGGCGTTCAACATCCAGGTCGACGGCCTGATGCGCCGGGTGGAGGCGACGCGGCCCAAGTCGCTCGTCATCGGCATTTCGGGCGGGCTGGACAGCACGCACGCGCTGATCGTGGCCGCCAAGTGCTGCGACCGGCTGGGTCTGCCCCGCACCACCATTCGCGGCTATACCATGCCCGGTTTCGGCACCACCGAACACACCAAGGGCAACGCGTGGAAGCTGATGCAGGCCTTCGGCATCACGGCGGAGGAAATCGACATCCGTCCGGCCGCCACCACCATGCTCAGCGACATCGGCCACCCCTTCGCGCAAGGGCAGCCGGTGTACGACGTGGTGTTCGAGAACGTGCAGGCGGGCCTGCGCACGGATTACCTGTTCCGCCTGGCAGGCCAGCACCACGGCTTCGTGGTGGGCACGGGCGACCTTTCCGAACTGGCGCTGGGCTGGTGCACCTATGGCGTGGGTGACCATATGAGCCATTATGCCGTCAACGCCGGCGTGCCCAAGACGCTTATCCAGTACCTGATCCGCTGGGCGATCCGCTCCGAACAATTCACCCACGATACCGACGGTGTGCTGCAGGCCGTGCTCGATACCGAGATCAGCCCGGAGCTGGTGCCGGTGGGCGCAGATGGCGCGGTGCAGAGCACGGAGGCCGCCGTGGGGCCATACGCGCTCAACGACTTTTTCCTCCACCACACAATGCGCTGGGGCCAGGTGCCCAGCAAGGTCGCCTTCATGGCGTGGCACGCCTGGCGCGATGCGGCGGCGGGCGAATGGCCGCCGTTCTTTCCCGAAAGCGCGCGGCAGGCCTATGACCTTGCCACCGTGCGGCACTGGCTGGAGAATTTCCTCAAGCGGTTCTTCCAGTTCAGCCAGTACAAGCGCAGCGCCATTCCCAACGGCCCCAAGGTCTCCAGCGGCGGCGCGCTCTCCCCGCGCGGGGATTGGCGCGCGCCCAGCGATGCCGTGGCGGACCTGTGGCTAGAGGAACTGCGCCGGAACGTGCCCGAAGGCTGATCGGCAGCGTCAATTGCGCCGCTCGGCCGGGTGGAGTATCATTCTCGTCCCGCATGCGCCCCGGCGGCTACCGGAGGATCACCGATGACCACCATACCCCGAACGCTGGTGAGTGCGGGCGTGCTCGCCGCCCTGCTGCTGCCGCTGGGCAGCGCGCAGGCCCAGTTCGGCGGCCTGCTGCGCCGTGCGCGGGAAGCGACCAATGCCGCCGCCAGCGGCGATGGCTGCTCCACCGGCAGTTCCAGCAACGCCGGATCGCGCGCCCTTGGCAGCATGCTGCGCGGCGCGGCGAACGATGCGGCCTATGAAACGGGCGTCTCCTCGTGGGTGCCATCGGCCGAATTTGCCGACCAGCTTTCCACCGAGATCGCCTGTCGGCTCGATCCGCAGGAACAGGCCAAGGCGGCCGAAGCCACGCTAGAGGCCACCCGCGGCGGGGCAGATGGCACCGGCCGGCCCGAAGTGGGCCAGATGGCCGCATGGACCAGCGAAACCCGCGAAGACGTGTCGGGCACCTCCACCGTCTCCTCGGTCGAACGACCGGGGCGCGGCGGGCAGGACTGCATCATGGTGACCGATGTCATCATCGTTGGCGGCGAGGAAACCCGCGCGGAAAAGCGCATGTGCCGCGCACCCGGCTCCGCCCGCTATTCGATCGCCGCATGAAACGTCCCTTGCGCATCGTGACGGCGCTGGCCTGCGCCGTAGCCCTGATGGGGCAGAGCAGCCCACGCGGCGGCATGGATCAGGACAACCCCACCTGCCCCGCCAACCCCGACTGGGGGCCCGCCACCCGCATGACGCTGACCCCGCGCGATGTGGAGGGCGGCCGCGTGCTGGTGGCAGAAGGGGTGATCGACGAAACCCTGCCCGATCGCCTGCGCGCCGCGCTGGAGGCGGATGAAAGCATTGGCGAGGTGTGGCTGAAATCGATGGGCGGCGATGCCACGGCGGGCAACCAGGCGGGCCGCGTGATCCGCTCCATCCCCGGAATGCTGACCCGCATCCCGCGCGGCTGGGCCTGCTTTTCCGCCTGCAACTTCGTGTTCATGGGCGGCGACCGGCGGCAGGTGGACCAGGGCGGCATCTTCATGGTGCACATGTTCACCCACACCAATGATCGCACCGTCATCAGCGAAAGCGTGATGGACGGGACCGAGGCGACCACCGAACTGATCGTGGGCATAGAACAGTCGAGCGCACTGCTGGCCAGCGAGGACAACGATTTCCTGATCCGCATGGGCATCAGCCGCCGCCTGCTGACCGAGGTGATGTACCGCCAGCAGGCGGTGCGCACGGCGGACAACCCCAGCACCCGCTACTGCCTGAGCCGCGATGAACTGGTGCAATACAACGTGACCCCGCAGGAACGGCGCGGCTGACCCCAAGGCCAACCGCGCAGGACTATTGATAGCGGGGAGGCTTACTGCCCCGGCGTGATCTTCAGCACCACGCCATCCGCCATGTCGGACAGCAGGTAAAGCGCCCCGTCCGGCCCGGTGCGCACATCGCGCCAGCGCTGGCCAAGGTCACGCAGCAGGTGTTCCGGTTCGCCCACCGGCATGCCTAGCGCATCGGTATCGTACCGCAGCAAGCCTTGTGTGAAGCTGGCGAGGAACAGGTCCCCGCGCCAGCCGGGGAAGCGATCCCCATCGTAAAACGCCAGGTTGCCGGGGTTGAGCGAAGGCGGGCCGTAGACCAGCACCGGATCGATCTTGCCCGGACGGGCGCGGATGAATTCCTGCTGCGCGCCGTTGTAGTGGAAGCCTTGCGTCACGCTCATCCAGCCGTAATCGCCGCCGCGCACGATGCGGTTGACCTCGTCCCCGCCCCGTGGGCCGAATTCGCTTTCCCACAGTTCGCCTGTCAGCGTGTTGTAGGTCAGGCCCAGCGGGTTGCGGTGGCCGGTGGACCACACTTCCGGCGCATGGCCTGCGCGCCCCACCCACGGGTTGCCGGCGGGCACGGTGCCATCATCATTGAGGCGCAGAATCTTGCCGAAGTGGCTATCCGTGCGGCTGACCATTTCGCCGTAGTTGCGGTCCCCGCTGGTGACGAACAAGTAGCCATCGGGATCGAACAGGATGCGCCCGCCGAAGCTGCCGAAGGCCGGGCCCTGGCCGCAGCACCGTTCCGGCTGCGTCTCGCTGCCATACCAGGGGCTGGCCACGAAGATCTGTTCCCAGCCGGTGAGCGCGCTGCCGCCATCCCACCGGGCGCGGGCGACGACCAGCGCCTGCTCGTTCGAACCGTTGGGATTGCCGGCCGAATAGGCGAAATAGACCAGCCGGTTATTGGCAAAATCAGGGTGCAGGGCAATGTCGGTCAACCCGGCGATGCCGGCGGTGAACATGGCCGGCACACCGCTGAGCGGAGCGGGATCAAGCGCGCCATTGCGGATCACGCGCACGCGGCCGGGGCGTTCGGTCACCAGCATGTCCCCGCCGGGCACGAAGGCGATCCCCCACGGGTTCACCAGCCCGCGCGCCACGATTTCCACGTGGATCGGACCGGCAGACGTGGCGTAGTCGAACGGGCCGCTACCTAGTGCAGCCGGCGCGGCGCGCGCGGGCGCGGCGGCGCGCGGCGCAGGCGCGGTGGGCGCGGTTTGCGCCAGGGTGGCAGTTGCCGACAGGGCCAGCAGCGAAGCGCAGGCCAGTGCCATCCGGATCATGTACGAAGTTCCTTTCCCTTGGATCGGCCGCGCAGGATCCTGCGACCACCCCTCTTTTGCCGTATCCTATTTACCGCACGGCGCGCGCACAATGACTTTGTCCGAAATTATCAACGTCCTTTTGCTTGCGCGGCAACCGCGCCTATACCCGCAGGAACAATGCCGCAGGATCATGCAACACCAGGCGCTGAAGGCCGCAGCGTCCTCATCACCGGCGGCGCCCGCCGGCTGGGCGCGGCCATGGCCCGCAGCTTTGGCGCGGCGGGCTGGCACGTGGTGATCCACTATTCCACCTCCCGCGCGGAGGCGGAGGCACTGGCCGCCAGCCTGCCATCAGCCGAATGCGTGGCTTGCGACCTTGCCGACGCGGACGCGGCGGAAGCGATGATCGTGGAACTGGCCGCGCGGCTGGCGGATTGGCGGGTGCTGGTGAACAATGCCTCCACCTTTGCCGAGGATACCACCAAGGCACCCGATCCGCAGGTCTTTGCCCATACCATGGCGGTGAACGCCGCCGCACCCGCACGCATGGCCCGCGTATTCCTTGGCCACGCCCGCTCGCAGGCAGGCCGCCGGGTGATCCAGCTGACGGACCAGAAGCTCGCCAACCCCAACCCCGATTTCTACAGCTACACCATCTCCAAGCACGCGGTGGATGCGGCCATGCAGATGCTGGCGATGGATTGCACGGGGGCGGACAAGGTCTATCGCCTGGCCCCCGGCGCGATCCTGGCCAGCCATGACCAGACCGAGGCCGAGGCCGAGATCTCGCACCGCATGAACCTGCTGCGCCGCCGCACCGGCGCGGACGAAATTGCCGCCGCCGCGCTGTTCCTGGCCCATGCGCCGCTGGCCAGCGGGCAGCAACTGTTCATCGATTCCGGCCAGCACCTGCTATCGCAGCCGCGCGATGTGCTGTATCTTGCGCGCCAGCAGGAGAGCGGCTGATGGACGATTCCGGGATGCAGGCACGGCCAGCAAAGCGCCACGCCCTGTCCACCCGCATCTGGCACTGGATCAACCTGTGGGCGCTGGCGGTGCTGTTCATGTCCGGCCTCAACATCTCCAACGCGCACCCGCGACTGTACTGGGGGGACTGGGGCTTCGCGCCGGACCAGGCCTGGCTGCACCTGCCCCGCTTCCCCGGCTGGATGACGATCCCGGATTACTATTCCCTGTCCGCCGCGCGCGATTGGCACGTGGTCTTCGCCTGGGTCTTCGCGCTCTCGCTCACCGGTTTCATGGTGGCATCGCTGGCAAACGGCCATTTCCGGCGCGACCTGTTCACCAGGGCGGCGGAATGGCGGCCGGCGCGGGTATGGGCAGATGTGCGCGCCCACTTGCGGCTGGACTTCACCCACGCCGGCGGCAAGTTCAACTTCCTGCAGAAAAGCGCCTATTCGCTGGTCATCTTCGTGGCCCTGCCGCTGATGATCCTTACCGGCTGGGCGATCAGCCCCGGCATGGGCGCGGCGTTCCCCTGGGTGCTGGACGTGCTGGGCGGGCGGCAGAGCGCGCGCTCGATCCATTTCCTGTGCGCCTGGTTCCTCGTTGCCTTCATGCTGGTCCACGTGGTGCTGGTCCTGCTGTCCGGCCCGCTGCGGCAGATGCGCGCCATGATTACGGGGGGGCGCGAAGATGCAGCGGCGTAACCTGCTTGTCGCCATGGGCGCGGCCTTCCTTGCCGGGTGCAACCGTATTGGCGACAGTCGCGCCTTTGCCGCGCTGGTCGATGGCGCGGAAAGCTGGCATCGCGGCATTCACCGCGCGCTGGGCGTGGGGCGCATCGCCATGGCCCCGGAATATACCCGCGCCGATGTCAGCCCCGATTTTCGCGGCAACGGCAATGTCAGCGTGGATGACGATGCATGGCGCGCGCTGGCGGCGGGCGGCTATGCCGATTGGCGGCTGGCGGTGGGCGGGCTGGTGGATAGCCCGCTGTCGCTCTCGCTGGCGGACCTCACGGCCCTGCCCCAGCGCACCCAGATCACCCGGCACGATTGCGTCGAGGGGTGGAGCGCGATCGGCGAATGGACCGGGCCGCAGCTCTCCGCAGTGCTGGCGCTGGCGGGGGTGAAGCCAGAGGCGCGCTTTGCCGTGTTCCGCTGTGCCGACAGCTTCCGGCAGGGGGCCTATTACGAAAGCTGCGACATGGATGATGCCATGCACCCGCAGACGATCCTCGCCCACGCCCTCAACGGCGCCCCCCTGCCGGAAAAGAACGGCGCCCCCTTGCGCCTGCGGATTGAGCGGCAACTGGGATACAAGCACGCCAAGTACCTGGTGGGCATCGATCTGGTCGCCAGCCTTGACGATGTTGGCGAAGGCAAAGGCGGGTACTGGGAGGACTACCACGGCTACCAGTGGTATGCCGGGATTTAATCGGGCCACTGCTCCCACGAAGTGCGCCAGCCCAGTGCCACCAGTTCCTCCAGCACGCCCATATCCACATCGGCCAGCTTGTTGATGTAAAGGCAGCCGCCCTGCCCTTGGCTATGCTTGCCCAGCCGGTCCAGCAAGCCTTGCACCTCTGCCCCGCGCGGCCCGTTGCAGGTGCACGAGACATAGAGCGAATGCTTCGCCTTGCGGGGCGAGAAGCCCACGCGGCACATGTCCCCCTCGCGCCCGCTGTCGTACCGGTAGTGGTACTGGCCATAGCCGATGATGGTGGGGCCCCACATGCGCGGCTCCTCCCCCGTCACCCGGCGGAACAGCGCATCCAGCACCGCCGCATCGGCCCGCTTGCCGGAATGTTCCACCGCGGCGATGAATTGGGCGACGCTGGCATCCCCTGCCCTGGTCTTGTTCTCGGCCATGGACGGAATGCTAGCGGGAGATTGACACGAGGCAAGCGCCCCGTCCAAACTCCCCGCTCGAGAGGGTAAAAGAGGGGACTGTGCCCGATGTGGCTGTTGGATAAATTCCTTGGCAAGGCAATCAGCGTGGGCCGCCTGGTGGTGACCGATCACGATGGCAAGGTGTACGAATACGGCCCCGGCGCGGAAGGCATGGACAAGGGGCCGATGCACATCCGCCTCACCAACCCCAAGGCCAGCGCCCACATCGCCCGCTATCCGCAAGTGGGCGCGGGCGAGGCCTACATGTGGGGCTGGCTGGAAGTCGATCCCCCCTATGACATCCGCGACATGGTGCTGTTCGTCACCATGAACGCCAAGGGCCGCAAGGGCGCCAGCCTCAAGCCCAAGGGTCCGCTACGCAAGGCCGTGCAGAAATCGCTGGCGAAGATCGACAGCATCAACCTGAAGGGCAAGGCGCGCAAGAACGCCGAACACACCTACAACCTCACCCGCCGCCTGTACGAGCTGTTCCTGGATGAGGACCGCCAGTACACCATGGCCTATTACCGCGATGCGGACCCCACCAAGACCAGCCTGGAACAGGCGCAGGTGGACAAGAAGGCCCACATGGCCGCCAAGATGTACATGCAGAAGGCGCGGGAGATGGACCGCCCCATGCGCGTGCTGGATATCGGCTGCGGCTGGGGCGGCTTCGCGCTGTACCTCAACAAGCATTACGGCTGCGAAGTGCTGGGCGTTGCCCTGGCGCCGGACCAGATCGCCTTCTGCAAGGAACGCGCCAAGGCGCTGGGCGTGGACGACAAGGTCAAGTTCAAGCTGATGGATTACCGCGACGTGGAAGGCACGTTCGACCGGATCAGCTCGGTCGGCCTGCTGGAACACGTGGGCACCCCGCACTACCCGCAGTTCTTCGAACACACGTACAAGCTGCTGGCGGATGACGGGGTGATGTTCAGCCACTGCTGCGGGCGCGCCAACGGCCCCGGCTTCACCGATGCCTGGACGCGCAAGTACATCTTCCCCGGCGGCTACATCCCGGCCCTGTCGGAACTCGTCACCCAGTCGGAGAAGTTCGGCTTCCAGATCATGGACGTGGAGGCCATGCGCTTCCACTACAGCTACACGCTGGAGGAATGGTACAAGCGCACCGTCATGCACCGCGAGGAAATCGTCGAGATGTATGACGAGCAGTTCTACCGCATGTGGCTGTTCTACCTGGCCGGCGCGGAACAGAGCTTCCGCCACGGCAACCTCGTCAACTGGCAGATCCAGTACGTGAAGCAGCGCGACGCCATCCCGATGACGGGCGAATACGTGTACGAGGAAAGCGCCCGCCTGCGCGCGTCGGACACCGTGCCCACGTGGCACCTGGCCCCGGCGCTGAAGGAGGCAGCTGAGTAACTCTCGCTGCCTTCCGGCTTCAGGCCGGATCGGGATAACTGCGTAAGGCCCGCCTCCCTCAATCGGAGGCGGGCCGCTGTCATTTAGGACAAAGTCCAAGAGAATCCATCAGAAACCCATTTCTAATCGGCGTGTCCGATTACTGTTATGGGAGATATCCGCTGTCCCTCCTCCGCGCCGCCCGGCAGAAATTGCCCGCAGATTAACAAGAGGAGGACCCCCGATGATCACCCCCAAGCGGTTTCCTTTGATCGCCGTGCTGGCGGCAGGCCTGTCGCAGCTTGCCCTTGCCCACGGCGCCCAGGCGCAGGAAAGCGCCGCTCCAGCCGCCACGGCGACGGCACCTGCAGCCCCCATGCGCAACCAGGACTGGTGGCCCGAACGGCTTGACCTGTCACCGCTGCGCGACCACGGTCCGGAATCCAACCCCTATGGCCCGGATTTTGATTACGCGGCCGAGTTTGCCCGGCTGGACCTCGATGCCGTGAAGGCGGACATCGCCGCGCTGATGACCACCTCGCAGGACTGGTGGCCGGCCGACTATGGCCACTACGGTCCCTTCTTCATCCGCATGGCGTGGCACAGCGCCGGCACCTATCGCATCGGTGACGGTCGCGGCGGCGCGGCGGGCGGCCAGCAGCGGTTCGAGCCGCTCAATTCCTGGCCGGACAACGTGAACCTTGACCGCGCCCGCCGCCTGCTGTGGCCAATCAAGCAGAAGTATGGCCGCGCGCTGAGCTGGGCCGACCTGATGGTGCTGACCGGCAACGTCGCGCTCGAATCGATGGGTTTCCAGACTTACGGCTTCGCCGGTGGCCGGTCCGACGACTGGGAAGCCGACGAGGTGTACTGGGGCCCGGAAAACCGCTGGCTGGAAAGCAACCGCAGCACCACCGACGGCCGCCTGCGCGGTCCGCTGGCAGCGACGCAGATGGGTCTGATCTACGTCAACCCGGAAGGTCCGGGCGGCGTGCCCGATCCGCTGGCCGCGGCGCGTGACATCCGCGTGGCCTTTGGCAACATGGCCATGAATGACGAGGAAATCGTCGCCCTCATCGCCGGCGGCCATACCTTCGGCAAGGCCCACGGTGCCCGCCGCCCGGATGAATGCACGGGCGTGGACCCGGCCGCCGCGCCGCTGGAAAACCAGGGCCTGGGCTGGGTCAACCGGTGTGGCAGCGGCAATGCGCAAGACACCATCACCAGCGGCCTGGAAGGTGCCTGGACGTCCAATCCCATCCAGTGGACTTCGCAGTATCTTGTCAACCTGTTCGCCTTTGACTGGGTGCAGACCCGCAGCCCGGCCGGCGCGATCCAGTGGATCCCGTCCAACCCGGCGGCGGCCAACCTGGTGCCCGATGCCCACCGGCCTGACGTGCGCCATGCGCCGATCATGTTCACCACCGACCTGGCCCTGCGCGAAGACCCGGCGTTCCGCGCCATCGCGCTGCGCTTCCGCGACAACCCGCAGGAATACGCCGACGCCTTTGGACGTGCCTGGTTCAAGCTGACCCACCGGGACATGGGTCCGCAGTGGCGCTATCTCGGTGACGAAGTGCCCGAAGGCGCGCTGATCTGGCAGGATCCGATCCCCGCGCGCGACCATGCCCTGATCGACGAAAGCGACATCGGCAGCCTGAAGCAGCAGATCCTGGCGACGGGCCTGACCACGGCAGAACTGGTGCGGGCAGCCTGGGGCGCGGCGGCCAGCTACCGCGATGCCGACATGCGCGGCGGTACCGATGGCGGCCGTATTCGCCTGGCCCCCCAGCGCGACTGGGCCGTGAACGACCCGGCGGAACTGGCCCGCGTGCTGGACCGGCTGGAGCAGGTCCGCAGCGCCTTCAATGCCCGTGCCACCGGCGGCAAGCGCGTGTCGCTGGCCGACATGGTCGTGCTGGGCGGCGTGGCGGCGGTGGAACAGGCGGCGCGTGCTGCCGGCCACACCGTGTCCCTGCCGTTCACGCCGGGCCGCATGGATGCCAGCCAGGACCAGACCGACGTCGAATCCTTCGCCGTGCTGGAACCCAAGGCCGACGGCTTCCGCAACTACTACAGCGAAGCCTCCTACCTCCCGCCGCTGCAGGCGCTGGTGGACCGGGCCGACCAGCTTGACCTGACGGTGCCGGAAATGGCGGCGCTGGTGGGTGGTATGCGAGCACTTGGCGCCAATGCCGGCGGCACCCGCCACGGCGTGCTGACCGATACTCCGGGCCAGCTGACCAATGACTTCTTCGTCAACCTGCTGGACATGGGCACAGTGTGGGCGCCCACGTCGGACGAAGGGGTTTACGAAGGCCGCGACCGGCGCACCAATGCCGTGCGCTGGACGGCAACCCCGGTGGACCTGGTCTTCGGCGCCAATTCCGAACTTCGCTCGGTGGCAGAAGCCTATGCATCGCAGGATGGCGAAGCGGAGTTCGTCAGCGATTTCGCGGCCGCCTGGACCAAGGTGATGAACCACGGCCGTCCGTAAGCGGATATGCGCGCCGTCCGGATGCTTCCCCGGACGGTGAGATGAGGATGGCGGCGGAACCCCCACGTTCCGCCGCCATTCTTTCGTCCACGGCGCGGGGCCTGCTCTGCCGGAAGCCCGCTATGCAAACGCCGTTGGCGCCTGCGCGCCCGGCGGCGGCCGATCCTTGCCTGCCCGCCCATTCCATCGCCGCTGCCGCCACGCTAAGGCCCCTCCCATGACCGCCTTGGCCGCTCCCCCGCCTCTCACCCGCCGCGCGGTGTTCGCGCAGGCGTGGCCGATCATGCTGGGGCAGGCGGCCATTCCGCTCGTCGGCCTGGTGGATGCCGCCGTCATCGGGCGTACGGGGGATGCCGCCGCGCTGGCCGGGGTGGCGCTGGGGGCGTCGGTTATCTCGATGATCTTCTGGGCCTTCGGCTTCCTGCGCATGGGAGTGACGGGGCTGGCAGCGCAGGCCCACGGCCGGGCGGAGGCGCAGGAGGTGCGCGCCTTGCTGCTGCGCGCGCTGCTGCTGGGCGGCGGGCTTGGCCTTGCGCTGCTGGCGTTCAGCCTGCCTTTGCGCGCGCTTGCCTTCGCGCTGCTGGCGGGGGACGCGGTGGTGACGGGCCATGCCAGCCAATACGTTGCCGCCCGCTTCATCGGCGCGCCGGCCGCGCTTGCCGTCTACGCCATCAACGGCTGGCTGCTGGGCCTTGGCCGCACGCGGGCGGCGCTGGTGTTGCAGATGGTGTTGAACGCGGTGAACGTGGCCGCCAGCATTGCCCTTGTCTGGGGCATGGGCTTGGGCGCTTTCGGCGTGGGGCTTGGCACGGCTTTGGCCGAATATGCCGCGCTGGGCACCGGGTTATTGCTGGCGGGGCGCGTGCTGGGCGGCGGGATCGTGGCGGCATGGCGCGCCCTGCCCGCCGGCACGCTGGGGGACCGGGCGGCGCTGGCCCGCCTGTTTGCCGTCAACCGCGACATCATGATCCGCACGCTGGCCCTGCTGCTGCTGTTCACCTGGTTCACCAATGCCGCCGCGCGGCTGGGGGCACAGGAGTTGGCCGCCAACCACGTGCTGCTGCAATTCATCTCCATGGCGGCCTTCGTGCTGGATGCCTTTGCCTTCACGGCGGAGGCGCGGGTGGGCCATGCCATTGGCGCGGGCGACCGGGCGGCTTTCGTGCGCGCCGTGCGGCTGGCGGGGGAGTTCTCGCTGGCGGCGGGCGTGCTGCTCAGCGCCCTGTTCTTTGCCGCCGGACCGGCCATTATCGCCTTCATCACCAGCGATCCCGGCGTTCAGGCCATGGCGCTGCGCTTCCTGCCCTTTGCCGCGCTGGTGCCGGTGCTGGGGATGCCAAGCTGGCTGCTGGACGGCGTGTTCATCGGCGCCACGCAGGGCCGCGCGCTGCGCAATGCCGCCGTGCTGGTGACGGCGCTTTACCTCTGCCTCGACATGGCGCTGCGCCCGTGGGGCAACCTTGGCGTGTGGAGCGCCTTTGCCGCCAGCTATGTGCTGCGCGCCGGTGCGCTGGGGCTGTACCTGCCGGGCCTGCTCCGCCGCTTGCACTCGCCCTGAGAGCCGGGGCTTTCCTACAGGCAAGCGGCTGTGCTGGGTATGGCGCCGCTCTTTGCCATCGTCAGCCGCCCTATTTCCGGCCCCAGAGCCTGCGTGCGCCTGCGCGCCCTTTGGTTCAATATGACCCGGCCATTGGCATGTATTTCATCAACTAAACCCAGCCGCTCCCGATATTGCGCTGCAGCACGCGAATCGTTGACTTGCCCGGCCCCGCAACCGCAAATGCCCCCATGCCCAAGGGTTTTCACCTACCCCCGCAGCGCTGTCGCCTGGCCCTGCTGGCGCTGGCCGCCCTGCTCATTGCCACCCCGGCGCAGGCCGCGGTGACGATCTACTTTCACAGCTTCAACGGCTCGGTGGTCTGGGGCCGCTATCCCCACGCGCTGGTGGTGTTTGAAGGTACGCTGGATGAAACGGGCGAGCGGATTCACGAGAATTTCGGCTTTTCGGCCACTTCCAGCATGGGGGCGATCAGCGGCCGTCCTACCCGGCACACGATGCTGCGCGAAGACGATGTGCAGATTGCCCGCACCAACCGCCACTTCGGCGTGGAACTGACCGATGCCCAGTACCATGCGTTGCGCGAAGAGGTGGACCGGTGGGAAAACCACCCCGGGCTCTACTACGATCTCGATGAACGCAACTGCATCCACTTCGTCGCCCGCCTCGCGGAGATGATCGGCCTGCACGCAGAAGTCCCAGAGCGCTTCCTGCGCCGCCCCAAGGCCTGGCTGAACTACATCACCGGCCTCAACCCACGGCTGGGCGCACGACTGATCGACTGATCTTTCCTGCATCAACGCCGTTGCGGGCGCCCGCCCCGCCTGTTAGTCGCGCCGCGCGTCAACCCAGCGGAGCCGAATCCTCATGTCCGATATCAAGCGCGTAGTCCTCGCCTATTCCGGCGGCCTCGACACCAGCGTGATTGCGAAGTGGCTTTCGGTGGAACGAGGGCTGGAAGTGGTGACCTTCACCGCCGATCTCGGCCAGGGCGAAGAGATCGAACCCGCCCGCCAGAAGGCCCGCGCCATGGGCATTCCGGACGAACACATCTTCATCGAGGACCTGCGCGAGGAATTCGTGCGCGATTTCGTGTTCCCGATGATGCGCGCAAACGCCCGCTATGAAGGCGATTACCTGCTGGGCACCTCGATCGCCCGTCCGCTGATCTCCAAGCGGCTGGTCGAAATCGCCCATGCCACCGGCGCAGATGCCATCGCCCACGGCGCCACCGGCAAGGGCAATGACCAGGTCCGCTTCGAACTGTCGGCCTATGCGCTGGACCCGGACATCAAGGTGATCGCCCCGTGGCGCGAATGGGACCTCACCAGCCGCACCGCGCTCATCGCATGGGCGGAAAGCCACCAGATCAAGGTGCCGGTGGACAAGCGCGGCGAAAGCCCGTTCAGCACCGATGCCAACCTTCTGCACACCTCGTCCGAAGGCAAGGTGCTGGAGAATCCGTGGGAAGAAACCCCGGACTACGTCTACTCGCGCACCGTCAACCCGGAAGACGCGCCCGATACGCCCGAATACATCACCATCGATTTCGAAAGTGGTGATGGCGTGGCCCTCAACGGCCAGGCGATGAGCCCGGCCACCCTCCTCACCGCGCTGAACGAACTGGGCCGCAAGCACGGCATCGGCCGGCTGGACCTGGTCGAAAACCGCTTCGTGGGCATGAAGAGCCGCGGCATGTACGAGACACCGGGTGGCGAAATCTACGCCCGCGCGCACCGGGGGATCGAACAGATCACGCTGGATCGCGGCGCAGGCCACCTGAAGGACGAACTGATGCCACGCTATGCGGAGCTCATCTACAACGGCTTCTGGTTCAGCCCGGAGCGCGAGATGCTGCAGGCAGCGATCGACCACAGCCAGCAGAAGGTGACCGGCACGGTGCGACTGAAACTCTACAAGGGCCTCGCCAGCGTGGTTGGCCGCAAGAGCCCGAACAGCCTCTATTCCGAAGCCCACGTGACCTTCGAGGATGACGCCGGCGCTTACGACCAGAAGGACGCCGCCGGCTTCATCAAGCTCAACGCCCTGCGCCTGCGCCTCCTCGCCAGCCGCGACCGCAAGCACTGAGCCGCAAACACCGCTGATCACGGCCAACGGCTCGTCCTTGCGACGGGCCGTTGACTTGTCCACCCTTGTCCACTGGCCATTTTGCCAGAAGTGGATAAGTGGCTGGCTGCCTGCTTGCCCGACTCACGGCGCGGGCGCATCTTCCAGATATCGAGAGCGGAAACGGGAAACCGCCAGGATGGATCGCCAGCCGATCCGGACAGGCAGGAACCGATGGAAGCGACCGGTGCGGACGGTGTAGCACCGGGCGCAGGCTGCAAGGCAGAGGGAACCACCCGCAAGGGCAATCCCGCAATCCGGCAGACAGCACCACGGAGTTACAGCGCCGCAAGGCCAGGCAGCCGCATTGCCAGCCTCCGATGGATTCGCCACGCCCCCTGGCATGGCGCATCCGGTCGGAACGGCAGGCAAGCGTGGGCACCAGGCTTCGGACCCGGCGAAGGGACGAGGGAGAGGTCGCAAGGCCACACCCGGTCCGCCAGCCGATCCGGCACCGGCGCGAGCGCCGGGCGACAGCGCCGCAGCCCATCTGCGGACGCGCCAAGGGCGTCAAGCATCCGCCGCAAGGCAGGTCCACACGCCGGTGAGAGTGGGGTCGGCAGCGATGCCGGCCCCATTTGCCTTCCAGCTCTTGCTCCTGCACGCCTGCCTCCGAGTCCCGCCCGCGACCGGGCCACAACAACCCCGGTTACCCACCGGAACGCGACAAGTTGCGCCTCCCCCAAGGCGAACCGAGCCCGCGTCACTGGTCCTTCGGCCCCTACCCGCCTAGAGCCGCTGGCCATGACGGGCCTCAGAACCCATAACCGCAAGCCGCGCCCTGGCCACGTTCTGCTGGCCGTCGTCGCTGCCATTGCGCCCACCAGCGCCGGTCAGGCCCAACAGGCGAACGAAGCTGCGGGCACAATGGCCGCCAACGGAGCGGTCGCCACCGCATTTGTCGAGATCGCGCCCGCTGCCGCCCCGGCAGCCGAAGCCTCCGCGCGCCTGATCGGCAGCGGCCCCGCAAGCTACTACAGCAACGAACTTGCCGGCGCCCGCACCGCCAGCGGCGAGGCGTTCGACCCGCAGGAGCTGACCGCCGCCCACCGCACCCTGCCCTTCGGCAGCCTGGTGCGCGTCACCAACCAGAGCAACGGCCGCTCAGTCGTGGTCCGCATCAACGATCGGGGCCCCTTCTCCCGCGGCCGCTTGATCGACGTGTCCTATGCCGCGGCCGACAGCATCGGCATGGTCCGCAGCGGCCACGCCAACGTCACGCTGGAACTGGTCGAAGGCTGACCCGCCCTCCCCCACAGCGTCTTCCCCAGCTTCGCCTCCGTTCCCGGTCCCGAACACGGCCCGTATCGCACCGCGCCTCCCCCTCGCCCTCGACTGCCCGATCCCCGGCCAGCCGCAGCCACTCGACCATCTCCGGCTCCTGCTCCGCCGCAACCGGACGGACCTCCGCTCCGCCCGCCCCAGCGCGTGGGTCAGCCGTCTTGATCACGTTGAGGTGATGTTTGATCACCACCAAGGAGCTGCCCTTGGTCCACCAGCTGTTACAGCATTTCAAGGAGCTTGCTCTCCCTCAAACCCGCCAGCCCAGTAACCACTCCCGCAGCTCCCCCAGCCCTACGCCGAACGCGAGGTTTGCCAGCACCAGCGCCACCATCGCCGCCAGCAGCAGCAGGCTGCCGCCGGCCAGCAGGCGGCGTTTGGCGGGGCCGGTGAACTGGCCATGGCCGGGGATGGTGAGCGGCGCTTCGCTGTTCTTTTGCGCGTGGTAGTTGGCCAGCAGCGGCCAGCCGTAGAACCAGGCGATCAGGCCCACGGGGGCCAGCCACCACACCCAGTCTCCCAGCAGAAGCCACAGGAACAGCAGCACCAGCGCGCCGAGGATGAGGCCCATGATCAGCACGGGGCCGATGCCTTCCATCATTTCGGCAAGAACGGGCCGGTGGGAGTCTTCCGGGTCAGGCTCCGGCTCTGCCAGGAAGCTGCGCTGCGCCTCGTCATCCATGGTTGTCGTGCGCCCCCGCCCCCCGCCCCCCGCGTGCTTGCCTGCCGCAAGGCTAACGCGGGGTGGCGGGTTTGCACAGGGCTTCCGACCCTTGGGGCTGGACGGATTCCGACCTGCGCCGGAATGACGAAGGAGGAGGAATGATGAAAGGGGCGGGTGGCGACCAGGGGCGCGGCTCCGCTCCGCCCGGCCTTACTTGTCCAGCAGCAGCTTCGGGTACCTGCCGGTAAAGCTGCGTGCCACCTTCACCATCTCTTCCGGCCCTTCGACAAGCTCAGGACAGGCCGTTCCTGGTCACTTCTCAAGAAGAGGTTTCAGATATTTGCCAGTGTAGCTGCGCGCCACTTTCACCACTTCTTCCGGGGTGCCGCTGGCGATGATCTCGCCGCCGCGCACGCCGCCTTCGGGGCCAAGGTCGATGATCCAGTCGGCCGTCTTGATGACATCGAGGTTGTGTTCGATCACCACCACGGAATTGCCCTGGTCCACCAGCCGGTGCAGCACTTCGAGAAGCTTGCGGACATCCTCGAAGTGCAGGCCGGTGGTCGGCTCGTCGAGGATGTAGAGCGTCTGTCCGGTGCTACGGCGGCTGAGTTCCTTGGCCAGCTTCACCCGCTGCGCCTCCCCGCCCGATAGCGTGGTGGCCTGTTGGCCCACCTTGACATAGCCCAGCCCCACTTCGTTCAGCATGTGCATTTTGTCGCGGATGGGGGGCACGGCCTTGAAGAACTCCTCCGCGTCCTCGATCGTCATGTCGAGCACGTCGGCGATGGAGTGGCCCTTGAACTTCACCTCGAGCGTTTCGCGGTTGTAGCGTTTGCCGTGGCATTCCTCGCAGGTGACGTAGACGTCGGGGAGGAAGTGCATCTCGATCTTGATGAGGCCGTCGCCCTGGCACTTCTCGCAGCGGCCGCCCTTGACGTTGAAGGAGAAGCGCCCGGGCTTGTAGCCGCGCGCGAGGCTCTCCGGCAGGCCGGCGAACCAGTCGCGGATCTGGGTGAAGGCGCCGGTGTAGGTGGCGGGGTTGGAGCGCGGGGTGCGGCCGATGGGCGACTGGTCGATCTCGATCACCTTGTCACAGTATTCCAGCCCCGTGATCTTCTCGTGCGCGCCGGCGATCACGCGGGCGTTGTTGAGCACACGGGAGGCGCCGGCCTGCAGCGTATCGATGGTCAGTGAACTTTTGCCGCTGCCCGATACGCCGGTGATGCAGGTGAATGTGCCGAGCGGGATCGTGGCGGTCACGTTCTTCAGGTTATTGGCCGTGGCGCCATGGACGGTCAGCTTCTTGCCGTTGCCCTTGCGGCGCTTGGCCGGCACCTCGATCTTGCGGGTGCCGTTGAGGTAGGCGGCGGTGAGGCTCTTCTTCGATTTCAGGATCTGCTTCAGCGGCCCTTCGGCCACCACCTCGCCGCCGTGCACGCCCGCGCCCGGCCCCAGGTCCACCACGTGGTCAGCCGCGCGGATGGCGTCCTCGTCATGCTCCACCACGATGACGGTGTTGCCCAGATCCCGCAGGCGCTTGAGCGTGGCCAGCAGCATGTCGTTATCGCGCTGGTGCAGGCCGATGCTGGGCTCGTCCAGCACGTAGAGCACGCCCGATAGCCCGCTGCCGATCTGGCTGGCGAGGCGGATGCGCTGGCTCTCCCCGCCCGACAGCGTGCCGCTGGTGCGATCGAGGTTGAGGTAATCGAGGCCGACGTTGTTGAGGAAGCCCAGGCGCTCGACAATCTCCTTCAGGATGGCGCGGGCGATCTGGTTCTGGGTATCGGTCAGGCTTTCCGGTAGCGCGGTGAAGAAGGCCAGCGCATCGGATACGGACAGGCGCACGGGCGTGCTGATGTCACTGCCCGCCACTTTCACGCACAGCGCCTTTTCGTTGAGGCGCGCGCCGTGGCAGGTTTCGCACGGCTGCGCGGTCTGGAACCGGCTCAACTCCTCGCGCATCCAAGCGCTGTCGGTCTGCATCAGGCGGCGGTTGAGGTTGCCGATCACGCCCTCGAACGCCTTGTCGACGGTATATTCCTTGCGCCCGTCCTTGAACGTCAGCGGCACCTTCTTGCCGCCCGTACCGTAAAGGATGATGAGCTTCACCTCGCCCGGCAGGTCGGTCCACGGTGTATCCAGGTCGAAGCCGTACGCCTTGGCGAGGCTGGCAAGGACCTGCATGTAGTATGGCGATGGCGGGTTGCTCTTGGCCCAGGGCACCACCGCGCCCTTCTTCAGGCTCAGTTCCTCGTTCGGCACCACCAGTTGCGGGTCGAACAGCATCTTTTCGCCGAGGCCATCGCAGGTCGGGCAGGCCCCTTGCGGAGCGTTGAACGAGAACAGGCGGGGTTCCACCTCCTCGATCGTGAAGCCGGAGACGGGACAGGCGAACTTTTCGGAAAAGACGATGCGGTTGGCCGGGATGCCAGCGCCCTTGAGGTTGCCGCCACTCGCCGCCTCTTCCTCGCGCCCCGGCACCACGCCATCGGCCAGGTCGACATAGGCCAGCCCTTCCGCCAGTTTCAGCGCCTGCTCGAAAGAGTCGGCCAGCCGCGTCTGGATGCCGTCTTTCACGGCCAGGCGATCGACCACCACTTCGACATCGTGCTTCAGCTTCTTGTCGAGCGCGGGGGCATCCTGGATCTCGTACAGCTCGCCATCGATGCGTACGCGGGTGTAGCCCGCCTTCTGCCATTCCAGCAGTTCCTTGCGGTATTCCCCCTTGCGCCCGCGCACCACGGGGGCGAGCAGGTAGATGCGCGTACCTTCCGGCAGGGCCATCACCCGGTCCACCATTTGCGACACCGTCTGCGCGCTGATCGGCAGGCCGGTGGCGGGCGAATAGGGCACCCCCACCCGCGCCCACAGCAGGCGCATGTAATCGTAGATTTCCGTCACGGTGGCGACGGTGGAGCGCGGGTTGCGGCTGGTGGTCTTCTGTTCGATGGAAATTGCAGGGCTGAGGCCGTCGATATGCTCCACGTCCGGCTTCTGCATCATTTCCAGGAACTGGCGCGCATAGGCCGAAAGGCTTTCCACATAGCGGCGCTGCCCTTCGGCATAGATGGTATCGAAAGCGAGCGACGACTTGCCCGAGCCGGAAAGCCCGGTGATCACGATCAGCGCATCGCGCGGCAGATCGATGTCGATACCCTTGAGGTTGTGCTCGCGCGCGCCGCGCACGGAAATCTGGGTGAGAGCCATGGCGGCGATGTGGTGCCTTTGTGCGGTTGAGTCCAGTGGGCCGAAGGTCCACCCGGCAAAGGCCGTAATGTTCCTTAAATGTTCGCACAGGTCAAGCGCGGGAACGGTTGCGGGGTCGGCACCGTTTCTTCGCTTTACCCCTTTCTCGCTTAGGCCTGTAATCGACCGCGAGGGAGTGATAGTAAACGGTTGCGCGTAGTGACCGAAACAGCTCCCTGCCCGGAACAAAGGAGTTACCTCATGATCGGCTCCCCTCACGTCCGTCTCATCCTGGCGCTGGGCCTGCTGGCAACGGGCGGCCCGCTATTGGCGCAGGATGCCGGCAGCAAGGACAAGCCCGACACCCTGTCCATCCCCGTCAGCGAGGCGCAGGCGGAGCAGGAGCACATCGAACAGGAACGCGCCAACGAGGAACAGGCTGCCTTTGCCGCCCGCCAGCTGGAGCAAAACCAGCAAGGGCGCGAGGACTACAATCGCGAAGTGACCGAGCGCGAAGCCCTGATCCGCCGCCAGGCGGCAGAGCATGAAGCGGCCATGCTGGCGTGGGAAGCCGACAACCAGCGCCGCGCCCGCGAACACGAGGAAGAGATGGCCCGCTGGCGCGCGGATGTGGCAGCCTGCGAGGCGGGCGACACCACCCGCTGCGCCCCGGTCCCGGCCCCCACCCCCGGCAAGCCGAAATAGTCGCGGCAGCTGCGTGCCCCGCCTGTTCACGGCGATCGTTCCGCCGGCCACCGTCATCGATGCGCTGATCGACAAGATGGAAGCGCTGGAAAATGCCCGCTGGCAGGATGACGAACAGCTGCATCTGACCCTGACTTTCCTGGGCGAGGTGCCGCCGGTACGGGTGGATGACCTGGTCGCCAGCCTTTCGCGCGTGAGCTTCGAACCCTTTGCGCTGGAAGTGAAAGGCGTGGGCCACTTCGAGCACAAGGGCCGCGTCCACACGGTCTGGGCGGGCATTGCGCACAGCCCCGCGCTGGTTGCCCTGCAGGCCAGCGTCGCGCAGGCCTGCGCAGCGGCGGGCGCGGTGCCAGACCAGCGCCGCTACCTGCCGCACATTACCCTTGCCCGGATGAACCGCGGCGGCGCGGACCTGCCCGCCTGGCTGGTGCGCCACGCGCTGCTGGCCTTGCCATCCTTCACCGTCGCCCGGTTTGCCCTGTTCGAAAGCACCCTGGCCCATGGCGGCGCGGTTTACACCCCGCTGGCGGAGTTTCCCTGCCGGTGACCGAAAACTTGCCCCAAAGTCGCTGGTCGAAAGGCGGCATTGTTCATTGCCCCGCCAGCATGGTTTCCCTAGAGGGTATTCCAGTTTCACCGGAAACCGGGCCGCCGGTCTTCCGTGCATTCAGGAGAGACCATGCAATTCCGCCTTCTCGCAGGGGTCGCAGCCGCTGCCCTGCTTTCCGCCTGCACCACCATGTCTGATGCTGCCGAAGCACCCGCCAGCGCCGCCGCGCTGCCGCCGATTCCGCAGGGCACCGGCTATTTCGCGCAGCCGAGCACGCTGCCGTTTGAAGCGCCCGACTTCCGCCAGATCCGCGATACCGATTACCAGCCCGCGATCGAGCAGGGCATTGCCATCAAGCTGGCCGAAGTGGAGCACATCGCCCGCAACCCGGCCGCACCCACTTTCCAAAACACCATCGTGGCGATGGAACGCACCGGCCGCATGCTCAGCCGCGCACTGGCCGCGTTCGGCCAGGTGCAGGGCGCCAACACCAATGACGTGCTGAACGCCACCGACAGCGCCATCTCCCCGCAGCTCGCGGCGATGAACGACAACATCTACCTCAACGAAGCGCTGTTTGCCCGCGTGAAGGCGGTTTACGACAGCCGCGCCGCGCTGGGCCTGACCGGCGAGGATGCGATGCTGCTGGATGTGTATTACAAGGAATTCGTCCATCGCGGCGCGCTGCTTTCGCCCGAAGCCAAGGCGCAGCTGCGCCAGATCAACACCCGCCTGTCCGGGCTGGAAAGCGAATTCGGCCAGAAGCTGACCCAGGCGACCAGCGCGGCCGCAGTGCTGATCGATACCCGCGAGGAACTGGCCGGCCTGACCGACGGGCAGATCGAAGCCGCTGCCCAGCTGGCCACCGAACGCGGCCACCCCGGCAAGTTCATGCTGGCCTTGCAGAACACCACGCAGCAGCCGCTGCTGGCCAGCCTGGACAACCGCGCCACGCGCGAAAAGCTGTACATGGCCAGCATCAACCGCACCTCTTCCGGCGGGCCGTTCGATACCACCGGCATCATCCGCCAGATCGTGGAACTGCGCGCGCAGAAGGCGGCGCTGTTCGGCGAACCCGATTTCGCCAGCTGGCAGATGTATGACCGCATGGCGCAGGAACCCAGCCGCGCGCTGGAGTTCCTGAACCGCATGGTCCCCGCCATCGCCGCCACGCAAACACGCGAGGCCGAAGTGCTGAACGAGCGCATCCGCCAGGACGGCCACAACTTCACCGTGCAGCCGTGGGACTGGGCCTATTACGCCGAGAAGGTCCGGCGGGAGCGCTACAGCCTCGATGAAAACGAGATCAAGCAGTACTTCGAAGTCACCAAGGTGCTGGAAGATGGCGTGTTCTACATGGCCAACCAGCTTTACGGGCTTACCTTCCGCAAGCGGGACGACATCCCGACCTATCACCCGGACATGTCGGTCTACACCGTGATCGACCGTGACGGGACCGAGATGGGCCTGTTCTACTTCGACCCGTTCCAGCGCGACAACAAGCAGGGCGGCGCGTGGATGAACAGCTTCGTGGAACAGAGCCACCTGCTGGGCCTGAAGCCGGTCGTCTCCAATACGCAGAACATCGCCCCGCCCGCTCCGGGGGAACCGGCGCTGGCCAGCTTCGACGACGTGAACACCATGTTCCACGAATTCGGCCATGCGCTGCACGGCCTGTTCGCCAACCAGCAGTATCCCAGCCTGTCGGGCACCAACACCGCGCGTGACTGGGTGGAATTCCCCAGCCAGTTCCACGAACACTTCGCCACCATCCCGGCGGTGCTGAACAACTATGCCCGCCACCACGAAACCGGTGAAACGATCCCAGCCGAACTGGTGGCCGCGATCGACCGGGCCAGCAAGTTCGACCAGGGCTATGCCATGGGCGAAGCGGTGGCCGCCTCGCTGGTGGACATGCAGTGGCACTCGCTGTCCCCCAACGAGATCCCGGCGGACGTGATGGCCTTTGAAACGCAGGCCCTGGCCCGCACCGGCCTGCGCACCGATCTGGTACCGCCGCGGTACCGCACCCCTTACTTCCGCCACGTGTTCAGCAACGGCTATTCCGCCGGCTACCACGCGTACCAGTGGACCGAGATGCTGGAGCAGGACGCCTATTCCTATGTCGAGGAAAACGGCGGCATGACCCGCGCAATGGGTGACCGCATCCGTGCCACCTTCCTCGGCCAGGGCCACTCCAAGTCCTACGAACAGATGTTCCGCGACTTCACCGGCCGTGATCCGCGGGTGGAGCCGCTGCTGCGCGCGCGCGGCCTGATGGACTGATCTACCCGATCGCCAGCGCCCGCGCGCCCGGCTCACCCAGCCAGCGCGCGGGCACTTGCCACACATCGGCGATGACATCGCACGAAAGGGCTGCCTCCGGCGGCCCTTTTTGCATCAACCGCCCTTCGCGCAGCACCAGCACCTCGTCGGCGTGGTTCATGGCGAGAGAAAGGTCGTGCAGCACCAACACCACGCCGGTGCCCTTGCCGGCCTCATGCCGCAGATGGCCTAGCAGGGTCTGCTGGTGGGCAAGGTCGAGCGCGGCGAGCGGCTCGTCGGCGAGAATCCAGCGAGGCCCGGTCACCAGCGCACGGGCCAGCAGGGCGCGCGCGCGTTCGCCGCCGGACAGGGTGGCCACCGGTCGCCCTGCCAGATGCAGCAGGTCCAGCGCGGCCAGCGCCTGCTCTACCGGCTCCGCCGCGCTGTCACCATGCGGCAGACGGCCAAGGCCGACGAGGGCGCGGACCGACAGGTTCCACGCCACCTCGCCCGCTTGCGGCAGGTAGCCGATTGTCCGCGCCCGTTCCCGCGCGGACATGGCGGCAAGGGGCGCCCCGTCCAACAGCACGTCCCCGCCCTCCGGTGCCAGCAGGCTCGCCAGCGCCGCCAGCAGCGAGGATTTGCCCGCACCATTGGGACCGCAGATCGCAGTGATGCGGCCCGGCTGCAGCGCGGCGGACACCCGCTTCAGCCGCCCCGGTACGGTCACTTCGCGCAGTTCCAGCATCAGGCCACCTCCCGCCGCATCCGCAGCAGCAGGGCGAGGAAGAACGGCGCCCCCAGCACGCTGAGCGCGATGCCCAGCCTCAGTTCCGTCACCAGCGGCAGCACCCTGCACCCCATGTCCGCCAGCAGCACCAGCAGCGCGCCCGCCAGCCCACTCGGCAGCAGCAGGGCGGACGGGCGGCCATCGGTGAACGGACGCAGCAGGTGCGGCACGATCAGGCCGACAAAGCCGATGATCCCCGCCACCGCTACCCCGCCGCCCACGGCAAGCCCGGTGCCCGCGACCATCAGCCAGCGAAGGCGCGCGGGCTCCATGCCGAGGGAGCGAGCCGCCTCCTCGCCCAGCGTCAGCGCATCGAGGCTCCGCCCGGTCAGCATCAGCAGCCCTGTACCGCCAAGGCAGAGCGGCGCGGCAATCCAGACATCGCCCCAGGTCCGGTCCGTCAGCGCGCCCATCAGCCAGGTGACGATCTCGCTGGTGGCAAAGGCATTGGGAGCCAGGCTGATGACGAGGCTGGTGAGCGCGCCCGCGAGGCTCGCGATCATCATCCCCGCCAGCGTGAACAGCGCCAGCGCCCCCGCCCGCCCGCCCGCCAGCAAGGCAAGCAGCGCCATCGCCCCCGCCGCGCCCGCCAATGCGGCAATCGGCAGCAGCGCGCCCAGCCCCAGCCACAGCGCGGTTACTGCACCCAAGGCCGCGCCAGGGGCGATGCCGAACAGGCCGGGGTCCGCCAGCGGGTTGCGCAGGTAGCCCTGCATCGCCGCCCCGCTTACCCCAAGCCCCGCGCCGATGGCCAGCGCCAGGCAGGCGCGCGGCAGGCGCAGCTCCATCACGATCAGCGCGGCATTGGGCGTGGCGGCAAAGTCCAGCCACACGCGCCCGGCCAGCAGCGACAGCGGCACGGCCACGGCAAGAATTGCCAGTAGGGTGAGCGAAAGCCTGCTCACAATCCGGCCCTCACCGCACGCAGCCGCGCCAGTGCGCGGGGGATGGAGGGGCCGGCGCAGTAGACGAGCGAGGGATCGAATTGCTCCCACCGCGTTCCTTTCATAGCGCCAAGCGCTGGGTGGCGCAGCATGGCCTCGCCCCCGCTGGCGAGCACCAGCGCAGGCGGATCGGCCAGCACCTGCTCCAGCGGCAGGTAAGCCCCCTGCCCCAGCCCGCGAGCGGCGGAATGGAGTGCAAGGCCGGCGCGGTCCATCAGCCGGGCGACGAGGCTGTCCGGCCCCGGCACCAGCCCGCCCTGCTGCCAGAGCAGTGTAGACACCTTGGGGCCGGTGAACTCCGCAGCGCCCCACGCCGCTTCTATCCGCCGCGCCAGGCGCTCCCCGCGCTGCGGTTGGCCCGCCAGTTCAGCCAAGGCGCGCACCTGCCCAACGCTTTCCCCCACGCTGGCGGCAATGCCCAACGTTTCCACCCGCACGCCCAGCCGTTCAAACGCGGCACGGCTTGCGGGGTCGAGATAGCTGCTGGCCACCACCACATCGGGCGCCAGGGCGAGCACTTCTTCAACTGTCCCTCCAGTCGAAGGATAGCGGGCCGCCTGCTCTGCCGGCATGGAACTGGCGGCGGGATCGTGGCTGTAATGGCTGATCGCCAGCAGTTGTCCCGGCGCGGTCACTTCGGCCAGGATCGCATCGGTGCACGGGTTGAGGCTGACGATGGTGGGACTTGGGCCATCGGCGCGCGGCGGCGCAGGCACGGTGCCACAACCGGCCAGCAGGGCGACCAGGGCCAGCACCGCCCGCTTCACAGCCGCGCCCTCACGCCGATGAAGGCGGCGCGGCCCGCCTGCGTGTAACCCAGCGCGGTCTGGTACTCAGCATCCAGCGCGTTCTCGATCCGGCCATACAGGGCCAGATTCCCGGTAATGTCCCACTGCGCGCGCAAGTCCACCAGCCTGTAGCTACCCAGCTGCTGCGTGTTGGCGGCATCGTCGAAGCTGGCGGACACCACCCGCAGGTCCGCGCCCAGCGAAAGCGGCTCCACCGCCTGCCAGTCCAGCCCGAAAGTCCCCGCGTGGCGCGGGCGGCGGGGCAGGCGCAGGCCCGTCTCGCGGTTAGTGCTGGCCGTGTGGGCATAGGCGATGCGACCCACCAGTCGATGCGCCAGCGCCACCCGGCCTTCCGCCTCCATGCCCTGCTGCCGCGCACGGCCGACATTGTCGTAAGTGCCATATGGGCGGCCCGCGCAGATACCGGTGGCGTTCGCCGGGCAGGTAATGAAATCAATGAGGTTACGGCTGGAGTTACGAAAAACAGTGAAGGTCAGCGAACCGCTCGGCGCGGAGTAATCCAGCCCCGCGTCCACGCTGTCGCTGCGTTCCGGCTGGAGGCGCAGGTTGCCGTAATCGGAGTGGAGCTGGAACAGGCTGGGCGCCTTGAAGCCCTGCCCCCAGCTGCCGCGCATCCGCCAGCCGGGGGCCAGCGCCGCGCTGGCGCTGGCGGCAAAGCTTGCCTCGTCGCCAAACAGGACGTGATCGTCATACCGCCCCCCTGCCGTCAGCCGCGCGCCTTGGGCCGGTTGCCATTCCAGCATGGCGTGACCGCTGGCGATGCGGGTGCGGGCGCGGGCCTGGCCGTCGGCAAAGCGCGTGCGTTCCCAATCGCTACCCGCCACCACTGCCACACTGTCCCCCAGCGCCAGCCGCCCGCGCGCTTCGGCCCGCGTGGAGCGGCCCGTGGTGCGGTAATAGGGATCGGTCGATAGCGCTTCGTCCAGCAAGTCCCGCCGGGTTTCGCTGCTGGCCAGCGAGAGAACTCCGCTATGAGTCCCGTCGGCATATTCCAGCCCGCCGCGCACGCTGGTCTGCCGTGTGTCCTGCCGCTCCAGCGTATCGGCGAGGGTGTATGCGGGTGGGGGAAATCCGTCGATTTCCGCCTTGCCGCGCATGTGCCGGGCATTGCCGAACACCGTCCAGAAAGACGCCAGGTCCACCTCCCCGCGCGCGGAGAGGCTAAGCTGGCCGAACCCGTCCCGCTCCGCACCCACAGCGGCCGAGGAGAAGCCGCGCAACGTGGTATAGGCGGCAGATGCGCCTACACGGTGCCGCTGGCCACGGTCCCCCAGCGCCAGTGTGCCGGTCACCTGGCGGTCCCCGCCTGCCTCAAGGCTGGCCTCCACACCTTGCGGCACCCGGCTGGTAAGATGGAGCACACCCGCCAGCGCATCCGAACCCCAGACCAGCGAGCCGGAGCCGCGCAGCAGTTCCACCCGCTCGATCCCGCTGGCCGAAACGGTCGAAAAGTCGAGCCCGCCAGCCGGTGCGGCCACGTCGTTCAGGCGCACCCCGTCCAGCAGCACCAGCACACGCTCGCTCCCTCCGCCGCGCACGGCCAGGCTGGTCAGGCCGCCTGGTGCGCCGTTGCGCGCCACGGTCACGCCGGGCAGGCGCTGCAATGCGCGCGTCAGGTCCGGCCCCTGGATGCGGTCGAGGTCATGGGCGGCAAGAATGGAAACAGTCTGTGCCGTGTCCGCGCGCCGATCCCACAGGCCACTGGCCAGCACCACGATCTCGTCATCGCGCAGGCGCGGATGGGCGCGCAGGTATTGCTCACAATACGTGGCTTCATCCGCGCAGGTCATGTCGATCGGCTCGTGCTCGTCAGGCCGGGTGACTTGCGCCTTCCCCGGATTTGCCAAAACAAGGCAGAAAACAACCACAAGATATCGTAAATGCACGTAATTCTCCCCACAAGCCAGCACAACAGCCGCTCATGGCAGGAGGCGCGCCGCCGCTTTATGAAAGCCGCGCCGTCACGCTTCCGCTGGCAATGGGTACACCCCGCCCCGCTGCCGAACGACCGCCCTCGCAACAGGTCTCCTGGCTCGCCGGATCGCTGCCCTGCCCCGCCTTCTCGCCGCCCCGTGGGGCCGCAATGGCATCGATGGGACATGGCTCCCCGGTCACAGTTGCGGGGGCAGCGCGGGCCTTTCCTCCCCAGCCTTCAACGGCGCTGGAGGATCACCCGCTTCCCTCACCCCTGCCCGTTTGCGGCAGCGGCGGCCCGGCCTCCCGGGCATTGCGTGACGTTGTGGCCGGAATAGGCCGTGCGCCCCACCGGAGCAAGGCTTGTGGTCCCGTTAACATGGCCGACCTGAGCGTCCCGTTCCTGAACGGTGGCTTCGCGGCAGCAGCGCGGGCCGCAGCCGCCTGATACGCGCCCTGGGCACGCCGGGACTGGCCCCGGCTGCATCTGAGGAATCCCACACTGGCTTACTGGGAAGGCATTGACGAGCAGGAACAGCGCGCATTTTCCGCGCGGGTCACCCGCCGTGGCCGGTCCCACGGCATCACCCGCCCGGCGGAACGCCGACTGCTGCGCCGCCGCGTGGGGGTGCTGGCGCTGGCGGTGGCCGTGCCAGCAATGGCCACGCCCGACATGCGGGATGTTGTGCCGGGCCTGTCCTCGCCCGCGCCAACGGAGCAGGTAGCCCCGCTCCAGCCACTGGTTGTGCCGATAGACCCGGAATTTGCCGCCTGGGCGCCCGCCGCCGATGGGCTTGCACCCGCCTTCGCGCTAACTCCCGGCATCAACAATACCGGCCCCGCCGCGCGAGCCTTCAGCATGGGCGGATCCTTCACCGACAAGCTGCGGGCGGAGGAATGCCTGACCATGGCGGTCTATTACGAAGCCGCCAGCGAAAGCATCGATGGCCAGCGCGCGGTGGCGCAGGTGGTGATGAACCGGATGCACCACCCCAGCTATCCCAACACGGTGTGCGGCGTTGTCTTCCAGGGTTCGCAGCGCAGCACCGGGTGCCAGTTCAGCTTCACCTGCGACGGATCGCTCGCCCGCCGCCCCCAACCCGCCGCGTGGAACCGCGCCCGGCGCGTGGCCAGCGCGGCGCTGGGCGACTTCGTGTTCGCCCCGGTGGGCCTTGCCACCCATTACCACCGCACCGACATCAACCCCTACTGGGCGCCAAGCCTGACGGTGGTGGGCACCATCGGCCTGCACCGCTTCTACCGCTGGAGCGGGCGCGCAGGCACGCTGGCCGCGTTCAGCGCGCGCTATGGCGGCGGGGAACCCCTGCCGGTGCGGAACACGCCGGCACTGCCGCTGACAGGGGATGGGGTTGCCCTGCCCGACGCGGTCCTGCCGCCGGAGGCCGTGGCCGCCCCGGTCGCTGCCGGCGCCGCAGGGACACCGCCGGTCGACAGCCCTGCGGGGCCAGCCCCGGCTCGCCAGCCGGACCTGTTCCCGCAATCGGGCCAGGTCAACGAGCTTTATGCCCGCAGCGGCATGTGGCTGCGCCAGCCCTGAAGCCCCAGCGCTTTTCGCCCCTCCGCAACCGGGGCATGCAAAGATTCCGGAAACCATCTTGCCGAACCAAGGTTTAGCCTGAGGCCGTTAGAACGGCGCTTGTTCCACAAGGCTATAAAGGATCGCGCATGTCCATTCGTTTTGCTGCCGCCCGTGGTGCGCTTCGCCCCCGGATGACGCCGTTCCGCGTCCGTACGCTGAACCTGGCGGCAGCGAATGACAACGGCGCGCCGTGGCGCCGGATTGGCGAACTGGAGGCGGCGCTGCGACATTTCGCGCGCCATGGCGTGGCGGCGGCGCATGTCGCGGCGGACAAGGCGCAAGCGGCGCAAACGGCCGGCGATGCCGCTGGGCACGAGCAGTGGATGGACATCTGCCGCACGCTGGACCGGCGCATGGCCCACCAGATCGAAGGCGGGATCCGCGCGCACTGAACGTCCCTGCGTGCGGAAGGGGGAGGAATGGCTAGGTGCGCGTTCACCGGTTGGTGACCACTACTGCCTAGTCCTGGTTGCCCAGAGTGGAGTGCCGGGCCATCTTCCGCCTAGAAGACATCCTGACCGAGCAGTTCGGGTTCGAACGGTACGACCTGCGGATCCGTGCCGAGGTCGCCCGCAAGATGCTCTCCCGGCCCGCGGGCCTTGCCCTGGCAACGGCTTGCGGCGTGGCCGCGGGCAGCGTTTCGGCCACCATGACCCAGGTTCCCCTGCTGCGCATGTCCTGCCTGGCGATGGCGACCGTGGCCATCCTGCGCATGGTGCTCACCCTGGCGCAGCGCGACCTCGACGGCCGGATGAGCAACGTCCTGCGGGTGATCCGTCCCATTGGCGCGCTGGTCTACGCCGCGATCATCGGGATCACGGCCTGCATTGCCCTGCTGGCCCCGGCCGAACCCGAACTGCTGATCCTGCTGGTCAGTTACGCCATGACGGCGGGCACCGGGATCACCGTGGCCCATGCGGGCCGGCCGATGATCGTGATCTGGCAGATGGTCCTCACCCTCACGCCTGTCTCGGCGGCGTGCCTTGCCATCGGGTCATGGCCCATGGTCACGATGGCCTTCATCCTCCCGGCACTGTCGGTCGGCCTGACCTTCGTCACGTTCAACATCTTCAACGCGCTGGCCCGGCAGGCGCGCGCATCGGCCGAAAGCAAGCGCATGGCGCACGAAATGCAGCAGCAGGCGCGCACTGATCCGGTCACTGGCCTGGCCAACCGTTTCGGTTTTGCAGTGAACGCCGCCCGCCTGCTGGACAGCGCGCCGGCCGGCAGTGTCACCGCGCTGTTCTGGCTCGACATACAGCATTTCAAGAATATCAACGACACGCTGGGCCACCACGTGGGCGACAAGGTGTTGCAGGCAGTGGCCGAAAGGCTGATACGCCGGGCTCCGCCGGGCGCGGTGCTGGCCCGTTTCGGCAGCGACGATTTCCTGCTGCTGGCAACCCAGGCCACTCGGACAGACATTGACCTGCTGGCCGCCGGGCTGGCCTCCGATCACGCCGCCCCGATGCGCATCGATGGCCAGCGGATCGATTGTGACACGTCGATCGGGGTGGCGCTGCTCGACCCCGATTCCCCGGAGCTGGACCAGCTGATGCAGCATGCCGGCCTGGCCCTGCACTACGCCCGCGCCGCCGGACGCAACCAGGTGTGCTTCTTCAACACGGTGATGACCCACGAGGTGATCCACCGCAGGGAGCTGGAGCTCGAACTGCGCGAGGCCCTGCGGCGCGACGAACTGTCGATCTACTTCCAGCCCATCGTCGATCTGGCCACCGGCCGCATCCGCAAGTTCGAGGCGCTGGTGCGCTGGTTCCATCCTGAAAAGGGCGAGTTGTCACCGGCCGAATTCATTCCCGTGGCAGAGGAGACCGGCCTCATCGTCACGCTGGGCAACTGGATCACCCGCACGGCGGCGCGGGTGGCGGCCAAATGGCCCGATCACGTGACCTTGTCGGTAAACCTCTCGCCGGTGCAGATCCACGCGCCGGGCGCGGCACTGGGCATCCTGGCAGCCTTGCGCGATGCCGGGCTTCCTGCCGAACGGCTGGAACTGGAAGTGACCGAAAGCCTGCTCCTGGAGGATTGCGCGGAAAGCGCCATGTTCATCCGCCAGCTGGCGGAGGAAGGCGTGCGCTTTGCGCTGGACGATTTCGGCACCGGCTATTCCTCCCTGCAATACATCAACAAGTATCCCTTCAGCACGATCAAGGTGGATCGCAGCTTCGTGTCCGGCCCGTTGATCGGGCGGCACAGCCAGGCCATCATCCGCGCCGTGGCGGAAATGGGCGCGACGCTGGACATGGAGATCGTCGCCGAAGGACTGGAGACGGCCGAACAGGTGGAGAACGTGCGCAACGCCGGCTGCACGCTGGGCCAGGGTTACCACTTCAGCCGCGCGGTTCCCGAACACCTGGCCATGCGCCTGCTACTTGACGAAAGCATGAACGAGGCGCCCCTGCGGCACGCCGTGTGATGGCCATCCGGAGCGGACAATATCAACGCCGCCGCCCACCTTCTTGCTATTGCGAACTGTTATCATAGATACTTTGCTTTACGGGGTTTTTGGCGGTTGCAATGGGTCATTGGCAGGCGTAGGGCCAGACCATAGCCAAACCCAAGGATTGGGCCTGCCCCCGGCGGCGTGTGGGGCTGGCCAATCGACTGAATGACCTGCGCCGCCCAGCATCTAAGGACCAGGCATATCATGGCACGCAAGAAGATCGCCCTCATTGGCGCCGGCATGATCGGCGGCACCCTCGCCCACCTCGCCGCCAAGAAGGAATTGGGCGACATCGTCCTGTTCGACATTGCCGAGGGGATCCCCCAGGGCAAGGCGCTGGACCTGGCCCAGTGCGCGCCCGTTGAAGGCTTCGACGCGAACATCAAGGGCACCAACGATTATGCCGATATCGCGGGCGCCGATGTGATCATCGTCACCGCCGGCGTGCCGCGCAAGCCGGGGATGAGCCGCGATGACCTGCTGGGCATCAACCTTTCCGTGATGAAGGCCGTGGGCGAAGGCATCAAGAACCACGCCCCCGACGCCTTCGTGATCTGCATCACCAACCCGCTGGACGCGATGGTCTGGGCTCTGCGCGAATTCTCCGGCCTGCCGCACAACAAGGTAGTGGGCATGGCCGGCGTGCTGGACAGCGCCCGCTTCGCCATCTTCCTGGCCTGGGAATTCGGCGTTTCGGTGAAGGACGTGAACGCATTCGTGCTGGGCGGCCACGGCGATACGATGGTGCCGGTGCTGGAATACTCCACCGTCAGCGGCATCCCCGTCACCGACCTGGTCAAGATGGGCAAGTCCACCAAGGAAAAGCTGGACGAAATCGTCGCCCGCACCCGTTCGGGCGGCGGCGAGATCGTTGGCCTGCTCAAGACCGGCTCCGCTTATTACGCCCCGGCCACCAGCGCCATCGCCATGGCCGAAGCCTACCTGGGTGACCAGAAGCGCATCCTGCCCTGCGCGGTCTATGTTGACGGCAAGTATGGCCTCGACGGCCTCTACGTCGGCGTGCCGGTAGTGATCGGCGCGAACGGCGCGGAAGAAGTGGTCGAGATCAACCTCGACGCGGAAGCCAAGGCCAACTTCCAGGTCAGCGTGGATGCGGTGAAAGAACTGCTGGTGGCCTGCAAGGCGATTGATCCGAGCCTGGGGTGATTGAGGAGTGACCCTCACCGGCCAGTTTGCCCTGATCGGTGTCATTGCGCTGATTGCGACAATGGCCTGGATGGGCTGGCGCGGCCGGTGGTGGGTTGGAGTTGCGTTGACAGTACCGTTCGTCGCCTATCTCGCATGGCTTGAGGCGACAATCGCGGGACCGCCCATGTGGGAAGACCCATACGGACCGATGCTTGCGATGATAGTTCTTGGCCCGATCACAACGGGCTGGTTCGCGTTTCTTGTTTTTCGCCTCGGTCGATACATTCGGCACCGTACAAATTCGGCAAATTAGGAAGTTTGAATGTCCATCCTCGTCAACAAGAACACCAAGGTCATCACCCAAGGCATGACCGGTGAAACCGGCACCTTCCACACGCAGCAGGCGCTGGATTACGGCACGCAGATGGTTGCCGGCGTGACCCCCGGCAAGGGCGGGTCGGAGCATATCGGCCTGCCGGTGTTCAACACCGTGCGCGAAGCCAAGGAAGCGACCGGCGCCACCGCATCGGTGATCTACGTGCCGCCGCCCTTCGCTGCCGACTCCATCCTCGAAGCCATCGAGGCCGAGGTGGAGCTGATCGTGGCGATCACCGAAGGCATTCCGGTGATGGACATGGTCAAGGTAAAGCGCGCACTTTCCGGCACCAAGAGCCGCCTGATCGGCCCGAACTGCCCCGGTGTGCTGACGCCGGACGAGTGCAAGATCGGCATCATGCCGGGCAAGATCTTCAAGAAGGGCAGCGTGGGCGTGGTCAGCCGCTCAGGCACGCTCACCTATGAAGCCGTGTTCCAGACCACCCAGATCGGCCTTGGCCAGACCACTGCGGTCGGCATTGGGGGCGATCCGGTGAACGGCACCAACTTCATCGACGTGCTGGACCTGTTCCTGGATGATCCGGAAACCGAGAGCATCATCATGATCGGCGAAATCGGCGGTTCTGCCGAGGAAGAGGCCGCCGAGTTCCTCAAGCAGGAAGCCGCCAAGGGCCGCAAGAAGCCGATGGTCGGCTTCATCGCGGGCCGCACTGCCCCTCCGGGCCGCCGCATGGGCCACGCCGGCGCCATCGTGTCCGGCGGCCAGGGCGGCGCGGACGACAAGATCAAGGCGATGGAAGAAGCGGGCATCCGCGTCTCCCCCTCGCCCAGCCTGCTGGGTGAAACGCTGGCTGGCCTGCTCAAAGAACTCGCCTGAGCCGAACGCACACGGGATTTGCCGCCATGGGTAATGAAGCGCAGAATTTCCTCCCTGAACTGGCGGGCCAGGACGGCCCCCAGCCGGGTCCTTCGTGGGCACGCAAGGGCTGGCCCCTTGTCGATGCCGATGCGGACCTGACGCAGGCGATGGACCCCACGGCCATGGCCGTGGCGATCCAGAAGTCGGCGGAAAAGAGCGGCAAGGCGCTGGATCCGGCGGCGGTGACGGAAGCGGCCAACGCCTCTATCCGCGCGATGATGCTGGTGCGCACCTACCGCGTGCGCGGCCATCTGGCGGCCAATCTCGACCCGCTGGGCCTGACCAAACAGGACATTCCGGCCGACCTTTCGCCCGAATACCACGGTTTCGTGGGCGATGCGCAGGACAAGCCGGTTTACCTCGGCGGCACGCTGGGCTTCGAATGGGCCACCGTGCGCGAGCTGGTGGAGACCCTGCGCCGCAATTACTGCGGCCACGTTGGCCTGGAATACATGCACATTGCCGATGTGGATGAGCGCCGCTTCCTGCAGGAACGGATCGAAGGCCCGGACAAGGTCATCACCTTCACGCCCGAAGGCAAGAAGGCGATCCTGGGTGCGGTAATCCGGGGCGAGGAATACGAGAAGTTCCTCGGCAAGAAGTACGTCGGCACCAAGCGGTTCGGTTTGGATGGCGGCGAAGCGATGATCCCGGCGCTGGAAGCGGTCATCAAGTACGGCGGTTCACTGGGCGTGCGCGAGATCGTCTACGGCATGGCCCATCGCGGCCGCCTGAACGTGCTGGCCAACGTGATGGCCAAGCCTTACCGGGTGATCTTCCACGAATTTTCCGGCGGCAGCGCCAACCCGGCCGACGTGGGCGGATCGGGCGACGTGAAGTATCACCTCGGCACCAGCACCGACCGCGAGTTCGACGGCATCAAGGTGCATATGAGCCTGGTCCCCAACCCCAGCCATCTGGAGGCGGTCAACCCAGTAGTGCTGGGCAAGGTGCGCGCACAGCAGGCGATGCACGATGACCTGTCCAAGCACGAAAAGGTGCTGCCCGTGCTGCTGCACGGCGATGCCGCCTTTGCCGGGCAGGGCGTGGTGTGGGAATGCCTGGGGCTTTCGGGCGTGCGTGGTTACAACACCGGCGGCTGCCTGCACTTCGTCATCAATAACCAGATCGGTTTCACCACCAGTCCGAAGTTTGCCAGATCGTCCCCCTACCCCTCGGACGTGGCCAAGGGCGTGCAGGCTCCCATCCTGCACGTGAACGGCGATAACCCGGAAGCGGTGACCTTCGCCTGCAAGCTGGCCATCGAATACCGCCAAACCTTCAAGCGCGACATCGTGATCGACATGTGGTGCTACCGCCGCTTCGGCCACAACGAGGGCGACGAGCCGGGCTTCACCCAGCCGCTGATGTACGAACGCATCCGCCAGCATTCCCGCGTGAGCGAGCTCTACGCCGCCCGGCTGGAGAGCGAAGGCGTGATCGACGGCGCCACCGCCGGCCAGATGCGCGATGCCTTCAACGCGCTGCTGGAAGAGGAATTCGAAGCGGGCAAGGGCTACAAGGCGAACGAGGCGGACTGGTTCGGCGGCCGGTGGAGCGGGCTGCACAAGCCGGCGGACCCGGAAACCGCGCGCCGCAACGTGGACACCGCCATCAGCCCCAAGTTGTTCGAAAGCCTGGGCCGAACGCTGACCACCATCCCGGACGATCTCACCGTCCACAAGACGCTGGCCCGCGTGATCGAAGCCAAGCGCGAGATGTTCGCCAGCGGCAAGGGGTTCGACTGGGCAACGGCGGAGGCGCTTGCCTTCGGCAGCTTGGTGTCCGAAGGCTTCGGCGTGCGCCTGTCCGGGCAGGACAGCGGGCGCGGCACCTTCAGCCAGCGCCACGCGATCTGGGTCGACCAGAAAGACGAGCACAAGTACATCCCGCTGTGCACCCTGCCCCACGGCAAGTTCGAGGTCTATGACTCGGTCCTCAGCGAGTTCGGCGTGCTGGGCTTCGAATACGGCTTTGCCGGGGCGGACCCCAAGACGCTGGTGATGTGGGAGGCGCAGTTCGGCGACTTTGCCAACGGCGCCCAGATCATGATCGACCAGTTCATCGCTAGCGGCGAAGCCAAGTGGCTGCGCGCCAATGGCCTCGTCATGCTGCTGCCGCATGGCTTTGAAGGCCAGGGGCCGGAACACTCCTCCGCCCGGCTGGAACGGTTCCTGCAACTGTGCGCGGATGACAACATCCAGGTGTGCAACATCACCAGCCCGGCGAATTACTTCCACGTGCTGCGCCGGCAGATGCTGCGTCCGTTCCGCAAGCCGCTCGTCATCATGACGCCCAAGAGCCTGCTGCGCCACCCGCTCGCCAAGAGTGATGCCGACAAGTTCCAGGGCGAAAGCCACTTCATGCGCATCATGTCGGACAAGACGGCCATTGCCGATGACAAGGTGAAGCGCCTCGTCCTGTGCAGCGGCAAGGTGGCCTACGACCTGATGGAAAAGCGCGATGCCGAAGGGCTGCAGGACGTGTCCATCGTGCGGCTGGAGCAGCTCTACCCCTTCCCGGGCGAGCCGCTGGCCGTGCGCCTGAAGCGGATGAAGAACCTTGAACAGGTGATCTGGTGCCAGGAAGAGCCGCAGAACAACGGCGCCTGGTTCTTCGTCGAACACCGCATCGAGAACGCGCTGACCGCATCCGGCCACGCGGGCATGCGCCCCGCCTATGCCGGGCGCGATGCCAGCGCATCGCCCGCCACCGGCTTTGCCGCAACCCACAAGGCCCAGCAGGATGCGCTCGTCGCCGCTGCCCTGGGCCTGTCCCCCTCCAAGCAGAAGGCCTGAGGACCAACACACATGGCCACCACCGAAGTCAAAGTGCCCGTCCTGGGCGAATCCGTTACCGAAGCCACCGTTGGCGAATGGCTGAAGCAGCCCGGCGATGCCGTGGCGCTTGACGAGCCGATTGCCAGCCTGGAAACCGACAAGGTGGCGGTGGAAGTCCCCTCGCCCGTCGCCGGTATCCTGTCCGCGCACGTAGTGGCCGTGGGTGACACGGTCAGCGTGGGCGCGGTGATCGCCACCGTCGAAGCGGGCGCAACCGCCGCCGCCAAGCCTGCGGCAGCGGCCCCCGCGCCGGCCCCCAGCCCGGCGCCCGCGCCTGCCCCCGCCCCGGCAGCCGCACCCGCCGCCGAAGCGGACCTGACCTTGTCCCCCGCCGTGCGCCGTGCGGTGCTGGAACACGGGCTTGACCCCTCCACCATCAAGGGCACTGGCAAGGATGGCCGCCTGACCAAGGAAGACGTGCTCGCCGCCGCGCAGGCCAAGAAGGCCGCGCCTGCCGCCAGCACTTCCGCCCCCGCCGGCGCTGCGCCCGCCGCCACCGGCGAACGCCGCGAGGAACGGGTGAAGATGACGCGCCTGCGTCAGACCATCGCCCGCCGCCTCAAGAGTGCGCAGGAAGAGGCCGCCCTCCTCACCACGTTCAATGACGTGGACATGACCGCCGTGATCGAGGCGCGCGAGGCCTACAAGGACGTGTTCGCCAAGAAGCACGGCATCAAGCTGGGCTTCATGTCCTTCTTCGCCAAGGCTGCCACTCTGGCTCTGAAGGACGTGCCGGCCGTCAACGCCCAGATCCAGGGCGATGAGATCGTCTACTTCGACTACGTGGACCTCTCGGTCGCCGTATCTGCCCCCAACGGCCTGGTCGTGCCGGTGGTACGCAACGTGGACACCATGTCCTTTGCCGAAATCGAACAGGCCATCGCCGCCTATGGCAAGAAGGCCAAGGAAGGCACGCTGTCCATGGAAGACATGAAGGGCGGCACCTTCACCATTTCCAACGGCGGCGTCTTCGGCAGCCTGATGAGCACGCCGATCATCAACCCGCCGCAGAGCGCCGTGCTGGGCCTGCACCGCATCGACGAGCGGCCCGTGGCCCGCAATGGCCAGGTGGTGATCCGCCCGATGATGTACATTGCCCTGTCTTACGATCACCGTATCATTGACGGGCGCGAGGCAGTCACCGCACTGAAGATCATCAAGGAGGCGATCGAGGACCCGATGCGCCTGCTGATCGACCTGTAACCTGATTCAGAACCGAGGCTGGCATGGCTGACTACGATTTCGACGTGATCTTCATCGGCGCGGGACCCGGCGGCTATGTCGGCGCGATCCGTGCGGCGCAGCTTGGCCTGCGCACGGCCTGCGTGGAAAGCCGCGAGACGCTGGGCGGCACCTGCCTCAACGTCGGCTGCATCCCTTCCAAGGCCATGCTGCACGCCTCCGAATACTTCGACGCCGCCGCCAATGGCGCGATGGCGAAGCTGGGCGTGGAGGTGACCCCGAAGCTGAACCTGCCCGCCATGCACGCTCAGCGCGTGGACGCCGTCGGCAGCCTGACCAAGGGCATCGAGTTCCTGTTCAAGAAGAACAAGGTCACCTGGCTGAAGGGCTACGCCAGCTTCGTGGATGCCCACACCGTGGCGGTGAACGGGCAGAACCACACCGCGCACGAAGTAGTCATCGCGACCGGCTCCAGCGTGGTGCAACTGCCCGGCGTGGAAATCGATAACGCCAAGGGCGTGGTGGTCGATTCCACCGGCGCGCTGGAACTGCCTTCCGTTCCCAAGACCATGGTGGTGATCGGCGGCGGGGTGATCGGGCTGGAACTGGGCAGCGTGTGGCGCCGCCTGGGAGCCCAGGTCACCGTGGTAGAATACCTCGACCAGCTGCTGCCTGGCATGGATGGCGATATCCGCAAGGAAGCCGCGAAGATCTTCACTAAGCAGGGCATGGAACTGAAGCTGTCGACCAAGGTCACCGGCTGCAAGGTGTCCGGCAAGAAGGCCACGCTCACGGTGGAACCGGCAGCGGGCGGCGCGGCGGAAACGATTACGGCGGATTGCGTGCTGGTGGCCATCGGCCGCAGGCCCAACACCGCCGGTCTCAACCTTGAAGCCATCGGCCTTGCCACAAACCAGCGCGGGCAGATCGAGATCGACCACGAATTCCGCACCAGTGTGGACGGCGTACGCGCCATTGGCGACGTGGTGCCCGGCCCCATGCTGGCGCACAAGGCGGAGGATGAAGGCCTCGCCGTGGCCGAATGGATCGCGGGCGAAACCGGCATCGTCAATCATGCGGTGATCCCGGGCGTGGTCTACACCTGGCCCGAATTTGCCGGCGTGGGCCTGACGGAAGAACAAGCCAAAGAGAAGGGCGCGATCAAGGTCGGCAAGTTCCCGATGGCCGCAAACAGCCGCGCCAGGACCAACCATGAACCGGACGGTTTCGTAAAGATCATTTCCGACGCGGCGACCGACAGGGTGCTGGGCGTGTGGTGCATTGCCTCCGTGGCTGGCACCATGATCGCGCAAGCCGCGCAGGCAATGGAGTTCGGCGCGACTTCTGAAGACGTCGCCTACACCTGCCACGCCCACCCGACGCATTCCGAGGCGATCAAGGAAGCGGCAATGGCGGTGCAGGGCAAGCCGATCCACATGTGATCCCAAACGTGGGAGGCAGGCTTCGCCAGCGCCTCCCTGCCCTGCTGGCACTGGCCCTGCCGGTGCTGGCGGGCATTGCCTGCATGGCCGCATTTGGCGCGCCATCGCACTACCTGCTGACCAATGGCGGCGGCCTGCTGGCCGGCATGGCGCTGGCCGCCGGCTTGCGCGCGCCGCCCGATGCCAGGACCAGCCGTATCCTGGCCATGAGCCTGATCGCGCTGCTGTTCGTGCCGCTGGCCACAGGGCCGGAGCAGAATGGCATTGCCCGCTGGCTGCCGCTGGGGCCGGTGACGCTGCACGCCGGGATGCTGGCGATCCCGCCGCTGGCCGTGCTGGCCGCGCGCGATGCGGACTATGCCCCGCCCATGCTGCTGCTGGCGCTGCTTGCCTGCCTGCTGCAGCCAGATGCCGCCGGGACATTCGCCCTGACCATCGCCGCCGTGGGACTGCACCACGCCACGCAGGACTGGAAGCTGGGCGCGGTCGCCATCGTGGGTTTCCTCGCCACGCTGCTGGCAGCACTTCATGGCGAACTCCCCGCCGTGCCTTTCGTGGAGCGGGTGCTGGTCGATTACGCGCACCGCAGCGTGCCCGCGGCGCTGGGCCTGTTCGCCGCGCTGGTGGTGAGCTTTGCGCTGGTGGCGCTGGCCGCACCGCTGCAGCGTGCGGCACGCCTTGGCCTGGCCGGCGCGCTGTTCGGCTTTTCGGTGATGGCGCTGATGTCCAACTACCCATCTGCCCTGATCGCATTCGGCGCCGCGCCAATCATCGGCTTTGGTTTGGCGCTGGGGCTGGTCAACCTGCCCAAGCGATGACCGGATATTGGACGCGGCTAGCAGGGCGGCCCGTTTGCCAGTGTCAAAAATATCTTGTTGCGATTGTCAAATTAGTTTGAAAAGCGAACGAATGGCATGATACACCTTCGCCTGGTGACCGCAGGACCGCTCGCAGAGGCGGCCTGGCCACCAGGATAGGGGAGAGAAAATCCATGCATTCAGCCGATCGTCGCCGCGCGTCCGCGTTCCGTCGCCGCGCCGTTTCCACTTCGCTCGTGGCCATGGCCATCGCCGGTTTCTGGTCATCGGCAGCCAGCGCGCAGGAGGCCAGCAACGATGCGGAAGAACGCGATACCATCCTGGTGACGGGTTCGCGCCTGGCGCGTTCCACCTTCGATACGCCGCAGCCGGTCACCGTGCTGGGCGCGGAGGAAATGGCGCAGGTGCAAGCGACCAACGTGGGCGAGGTAATTTCGGATATTCCGGCCTTCCGCCCATCGAACAACCCCTCCACCAACGGCTTCGGCAGCTTCAACGTGGGCGCACAGATCGTGAACCTGCGCGGCCTTGGCGTGACACGCAACCTGGTGCTGGTGGACGGCCGCCGGTTTGCCCCGACCACGCGCGAAGGATCGGTTGACCTCAACTTCATCCCCTCCACCCTGGTCCAGCGGGTGGAAGTGGTAACCGGCGGCGCTTCGGCGGCTTACGGGTCGGACGCGCTGGCGGGCGTGGTCAACATCATCCTCGACAGCCAGCTGGATGGCTTCAAGGCGCAGATCGATTATGGCGTGGCCGAGGAAGGCGATGGCGACAACCTGCACGCCGGCTTTGCCTGGGGCACCGACTACCTCGACGGGCGCGGACACTTCATCATTGGCGGCGAATATTCCGACCAGAGCCGCGTGGGCAACTGCTTCACGCGGGACTGGTGCGAAGTGGGCGCCGTGGTGGTCAACCCCGGCTATGCCAGCAACAACGGTCAGCCGCAGTACGTACGCAGCGATGATAACGGCGGCTGGTTCTTCAACCCGGCAGGCGTGGTCAGCCGGCTGAACAACGCCACCGGCATCGGCAACACCATTGCCAACAGCCTGGGCACCGGCGCCATCACCTTCGGCTCCGGCGGCGCGGTGCAATCCTACCGCGCGGGTTCGCCCGCATCGGGCCTCAGCCAGATTGGCGGCGACCTCTACGCCACCTATACCGACGTGGACATGATCGCCCCGGTGGAGCGCTACACGCTCTATTCGCGCCTGTCGTACGAGCTGACTGACAACCTCAACGGCTTCCTTGAAGGAAGCTGGGGCCACGTGGATGGAGGGACGTTCCAGGCGGCCTATTTCACCAGCACTATCCCGATCTTTGCCGATAACCCCTTCATCCCGGCGGCGATCCGTTCGGTGACAGGCTTCCCCGCCCCCACCCAGCCCACCGGCCCCGCCAGCCTGACGCGCCCGACAGCAGCCACCTTCAACCTCGGCCGCGTGTTCGATGACCTGGCGCGCGGCTTCAGCCGCTCGGTCGCGGATACGTACCGCGTCACCGCCGGACTGGATGGTGACCTGGGCGGCGGCTTCAGCTGGGATGCCTATTACCAGTACGGCCGCACCGATCGCTTGCAGACGGTGGACAACAACCTGGTGGTGGGCGATCCCACCAAGACGCTCAGCAACCCGGCGCTGATCGCCCAGTCCAACGCCCGCTTCTTCTTCGCGGCGGACGCGGTAATCGATCCCGCCACCGGAGCGCCGACCTGCCGCGCCCTGCTCAGCACCGACGCGGCCCTGCGTGCGGCGGCATCAGGCTGCGTGCCGATCAACCTGTTCGGCAGCGGCAACGTGTCGGAAGCCGGCAAGGCCTACATCTACGACCAGCTGCGCGAGGACATCGCGGTGGACCAGCACGTGCTGGCCGCCAACCTGCGCGGCCAGACGGGCGACGTGCTGGCCGGTCCGATCTCCTTCGCGCTGGGCGGCGAATACCGCCGCGATGGCATCGTGGTGACACACGATCCGCTGTCGAACCTCTACGCCTATTTCCAGAACTTCGGTTCGGATTACGATGGCACCACCCGGGTGGCGGAAGGCTACCTGGAAGCGGAACTGCCGATTGCGCAGGATACGCCCGGCTTCCGGTCCCTCACCCTCAACGGCGCGGTGCGGCAGGCGTTCTACAAGACGAGCGGCTTTGGCAGCTACCTGCGCTCGCAGACCAGCAACAGCTTTGATGCCACCACCTGGAAGGTCAGCCTGAACTGGGAGCCGGCGGAATGGATCCGCCTGCGCGCCACCCAATCGCACGACGTGCGCGCACCCAACTTCGCCGAGCTGTTCCTGGCCTCCGCCAGCAGCTTCACCCCGGTGACCAACCGCTTCGTCCTGTCGGGCGGCAACCCCACCACCAATTTCCCGTCCATCTTCAGCGGCGGTTCGCCCAACCTTGTGCCGGAAAAGGCCAACACCACCACGCTGGGCCTGGTGCTGACGCCGCAGGGCGGCCTGGATGGGTTCCGCTTCTCGGTCGATGCCTATCGCATCCGCGTGAACGATTACATCGGCACGGCCCCGGGCGGGGCGCAGTTCCTGGTGGATCGCTGCTTTGCCGGTGTGGCGCAGGCCTGCGGCTATGTGGACCGCAACGCCACCACGGGCGCGATCACCGCGGTGCGCAACGTATCGCTCAACCTTGACCAGATCCTGGCCAAGGGGATCGATTTCGAGGCTGAATACCGCATCGACATGCCGGGAGAGGCCATGCTGACGATGCGCGCCATCGCCACCTACGTGGATACGCTGCGCACCGTGAGCCTGGGCGATGTGGTGGACCGTGCGGGCCAGACCGGCAATTCCGCCGGCCTTGCCGCGCCGGACCTGACGCTCAACGGCACCGTAACCTATGCCGCACCGCGCTGGTCGATGACCTTGCAGGGCCGGTACATCGATGGCGGGTTGTATGATGCCCAGCGGATCGGGCCGGATGATGCGCGCTATTCAACCACACTGCTGAATTCGATCAGCGACAACCGCGTGGCCAGCCGCTTCTACGCCAACCTGTTCGGCTCGTTCTACCTCGACGAAGACCAGCGGTTCGAACTGTTCGGATCGGTCAGCAACCTGTTTGACCGCGATCCGCCGGCGGCGCCGGAAACCCAGTTCTACACCAACCCGGTCTATTTCGACACGCTGGGCCGGTACTACCGCGCCGGCGTGCGGGTGAAGCTGTAAGGCTGGCGTCACTCCTGCGCCCCTTCGCGGGATAATCTGGGCAATCCGGTGCGGACTACCGTCGCACCGGGTTGCCTCCCCGCCCTAGCCGCTGCATGGAGGGCGCGATGGCACACCAACGCATCATGCAGCGCCTGGCAAAGTGGCACGTGTGGCTGGGCTGGCTGGTGGGCGTGCCCATGGTCATGTGGACGCTGAGCGGCCTTGTCATGGCGCTGCGTCCGATCGAGGAAGTCCGCGGGGAGGATTTGCGGCGCGAGGCCCCCGCCATCGCCACGGCGGACCTGGTGTTTCCGGCAGAAAAGATCGGCCAGGCCAGCGCCATCACGCTGGAAGCACAGGCCGATGGCCCCGCCTGGATCGTGACGGAACCCGATGGCGGGCGCTACCGCTATTCCGCGCGCGATGGTTCGCTGGTTCCCCCGGTCATCGCCAGCGAGGCGCAACGCATTGCGACGGACGCCTGGCCAGGCGAGGCCGCGCTGGAGAGCGTGACCTATTTCCCGGCGGACCAGTCTCCGGCAGACCTGCGCGCGCCCTTCAACGCCTGGCAGGCGCACTTCGCCGATGGCACCAACATCTATATCCGCGCCGATACCGGGCAGATCGTGGCCACCCGCACCGCGTGGTGGCGCACTTATGACCTGATGTGGGGCCTCCACATCATGGACCTGAAAACACGCGAGGATACCTCGCACCCGGTGCTGATCGTGTTTGCCATCCTGTCGCTGGGCGGCACCCTGCTGGGCTGCGTGCTGATGTTCCGCCGCCGCAAGGCGCGCAAGGCGAGGCAAGCCGGATGACCCCGGACACCCTGCCCCCGCTGCTGGACCTTGGCGGCACCGCAGTTTTCGCGCTCACCGGCGCCCTCCTGGCCGCACGGCTGCGGCAGACGTTCGTCACCGCCAGCTTCTTCGCCCTGGTAACCGGTGTAGGCGGAGGGACGATCCGCGACCTGTTGCTTGATGCGCCGGTCTTCTGGCTGCGCGATCCGTGGATTTCGCCGCTGATCCTGGCCATGGCTCTGCTGGCCTGGTTCACCCCCCGCCGCTGGTGGGAGGGCAACCTGCTGGAATGGCTTGATGCCGCCGGGCTGGCCGCCTTCAGCGTGCTGGGAACGGCCAAGGCCATCAATTACGGGGTGGCGCCCATTCCGGCGGTCGTGCTGGGGATCATCACCGGCTGCGCGGGCGGCATCATCCGTGACGTGGTGGCAGGTGTGCCATCCATCATCATGCGGCCGGAAATCTACGTAACCGCGGCCGCCCTCTCTGCCGGGCTTACCGCCATTCTGGTTGCCGTCAGTGCGCCGGAAGGCGTGACCTGGGCCGTCGCCGCCGCAGGCGGTTTCGGCCTGCGGATGCTGGCAATCACCATGGGCCTGAAGCTGCCCGCCTATTCGCGCGGGGATCCGCCACCAGCGGCTTAGCCGCCCAGCGAATCCTCGTAGCCTTCCTCGCCAGGCAGCGGACCGCCGGGGTAGGCCGGCTGCGGTCCGGTGAGATCGGCATCGCCCCCGTTCTCATTCACCCCGTCGGGCGCAGCGTAGCCGCGCGGCAGCGGCGTGCCGCCATTCTGGCGCAGGGCCGCCCGCGCGCGCTGGTAGGTTTCGTCGCTGAGCTGACCATCGGCCTGGGCGAAGCCCGCGCCGCCAGGGTCATCGGTGCCATATGTGGCGGCGTAGTCATCACCCAGGTCGATCGCGCGGATGCGGCCATCGTTGTCCAGTCGGCAGGAGAAGCCCTCCCCGTCGCTGGTGGTGCCCGAAACACGCCAGCCACCGGCACCGCGCGTGGCATTGTCCACACTGTCCACCCGCGTGCGGCCACGTTCGACCTGGTCAACGCACAGGTCCACCGCATTGCCGATGCCGCCCTGGCCCCAGCTGCGCGATGGCTGCGAGGGTTCACGGTATGGCACTGGCCGGTCCCGATACTGGTCCCTGTCGCGGTCGCCATCCGAGGCGGCGCTGGCAATGGCGGCGACCGCCCCCAACACCAGCACGCCCGCCACGATGTCGCCGCCGTTCACCCGGTCACGCCGCCAGTGGCGGTGACGGTAGCCGAAGGCATCTTCAGCGTGGCTGTCATAAACGGACGGCGCGCTGGCCGGACGCGACAGTTGCACCGCATGGGCCGGCGGGACAAGCAGCCCGGCGGCGGAAAACGTGGCGGCGGAAACGGCAATCAGGCGCTTGATGGTCATGGTCGACCCGTCCTTTGCTGGCGGAGCCCCCGGCCCCGACGGTAGGAATTTCTACGCGATTAGGCGGCCCAGGCTTGCACGTGCCTGAACCGCCCATCGCTTCATTGCAACGCTTCGTCAGCGGCGACGGCCAAGGCCGTCGAAGTCGATATCGACCACGCGCCCACCGCGATAATCGCAGTAGAAGCGGGCAGTGTCATACCGGTCGCGGTTGTTCCAGCCACGGTTGTAACGGTTGTTGACCGCAATCCGGCCGGTCACTTCAAAACCGCCGCGCTCCCGGTCCACGTTGTTGATCCGGGTGACTTCCGCGCGACCGCCGCCCCAGCGTTCAGCCTGGTTTTCGGCCGCCTGGATGCAGCGCTGTACCGCGCGATCCGGGTTGGCATTGCCACGGCCATAGCGATAGCCGGAGCGGTAATCGTACCAACCACTGCCGCGGCCATCCCAGTTGCGATCCCGGTAATCCCGGTCATGATCGTCTCGGTCACGATAGTCTCGGTCGCGGTAATCGCCATAACGGTAATCACTGCCGCGATAGTCCCGGTCACGGTAATCACGGTCGTTGCTGGCGGCGGCTGCCACTGCGGCGATGCCGCCAATCACCAGCGCGCCGGCGATCACGTCACCCGCATCGATCCCGCGGGCGCGATAGCGATCCTGCGCCACGGCGGGGGCTGCCGAACCGATCACCATCGCACCTGCGGCAATGGTCCCGGCGAGGGCTTTGGTAATGGTCTTCATGGGAACAGATCCTCCTCAAGTCCGGGCGGCGTGCCTGCCGTCCATGAAGAGGGTCTATCCTTCCCGCGCTGAGATGAGCCTGAACTGCGTGGTTAGCTGTTATTCAGGTAGATGAACACCAACCTGAACGAACCTCCCTCAGGGGCGTGGCTCCAGTCCGGTCCAATAGGCCAGGAAGCTCATGATGTCTGCCGCTTCGGCAATGGCCTTGTCAGTCGGCTTGCCAGAGCCATGCCCGGCCCGCGTCTCGATCCGGATCAGTTGCGGCCGCTGCCCCAGCCCTGCTGCCTGCAGGGCAGCGGTGTATTTGAAACTGTGGCCGGGGACCACCCGGTCATCGGTATCGGCCGTCGTCACAAGCAAGGCCGGGTAATCCACTCCGGTCTGGATGTTGTGCAGCGGGGAATAGGCGCGCAGGGTGCGGAAGTCGGCCTCCCGGTCGGGATAGCCGTAATCGTCCACCCAGTACCGACCGGCGGTCCAGCGGTCGAAACGCAGCATGTCCATCACGCCCACCTGGGCATTACCGGCGGCGAACAGGTCCGGTCGCTGGTTCACGACAGCGCCGACCAGAAGGCCACCGTTGGAGCCGCCCTGGATGGCCAGCCCTTCGCGCGGAGTGATGCCCTCGGCAATCAGGAATTCACCCGCGGCGATGAAATCGTCGAATACGTTCTGCTTGTTGGCCAGGCGCCCGCCATCGTGCCACGCCTTGCCGTATTCGCCCCCGCCGCGAATGTTGGCGAGTGCGAAAGCCCCGCCCGCATCCACCCAGGCAAGCCGGCTGGCGGAGAAGCTGGGGGTGAGCGATACGTCGAACCCGCCGTAGCCATAGAGCAGCGTGGGCAGCGCCTGCCCGCTCTCCGCCAGGTCACGCCGCCGCATGATGAACATCGGCACGCGGGTGCCATCCTTGCTGGTGTAGAACCGCTGCTCCACCAAGTAGCGATCCGGATCATACGGCAGGTCCGGCGCGGCAAAGGTGCTGCGTTCGCCGGTGGCAATATCGAGGCGGTAGATCGTCGGCGGGCGGTTGAAGCTGGTGAAGCTGTAGAAGGTTTCCGGGTTGCCCGGCTCACCATAAAAGCCGCCCACGCTGCCGATGCCGGCCAGGTCCACCTCACCTGCGGGCGCGCCGTCCAGGTTGAACAGGCGGGCCACGCTGCTGGCATCGCGCAGGTAGGTTAGCACCAGCTTGTCACCGATGATGGATGCCCCGTCAATCGGCTGTTCGCTCTCGGCGACGACCTCAGTCCACTGCGGATCGGCGGCGTCCAGGTCGATCGCCATTACGCGGTACAGCGGCGCGTCCTTGTTGGTCTGTACCCACAGCTTGCCGCCGATGGAATCGATCACGCTCCACGCGTTGTCGAACCCGGTCACAAGTGTGCGCGTGGCCCAGCAATTGGTGGCGCGGGCGGCGAGATCGATGGCGCGCACTTCGTAGCGGGCATCGGTGCCCTTGTGGCTGGTGATGATCGCCCAACGCCCGTCGCTCGTCACGCTGGCGGTGTGGCCCACTTCGGGGTCTGCCGGGGTGGCATAGACCAGCTGGTCTTCCGACTGGGGCGTGCCGATGCGGTGGAAATAGACGGCCTGATTGTAGTTGAGCGCCTGGAAATCTTCGCCCTCTTCCGGCTGCGGGAAGCGCGAATAGAGGAAACCCTCCTCCCCCACCCAGGCCAGATCGGTGAACTTGGCCCAGCGTATTTCGTCCCCCAGCGGTTGCCCTGTGGCGACATCGATCACCCGCAGGATGCGCCAGTCCGACCCGCCATCCTGCACCGCATACAGCAGCTTGGAGCCATCGGGCGAAGGCAGCCACGAATCGAGCGCTGTAGCGCCGTCATCTGCCCACGTATTTGGGTCGATCAGCAGGCGCCCCTCGCCCTCAAGGCTGTCACGCACGTAGAGCGGGCTCTGGTTCTGCAGGCCAGTGTTGTAGGTGTAGAAATAGCGCCCGCCCCGCTGGTAGGGCGTGGAGTAGCGGGCAAAATCGAAGAACTGCCCCACCCGCTGCTGGAACCACGCACGCGCGGGCAACTGATCGAGGTATGCCTGTGTAACGGCATTCTGGCGTTCCACCCAATCCGCCACTTCGGGGCTGTTGCGGACATCCTCCTCCAGCCAGCGATACGGGTCGGCGATAGTTTCGCCAAACAGGGTTTCCACCTGCGCTTCATCGCGCCGTGTTTCAGGATAGGTCGGTGCAGCCATGCCTTGCGCGATAGCAGCCACAGGCACGGCGGCAAGCAGGGACAGGGCGGCCAGAGCACGGCCGGTGAAGGTTCGGTTCGTCATGGTATTGCAGCGACCTTGGGTGGAGGGATTGTTCGTTCCAGTTGTAACCAGCCCGGCGGCAAGTTCAACACCCCAAAGCGAAAGGGCCAGAGCATTGCTGCCCCGGCCCTCTCGAATTCGTGTGGTGAAAGGGGCTTATGCCTCTTCCATCTCCTCGGTCATCACCGGGCCGCTGTCCTGGCCCTTGGCTGCTTCGTCGCGGTCAACCAGCTCGATCACGGCGATCGGGGCGGCGTCCGAAGCACGGTAACCGGCCTTGATGATGCGGGTGTAGCCGCCATCACGGTTGGCATAGCGGGTGGCCAGCACGTCGAACAGCTTGGCCAGCTGCGCATCGTCCAGCAGGCGGGCGTGCGCCAGACGACGGTTGGACAGGCCGCCACGCTTGGCCAGCGTGATCAGCTTTTCAACGTAGGGGCGCAGTTCCTTGGCCTTGGCGACTGTGGTGGTGATCTGCTCGTGCTTGATCAGCGCGGCAGCCATGTTGCGGAACAGGGCGGTGCGGTGACCCGACTTGCGGCTCAGCTTGCGGCCCGAAATACCATGACGCATATTCTTTACTCCGTTCGAAAAGGGGCCGTTTCAGGTACCCCAGTGCAGGCAGAAAGGAGGGTCTGCCCTTCCCTGTATTGGCCCGCCACGGGAATGCATCCCGTGGCGGCGAGGCATCAGCCGAGCAGTTCCTGCTCCAGCTTCTTGGCCATTTCCTCGATGTTTTCCGGCGGCCAGCCAGGAATGTCCATGCCCAGGCGCAGGCCCATGCTGGACAGCACTTCCTTGATCTCGTTGAGCGACTTGCGGCCGAAGTTCGGCGTGCGCAGCATCTCGGCTTCGGTCTTCTGGACCAGATCGCCGATGTAGATGATGTTGTCGTTCTTGAGGCAGTTGGCCGAACGCACCGACAGTTCCAGTTCGTCCACCTTCTTGAGAAGGTAGCGGTTCAGCTGGTTGGTGTCCGATTCCTGCGGCTCCGCTGCGATGCCGATCATCGGGCCCGACGAGGTGGGGATGCCATCCTCGAAGTGCACGAACAGGCTCAGCTGGTCCTGCAGGATGCGCGCGGCATAGGCCACGGCGTCTTCCGGGGTCACGGTGCCGTCGGTCTCGACAGTCAGGCTCAGCTTGTCGAAGTCGAGTTCCTGGCCAACGCGGGCGTTCTCGACCTTGTAGCTCACCTGCTTGATCGGCGAGTAGAGCGAGTCCACCGGAATCAGGCCAATCGGGGCATCGACCGGACGGTTCGACACGGCGGGGACGTAGCCCTTGCCGGTGTCGGCGGTCAGTTCCATGTTCAGGGTGGCGCCTTCGTCCATATGACAGATGACCAGGTCCGGGTTCATCACTTCGATGTCACCGGTCACGGCAATGTCGCCAGCCTTAACTTCGGCCGGGCCGGTAGCGGAAAGCTGCAGGCGCTTGGGGCCTTCGCCCTCCATCTTCAGCGCGATCTGCTTAACGTTCAGGACGATGTCGGTCACGTCCTCGCGCACACCGGCAAGCGAGGAGAATTCGTGCAGCACGTTCTCGATGCGGATCGAGGTGATGGCCGCACCTTGCAAGGACGACAGCAACACGCGGCGCAGCGCGTTGCCCAGCGTCAGGCCGTAACCGCGTTCCAGCGGCTCGGCAACGAAGGTGGCCTTGCGCTTCTTGTCGCCGCCTTCCTTCACTTCCAGGTTGTTGGGCTTCTTCAGTTCCTGCCAGTTCTTGATGTTGACGGACATGGACTTCCCCTAGGGTTGGCATTTTGGGCGGCAAAGGCCGCGGGCGCTTGTGGCGCCGCGGCCGATGCGATTGGCTGGTTGCGTATCCGGCCGGAGAGCTCTTCCGGCCGGGACGCGGCAGGTTCGATCAGACGCGGCGACGCTTGGACGGGCGCACGCCGTTGTGCGGGATCGGGGTCACGTCGCGGATCGAGGTGATGGTGAAGCCCACCGCCTGCAGCGCGCGCAGGGCGCTTTCGCGACCCGAACCCGGGCCCTTGATTTCCACTTCCAGGGTGCGCACGCCGTGTTCGGCGGCCTTCTTGCCAGCATCGTCCGCTGCCACCTGGGCGGCGTAGGGGGTCGACTTGCGGCTACCCTTGAAGCCCATCATGCCGGCAGACGACCAGGAGATCGCGTTGCCCTGGGCATCGGTGATGGTGATCATAGTGTTGTTGAAGCTGGCGTTGACGTGCGCAACGCCGCTGGAAATGTTCTTCTTGTCGCGGCGCCGAATGCGGCCTGGTTCGCGTGCCATGTCTCGTAATCCTTGTGTCTCGGAAGAAGGGAAAAGCTAGAGAAGCTTACTTCTTCTTGCCGGCGATCGGCTTGGCCTTGCCCTTGCGGGTGCGGGCGTTGGTGTGCGTGCGCTGGCCGCGGACCGGCAGGCCCTTGCGGTGACGCAGGCCGCGGTAGCAGGCCAGGTCCATCAGGCGCTTGATGTTCATCGCGGTATCGCGACGCAGGTCGCCTTCCACGGTGTAATCAGCGTCGATCGCTTCACGGATCTGCAGCACTTCCGCGTCGGACAGGTCCTGCACGCGGCGGGCGTGATCGATGCCCAGCTTGTCGGCGATCTTCTTCGCCGTGGTCGGGCCGATACCGTGAATGTAGGTGAGCGCCACGATAACGCGCTTGTTGGTGGGGATGTTTACCCCGGCAATACGAGCCACTTAAATCTCCTGCTCCACAGGGGCCGGAACGCCCCTATCTCATCGCGTTGGTCACATTCGCATAACCGGAAACGCAAATAAGCCCGTTTGGCGCGAGTTGCTTGCAACCGCCTGCGGGACAGGTTTCCGATTAAACGAATGGGGCCACCTAGGGCGATTCGCCCTTGAGGTCAAGCGCACAAGGGGGCGACGGGGAAATTCCCCTGCCCCCGCCACCGCGACCCTTGTGGCTTGTCCCCTACCGGATTTCCCGACCGAGGTCAAAACCCGCCCACTCAGGCGCTGGCAAGGATCTTTCCGATGGCGACCGTCACATCGTCAATGTCCGCCATCCCATCCACGCGGGCAACCAGGCCGCGCGCATCATAATACGGCAGGATCGGCGCAGTCTTGGCGCGGTACTCGGCCATGCGCGTGCGCACGGTTTCCTCGTTGTCATCGGCCCGGCGCTTGAACTCGGCGCTGCCGCACTTGTCGCACACTCCGGCCACGGCGGGTTGCTTGAACACGTCGTGGTAGCCCTCGCCGCACTGGGCGCACGTGAACCGCCCGGTGATGCGTTCCACCAGGGCCTCTTCGTCCACGGCCAGTTCGATGACATGGTCGAGCGCGCGACCGTGCTTGGCGAGCAGGGCATCAAGCGCGACGGCCTGGGCTTCGGTGCGCGGATAACCGTCAAAGATGGCACCGGTTTCCGGACCCATCGCCGCCAGTTCGGCGTCGATCAGGTCGGACACGATCTCGTCGGAGACGAGCTGCCCCGCCTCCATCACCGCCTTGGCCCGCAGGCCGACCGGGGTACCCGCCTTGACCGCGGCGCGCAGCATGTCGCCGGTCGACAGCTGGCGCATGCCTCGCCGCTCCACCAGGAGAGCCGATTGGGTGCCCTTGCCCGCACCGGGCGGGCCAAGCAGGATGATGTTCATGGTGCGCCCAACTCCCCCAGGTGCGTCTATGCCAATGACCGCGCCGCGATCAGCGCATGCGGCCCTTCAGCTTCGCCTTCTTGATAAGGTCCCCGTACTGGTGCGCCAGCAGGTGGGACTGGATCTGGCTGATGGTATCCACAGTCACGTTGACCACGATCAGCAGGCTGGTGCCACCCATGAAGGTGTTAAAGCCGCTGCTGGTCAGGAAGACCTGCGGCACCACGCACACCACCGTGAGGTAGATCGCGCCGATCACGGTGATGCGGGTCAGCACATAGTCTAGGTACTCGGCCGTGCGCTTGCCCGGGCGGATGCCGGGAATGAAGCCGCCGTTCTTCTTCAGGTTCTCGGCCGTGTCTTCCGGGTTGAAGACCACCGCGGTGTAGAAGAAGCAGAAAAAGATGATGCCGGCGGCGTACAGCGACTCGTACACGACCTGCCCTGGCGCCAGGTACTGGTTCAGCCGCTGGATCACCGTGTAGAAGGTGCCTCCGGTCTCCACCGAGTTGCCGGCGAACTGGGTAATGGTCAGCGGCAGCAGCAGCAGCGAACTGGCAAAGATCGGCGGGATTACGCCCGCGGTGTTGATCTTGAGCGGCAGGTGGCTGCGATCGGCCTGCATGGCGCCGTTCTGCGTGGCCCGCTTGGGATACTGGATCAGCAGGCGACGCTGCGCCCGTTCCATGAAGCAGATGATCAGGATCAGCGCGACGACGGTGGCCATCATGCCGATGATGGTGGCAGCGCCGATCGACCCTTCCGAGTAACCGGTGAACATGTTGCTGGTGAAAGTCGGGAACTGGGCCACGATGCCAGCCATGATGATCAGCGACACACCGTTGCCAATGCCCCGGCTCGTGATCTGTTCGCCCAGCCACAGCAGGAACATGGTCCCGCCCACTAGGCTGATCACCGCACCGACCTTGAACATGATGCCCGGCGCAACCACGGCCTGCAGACCACTGGCCGCGCCGTAAGCTTCGAGGCCGGTGGCGAGGAACCAGCCCTGCACCACGCACAGCAGCACGGAACCGTAGCGGGTATATTGATTGAGCTTCTTGCGGCCCGCCTCGCCTTCCTTCTTGATGGCCATCAGCGCCGGGTGGAGCGATGCGGCCAGCTGCACCACGATGGACGCGGTGATGTACGGCATCACGCCAAGCGCGATCAGGCTCATGCGCTCCAGCGAGCCGCCGGAGAAGGTGTTGAAGAGGTCAAGGATGCCGCCGCGGGTCTGCTCGTAGAGCGACTCCAGGATCAGCGGGTTCACGCCGGGCAGCGGCACGAAGCTGAGGAAGCGAAAAATGATCAGCGCCCCGATCGTGAACCAGATGCGCTGGCGCAGTTCCGTGGCCTTGCCGAAGTTGGCGAAGCTGAGCGAGCTGGCGAGATTATCGGCGCGTGATGCCATGGTGTTGTGTGTACCCTGATGGTGATCCCGGGATTCGGGACGCCGGTGGACCGGCAATCACGGTCATGTAGGGGGCGCCGGGCCGAATGTCGAACCCGGCGCGGGGCAATATCTGCCCCTTGCCCCCAGATGTCTTACTTCGCGGCGGCCTTGTTGGCTTCGCGGCGGGCGGTCTTCTTCTCATGCTCGCTGGGCTGCGGAGCCGGCAGTTCGACCGAGCCACCGGCCTTTTCCACCGCAGCCAGGGCGCCCTTGGACACGCCTTCAACCTTGAAGGTGGCCTTGGCGGTGAATTCACCCTTGCCCAGCAGACGCACACCGTCCTTGCCGCCACGTGCCACGCCGGCAGCCTTCAGCGCCGCATGATCGATCACGGCCTTGGCATCCAGCTTGCCGGCATCGATCAGCTTCTGGATCATGCCCAGGTTGACCTCGGCAAAGTCCTTGCCGAACGGATTGTTGAAGCCGCGCTTCGGCAGGCGCATGTGCAGCGGCATCTGGCCGCCTTCGAAACCCTTGATCGCAACGCCCGAACGGCTCTTCTGGCCCTTCTGGCCGCGGCCGCTGGTCTTGCCCTTGCCGGAACCGATGCCACGGCCCACACGGATGCGGGTCTTACGGGCGCCGGAATTGTCGCGGATGTCGTTAAGTTTCATGTGATGCACTCGCTTTCGCTGTTGTCGCGCGTTGATAGAAGCAGCGGCCCTTAGCGGGCGATGCGGCACTTGTCACCCCCCGGCGTTGGAGAAGCGCATCAGGCGGCAACCGCCTTGCCGGCCCAGTGACGCGCGGCAATCCGGCGCGACCACTCGCGGCCCGGCTTCTCGACAAGATAGTACGTGACCACCGACGTCATGATCACGGCAACAAGGATGCCGCCGATCAGGGCATTGGCAACCAGCCCGTCGACCACGATGACCTTCGTGCCGTTGGGCAAAGCCTCCACGAAATCCGGCCGCAACTTGCGCACGACGTCCAACGCCCGCCCCAGGACGAACACGTGAACCATGTAACTGGAATAGGACAGCAAACCGAGAAACCGCAACGGAGCGGTATTGAGCAACCTGGAGATCATACCGCCTTCAAATGCAAAAACCGCCACCGCCAGCAGAAACAAGGGCGGTGCCAGCAAGGTCAGAGGCCCTTCGCCAGCCACCGAGAGCAGCCAACCGCAGCCCATGACAATGCAGAACTCCAGCAGCGAGGCGCCGCCGGCCGGCAACCGGGTCCGCACGGTCCCGTGGAAACGCGCATAGAGCGAGTATGAGAGCGTGCCGAGGAAGAACCCGTAAATGCAACGGATGATGCCGAAATCATCATCGTGCGACAGGTACTTCTCGGTACTGCCGAGCCACAGGAGACTCGCCACGACAAGCGCCCAGATGGCAAACCATCGCGCCCGGCCTTTGACCATCGCAACCAGTACGGCAAACAGGCAGTACGTCCAGAATTCGGCAGCAATACTCCACGACGGGCTGTTCCACCCCAGCGCATCCGTAACATTGAACGTCTGCAGCAGCGCCAGTGTTGCCAGCAGATCCTGCGGCGTACGCGGACTGGTGAAAGGCGTTCGAGCCGAGAGCGAGGGCACGACCAAGGCCATCAGTTCCATCGCCACGAACAATCCCAGGACTGCCAAATGGAGGGGATAAATCCGACCGAAGCGAAGGAACATGAAGCGCCCGATCGGGAAGCCGCTGGTCAGCTTTTCACCGTAACTTGCAGAAATGACGAATCCAGAGAGGACGAAGAAGAAGTCGACAAACATCCAGCCTCCCTCGTCAATAAAGGGAATGCTGCCGATAAAGCCCGCCGCCCCGATGTGAAACAGGACCACCATGCAGGCGCACAGCCCGCGGAGCGAGTCGAGTGCCTCGAAACGCGGTATCTCAGACTTACCACCCATGCCGCATTGCCCCTGTTTGCTCGAGGTCGAGCAACCGGGGCTACCCTTTGCACCTCGTCTGGAGGTTGTCACCGCCAAATGCCGCGATGCAGCATGAATCGCGGTCGTGTAACCTCGCCGGCCCGCGCACATCGCCCGAAGCCCCAGCCCTTCCGCAACTGGCACGCGGTAATGCCGCCTAACGCAAACAGGGCCCCGGCATTTCTGCCGGAGCCCTGCGTGAATTCCCGTCCGGGATATTCCAGATCAGTCGATGACCTGGACCATGTGCGGAAGCTTGGCGATGGCGCCGCGAACTTCCGGGGTGTCCTGGCGTTCGACCACCTTGTTCATCTTGTTCAGGCCAAGGCCGATCAGGATGTCACGCTGCTTGGACGGACGACGGATCGGGCTACCGATCTGCTTGATCTTGATGGTTGCCATCTGTCTTACTCCACAATCGCGTCAGCGGCCGCCTGGGCTTCCGCGTCGCTGGCCCCGCCGCGACCCAGAAGGTCGGCAACCTTCTTGCCACGACGCTGGGCAACCGACTTCGGCGAAGTCTGCGTGGCCAGCGCGTCGAAGGTGGCGCGGATCATGTTGTACGGGTTCGAGGTGCCGATGGACTTGGTGACCACGTCGGCCACGCCCAGGCTTTCGAACACGGCGCGCATCGGACCGCCGGCAATGATGCCGGTACCCGGAGGAGCCGAGCGGACGTTCACGCGGCCGGCGCCGAAGTGGCCCTTGCCGTCGTGGTGAAGCGTACGGCCTTCCTTGAGCGGAACGCGGATCATCTTCTTCTTGGCAGCCGCGGTCGCCTTGTTGATGGCTTCCGGCACTTCGCGAGCCTTGCCGTGGCCGAAGCCAACGCGACCCTTGCCGTCACCCACCACGACCAGCGCGGCGAAACCGAAGCGCTTGCCGCCCTTCACCGTCTTGGACACGCGGTTGATGTGGACGAGCTTTTCGATCAGCTCCTCACCTTCTTCCTCGCGTCCACGGCGATCGTCACGGTCACGGCGGCCACGGCCACCGCGTTCGCCGTCACGGCCACCTCGGCCACCGCGTTCGCCACGGCCACGGCCGCGGGACTCACGCTGGTCGCCAGCTTCTTCAGCGGCAACTTCCGGGGTTTCCACCGCCGGGGTTTCGACCACGGGGGTTTCTTCGATGTTGTTCTCGTCAGCCATCATCAGAACTCCAGCCCGCCTTCGCGAGCGGCATCGGCCAGCGCCTTCACGCGGCCATGGAACAGGAATCCGCCGCGATCGAACACAACGGTGGTCACGCCGGCCTTCTTGGCAGCGGCGGCGATGTCCTTGCCAACCTGGGCAGCGGCATCGACATTTGCACCCGATACCTTGGCACCAAGGGTGGACGCGGCGGCCACGGTGCGGCCTTCCTTGTCATCGATGATCTGCGCATAGATGTGGCGGCCAGTGCGGTGCACCGACAGGCGCGGCTTGCCCGCGGAGCGCTGCTTGAGAGCGGTGCGCACGCGGCGACGGCGGCGTTCAAAGAGAGAGAGCTTTGCCATCTTACTTCTTCTTCCCTTCCTTGCGGAAGATAAACTCGCCGCGGTACCGCACGCCCTTGCCCTTGTAGGGTTCCGGCTTGCGCCATTCGCGGATCTCGGCAGCGAACTGCCCGACCTTCTGCTTGTCGATGCCCGAAATCTCGATCGTGGTCTGGTCCGGGGTCTTCACCTCCAGGCCTTCCGGCACGGCGAGATCAACGTCGTGGCTGAAGCCGAGCTGCAGCTTCAGGGTCTTGCCCTGCGCATTCGCACGATAGCCAACGCCAGTGATGTCGAGCGTCTTGGTGAAGCCCTGCGTCACACCTTCAACCAGGTTGGACACCAGCGTGCGCTGCATGCCCCAATGGCTGCGGGCGGCCTTGCTGTCATTGGCCGGCTGCACCGAGATGCTGCCGTCTTCCAGCTTGTAGGTCACCAGGTCGGACAGGCCCATGGTCAGGGCGCCCTTGGCACCCTTCACACTGAGCGTGCCATTGTTGATTTCAGCGGTCACGCCACCGGGGATGGCGACCGGCTTCTTGCCGATGCGGCTCATCAGAACACCTCCGCCAGCACTTCGCCGCCGACGTTCTGCTGACGGGCTTCCGCGTCGGAAAGCACGCCCTTGGGCGTCGAGACGATGGAGATACCAAGGCCATTGCGCACCACCGGCAGTTCCTTGGAACCCGAGTACACACGGCGGCCCGGCTTGGACACGCGGGCAACGTGCTTGATCGCAGGTTCGCCCTCGAAATACTTCAGTTCGATCCGCAGCGCCTTGTGTGCGCCGGTGTTGTCTTCGCTGTAACCACGAATGTAGCCTTCGCGCTGGAGCACTTCGAGCACGTTCGCGCGCAGCTTGGAAGCGGGCGACAGGACGGAGTCCTTCTTCGCCTGCTGGCCGTTGCGGATGCGGGTGAGCATATCACCCAGGGGATCGGTCATAGCCATCTGTCAGATCCTCACCAGCTCGACTTGGTCACGCCCGGGATCATGCCATGGTTGGCCAGATCGCGGAGTTCAATGCGGCACAGGCCGAACTTGCGGTAGTAGCCGCGCGGGCGGCCGGTGGTGGCGCAGCGATTGCGCACGCGAGTCGGGTTACCGTTGCGCGGAATCTCGGCCAGCTTCAGGCGGGCGATCAGACGCTCGCTCTCGTCGAGCGACTCGTCATCGGCAATCGCCTTCAGCTTGGCATACTTGCCAGCATACTTCTTCACGAGCTTCTTGCGCCGCTCGTTCTTGTTGATGGAACTCAGTTTCGCCATTGGACTTAAGCTCTCTTCTTCTAACGGCTCACGCCGCTGCCTTTTCTTCCGACTGTTCAGCCGGGAACGGGAAACCGAACAGGCGCAGCAGTTCGCGCGCTTCTTCGTCGGTCTTGGCGGTGGTGGTGACGATGATGTCCATCCCGCGCACCTTCTCGATCTTGTCGTAGCTGATTTCGGGGAACACGATCTGTTCCTTCA